>Ga0073925_1000024_pt1 | contig 53155 bp, 47 predicted proteins | sample GWRWT4_21May14_FD_70952 | JGI IMG/M metagenome (GOLD analysis project Ga0073925, IMG submission 70952) | Sand microcosm microbial communities from a hyporheic zone in Columbia River, Washington, USA - GW-RW T4_21-May-14 | ecosystem: Engineered > Artificial ecosystem > Sand microcosm >...
CGGCATGCTGTGGCCGCGCATCGCCGTCGAGGAGAGTGGTTACCACCTCGCCGCCAGCGGTGGCATCGGCCGCAATGCCTACGACGAAGAAGAAGTGGCGCTCGAGCTGCTGGCGCGCGTGCGCGAACGTTACGCCGAGCGGCTGCAGGCGCGCTACAAGCTGGGCGACATCGCAGGGGCCAGCACCGAGAGCCTGCTGGCCGGCATCGGGCGCACACGCGCCGCCCTCTTGCCCGGCGGGCGCATCAACCTGCAGAAGGCTGCCGAGATCGCCATCAACGACTTTCGCAGCGGCGCCTGGGGCCGCATCACACTGGAAACGCCGGCACAGTTCGCACAGTGGTCGGCAGCCGCGCAAGCAAGGCAAGCCGCGCGCTGAGCGAGCCGCGGTCGCGGCCGCCCGGTCGCCTCACATCGTCTCTGAAAACAGCTCGCGCCCGATCAGCATGCGGCGGATCTCGCTCGTGCCGGCGCCGATCTCGTACAGCTTGGCGTCGCGCCACAGCCGGCCCAGCGGGTACTCGTTGATGTAGCCGTTGCCGCCGAAGATCTGCACGCCCTCGCCGGCCATCCAGGTCGCCTTCTCGGCGCACCACAGGATCACGCTGGCGCAGTCCTTGCGCACCTGGCGCACGTGCTCGGTGCCGAGCAGGTCGAGGTTCTTCGCCACCGTGTAGGCGAAAGCACGCCCGGCCTGCAGCACGGTGTACATGTCGGCCACCTTGCCCTGGATCAGCTGGAACTCGCCGATGCTCTGGCCGAACTGCTTGCGGTCGTGGATGTACGGAATCACGTTGTCCATCACCGATTGCATGATGCCCAGCGGCCCGCCGGTCAACACCGCGCGTTCGTAGTCGAGCCCGCTCATCAGCACCTTGGCGCCACCGTTCAGGTGGCCGAGCACGTTCTCGACCGGCACTTCGACGTTGGCGAACACCAGCTCGCCGGTGTGGCTGCCGCGCATGCCGAGCTTGTCGAGCTTCTGCGCGATGCTGAAACCCTTCATGCCCTTCTCGATCAGGAAGGCGGTGACGCCGCGTGCGCCGAGCTCGGGCTCGGTCTTGGCGTAGACGACGAGCGTGTCGGCGTCGGGGCCGTTGGTGATCCACATCTTCGTGCCGTTGAGCAGGTAGTGGTCGCCGTTGTCCTGTGCCTTGAGCTTCATGCTGATCACGTCGGAGCCGGCGCCGGGTTCGCTCATCGCCAGCGCCCCCACGTGTTCGCCGCTGATCAGCTTGGGCAGGTATTTCGCACGCTGTTTGTCGTTGCCGTTGCGCTTGATCTGGTTCACGCACAGGTTGGAATGCGCGCCGTAGCTCAGACCGACCGAAGCGCTCGCGCGGCTGATCTCTTCCATCGCGATCATGTGCGCCAGGTAGCCCATGCCGGCGCCACCGTACTCGTCGCTGACGGTGATGCCGAGCACGCCGAGCGAGCCCATCTTGCGCCACAGGTCCATCGGGAACTGGTCGCTGCGGTCGATCTCGGCGGCGCGCGGTGCGATCTCGGCCTGCGCGAATTCACGCACGGCGTCGCGCAATGCGTCGACGTCTTCACCGAGCTGGAAGTTCAGGCCGGGCAGGTTGTTCATGTCTTGTCTCCTGGGGGTTCGTTCAGTGCCGGACGTCGTCGCGCCCGGTCACGGTCATGATGGTGGCGGTCATCGTGGCCACGAGTTTGCGCTCGCTGCTGCCGGGCTCGAACTGGAACGCCCGGCCGTCGACGACGCTGATGGTGCGCCCGGCCTTCGTCACCTGCCCTTCGCAGTGCAGCAACGGCCCGCGCGCCGGGGCCAGCAGGTTGATCTTGAACTCGATCGTCAACACGCCCGCGCCCGCCGGCATCAGCGTGAACGCGGCATAACCGCAGGCCGAGTCGAGCGCGGTGGCCACCATGCCGGCGTGCAGGAAACCGTGCTGCTGCATCAGGTCGGCGCGGTGCGACAGCGCCAGCACCACGCGGCCGGCTTCGACCGACTCGACCGTGACGCCGAGCGTGGCCATCGCCGGTTGTTTCGCGAAGGAGTCGAGCGTGCGCTCTTTGAAGTGTGCGTCGGGGGCGATCATGGCAGCGCTGTCCTTGCAGTTGACGTATACGTCAATTCTAGCGACGGCGCTTCCCTGTCAGACGCCCAGTTCCTTCTTCAGGCCGAGCGCGAGCAGGCGCCGCGCTTCCTTTTCCTGCGCCCGCACTTCGTCGAGCGTGGCGTGCAGGTCGGCCATCTGCTGCTCGAGCTGCTCGCGGTGCGTGGCCAATACGACGAGGAACTTCTTCAGCTGCGGTTGCGTGTCGCGCGGCGACTCGTACATGTCGACCAGCTCCTTCACCTCGGCCAGCGTCAGCCCGAGGCGCTTGCCACGCAGCGTGAGCTTCAGGCGGGTGCGGTCACGCAGCGTGTAGACGCGGTTGCGCCCGCTGCGCTGCGGCGTGAGCAGGCCGCAGTCTTCGTAGAAGCGGATCGCGCGGGTCGTCAGGTCGAACTCGCGCGCGAGCTCGCCGATCGTGAAGGTGGAAGACATCTGGGTGACAGCGGCAAAAGGTGGGGCGACTTACACTGGCCCGGTTGACGTTTACGTCAAGTGTAGTGCGCGCCCATCGTGAAAGCGGAACGAATGAACGAGCTCGAACAACAGCTGAACTACCCCCACGGCGACACGCTGCCGGCGCTCGGCCGCACGATCGAAGTGGCGCACGGCGTGCGTTGGTTGCGCATGGTGCTGCCGTTCCAGCTCGACCACATCAACCTGTGGCTGCTGCGTGACGAACTCGATGGCGTGCAAGGCTGGAGCATCGTCGACTGCGGCATCGCGAACGATGCGACGCGCGCGGCCTGGGAGCAGATCTTCGCGCACGAACTGCAGGGCCTGCCGGTGCTGCGCGTGATCGTCACGCACATGCACCCGGATCACATCGGCCTGGCGCACTGGCTCACCGAACGCTGGGGCGTGCGCCTGTGGGTCAGCGCCACCGACTACAACACCGCACGCCTGTCGAGCAGCTCGATCACCGGCTTCGGCGGCGAAGCGACGGCGCGTTTCATGGCCAGCCACGGCCTCACCGACCCCGACGCGCAAGCGCAGATCAAGGCCCGCACCAACTACTACGCGAACATGGTGCCGAAAGTGCCGGTGAGCTATCGGCGGCTGATGGATGGCGACCACGTTCGGATCGGCGGCCACACCTGGGTGTGCCACGCCGGTTACGGGCACGCGCCGGAGCACATGTCATTGCACTGCGAAACACTGTCGACGCTGATCAGTGGCGACATGGTGCTGCCGCGCATTTCCACCAACGTGAGCGTGCACGAGATCGAACCCGAGTCGAACCCGCTGCGCCTGTACCTCGACTCGATCGAGCGCATGAAGGCGCTGCCCGAAGGCACGCTCGTATTGCCTTCGCACGGCCGGCCGTTCACCGGCCTGCACACGCGCGTCGACCAGCTGAAAGCGCACCACGACGAGCGTTTCGCCGACGTGCTGACAGCCTGCGCCGAAGCGCCGCAGCACGCGGCCGACCTGCTGATGATCCTGTTCCGCCGCAAGCTCGACCTGCACCAGACCACCTTCGCGATGGGTGAGTCGCTGGCGCACCTGCACGCGCTGTGGCTGGATGGCCGGCTCACGCGCAAGCTCGACGCCGACGGCATCTACCGGTTCTCGCTCGCCTGAGCGTCGCGCGGCCGGCTGGCGCGCGATTTGCAGCGTGTCTTGCAAAGTCACGTCGTCCATCACACACAAGATAGCGCTGCGCAAGAAAGGCTGCCCATGAAGATCCGCATCATCAACCCCAACACCAGCGCCACGATGACGGCGGCCATCGGCGCGGCTGCCGCCGCGGTCGCCGCGCCCGGCACGCTGATCGAAGCGGTGCAGCCGAGCTTCGGCGCGCCCTCGATCGAAGGCCACCACGACGACGTGTGGGCCGCCGCCGGCGTGGCCGAGCAGGTGCGCGCCGGCGAAGCGGCCGGCGCCGACGCCTTCGTGATCGCCTGCTTCGGCGACCCCGGCCTGCACGCGGCGCGCGAGCTGGCGCGCGGGCCGGTGATCGGCATCGCGGAGGCCGCGTTTCACCTGGCCGCGCTGCTCGCCACCGGCTTTTCGGTCGTCACCACGCTGACGCGCACCTGCGTGATCGCCGAACACCTGGTCTTGCAATATGGCTTCGAGCGGCGCTGCCGCGGCATCCACGGCACCGACATCGCGGTGCTCGAACTCGACGACCCGAAGAGCAAAGCGTTCGAGCGCATCCTCGCCTGCGCCGAACAAGCGCTGATGCAAGACCGCAGCGGCGCGATCGTGCTCGGCTGCGCGGGCATGGCCGACCTGTGCCACACGCTGCAGCAGCGCCTGGGTGTGCCGGTGATCGACGGCGTGGGGGCGGCGGTGAAACTGGCCGAAGGGCTGGTGACGCTCGGGCTCGGGACGAGCAAGCGGGGCGACTACGCGGCGCCGCTGGTCAAGCCGTACACCGGGCTCGCGGCGCCGTATTCGCCGCGCTGAAACCACGAGTGGCGGTTCAGTCGAAGACCGGAACGACCCCGTCCTTCAAGCTGCCGCGCGCCACTTCGTAGTCGGGTACCACCGAGCGCACCACGTCCCAGAAACGCGGGCTGTGGTTCATCTCGCGCAGGTGCGCGAGTTCGTGTGCCACCACGTAGTCGATGGTCGACAGGCCGAAGTGGATCAGCCGCCAGTTCAGGCGGATCGAGCCGTCGGCGCTGGCGCTGCCCCAGCGCGTTTGCGCCGACGACAGCGACAAGCGCGTGTAGCGCACGCCGAGCTTCTGCGTGAACAATTGGCAGCGCTCTTCGAACACGCGCCGCGCCTGGCGTTGCAGCCAGCTCTGCACCACGTCGCGGATCTGCGCCGCGGTGGCGGTGTGCGGCAGGCCGATGTGCAGCGTGAGGCGCGGCACGCCGGGCAGTGATTCGGCATCGGTGTTGAGCACCGCGCCCGCTTTCGTGAGGCCCGCTCGCGCGTCGAGCACCACGATGACCTGTTCGCCGAGAAAAGGAATGGTGGTGCCGTCGCGCCAGTCGACCTTGGCTTCGTGCAAACGCTGCGCGCGCTCCTGCTGCTCGGCCAGCTTGCGCAGGATCCAGCCGGCCTTTTCGCGCAGTGCGGCTTCGATGTCGCCGACGCCCACCCACTTCGGCGCGTTGACACTCAGGCCTTCCATGCCGACGATGAAGCCGATGCTGCGGCGCCGCGCCCGCTTGAGCGCGTAGGCGACCACGTGTTCCTGCAGGCGGATCTCGCGGTCGGCCTGCGGGTGGCGGAACACGGCGGGCACGAGCACGCTGGCGAGGGGCACGGCGTCGGGGGCGGAAGGCGTGGCGGCGGGCGCAGCTTGTACGGGTGCGGCTGCAGGCGCTTCGGGCGCTGCAGCGACCGCCGGCGCCGGTTCATCGAACAGCGACAGCTGCGATGGGCCGGTGGCCGGGGCCGCGTGGTTCATGCCTTGCTCGCTGCCGCGGCGGCCGCCACTTCCGAAGCCGGATAAGCCTCGGGGTCGAGGCGCCGCATTTCGGCTTCGATCCAGGTTTCGACTTCGCGCATCAGCTCGTCGGGTTCACGGCCGGTGGAAGGGATGGGGTGGCCCACCGACAGGTCGATCACCCCCGGGCGCAGGATGAAACTCTTGCGCGGCCAGCAGCGCGCCGAGGTCACGGCGACCGGCAGCACCGGCCGACCGGTCGTGATGGCCAGGCGCGTGCCGCCGGCCTTGTAGACACCGCGGCCGCCGCGTGCGGCGCGCGTGCCTTCGGGGAACATGATGACCCAGTGCCCCTTCTCCATGAACTTGCGGCCCTGCTCGGCCACCAGGCTCCAGGCCTGCGAACGTTTGCTGCGGTCGATGTGGATCATGTCCATGCGCGCCATGGCCCAGCCGAAGAAAGGGATGTAGAGCAGCTCGCGCTTGAACACATAACAGAGCGGGTGCGGCATCAGTCCGGGGAAGGCGAAGGTCTCCCAGGTCGACTGGTGCTTGGGCAGCAGCACGACCGGGTAGTCGGGCAGGCGCTCCATGCCGTGCAGCCGAGCGTGCACGCCGCAGATCACCTTGGCGCCCCAGATCGACAGCGTGAGCCAGCCCACGCACCACCGGTACACCGTGTTGCCACTCGCGAAAACCGACACCACCAGCACCGCCAGCGCCCAGGGGATGACGGTGACGGCCATGAACAGCACGAACAGCGCCGAGCGCACGGCGCAGACGAAGGTGCGCATCAGTCGAGCCTCCCGAAACCGGAGTCGGTTTCGCCGCTGGCACCGCGCTCGTGGCGCTCACGCCGGATCAGGAAGTCGGCAAACGCCGTCAGGTCGGCGTGCACCTGGGTGCCCGCGACCTGGCCGCACAGCTGGGCGATCTGCGCGTCGTCGAGCTGCGCCGCCTTGCCGGTGCGCACCAGGTGCGGCCGGCAGCCGACCGCTGCGCCGGCCTGCAGGTCGCGCAGGCTGTCGCCGACCACCGGCACGTCGGCCAGGTCGACGCTGAAGCGCTCGCCGATCTGTTCGAACAAGCCGGGCAGCGGTTTGCGGCAATTGCAGGCGTCTTCGGGCGCGTGCGGGCAGAAGAACACCGCGTCGATGCGCCCGCCCTGTTTGGCCAGCATCTGGTTCATCTTGGTGTGCATCGCATTGAGGGTGGCCATGTCGAAGGTGCCGCGGCCCAGGCCCGACTGGTTGGTGGCGACCACCGTGTGCCAGCCGGCGTGGTTGAGCCGCGCGATCGCTTCGAGCGCGCCGGGGATCGGCATCCACTCGTCGGGCGACTTGACGAAGTCGTCGCGGTCTTCGTTGATCGTGCCGTCGCGGTCGAGGATGATGAGTTTCATAGGCTGCGACATCTTTCGAGCATCTCGTTGCGCTCCGACTCAGTTACCAATGACACGATGGGCGAAACGCTGCGGAGCACAGCCGCATGGTCGTCGTCATGACATGTTGCGGCTTCAACAGCTTCGACGCCAGCCGAGAGAAGCCGCTCCCATTCATCGAAGTACGGATCTGTGTTTCCTGGCCCCGATTGTCGCCGCCACCGCTGTAGCGTTGCTTGAAGCACCTTGAGCTTTTCGGGAGCGCTCCGAATTTTTTCAACGACGAGCCGATGCGCCTCGAGCGTGAACAGTTCGATTCGGCGCTGACGATCCATGGGCTAGCCGTGACTTCGTGGGGTCTGATCACGCTGCCAATTTCGAAAGGTCGGCGATGCGATTCATGGCGATGTGCAATTGCGTGAGCAGGCCGAGGCGGTTGGCTCGCAGCGCGGGGTCTTCGGCGTTGACCATCACCGACTCGAAGAACGCATCGACGGGCTCGCGCAAGGCGGCAAGTGCCTGCAGCGACTTGGTGTAGTCGCCGAGATCAAAGGCCAGATCTGCGCGAGACTGGACGTCAAGCAACGCGCCGTGCAGGGCCGCTTCGGCGGGCTCGACCAGCAGCGACGACTTGATTTGCTCTGCTACCCCGCCGTCGCTCTTCTTCAGAATGTTGCCTACCCTTTTGTTGGCGGCTGCGAGCGAGGCCGCTTCGGGCATCGCAGCAAAGGCGCGCACAGCCATCAGCCGGCCTTTCAGATCGGCCAGTTGCGCCGGTGGCCGCGAAAGCACCGCGTCGACCTCCTGCGCGCTATAGCCTTCCTCGCGCAAACTACCGGCGAGACGCTCGTAGATGAAGCTGAGGAGCGGAATCGTAGGGTCATTGATCAACGAACCAAATGCCGGAATCGACAGCGCAACGGCTTGCTCGACGCTGATCGGAACAGGCACCTCGGTCAGCATACGAACCACCCCGAGCGCATGGCGCCGCAGCGCGAACGGGTCTTTGTCGCCCGTGGGCAATTGGCCGATACCGAAAAGGCCGACGAGCGTTTCCAGTTTGTCGGCGAGCGCGACGATCACGCCAACCTTGCCGCGCGGCAAGGTGTCGCCGGAGAAACGCGGCTTGTAGTGATCTTCGATGGCTTCGGCCACTTCGCGATCTGTTTTGTCGTTGAGTGCGTAGTACCCGCCCATCACGCCTTGCAGTTCCGGGAACTCGCCAACCATGTCGGTCAGCAGGTCGGCCTTGGCGAGCCGCGCAGCGGCGTCGGCTTGTTTGCCAAGGTTCTCGTACGAAAATGCGCTCGCCGCTACAGCCTTGGCAATCGCCCTCACCCGCTCGCTGCGCTCGCCCTGCGTGCCCAGCTTGCCGTGGTAGACCACCTTGTCCAACCCGGCCACGCGCGATTCGAGTGTCTTCTTGCGGTCCTGGTCGAAGAAGAACTTCGCATCCGCCAGGCGCGGGCGCACGACACGTTCGTTGCCTTCGATCACGCGGCTCGGGTCTTCGGGGCGGATGTTGCTGACGACGAGGAACTGGTTCGTGAGCTTGCCCGCCGCATCGAGCAGCGGAAAGTACTTCTGGTTCGCCTTCATCGTCAGGATCAGGCATTCCTGCGGCACATCGAGGAACTCGGCCTCGAAGCGGCAGACGAGCACGTTCGGGCGCTCGACCAACGCCGTCACTTCGTCGAGCAGCGCGTCGTCGTCGATGGGCTTGAGGCCCTGCTTCGCAGCGGCCGCGTTCAGCTGGCGCACGATCTCTTCGCGGCGCGCCGCGAAGCTCGCGATCACCGCGCCCTGGGCTTCGAGCTGCTGCGCGTAGTGGTCGGCATCCTTCAGCGCGATCGGATCGACCGACGCTTCGAATCGATGACCGTGCGTGATGCGCCCGGCGTTGAGCCCGAGCGTGCTGACCGGCACCACGTCGTCACCGTACAAGGCCACCAGGCCGTGCGCCGGGCGCACGAAGTGCACGCTGCTCCAGCCGTCGGCCAGCTGGTACTGCATGACCTTCGGGATCGGGAGTTTGGCGAGCGCGTCATCGAGCGCTTTTTGCAGGCCTTCGGCCAGCGTGGCGCCGGTGACGAGGCTGTCGAAGTACAACGCTTCGGCCTTGCCGTCCATCTGCCGCTTCAGGTTCGGCACGGCCGACGCGTCGGCGCCGACACTCGCCAGCTTCTTCAGCAACGCGGGCGTCGCTTCGCCGGCCGCGTTCAGGCCCACGGCCACCGGCATCAGCTTCTGCGACACGGCCTTGTCAGCGGCCTGCGCCTGCACGGCGGTGACGTGCGCCGCAAGCCGACGCGGCGATGCGAACGGCGTGCTCACCGACGCGTCGGCGCACAGCCCTTGTGCTTTCAAACTTGCGGCCAGCGCGCTGGCAAACGCTTCGCCCAGCTTCTTCAGCGCCTTCGGCGGCAGCTCTTCGACGAACAGTTCGACGAGCAGGTTCTTCGTGGTGCTCATCAAGCGGCCTTCTTCGCGAGCTGCGCCGCGACTTCATCAGCCCAGGCCTTGGGCGCCATCGGAAAGCCGAGCCGCGCGCGGCTCTCGAGGTAACTCTGCGCCACCGCCCGCGCCAGGTTGCGGATGCGGCCGATGTAGGCTGCGCGTTCGGTCACGCTGATCGCGCCGCGTGCATCGAGCAGATTGAAGCTGTGGCCGGCCTTGAGCAACTGCTCGTAGGCGGGCAAGGCGAGCTGCTGTTCCATCAGATGTTTCGACTGCTTTTCATGGGCGCTGAAGGCGCCGAGCAGAAACTCCACGTCGCTGTGCTCGAAGTTGTAGGTGCTCTGCTCGACTTCGTTCTGCTTGTAGACGTCGCCATAACTGAGTCCGTCGGTCCAGGTCAGGTCGTAGACGTTGTCCACCCCTTGCAGGTACATCGCCAGGCGCTCCAAACCGTAGGTGATCTCGCCGGTGATCGGCTTGCAGTCGATGCCGCCGACCTGCTGGAAGTAGGTGAACTGCGTGACTTCCATGCCGTTCATCCAGACCTCCCAGCCCAGGCCCCAGCAGCCGAGCGTCGGGTTCTCCCAGTCGTCTTCGACGAAGCGCACGTCGTTGGCTTTCAGATCGAAGCCGAGCGCTTCGAGCGAGCCGAGGTAGAGCTCTAGGATGTTCGCCGGGGCGGGCTTGAGCACCACCTGGTACTGGTAGTAGTGCTGCAACCGGTTCGGGTTCTCGCCGTAGCGGCCGTCCTTGGGGCGGCGGCTGGGCTGCACATACGCGGCCTTCCAGGGCTCGGGGCCCAGCGCGCGCAGGAAGGTGGCCGTGTGGCTGGTGCCGGCGCCGACTTCCATGTCGTAGGGCTGCAGCAAGGCGCAGCCCTGCGAACTCCAGTAGTCCTGCAGTTTCAGAATGATTTGCTGGAAGGTGAGCATGGGTCAGGGCCTGTTAACGCCATGGGAGGGCACGCGCCGCAGCCACGCAGGCCGCAGGGCAAGGCGTGAGGAAGGCCGTGTGCCTTCGGCACACAACGACCGAGCAACGCGGCCCTGCGGCCTGCGCGGCTCCGGCCCTGCGGGTGATCTCAGCAAACAGCCGCCCGCCGCGTTGCAAATGCTCGCCGTAAGCGCGGCTACGCCTGCGCTTTGCGCCTTGCGGGCGGCTGTTTGCTGAGTCACGCGTGCTCTCCCATGGCGTTAGCAGGCCCTAGCGGTCTGCGTAAACCCTTGATTCTAAAGGGCTGGCGGGCGGTTAGCCTCTTGCGATGACGACCCAGCAGCTCATTCTCAGCGTGGTGCTCGCGACCATGGTGTTCTCGGTCGCGCTCGAGCTGAAGCTGGCCGACTTCACGCGCGTGGCGCAACAACCGCGTGCGGTGGTCTGCGGGCTGATCCCGCAGTTCGTGCTGCTGCCGGTGGGCACCTGGCTGGCCACGCTGGCGCTCGACCTGCCGCCGAACGTCGAGGCCGCGATGATCCTCGTGGCCGCGTGCCCGGGTGGTTCGCTCAGCAACGTGATCACGCATTTCGGGCGCGGCAACACGGCGCTGTCGGTCAGCATCTCGGCGGTGGCGGCGCTGCTGGCACTGTTTCTCACGCCCTTCAATTTCACCTGGATGATGAGCACGAACCCGGCCACGGCGGGGTGGATGCGCACGCTCTCGATCGACCCGTCCGACATCTGGTGGAGCCTGCTTGCGCTGCTGGCGATTCCGATGGCGCTGGGCTTGACGCTCGGTGCGCGCTGGCCCGCTTTCGCCGAGAAGATCCGCAAGCCGCTGGGCACGTTCAGCATCGTCGCGCTGCTCGCGTTCATCGCGCTCGGCCTGATCAGCCAGCGTGCGCTGCTGACGGCGCAGATCGTGCCGCAGTTCGTGATCGTGGTGCTGCACAACGCCAGCGGCTTGCTGATGGGTTACCTGTGCGCGCGGGCCTTCCGCGTCGCCGAGCGCGACCGCCGCGCCATCATGATCGAAGGCGGCATGCAGAACTCGGGGCTGGCGCTGGGCATCATCGCGGTGCAGTTCAACGCCGACCTGGGCATGGTGATCATCGCGAGCCTGTGGGGCATCTGGCACATCGTGTCGGGCCTGACGCTCGCTGTCTTCTGGAGGCGCAAGGATGCTCGACTGGCTCATTGAAGGCGGTACGGTTGTCGACGGGACCGGCGGGGCGCCGTTCACGGCCGACGTGGGCGTGCGCGACGGGCGCATCGTCGCGGTCGGCAAGATCACTGAAGCGGCGCGTGAGCGTGTCGATGCGAACGGTGCGTGGGTCACGCCCGGCTTCGTCGACATCCACACCCACTACGACGGCCAGGCCACCTGGGACGAGACCTTTTCGCCCAGCATCCACCACGGCGTGACGACCGTGGTGATGGGCAACTGCGGCGTCGGCTTCGCGCCGGTGCGCAAGGGGCACGAGGCCGACCTGATCAAGCTGATGGAAGGTGTGGAAGACATTCCCGGCGCGGCGCTCGCCGAGGGCATCCGCTGGAACTGGGAGTCGTTTCCGCAGTTCATGGATGCGCTGGCCGCCACGCCGCACAGCCTGGACTTCCTGCTGCAGATCCCGCACGACCCGGTGCGCATGGCGGTGATGGGCGAGCGCGCGTTCACGCAGCAGGCGGCCGGCGCCGACGACATCGTGGCGATGCGTGCGCTGGTGCGCGAAGCCTTGCAGGCCGGCGCGGTGGGTTTCAGCAGCGGGCGCAGCGACAACCACCGCACGTCGGAAGGCAAGGAAACACCGGCGTCGGCAGCGACGAGCGCCGAGCTGTGCGGCATCGCGAGTGCGTTCGAAGGTTTGAACCACGGCGTGATCCAGATGGTCAGCGACTTCGATGTGCTGAAAGGCCCGGAGCGCTTCGACGCCGAGTTCGACCTGGTCGAAGCGGTGGCGCGTGCGTCGGGCCGGCCGCTGTCGATGACCTGGTTGCAGCGCGACCCGGGCGGTGCGCAGTGGCAGGCGATCCGCGAGCGGGTCGACATCGCCGTCTCGAAAGGCCTGCCGCTGTACCTGCAGACCGCCGCTCGCGGCATCGGCGTGATCAACGGGCTGGAAGCGAGCTTTCACCCGTTCATGGGCTTTCCGGGTTTCAAGGAGATCGCTGCACTGCCGCTGGCCGAGCGCGCCGCGGCGATGCGCGAGCCGGCGCGCAAGGCGCGGGTGCTGAGCGAGAAGTCGGACCGGATGGCCGGCGACGGCACGGCGATCCCGCCGCTGGTCGACATCCTGCTCGCGCGCATCGAGCTGATCAGCGCTCGCATGTTCCCGCTCGACGCCAGGCTGAACTACGAGCCCGACGTGATGCAGAGTTTTCTGGTGCGCGCGAAGCAGCGCGGCGTGACCGCGCTCGAAGCACTGTACGACCACCTGGCCGAAGGCGATGGCAACAACCTCATCTACTTCCCGATCTTCAACTACAACGACGGTTCGCTCTCCGCCGTGCGCAGCATGCTCGAACACCCGCGTGCGCTGGCCGGCCTGAGCGACGCCGGCGCGCACGTCGGCACCGTCTGCGACGCGAGTTTCACGACCTTCATGCTGACGCACTGGGTGCGTGACCGCGCTGCCGACAAGTTGCCGCTGGAGCGCGCGGTCGAGATGATGACGGGCCGCAACGCGCGGTATCTCGGCCTGAACGACCGCGGCACGGTCGCCGTCGGCCAGCGCGCTGACCTGAACCTGATCGACCCGCAGCGCCTGAGCGTCGGCGTGCCGGCATTGGTACGTGACCTGCCAGCCGGTGGCAGACGCTTTCTGCAGAAGGGCGTGGGTTACCTCGGCACCTGGGTCTCGGGGCAGTTGGTGCAGCGCGACGGCGAGATCACGGCCGCGCGCCCCGGCCGGCTCGTGCGCGCCGGGCGCTGAGGCGCACGAACACGGCCAGCACACCGAGCGCCCCCAGCGTCAGCGGCCACACGCCGGCCAGCGCGGCCCAGCGTGCGAACGGCGTGAGGCCGGTGCGGCCCTGCACTTCAGCGTCGAGCACGCCTTGCGTGAACGGTGCGAGCGCGTGGGTCACGCGGCCGGTGTGGTCGATCACCACGGTGGCGCCGGTGTTGGTGGCGCGCAGCATCGGGCGCTGGAATTCGAGCGCGCGCAGGCGCGAGATGTTCAGGTGCTGGTCGACCGCGATCGTTTCGCCGAACCAGCCGATGTTGCTGATGTTGGCGAAGATCGTCGGCGCCGCAGCAGCGTCGGTGAAACGCGCCGCGAGGTCTTCGCCGAACAGGTCTTCGTAGCAGATGTTCGCGGCCACGCGCTCCGGGCCCACCGCGAACGACGGGGCAACGAGCGGGCCGCGGTTGAAGTCGCCGAGCGGGATGTTCATCATCCTTGTGAACCACTTGAAACCGTTCGGGATGAACTCGCCGAAGGGCACGAGGTGGTGTTTGTCGTAGCGGTAGAAGCCCTGCGGCATGGCCTTCGTGCCGGCCGAGATGCCGGCCGCCGAGTTGGTGTAGCCGATCACCTCGTTGCCCAGCGGCAAGCCGATCAGCGCGGCCTGGCGACCCTGTTGGTAGTGCTGCAGCAAGCCGTCCCAGTAGCCCGGATCGAGTTGCTCGGGCAGCAGCGGAATGATGGTCTCGGGGGCGACGACCAGATCGCCCTTCGCCGCAAGCAACTGCGCGCGCGCCCACTCCAGCGCCTTGGGGATCAGCTCGGCCACGAACTTCTCGTCCTGCGCCACGTTGCTTTGCAGCAGCGTGACGCGCAGCGTGCTGCCGGGTTGCGAAAACTGGCCCGGGCCGGAGAACGACAAGGCGATCAGCAGGGCGACGGTCGCAGACCCCGGCAGCGTGGCGCGGTCCCAGCCACCACGGTTGCTCAGGCCGCACCATGCCGCCAGCCCGGCGCCGACCGCACCCAGCCCATAGACCCCGAGCCACGGCGCCAGCGCCGCGAGCGGGCCGTCGACATGCGCGTAGCCGCTGGCCACCCAAGGAAAGCCGGTGAAGATGATGCCGCGCGCCAGCTCGGCCAGCAGCCAGAGCGCGGCGAACAGCAGCGCGTCGCGCCCCGCGCGGCCACTGCGCCAGCGCACGAAGGCGGCCATCGCGGCGGCCAGGTACAGCGAAAGCGCCGCGCACAGCAGCGTGATCGCCAGCACCGTCAGCCAGGCCGGCAGGCCGCCGTAGCGGTGCATGCTGATGAACAGCCACCAGGTGCCGGCGCCGAGCCACGCGGTGCCGAAGGCCAGCCCGAGCGCGGCGGCCTGCCACGGTGTTGCTGAAGCCACCCGCCACGCCAACAGCGCGACGATCGCCAGCTGGAGCGGCCAGGCCCATGTCCAGACGAACGGCAGGCTGTGCAGCGCGCCGAGCGCCGCCGCCGCCAGCAGCTCGAGCGCGAAAGGCATGCGTGCGAGGTTCAGATGCCGTCGCCGCTCGGCAGCGGCTCGGGCGCGCGGGTCACCTTGAACCAGCGCACCGCACCGCCACGCGTCAGCATCACCGAGAACATCAGCTCGCCGACGATCACCGCTTCACCGCGCCGCGGCACGCGGCCGAGCTCGTGCGCCACCAGGCCGCCGATGCTCTCGAACTCGTCGTGCGGCAGCGCCGTGGCGAAGGCTTCGTTGACGGCGGCGATGTCGACGTCGCCCGCCACACGCTGGCTGCCGTCGGCCAGCGTGTAGATGCCGGATTCGCCGTCCTTGTCGTCGAACTCGTCCTCGATCTCGCCGACGATCTCTTCCAGCACGTCTTCGATCGTGATCAGGCCGGCGGTGCTGCCGAACTCGTCGATCACGATCGCCAGGTGGTTGCGGTTGGAGCGGAAGTCGCGCAGCAGCTCGTTCAGGCCTTTCGACTCGGGCACGAACACGGCCGGGCGCAGCAAGGTGCGCAGGTTCAGGTCGGGCGAGCGCTGCAGCTTGAGCAGGTCTTTGGCCATCAGGATGCCGATGACGTTCTCGCGGCCCCCTTCATAGACCGGAAAGCGCGAGTGGCCGGTGTCGATCACGAGGTGCAGCAGTTCGTCGTAGTCGGAAGCGATGTCGAGCTGGTCCATGCGGCCGGCCGGCACCATCACGTCGCCGGCCGTCATGTCGGCCATGCGGATCACACCTTCGAGCATCATGCGCGACTCGGGCGCGATCAGCTCCTTCTGTTCGGCGTCGGCGAGCGATTCGATCAGTTCGTCGCGCGAGTCGGGCCCCGGCGCCACCAGCTCGATGAGCTTTTGCAGCAGCGTTCGGCGCGGAGCCGGCGGCGCTGCGTGCCTGTCGCCCCCACGCTGGGGGCGACCGGAATGTGGGTCGGACATCGAGCGAAAAGCGCGGAGTTCAGGTTGCACAAGCTTACCTGAACGGGGTGTCGCCTCCGGCGGGCAGCGCGCGCTTGACACATCTGCTACCTTGAACCAGAGTCGTCGACCCCCATCTGTACAGACAAATTTGCGGCAGACTCCCGCCGGCCCCCGATTCCCCCATTCAGCAAGGCAGCCCCTCCATGAGCCTCATTCCCGCCACCATCCTCACCGGCTTTCTTGGCTCGGGCAAGACGACGCTGCTCAAGCGCATCCTCACCGAAGCGCACGGCCAGAAGATCGCCGTGATCGAGAACGAATTCGGCGACGAAAACATCGACAACGAGATCCTGGTGCAGGACAGCAAGGAGCAGATCATCCAGCTCAACAACGGCTGCGTCTGCTGCTCGATCCGCGAAGACCTGCGCACCACGCTCTCCGACCTGGCCGAAAAGCGCCGCAAGGGCGAACTGAAGTTCGACCGTGTGGTGATCGAGACCACCGGCCTGGCCGACCCCGGCCCGGTGGCGCAGACCTTCTTCATGGACGACGAGATCGCCGAAAGTTACCTGCTCGACTCGATCCTGACCCTGGTCGACGCCAAACACGCCGAAGGCCAGCTCGACACCCGCCAGGAAGCACGCCGCCAGATCGGCTTTGCCGACCAGATCTTCATCAGCAAGACCGACCTGGTCGATAACGCGACCGTCGAGGCGCTGATCCACCGCATCAAGCACATGAACCCGCGCGCCAAGCAGACCCGCGTGAACTTCGGCGACGTGCCGCTGGCCGACGTGTTCGACCTGCGCGGCTTCAACCTGAACGCCAAGCTCGACATCGACCCCGATTTACTGAACGCCGACCCGCACGCCGGCCATGACCATGATCACGACCACCACGATCACGAGCACGGCGAACACTGCGACCACCCGCACCACCACGCCCACGACGACGACGTGAAGTCCTTCGTGTTCCGCGCCGACAAGGCTTTCAACCCGGCCAAGCTCGAAGAATTCCTCGGCGCCATCGTGCAGGTCTACGGCCCGAAGATGCTGCGTTACAAGGGCGTGCTGAACATGAAGGGCGCCGACCGCAAGGTGATCTTCCAGGGCGTGCACCAGCTGATGGGCAGCGACCTGGGCCCGAAATGGATGCCGGGCGAGAAGAAGACCAGCAAGATGGTCTTCATCGGCCTGGACCTGCCGCGCGACGTGTTCTTGCAGGGCCTGGAAGGTTGCCTCGTCTGAACCGCGGCGCCTGTCACGGGCCGGGCGACGGGGTTTTCTGGAACATGAAAATGTTGCCAGCGCCCCGGGTGGCAACGTGACTACAATCCGCGGCGGTTAAAACTGCGGCGCCTTGGCGCAAGACCCTCATCCAAGAGGGTGTCATCGGTGATGTGAGGAGACTCCGTGAGCAAGATTCCGGCCCGCAAGGCGCCCCCCCAGAAGCCCGCCGCCTCCAAACCCGTGCCCGCCAGGAAGGCGGCCGCCAAACCCGCCCCAGCGGCCAAACCTGCGGCCAAGAAGACCGCCGCAGCCAAGCCCAAACCCGCTCCCGCCGCGAAGAGCGCGGCCCCCAAGGCCGCGCCTGCGCCCAAGAAACCCGTCAAGCCGGCGACCGTTGCCAAACCCGCAGCCGCCGCGAAACCCGTACCGCCTCCGATGAAATCCGCTCCCCCGCCGGCTCCTGTGCCCGCACCCCCCGCCTTGCCCCCCGGCTCGCCCGCACCTGTCGTGCTGAGAAAACCCGGTCGCGGCGCGTCCAAATACGCCGCACCGGCCGTGCAGGCCCCGCTGCCTCCGCCCACCTCGCGGTTTGCCGACCGGTTTGCGCCACCGCGTCCGCCGACCCGGCAGATGAACAATCTCGAGCTCGACACACCGCGTCATGCGCAGAAGTCAGACCCGAAACTGGCCAACGCCTGGAAGACCAAGACCGGCCGTGAGCTGACCGAGCCCGAAGTGCTGGCCATGCCCGAAGCCGAGTACATGAACGACAAGCAGTTGGAGTTCTTCCGCTTCAAGCTGCAAACGCTCAAGGACGATCTGCTCAGCAACGCTGGCGAAACGACCGAACACCTGCGCGAAGACACGTCCATCGTGCCCGATCCGGCCGACCGCGCCACGATCGAGGAAGAACACGCCCTGGAGCTGCGCACGCGCGACCGGGAACGCAAGTTGCTGAAGAAGATTTCGCAGTCGCTGGCCCGGCTGGACTCGGGCGAGTACGGGTTCTGTGACGAAACAGGCGAACCCATCGGGCTGGGCCGCCTGATCGCCCGACCGACCGCTACACTGTCGCTGGAAGCCCAGCAACGGCGTGAACTCAAGCAGAAGATGTTCGGCGACTGAAGCGGGCACACGCTCGCATCGGCCCTGAAATCGAGCCCGAGATGTCGGAACCCAAAGACACGACCAGTTTTTTCCGCAAAGTCGTCAAGTTCGTGGCGAACCCGTCCACCGACTGGGCGGAGCTGGGCGTGCCCACCGAAGAAGCGCGCGAAACCGAGTACGCCAAGGGTGAACTGAAGGCGATGATCGAGCGCAAGCGGCGCAACGATTTTGTTCGCAAGCGCGAGTTCGACATGCTGCGCAAAGTGCGCCGCGAAGGCCTGACCAGCGAACAACTCGCCGCGCTCGGCGGTTCGTCCCGTCTCGACGATTCCGAAGCCCGCATCGCCGACAGCGGGGCCAAGCCCGACAGCGGCGTCAAGGCCAAGATCGACGAGATCGAGCAGCAGATGGTGGGCGACAGCTTCGTCGCCCCGTTGCGCCGCGCCCCCGAAGTGCGCGTGCCGCCCGCAACCGCCGAAGCCCGCACACCCGAGTTCTACAACGCACCCACCGAGCCGGTGCCGCTCGGCGATGCGTTGAACCGCCCCAACCTGCCCGGCGCGGCCGGCGGTGGCCGCGTGGCCGATGCCGCACCCGACCGGGGCCGCGCCCCGTCGCAGCCGGCGCCGCTGGCCCCGGACATGGCGCCGCTCGCCTTCGACGTGGCCACGCCCGGCTTCGGCGACCCGTTTGCCGTCAACCTGGCCGAAGTGGTCCACGACCCGGAGCTCGACGAAGCCGTGATCGCCTTCGCCAACGCCGACTTCGACCAGTGCGAACAGGCGCTCGTCGGCATGACGGTGCCGGGGGGCCCACGCGCACAAGACGCAGAGACCTGGCTCGTGCTGTTCGACCTGTACCGCGCCATCGGCCAGCAACTCAAGTTCGAAAGCCTGGCGCTCGACTACGCCCAGCAGTTCGGCTGGTCGGCGCCGCAGTGGTATTCGCTGCCCAAGCTGGTGGCCGACGCCGCCAGTGCCGACCGCCCGAAGCGCCCGCGCCTCGAAGGCCAGGTCGGCTGGGTCTGCCCGGACTACATAGACGCCGATGCCGTGGCCAAGCTGTCGTCGGTCACGCTGCAGATGCCCCTGCCCTGGGTTTTCGACTGGAGCGCCCTGAAGGGCATCGACGCCGAAGCCTGTGCGCGCCTGAGCGAGTTGTTCCGCAACTGGATCCCGCAGGATCTGGACATGCGCTGGCTGGGTGGCGAACGTTTGTTCACCGTGTTGCAAGACGCCGCCCCCACCGGCGTGCGCGATGTCGATCCTGCTTACTGGCAGGTACGGCTCGACGCCTTGCGCATGGCCTACCGGCCCGATCAATTCGACGAAACCGCGATCGACTACTGCGTGACCTATGAAGTGTCGCCACCCTCCTGGGAGCGGGCGCGCTGCGAAGTGCGCGTCAGCGGCTCAGGCGTGAGCACCACCTCGCCGCCGCTGTCGGTCGTGAGCGACGTGTCCACCAGCTTCATGGAGTCGCGCCTGACCGAAGACACCGGCGTGTTGCAGGTCGGCAGCGTCGAGCTGTCGGGGCAACTGGTGGGTGACATCGGTGCAACGCTGACCAAGATGACCGCCGAGCTCGGCACGTCGAACATCGTCAACGTGTCCTGCGCGCGCCTGATCCGCGTGGATTTCATCGCCGCCGGTGACCTGCTGAACTGGGTACTGGCGCGCCGCAGCGAGAACCGCGGCGTCAACTTCATCGATGCACACCGCATGGTGGCGCTGTTCTTCGGCGCGATGGGCATCAACGAGCACGCCAAGGTCAAAGTCCGCAACGTCTAGTTGCCGATTCTGGGTTTCCGGGGCGTGCCTTGCGCCCTTGCCTCGCACCGTTTCAACCCCAACTCCGGCTCATGGAAAACTATCACGGCACGACCATCCTGAGCGTGCGCCGCGGCCATGTGGTGGCGCTCGGCGGTGACGGGCAGGTCACGCTCGGCACCATCGTCGTCAAATCGTCGGCGCGCAAGGTCCGCAAGCTGCACCACGACCAGGTTCTCGCCGGTTTCGCCGGCGCCACCGCCGATGCGTTCACCCTCTTCGAGCGCTTCGAGGCCAAGCTCGAAAAACACCAGGGCCACCTGGTGCGCGCCGCCATCGAGTTGACGAAGGACTGGCGCACCGACCGCGTGCTGCGCCGCCTGGAAGCCATGCTGGCCGTGGCCGACCGCGAAGCCTCGCTGATCATCACCGGCAACGGCGATGTGCTGGAGCCCGAACACGGCATCGTGTCGATCGGATCCGGCGGCGCGTATGCACACGCTGCGGCCCGTGCCCTGCTGAGCAACAGCGAGCTGTCGCCGAAAGACGTGGTCAAGAAGTCGCTCGAGATCGCCGGCGAGCTGTGCATCTACACGAACCAGAATCACATCATCGAGACGCTCGACTGATGCGCACCATGAAGTCAAGCATGACCCCGCAGGAGATCGTCTCCGAACTCGACCGCCACATCGTCGGCCAGGCCGGCGCCAAGCGCGCCGTGGCGATCGCGCTGCGCAACCGCTGGCGGCGCCAGCAGGTGGCCGAGCCGATGCGCGGCGAGATCACGCCGAAGAACATCCTGATGATCGGCCCCACCGGCGTCGGCAAGACCGAGATCGCGCGGCGCCTGGCCAAGCTGGCGGATGCGCCCTTCATCAAGGTCGAGGCGACCAAGTTCACCGAGGTCGGTTACGTTGGCAAAGACGTGGACTCGATCATCCGCGACCTGGTCGACATGGCGGTGAAACAGGAGCGTGAAGGTGCGATGCGCCGCCACCGCGCCCGTGCCGAAGACGCGGCCGAAGACCGCGTGCTCGACATCCTGGTGCCGCCCGCGCGCAGTTCGGGCAGCGAGTTCGGCCTGGCGCCACCGGCCACACCTGCGCCCGACAACACCGCCCGCCAGGTCATGCGCAAGCGCCTGCGCGAAGGGCTGCTGAACGACAAGGAAATCGAGCTCGAAGTGGCCGATACCAAGGCCGCCCTCGAAGTGATGAGCCCGCCCGGCATGGAAGAGATGGCCGAGCAGCTCAAGGGCATGTTCGCGAACATGGGCGGCGCGAAGAAGCGCCAGCGCAAGGTCCGCATCGACGAAGCGCTGAAGCTGCTGATCGACGAAGAAGCCGCCAAGCTCGTCAACGACGAAGAAGTGAAAACCGTGGCGCTGGCCAACGCCGAGCAGAACGGCATCGTCTTCATCGACGAGATCGACAAGGTGACCTCGCGCTCCGAAGGCAGCGGCGCCGAAGTCTCGCGTCAGGGCGTGCAGCGCGATCTGCTGCCGCTGGTGGAAGGCACGACCGTGAACACCAAGTACGGCATGGTCAAGACCGATCACATGCTGTTCATCGCCTCGGGCGCGTTCCACCTGAGCAAGCCGAGCGACCTGATTCCCGAACTGCAAGGGCGCTTCCCGATCCGGGTCGAGCTCGGCTCGCTGAGCGTCGACGACTTCGAGGCCATCCTCACGCAAACGCATGCGAGCCTGGTCAAGCAGTACACGCTGCTGCTCGCGACCGAAGGCGTGACGCTGGAATTGCAGCCCGATGCGATCCGCCGCGTGGCGCAGATCGCGTTCGACGTGAACGAACGCACCGAGAACATCGGCGCGCGACGCTTGTCGACCGTGATGGAGCGGCTGCTCGACGAAGTGAGTTTCGATGCGCCGAACCGCGGCGGGCAGACGGTGAGCGTGGGCGCCGCCGAGGTCAACGACAAGCTCGCCGAGCTGGCAAAGAACGAAGACCTGTCGCGCTATATCCTGTAGACGTTAGTCGCGAAAGACCGGCTCGCACAGCACTTCGGTCTTGACCGAGTTGGCGATGTAACACTCGTCGTGCGCGGTGTGGTGCAGGTGTTCGATGTCGGCACGCGTGGGCTGCCTGTCCCCCGCAAAGATCACCTCGGGCCGCAGCGTCACGCGCGTGACAGCGACCTTGCCCTGGGCATTCTTTTCCATCACGCCGACCGCCGCGTCGACATAACGGTCGACGCAGAACTTGCGCTTGGCCGCGATCGCAAGAAACCACAGCATGTGGCAGCTCGACAGCGACGCGACGAAGGCCTCTTCGGGGTCGACCGCGGAAGCGTCCGACATCGGCAACGGCACGGAGTGCGGCGACGACGAACCCGCCACCACCGCCCCGCCATCGAAACGCATTTTATGCCGGCGGCTGTAGCGGTTGCTCGGGAAATCTTCGTCCGGTGAACGCTCCCAAACGATCTGTGCTCTGTACTCGGACACGCGAGGCTCCTTCGTCTTACATCGCGAGGCGGTGCGACTGCAGCTGCAGCAGGCCCTCGAAGATGAGGGTGTCGACCGTCTCGAAGGGCAGGTCGGTGATGGGCGCGAGCTTCACGGCCGCGCCACCGGTCATGATCAGGGCTGGCGCTTCGCCGGTGCGCGCCAGCAGCTTGCGGTGCATGCGCTCGACGGCGCCGGCAATCGCATCGGAGCCGCCACTCATCAGCGCGTCGCTGGTGTTGGTGGGGAAGTCGACAGCCTCGCCAGTGGGCGCTTTCAACCCGGCCGTGCCCATCTCGAGCGCGCGCAGCATCAGGCCGAAGCCGGGCAGGATCAGGCCGCCAAGAAAACACCCGCTCGCATCGATCGCGTCCACCGTCACTGCGGTGCCCACCATCACCACCAGCGCCGGCCGCGGCCGGCCTTGCGCCAGCACGCGGTGGCGGGCGCCGATCAGCGCGACCCAGCGGTCCACGCCCAGGCGCGTCGGGTGGTCGTAGCTGTTGACGACACCGCACCCTTGTTTCGCAGAAGAAACCCAACGCGGCTCGAGGTCCCAGATTTCGAGCTGTTCTTCGACGCGGCGTTTCACGCCTTCCCCGGCAACGACGCAGCCGAGCATGCTGGAAGGCGCAGGCAAGCCGCGCCATTCGGTGTCGGCCAGCTGGTCGATCGTTTCCAGAAACACCGCACCGTGCGCCAGCAAGACAGCACCGGGCTGCGGCGAGCTGTACTGCGCCCACTTGAGACGGGTGTTGCCGATGTCGATGGCGAAGAAGCTCATCAAGGTCTCTCGTCGCTGACACACAAACAGGTGCCAAGAACGCACCGGGGCTGATTTCGGCGAAGTGTAAGCCGTTGTGTGGCGCGTCAAGCGCGAGCGAATCCGATGCCGGCTGGCGCGCCCAGCAGTTGCCGCACGCGTCCGAGCGTGTGATCGACGGTGACAGAACGATGCGGCTTGCGCAAGCGGCCTTCCACTTCAGCGAGCAGGTTCATCAGTTCGGCGCGGTTGTTTGCGCGGCGCAGCTTCAGCAATGTCAGCGAACCCGTGACCGGTGCCTGAGCGCGCACCTCGCGCATCAGGATGAGCCGCGCTTCCGCGAACGCCGGGTCGGTCCGCCGGGCCTCGGCATGGTCCACGGGCAACCAGGCATCACTCTCACCCGACAACCCGGCGACGGAGTCGAGCGAGACCGAATCGGGCTGCAGCGTCCGCGCGGCCGGCAGCGGAACCAGCGAGGAGTCGGGCCCACCGATCGGCAGGTCGATGTGCAAAACGTCGGGCTCGGCGGCGTGCTCGTTGACTACCAGTGCAACGGTGGGGTAGGCGCGCATGATGAAACCTTGCTCCACCAGCTCGTCGAAGCACGTCTTCGGCACGCCGGCCTTTGCGGCCAGCGCGACGATCTCGTCTTCGCTGCGGCGGCCGTCCACCAGGAAAAGCACCGTGCGGTGGCGCTGGCTGATACGGCGCGCGCGGGTGTTCAGTTCAGCCTGTCCTTCAGCGGTCTTGACCGGTGTGGTGCCTGCAAACATAAACCTCTCCGTACGGGTGCGGTGCCCGCAGCGTCCCCAAGCACGACATTCTGCCGGCTGGGCGCGAGCACACGTCGATGTTTCAAGAGTTTGCGGCGGTTCTATGTCACACGACCCGGCGCGGGCTCGCTCCGCGCCGGGTCGGGCAGCAGGTCGCATACACTCGCGAATTGACGTATACGTCAACTGACGACAAAACACCTCGCGGAGGCAGCTTGGCCAAAAAGACCCCCAACTTGTCGGATCACCAGTTCGGCGCCGCCGCGAGCAAGGGCGCGAAGCCCTTCGAGCTGGCACGCTTCGACCCTGCGGCGAAGCCGTTTTCCAGCGGCGACAAGGCACGCGACAAGGCCGCGGTCGAGGCGCTCGCGCTCGAGCTCGACACGTTGCAGAACCTGTTCTACGCCGACCGGCGCTTCAAGCTGCTGGTGGTGCTGCAGGGCACCGACACCAGCGGCAAGGACGGCACGATCCGCGGCGTGTTCGGCCAGATGAGCGCGCTCGGCGTGCACACCGTCGGCTGGAAGGCCCCGACCGAGCCCGAGCGTGCGCACGACCCCCTGTGGCGCATCCACGCCCAGGTGCCGAGCGCCGGCGAAGTGACGATCTTCAACCGCAGCCACTACGAAGACGTGCTGGTGCCGCACGTGAACGGCTGGATCACGCCCGAGCAGACGAAGCAACGCTACGCCCACATCAACGACTTCGAGCGTCTGCTCACCGAGACCGGCACGGTCGTGTGCAAGTTCCTGCTCCACATCTCGAAAGACGAGCAGAAGGCGCGCTTGCAGGAGCGGCTCGACGACCCGACGAAGAACTGGAAGTTCGCCGCCGGCGACCTGGAAGTGCGCAAGCAGTGGGCCGCGTACCAGCAGGCCTACAGTGACGCGATCGCCGCCACCGGCACGCCCTGGGCACCGTGGACCATCGTGCCCGCCGACTCGAAAACCCACCGCAACCTGATGATCGCGACGGTGTTGAAAAAGACGCTGGAAGGGCTGAAGCTGCGCTACCCGCCGACCGACCCGGCGCTGAAGAACATCAAGGTGGTTTGAAGCCACGCCCGGAGACTGACCCATGACCGACCTGTCCGCAGAATTCAAGGCCCTGGCCAACTACCGGCCGACGCACAAGGTGCGCTTCGTGACCGCCGCGTCGCTGTTCGACGGCCATGACGCCGCGATCAACATCATGCGGCGCATCCTGCAGGGCATGGGCGCCGAGGTCGTGCACCTCGGCCACAACCGCTCGGTCGATGAGGTGGTGACTGCTGCGTTGCAGGAAGACGCGCAAGGCATCGCGATCAGCTCGTACCAGGGTGGCCACGTCGAGTACTTCAAGTACATGGTCGACCTGTTGAAGGCGCGTGGCGGCGCGCACATCCAGGTCTTCGGTGGTGGCGGCGGCGTGATCGTGCGCAGCGAGATCGCCGAGCTGCAAGGCTACGGCGTGACCCGCATCTACAGCCCCGAAGACGGCCAGCGCATGGGTCTGGCCGGCATGATCGGCGAGATGGTGATGCGCTGCGACCACGACCTGTCGGTGCATTCGCCGACGGCCTTGTCGGCGATCCAGGGCCAGACCGAAGCGCACTGGCGCGCGCTGGCCCAGCTGATCACGGCGCTCGAAAACGGCAAGGCCAGCGACGCGCTCAAGGTGGCCTTGCACGCCGAGGCCGCTAAGGTGAAAACGCCGGTGCTCGGCATCACCGGCACCGGCGGCGCCGGCAAGTCGAGCCTGACCGACGAACTGATCCGCCGCCTGCGGCTGGACCAGAACGACGCGCTGCGCGTGGCCGTGATCTCGATCGACCCATCGCGCCGCAAGAGTGGCGGCGCGCTGCTCGGCGACCGCATCCGCATGAACGCGATCTCGCCGTGGTCGGGCGGCCAGCGTGTTTTCATGCGCTCGCTCGCGACGCGCGACTTCGGCTCCGAGATCAGCCAGGCGCTGCCCGACGTGCTCGCCGCGTGCAAGCTGACCGGCTTCGATCTGATCGTCGTCGAGACCTCGGGCATCGGCCAGGGCGATGCCGCGATCGTGCCGCTGGTCGACGTGCCGATGTACGTGATGACGCCCGAGTTCGGCGCCGCCAGCCAGCTCGAGAAGATCGACATGCTCGACTTCGCCGAGTTCGTGGCGATCAACAAGTTCGACCGCAAGGGCTCGCTCGATGCGCTGCGCGACGTGGCCAAGCAGGTGCAGCGCAACAAGGAGGCCTGGGGCACGAAGCTAGAGGCGATGCCGGTCTTCGGCACGATGGCCAGCCGCTTCAACGACGACGGCGTGACGGCGCTGTACCAGGCGCTGCTGCCGCGCCTGGGTGCGCTGGGCATGCCGGTGGTCAAGGGCAGCCTGCCGCTGGCCGCCACCCGCCACAGCACGCACCAGGTGCCGATCGTGCCAGGCGCGCGGGCGCGCTACCTCGCCGACATCGCCGACACGGTGCGCGGCTACAAAAAACAAGCGCGTGCGCAGGCCACTCTCGCACGTGAGGTGCAGCAGTTGCGGGCCGCCGCCGCCATGTTGACCGTCGGCAAGCCCGACAAACCGAAGGCCGCCGAAGCGGCGATCAACCTGGCCGAACAACGCGAAGCCCGCCAGGACCCGCAGGCCGCCAAGCTGCTCGGCATGTGGCCCGAGATGCAGAAGGCCTACGCCGGCGACGAGTACGTGGTGAAGATCCGCGACAAGGAAATCCGCACCGAGCTGGTCTACACCACGCTCTCGGGCAGCAAGATCCGCAAGGTGGCGCTGCCGACGTATGAAGACCACGGCGAGATCCTGAAGTGGCTGATGCTCGACAACGTGCCGGGCTCGTTCCCGTACACCGCCGGCACCTTCGCGTTCAAGCGTGAAGGCGAAGACCCGACCCGCATGTTCGCCGGCGAGGGTGATGCCTTCCGCACCAACACCCGCTTCAAGCTGCTGAGCTCGGGCATGGCGGCCAAGCGGCTCTCCACGGCGTTCGACTCGGTCACGCTCTACGGCAACGACCCGGCGGTGCGGCCCGACATCTACGGCAAGGTCGGCAACTCCGGCGTGAGCATCGCGACGCTGGAAGACATGAAGGTGCTGTACTCCGGCTTCGACCTGACAAACCCGGCGACCAGCGTCAGCATGACGATCAACGGCCCGGCGCCGACGATCCTGGCGATGTTCATGAACACCGCGATCGACCAGAACATCGACAAGTTCAGGTGCGACAACGGCCGCGAGCCCACCAGCGACGAAGCGCAGAAGATCACCGCGTGGGTCAAGGAAAACGTGCGCGGCACGGTGCAGGCCGACATCCTGAAGGAAGACCAGGGCCAGAACACCTGCATCTTCAGCACCGAGTTTTCACTGAAGGTGATGGGCGACATCGCCGAGTACTTCGTGCACCACAAGGTGCGCAACTTCTACTCGGTGAGCATCAGCGGCTACCACATCGCCGAAGCCGGCGCGAACCCGATCAGCCAGCTCGCGTTCACGCTGAGCAACGGCTTCACCTTCGTCGAAGCGTATCTGGCGCGCGGCATGCACATCGACGACTTCGCGCCGAACCTGAGCTTCTTCTTCAGCAACGGCATGGACCCCGAGTACACCGTGCTCGGCCGCGTGGCGCGGCGCATCTGGGCGGTGGCGATGCGTGACCGCTACGGCGCCAACGAACGCAGCCAGAAGCTGAAGTACCACGTGCAGACCAGCGGCCGATCCTTGCACGCGCAGGAGATCCAGTTCAACGACATCCGCACCACGCTGCAGGCGCTGATCGCGATCTACGACAACTGCAACTCGCTGCACACCAACGCCTTCGACGAAGCGATCACGACGCCGACCGAAGACAGCGTGCGCCGCGCGATGGCGATCCAGCTGATCATCAACCGTGAGTGGGGCCTGGCGAAGAACGAGAACCCGAACCAGGGCGCGTTCATCATCGACGAGCTGACCGAGCTGCTCGAAGAAGCGGTGCTGCTCGAATTCGAGCGCATCGCCGAACGCGGCGGGGTGCTCGGCGCGATGGAAACCGGCTACCAGCGCGGCAAGATCCAGGAAGAGTCGATGCACTACGAGATGCTCAAGCACACCGGCGAATACCCGATCGTCGGCGTGAACACCTTCCGCAACCCGCACGGCGACCCGGTGGCCGACACGCTGGAGCTGGCGCGTTCGACCGACGAAGAAAAGCAGAGTCAGCTGAAGCGGCTGGATGAATTCCACGAACGCCACGCGAAGGAATCGCCAGCGATGCTGGCCGCGCTGCAGCAGGCCGTGATCGACAACCGCAACGTCTTCGAGCTGCTGATGCAGGCGGTGCGCTGCTGCTCGCTGGGGCAGATCACCGACGCGCTGTTTCAGGTGGGCGGGCAGTATCGGCGCAGCATGTGAGCTCCGGGCGGCGCGTCATGTCGCCGCCCGCAAGTCCAGCAGCTTCGTGTTCTCCAGCACCAGCGCCGACTCCGGCACCGCCACGCACGGCAGGATGAAGCCTTCGGCCTTCTCTTCCGCGCTCAGCCCCGGCCACTCGATGAGGTAGCTCACGCGCCCGCTGACGAGCCGACACCGGCACGTGCGGCAGGTGCCGTTGCGGCACGAGCTCGGCAGGATCAACCCCGCTTCACGCGCCGACCGAAGCAGCGGCAGCTTCGCCGCAGCCTCGAACGCCAGCCCCGACGGCTCGATGACCACGTGCCAGCGCGCGCCGCCGCTCATCGGCCCGGCCGCCTATGATCCTGCGCATGAATCTGCTGCTGATCCGCCACGGTGAAACCGCCCTCAACGTCGCCCGCGTCCTGCAGCCTGCCGACACGCCACTGAGCGCGCGCGGCATCGCGCAGGCCGAAGCGCTCGCGAGCCGCCTCGTGTCGATGAACGTCGAGATCATCGTCAGCAGCGACCTGCCGCGCGCGCTGCGCACCGCGCAGGCGATCGCGGCAGCAACGGGTGCGCCGATCGAGACCACGCCGCTGCTGCAGGAGCGCAACTTCGGCGACTGGCGTGGCCAGCCTTACGACAGCATGGCGATCAACCCGCTGACGATGCAGGAGGCGCCGCCCGGTGGCGAGTCGGTGGCCGATTTCGAACGCCGCGTGGCACTGGCTTTTGCGCATGTCGTGCAACGACAGGCCGAGACCGGCTTGCGCCTGGCGGTGGTCACGCACGGCATGCTGCTGCGCGTGCTGCTGGGCGCGCACGTGCGGCTGCCCGATGGCGTGGCGCTGCCCACGCACTTCGGCAACACCTGTCTGAGCATCGTCGACGCGCGCGTGCCGCACGCGGCCTCGCTCGTCAACTGCACCGCGCATCTCGACAGCAGCGCGCGCGACGACGCGCACGCCTTGTCGGGCGGCTGACGGCGCAGGCACCTGGCGCCTCAGCGCGGCGGCGCGGTCAAGGCCCAGAGCCCGTCGCGCTCGGCAGCGGCGCCGTCGTCGCGCAGCTTGAACAAGTGTGCGGTGAGCGAACGCATCGCCATCTTGTGCAGGCGCGGCGGCACGTCGTCGTAGACCTTCGCGAGCAAGGCCTCGGTGTCGGCCGGGCCGAGCGTCTGCATCGCGGCCACCACCTTGGCCTCGCGCTTCAGGCGGTGCGCCACGATCGCCTGCATCGCCTGTTTCGGCTGCGCCATCAGGAAACCGTGGCCGGGTGCCAGCCACTCGAGATCGTGTTCCTGCAGCTCGTGCAGCGAACGCAGGTAGGCCGCCATGTCGCCGTCGGGCGGGTTGATGACGACGGTGGACGACTGCATCACGTGGTCGCCGGTGAAGAGCATCTTCTCCTCTTCGAGCAGATAACAAAGGTGGTTCGACGCGTGGCCCGGTGTGTGCACGGCGACGAGCGTGCTGTCGCCAGGCAACTCGAACCGTTCGCCGCCGACCAGGTGCGTGTGCGGCGCGAAGCTCGCGTCCTGCCATTCCGGGTGTGCCGCCACGCGGCCGAACACCCGCGCGCCGGTGCGGGCCTGCAGCGGCACGGCCGCCGGCGAATGGTCGTTGTGGGTGTGGGTCACGAAGATCCAGCGGATCGGCCCGGGCGCGGCGGCCAGGATCGCGTCCACATGCCGCTCGTCGAGCGGGCCCGGGTCGATCACCGCCCACTCGTTGGCCGCGCCGCCGCCGACGAGGTAGGTGTTGGTGCCCGGCCCCGTCATCATGCTGCCGTTGTTGGCGCTGACACGGATCAGCCGCGGCGACAGGCGCACCGCCACGAAGGGTTCGATGTCGTAACAGCCGTGCCCGTGGCCGGCCGGGTCGATGCGGCCGAGTTCGGCCCAGGCGTGTTCGTCGGGCAACACCGGGCGCATGCCCTGGCTGCCGCGGGCCACGCGCGGCATCGTCAGCGGCACGGTGCGCGGCGAGCGCGCCCAGGCGAGCAGCTCGTCGACCGTCGCGTAGCGCGCCACCAGTTCCAGGGTCTTCTGCGTCGGCGTCATCAGCTTCATCTCGGCGCTGCGCGCCAGCGCTTCGGCCGGCGTGAGCCAGAGCTGCTCGACCATCTCGGTGCCGTCGAACGCCGCCGTCTGCGTCGGCGGCAAGGCGGCGATGAAAAAGCGCGTGTCGAACCGTTTGGGGCGGGCGAAGGGCGTGAGCCAGTGGCTCAGGTAGACGAGCCGGTCCACCGCCAGGCGCAGGCCGAACTCGCTGCAGAACGCGGCGAGCGTGCGCTCGCCGCGGTGCAGCGGGCCCCGCCACGGGCCGAGCGTTTCGCCGCGCACGTGGTCGAGCTCGACCAGTGCGCCGATCTCGTCGACGGCCAGCAGCAGGCCCGACTCCTCGAAACATTCCCGCACCGCGGCGATGTAGTAGTCGAGCCCGCCGCTGGCGAGCCCGAGCTGCGCGCTGGCCGCCGCGTCGTCGAGGCCGGCGCAGTGTGGATGCGCGGCACGGTCGCCCGCATCGACGATGCCGCCGGGGAACACCCAGGCGCCGCTGAACTGGTCGTTGCTCTGCGTGCGCCGCGACAGCAGCACCTCGATGCCGGCGGCGCCGTCGCGCACGATCACGATCGTGGCGGCGGGGCGTGCCGGGCGCTCGGCGGCAGAAGACGGGCTGGGGGGTGAAACGGTGTCGGTGGCTTGCATGGCAGAAGAGGGCACGGAACGGATCACGGAGTCTGGCACGCGGCGCCGGCTTCAGCCGAGGCGCTGCAACAAGGCCATGGCGGCGGCCGGTGCCTTTTCTTTCGCGCCGCTGATGAAAAACAGGAACACGTCACGCGGTGCCGCCGCGGGCAAAACGGCTTCGACGCGCGGCAGGCCGTCGGGCTCGCCGCCGCCGCGCCAGCACTGCGCACAGGCCGCCAGCGCATCGAGCACCTGCGGCTCGACACCGGCCGCGTGGCCGGGCTCGGTGCGCATCAGCCGCGCGTACAGGAAGTCGCCAGTGAGATCGGCGAACGACGGGTAGTCGTCGGAATCGGTGAACACGGTCGCGCAGCGGTGTTGGCGCGCCAGCGCGAGGTAGGTGGCGCTCCTGAAACTTTCGTGCCGCACGTCGAGCACATGGCGCAAAGGCAGGCCGTCGACGCTGCCCGGCAGCAGCTTCAGGAAAGCCTCGAAGTCGGCCGGCTCGAAACGTTTGGTCGGCGCGAACTGCCAGACGATCGGGCCGAGCTTGTGGCGCAGCTCCGCGATGCCGCTCTCGATGAAACGCTGCACCGAATCGCCGGCTTCGGCGAGCACGCGCCGGTTGGTCGCGTAGCGGATCGCCTTCAGCGAGAACATGAAGTCGTCGGGCGTTTCGTCGAACCACTTCCTGAAGCTGGCGGGTTTCTGCGACGAGTAATACGTGCCGTTGACTTCGATCGCGCTCAGTTGCCGACTCGCGTACTCGAGTTCGCGGTGATGCGCCAGGCCGGCGGGGTAGAAGTTGCCGCGCCAGGGCTCGAAAGTCCAGCCACCGACGCCGACACGGATGCGGGGTTCAGGGGTCACGCGCGTCGCTCCTTGTTCGTGGTTCAGTCGCCGCGCCGCCACACGCCGGCCAGCGCCTTGAGTTTCATCCACACCGACAGGCGTTCGTCGGACAACGCGTCCAGAAAGTCCGACAGCCGCTTCGACTTGGCCATCGTGTAGAAGGTCAGCGCGCAGGTGGACACGAACACCACGCCGAACACCGCCAGCTTGCGGCCCGTCGGCGCGTCGGCTTCGGCGAGCAGGTTCATGCCGAGGAAGCCGGTCGTCACGGTGCCGATCAGCCCGAGGATGGTCACCACCGTCAGCCGCACCACGGTGTTGGCCTGGCGGCGCAGGCTGTCGGCGTCGAGGTAGCCGTTCATGTCGGCCACACGCTCCTTGACCTCTTCGTAGAGCGGGTCGAGCCCGAGGTGCACCGAGCACAGGTGGAACAGCGCGCGCACCTGCGCTTGCTCCGACACCTCGTGGAACCAGTAGCGGTGCGTGAAGCGCAGAAAGCCTTCGAAGCTGGCGCGGATCAATCGTTTGAAGCGCCGCACGCTGGCCGCGTCGCCAACGTCCAGATCTTTCAGCGCCTCGACCAGCCGGTCCGACGACATCAGCAGCGCCGCCTTCTGGAAGTGCGCGATCAGGAACAGCAGGAAGTGCTGGTGCCTGAACTGCGCCAGCACGCCGCGGTCGCGGCAGCCGTAGTACGGGGCGCGGGCGTCGCCGACGACGATCAGCGCGTGGCCGCTGCAGAGGTAGCGCGTGTTGGGCGCGCTGCCGGCGTTGGCCCAGAAGCGGTCGTAGCAGTAGCGCTGTTCGAAATCGGCCAGGTGGTCTTCGGCATAGGGCAAGGCGCTGCCGTCGCGGATGCCGGCGTTGTCGCCGCCGCCCGAGCCGGTGACGAGGCCGAGGCGAATGAAGTCGTTGCGGCTCAGCGCGCGCGGGTCGTCGAGCGCCAGGTAACCCATCATCGGCATGCGGTAGTACTCGATCTGGCGGAAGCGCAGCGCGCCTGGCTCGTCGGAATGGTCACTGACGAGCGGCTTGAGCATGAAGGCCCAGTGCGCCGCGATGCGCGGGGCCCGGTGCTCGGCCACGTGGGCGAGAAACGCGTCACGCTGCTGTGCGTCGGAGCTGGCGAGCACTTCGCCGGCAGCACCCAGCCACTCGACGCTCGCCATCGTGTGCAGCGCCAGGCCGCTCGCGTCCCAGCCGGCCGGGTAAGCGCGGCCGAAGCGGTAGAGCTGCTCCTGCGCCTGCGCGAGCGTGAGGTCGCTGGCCGCCACTTCGACGTTGAGCAGCACCACGTCCACGTCGTAGAAGAAGTACAGGTCGACGTGCACGATGTCGAGCGTGACCGGCGCGTCGCCGGGCCGGGCGACCACGCGCACCTGCTTCACGTCGTGGCGGCGGAAAACGCGCATCGGCGCGTCGGAGTCGCTGCCGGAAGCGTCGCGCCGCGAGCGGCCGTCGCCGTACAGGAAACGCTGCACGTAAGGCAGGAAGGTCACGAACTCGTTGTAGTGGCGCTCGTGGAAGCTCGCCTGGTCGCCCGTGAATTCGTCCACGACTTCGCGCCACGGCGAGGCGTCGCCCAGGTCGCGCAGCACCTGCCACGGCGTGCGGTGGCTGGCGCCCGACGGGCCGGGCGTGGGCATCAGCCGCAGCGGCCAGAGCAACACCTGGCGCAGGTGTTTCACGGCCACGCCGGTGCCGGCTTCAAGGGCTGCGGCGGGGTCTGCAATCACGCGCGTCATGCCCCGAGTGTAGGCAAGCCGCGAAAGCATGCCTTACAGCACGCACAGGCAAAGTCTTACAGCGCTTCGCCTGTTTTGACGATGGCGTTGTCACATTCAAGCGCGCACCATTCGTTTCACGGGAGCTCGCATGTCGCAGGCTCCGGTCCGAACGGGAGTCGTGTCATGGCCAACGATGCAGACTGGGTCGAAGACGTGCGGCGCTGGTGCCTCGCAGGCTCGCCTGCCCTGCGCGCGAAGCTGGCCACCCCGAACACCGAACCCGAATCGACCGACTTCGCTTCGCTGGGTTACGAAGCCGCGCACCCTGCCTTGCAGGCGCGCAACTGGCCCGAAGCGCCGGTCAGCAATTTCATCGGCCTGCGCTGACTCTCACCAGGGGTCGATGCCCCCGCTGCGCTTCGCGCCGACCTGCGCCGAGGCCAGCCCGGCCGACAACCACGCCCGGGTTTGCGCCGGGTCGATGACCGCGTCGACTTCCAGCCCCGCAGCCACGTTGATCGCCTTGCCCTTCGCGTACTGTTCGTCCACGAACTTCGTGTAGAGCGCGTCACGCGCCGGCCCTTCCGGCACGGCTTCCAGCTCCTTGCGGTAGCCCAGCCGCACGGCACCCTCCAGCCCCATCGCCCCGAACTCGCCGCTCGGCCACGCCACGGTGAACACCGGCTCGTGAAAGCCGCCACCGGCCATCGCCATCGCGCCCAGGCCGTAGCCCTTGCGCAAGACCACCGCGAAGAACGGCACGCGCAGGTGCGCCGCGGCGACGAACATGCGGCTCACATGGCGGACCTGGCCGAGCGCCTCGATCTCGGGCCCGACCATGAAGCCGGGCGTGTCCACCAGCGAGACCAGCGGCAGCCCGTGCGTGTTGCACAACTGCATGAAACGCGCGGCCTTGTCGGCGGCGTCGGCGTCGATCGCGCCGCCGAGATGGCTCGGGTTGCTGGCGAGCAAGCCGACCGGGCGGCCCTCGATGCGCGCCAGCGCGGTGAAGATGCCGGCACCGAAGCCGGCGCGCAGCTCCAGCAGCGAGCCGGTGTCGGCGACGAGCCGCATCACTGCGCGCATGTCGTAGGCACGCACGCGGTTCTCGGGCAGGGCGCTGCGCAAAGCGATCGGGTCGGCCGCCGACCACTGCGCGATGCGGCCCTGGAAGTACGAGAGGTATTGCTTCGCCGCCGCGACCGCCTGCGCTTCGTCGTCGACCAGCACGTCGATCACGCCGTTGCGTGTTTGCACGTCGCTCGGCCCGATCTGCTCGGGTTTGAACACACCCAGGCCACCACCCTCGACCATCGCCGGCCCGCCCATGCCGATGTTGCTGCCCTTCGTGGCGATGATCACGTCGCTGCAACCGAGCAAGGCCGCGTTGCCGGCGAAACAGCGCCCCGCCACGATGCCGACCACCGGCACCTGCCCGCTCAGGCGCGCGTAGCTCGCGAAGCTGGGCACGTGCAGGCCGGCGACCACGGTGCTGTCGGTGTCACCTGGCCGGCCGCCGCCGCCTTCGGCGAACAGCACGACCGGCAGCTTCTGCTGCAGTGCCACGCCGAGCAGCCGGTCGGTCTTGGCGTGGTTGCGCTGGCCTTGCGTGCCGGCCAGCACGGTCGCGTCGTAAGCCATCACGACGCAGCGCGAGGCCTCGGCACCGAACAGCGCGCCGTTGACGCTGCCGATGCCGGTGACCAAACCGTCGGCCGGCGTTTTCTTCACCAGATCGTCGAGCGTGCGACGGCTCGTTTGCGCGGCATACGCCAGCGCGCCGTATTCGATGAAGCTGCCGGCATCGAGAAGGTCGTCGACGTTCTCGCGCGCGGTGCGCAGGCCGAGCGCGTGGCGCTTGGCCACCGCTTCGGGGCGCGCGGCGTCGAGCGTGAGGGCGTGGCGGGCCTGCACTTCCCGCAGGTCGGCGCGCAGCGCGGGCGCTGCCGTTTCGACGGGGGCCGCCGAAGCCCCTTCGGCCTGAGGCGCACGCCTCGCAGCGCCAAGCTGGATCAGCAGATCAGCTTCGGCCACCAGCTCGCCGGCACGCGCCAGCACCGCCAGCACCGTGGCATCGGCCGACGCGCGGATCTCGTGTTCCATCTTCATCGCTTCGAGCACCAGCAGCGCCTGCCCGGCCTGAACCGACTGGCCCGCCGCCACCATCACTTCGACGACGGTGCAGGCCATGGGCGCGTGGATCTTGTCGTGCTGCTGCATTCGGGGCGTCTCCGGTTTGCGCAAACTGTAGCCTTGCCCCCAGGCCGGCGCTGACACCTGCGCGTCAGCGCCGGCGGCACGTTATCGTCGCGGCTTCGAAATTTGTGAGCACCCTCATGAAAATCTCCGCAATCGCCGGCGTTATCACGCTGGCGTTCGCCCTGGCCGCGACCTGCGCCACCGCGCAGACCGCGTCACAGACTCCCCGAACCGTTCCACCCATCGCCACCACACCCTACCCCGGCACCCTCACCCTCCAGATCGACGCCACCGACCTCGACCGCAGGATCTTCCGCGTGAAGCAGAGCGTGCCGGTCAAGGCCGGCCCGCTGACGCTGCTGTATCCGCAGTGGCTGCCCGGCGAGCACGCGCCGAACGGCCCGATCGGCCAGTTCGCCGGCCTGCGCATCAGCGCGGCCGGCCAGGCGCTGGCCTGGCGGCGCGACCCGCTGAACATCTACGCGTTTCACCTCGACGTGCCACAGGGCGTGGCCCGCATCGAGCTCGAGTTCCAGTTTCTCTCGCCCTTCGGTCGCGGTGAAGAGCGGGTCGTGATGACCCGCGAGATGCTCGGCCTGCAATGGCGCTCGGTGCTGCTCTACCCGGCCGGCCACCCGGTGACCGACATCGCCATCCAGGCCAGCCTGCGCCTGCCAGAAGGCTGGGCCCACGCCAGCGCGCTCGAGCTCGAGCGCAAGAACGGCGCGCTGCTCGAGTTCAAGCCCGTCAGCATCGACAAGCTGGTCGACTCGCCGGTGTTCGCCGGCCGCCACATGAAGCGGTTCGACCTCGATCCCGAAGGCGCGTCCGCAGGCCGCACGCCGGTGTTCCTGAACGTGGTGGCCGACAAGGCGAGCGAGCTCGACGCCAAGCCCGAACACCTGGCCGTGCACCAGGCCCTCGTGACGCAGGCCGACCGCCTGTTCGGCGCGCGCCACTTCGGGCGCTACGAGTTCCTGCTCGCGCTCAGCGACGAGTTCGGCGGCATCGGCCTCGAACACCACGAGTCGAGCGAGAACGGCGTGGGCCTCGGCTACTTCACCGAGTGGGCGCGGCGTGCCGGCGCGCGCGAACTGCTGCCGCACGAGTACGCGCACTCGTGGAACGGCAAGTTCCGCCGCCCGGCCGACCTGCTGACGGCGAACTTCAACACGCCGATGCAGGACAGCCTGCTGTGGATGTACGAAGGCCAGACGCAGTACTGGGGCGAGGTGCTGGCGGCACGCTCGGGCATGCGCAGCCTGGTCGAGACCCGCGACGCGTTCGCGATGAACGCCGCCGAGCTCGACGCGCAGGCCGGCCGCCGCTGGCGCAACCTGCAGGACACGACGAACGAACGCATCGTCGAAGCCACTCACAGCAACGGCGCCTGGCACGACTGGCAGCGTGGCGACGACTACTACGGCGAGATGCTGCTGGTCTGGCTCGAAGCCGACATGCTGATCCGTGACCTCTCCGGCGGTGCGCGTTCGCTCGACGACTTCGCGCGCAGTTTCTTCGGCACCGAGCCGGGTCGCATCGCGCCGCTGACCTACACCTTCGACACGCTGGTCGCCGAACTGAACCGCGTGCAGGCGCACGACTGGGCCGCCTTCCTGCGCCAGCGGCTCGACTCGCACGGCCCCGGCGCGCCGCTGGCCGGGCTGGAGCGCAGCGGCTGGAAGCTGGGCTGGGCCGAGCAGCCGAGCGACATGTTCAAGGGTTACGAGGCCTACCGCGAGTCCGACGACTTCGGCTACTCGATCGGCTTCAGCGTCGGCAAGGGCGGCAAGCTCAGGGGCGTGAAGTGGGGTGGCCCGGCCTTCGAGGCCGGGCTGTCGTCGGCCGTGACGCTGGTGGCGGTGAACGGCCGCGCCTACAAGGCCGAGGTGCTGAAAGAAGCACTGACGGCGGCCAAGGCCGACAAGGCGCCGATCCAGTTGCTGGTGCGCGAAGGCGAGCTGTATCGCACCGTGCCGATCGCGTACAGCGGGGGGCAGCGTTACCCGGCGCTGGTCCGCATCGAAGGCACGGTAGACCGCTTGTCGGTGCTGCTCGCGCCCAAGCCCTGAAGTGACTCAGGCGTAGGCGTTGGCGTAGCGCTCGACGGTGAGCCCGTCCATGTCGATCCCGGGCTTCCGGCCCGAGATCACGTCGGCGATCACGCGGCCGGTGCCGGCGGCCATGGTCCAGCCGAGCGTGCCGTGGCCGGTGGCCAGGTACAGGTTCGGCAGGCGTGTCGCGCCGACGACCGGCGTGCCGTCGGGTGTCATCGGGCGCAGGCCGCACCAGAACTCGGCGCGCGACACGTCACCGCCGCGCGGGAACAGGTCGGTGACGACGTGCTCCAGCGTCTGGCGGCGCGCCTCGTGCAGCTTCAGCGTGTAACCCGCCAGCTCGGCCGTGCCGCCCACGCGGATGCGGTCGCCCAGCCGTGTGACGGCGACCTTGTGGCTCTCGTCCATCACGGTCGATTCCGGCGCACCGCTCGCATCGGTGATCGGCACGGTGATCGAGTAACCCTTGACCGGATAGACCGGGATGCGGATGCCGACGTTCTTCAGCAGCAGCGGCGAATAACTGCCGAGGGCCACGAGGTAGGCGTCGGCCTTCAGCGTGCCGGCATCGGTCACCACGCCGTCGATCTGCTTGCCCGCGAGTTGCAGGCGCTGGATGCGCGTGCCGTAGCGGAACTGCACGCCTTGCTTCGCCGCCATGGCGGCCAGGTTCTGGGTGAACTTGAAACAGTCGCCGGTCTCGTCGCCGGGCAGCAGCAGGCCGCCGACGAACTTTTCCTGCACGTGGGCGAGCGCCGGCTCGTGGCGGATGAAACCGGCGCGGTCGAGCAGCTCGAAGCCGACGCCGTAACGCTTCAGGATCTCGATGTCGGCGGCCGTGCCGTCGAGCTGCGACTGGGTGCGAAAGAGCTGCAGCGTGCCCTGCGTGCGCTCGTCGTAGCGGATGCCGGTCTGCGCGCGCAGCTCCTTCAGGCAGTCGCGGCTGTACTCGGCCAGCCGCACCATGCGGCCCTTGTTCACTTCGTAGCGCGCGGCCGTGCAGTTGCGCAGCATCGCGATGCCCCAGCGCACCAGGTTCAGGTCGATGTTGGGGCGGATCACGAGCGGGCGGTGCTGCATCAACAACCACTTGATCGCCTTGATCGGCACGCCCGGGCCGGCCCACGGCGCCGAGTAGCCGGGCGAGACTTCACCCGCGTTGCCGTAGCTGGTTTCGAGCGCGGCGGCGGGCTGGCGGTCGACCACGGTCACGTCGTGCCCTGCCAGCGCGAGCTGGTAAGCCGAAGACACACCGATCACACCACTGCCGAGAACGAGCACCTTCATCTGCGAACTCCGTGCGCCACGCAGGCCATGTGTTCAGTGTAGGGCGCCGCGACAGCACGATTCGCGCCACCGCCCGAAGCGAGAATAGCGGCAACCCTGCGAGGAAACCCATGTCCACAGCCCCGACCTACATCGCCCCCGCCCAGTTCGACGACCCTGCCGCCGCGCTCGCCCAGGTGCGCGCCATCTACGACGGCAGCATCCAGCACCTGCGCGACGCGCTGCAGGCTTTCGTGGCTGGCGACGACAGCCGCGGCCGGGTGCGCGCCTGTTACCCCTTCGTGCGGGTGCACACCGACACCGTGGCGCGGGCCGATTCGCGCCTGAGCTACGGCTTCGTGGCCGGGCCGGGCACCTACGAGACCACGCTCACACGGCCCGACCTGTTCGACCACTACTACCTCGAACAATTCAGGTTGCTGCTGAAGAACCACCACGTGTCGCTCGAGGTCGGCACTAGCACGCAGCCGATTCCGGTGCACTTCTCGTTCGCCGAGAACGACCACATCGAAGGTTCGCTCTCGGCCGAGCGGCGCCAGTTGATGCGTGACCGCTTCGATCTGCCCGACCTGAACGCGATGGACGACGGCATCGCCAACGGCACCTTCGAAGCCGCACCCGGCGCGGCGCTGCCGCTCTCGCTCTTCACCGCGCCGCGCGTCGACTATTCGTTGCAGCGGTTGCGCCACTACAGCGGCACCGCGCCGCACCACTTCCAGAACTTCGTGCTGTTCACGAACTACCAGTTCTACATCGACGAGTTCGTGCGGCTTGGCCACGAGACCATGAGCTCGTCCGCGCGCGCGCAGGACTACACCGCCTTCGTCGAACCCGGCAACGTGGTCACGCGCCGCGCCGGCCTGCCCGCCCAGCCCGGCGACGATCTCGGCGCGCCGCCGCCACGCCTGCCGCAGATGCCGGCCTACCACCTGGTGCGCGCCGACGGCAGCGGCATCACGATGGTCAACATCGGCGTCGGCCCGGCCAACGCGAAGACCATCACCGACCACATCGCCGTGCTGCGCCCGCACGCGTGGGTGATGCTCGGCCACTGCGCCGGCCTGCGCAACACGCAGCACCTGGGCGACTACGTGCTGGCCCACGGCTACGTGCGCGAAGACCACGTGCTCGACGAAGAGCTGCCACTCTGGGTGCCGATTCCGGCGCTCGCCGAAGTGCAGGTGGCGCTCGAAAAGGCGGTCGAAGAGATCACCCAGCTCAAGGGCTACGAGCTCAAGCGCATCATGCGCACCGGCACGGTCGCGAGCACCGACAACCGCAACTGGGAACTGCTGCCTTCGCAGCACGCGGCGAGCACCCCCGAGCGCCGCTTCAGCCAGAGCCGCGCGATCGCGCTCGACATGGAAAGTGCGACCATCGCCGCCAACGGCTTTCGCTTTCGCGTGCCCTACGGCACCCTGCTGTGCGTGAGCGACAAGCCGCTGCACGGCGAGATCAAGCTGCCCGGCATGGCCAACCACTTCTACCGCGAGCGGGTCGACCAGCACCTGCGCATCGGCATCCGCGCGATCGAGCTGCTGCGCGAAGCCGGCGTCGACCAGTTGCACAGCCGCAAGCTGCGCAGCTTCGCCGAGGTGGCATTCCAATGAGCGTTCGCCGGCCCGCGACCCGAAATCGCCCCGATTGCCCTGTGCGGCGCGATCCCGTACCCTGAGGCAACCCCGGCGCGGGTGCAGCGCCACAAAGGAGAGAAGACCATGTCGTCGTCACCTTCGGCCCCGCACCCCGCCGTGCAAACCATCCGCAGCGTCGCCTTCGTCGGCCAGACCGGCGCCGGCAAGACCAGCCTGATCGAGGCGCTGCTTTGCAAGGCCGGCGCGATCGGTGCGCCCGGCAGCCTGGAGCGCGGCACCACCGTCTGCGACTTCGACCCGATGGAGCGCCGCGCCCAGCATTCGCTGAACTCGGCCGTGGTGCACCTGACGCACCACGACACGCGCATCCACATCATCGACACGCCGGGTTATGCCGACTTCGTGGGCCAGTCGATGACGGCGCTCGAAGCGGTCGAGACCGCGGCCATCGTGATCAACGCCGCCACCGGCATCGAGATGATGAGCGCGCGCATGATGGAGTGGGCGCTGAAGCGCCGCCTGTGCCGGATGATCATCGTCAACAAGATCGACGCGGTCGGGCTCGACCTGCCCGCGCTGGTGCAGCAGATCCAGGCCACGTTCGGCAAGGAGTGCCTGCCGCTCAACCTGCCGGCGGCGCGCGGCACGAAGGTCGTCGACTGCTTCTTCAACCCGGTGGGCGCGGCCGATTTTTCCAGCGTCGAGGCGGCGCACCGCGCGCTGGTGGAGCAGGTGGTCGAGGTCGACCCCGACTTCGTCGAGCGTTACCTGAACGAAGGCGATGTGGACCCGCACGAGCTGCACGCGCCGCTCGAAGAAGCGCTGCGCCAGGGCCACCTGATCCCGATCTGTTTTGTGTCGGCGCGCAACGGTGCCGGCGTGGCCGAGCTGCTCGACGTGATGGAAGCGCTGCTGCCGAATCCGGCCGAGGGCAACCCGCCGCAATTCCTGAAAGGCGAAGGCGCGGAAGCGAAGCCGCTGAACGCGTTACCCGACCCGGGGCAGCACGTGATCGCGCACGTCTTCAAGGTGACGGTCGACCCTTACGTCGGCAAGATGGGCGTGTTCCGCATCCACCAGGGCACCGTCACGCGCGACAGCCAGCTCTTTATTGCCGACGGGCGCAAGCCGTTCAAGGTCGGCCACCTGTTCATGCTGCAGGGCAAGGAACACGTGGAGGTGTCGCGCGGTTTGCCCGGCGACATCTGCGCCGTGGCCAAGGTCGACGAGATGCACTTCGACGCGGTGCTGCACGACGCCGCCGAAGACGACCACCTGCACCTGCTGCCGCTCGACTTCCCGGTGCCGGTGCACGGCCTGGCGATCGAGCCGAAGCGCCGCGGCGACGAACAGCGCATGTGGGAGAACCTGCAGAAGCTGATCGACGAAGACCCGTGCCTGAAGGTCGAGCACGTGATCGCGACCAACGAGACCGTGGTCTACGGCCTGGGCGAGCTGCACCTGCGCACGCTGCTCGAACGCATGAGCGAGGTCTACAAGTGCGAGGTGAACACGCGCCCGCCGCGCATCGCCTACCGCGAGACGATCACGGCCAAGGCCGAAGGCCACCACCGCCACAAAAAACAGAGCGGCGGCGCCGGCCAGTTCGGCGAGGTGTTCCTGCGCATCGAGCCGCTCGCGCGGGGCGCGGGTTTCGAGTTCGTCGACCAGGTCAAGGGCGGCACGATCCCGGGCCAGTACATCCCGGCGGTCGAAAAAGGGATCCGCCAGGTGCTCGACAGCGGGGTGATCGCGGGCTATGCGGTGAAGGACGTGCGCGTGATCGTCTACGACGGCAAGTTCCACACGGTCGACTCGAAAGACATCGCGTTCGCGACCGCCGGGCGCAAGGCCTTCATCGACGCGGTGAAGAAGGCGAACCCGATCGTGCTGGAGCCGATCGTCAAGGTCGAGATCACCGCGCCGGAACACAGCATGGGCGACATCACCGGCGACCTGTCGGCCAAGCGCGGGCAGGTCAACGGCACGCACACGCTGACCGGCGGCGCCATCGCGGTCAGCGGCCAGGTGCCGCTGTCAGAGCTCAACGGTTACCAGGCGCGCCTGAACGGCATGACCGGCGGGCAAGGCCGCTACGTGCTGGAGTTGAGCCACTTCGAGGCCGTGCCACCTTCGGTGCAGGCCACGCTGGTCGGCCAGTACCAGGCGCGCGACGACGACTGAAACCGCGCGGGCTCAGAGCCCTTCGCGCATCGGCCGCGTGGCGGCAAAACCGTCCGACAGTTCGGCCGGCCCGGTGGCCGCGCCACCGCGGCGCAGGCGGTCGAGTTCGGCATACGCCGCGAGCAGGCGCTCTTCGGCGCGGGCCGCCGCGGCGCGCGGTTCGGCCGCCGCCGCATCGAGCTGGCGCTTGAAGCCGGCACGCGTCTGTTCCAGCTCGGTCTGGGTACGCGACTGCGCGCCGCGCAGGCCGTCGACCACGGCGCTGTGCTGCTGGCGCAGCGATTCGGCGGCGCGTTTGACCTGCGCCTTGAGGCGCCGCTTGGCGAGTTCGGTGGCGCCCCAGAAGCCGGCGCCGGCGCCCACCAGCAAAGTGGCCACCAGTGCCATCAACCATGTGTCTGTTGTCATGTTGTTTTCTCCTCAACCCGCTTGCGCGCGGCCCGTTCAGCCACGAGACAAGCGTACCGCTATGTCGGCAGATGGTCGGCAGCCGTGAGGGCCTGCTGCACCAATCGGCGTAGCTGTCGTGCAAACCACACACTCGGGTTGCACCGGCGCCCCAGCCTGTGATGCAGGCCTCAGGCGACGCGCGGCTTCACGCAGGCGGCACATTCCTTGGCACGCGCGCGGGCCACTTGCACGTCGGCATCGAAGGCCAGGGCCACGCCCATGCGCCGTTTCGTGAAGCTCTCGGGCTTGCCGAACAGGCGCAGGTCGGTGTTGGGCACGCGCAGCGCGGCGTCCACACCGTCGAACACCAGGCCTGGGGCATCGACGCCGCCGTAGATCACCGCGCTGGCGCCCGGGCTCTTCAGCGCCGTGTTCACCGGCAGGCCGAGGATCGCCCGCGCGTGCAGCTCGAACTCGTTCTGCCACTGCGTGGTCAGCGTCACCATGCCGGTGTCGTGCGGGCGCGGCGAGACTTCGCTGAACCAGACCTTGTCGCCCTTGACGAACAGCTCGACCCCGAACAGGCCCTGGCCACCGAGGTTGTCGGTCACGGCCTTGGCGATCTCGCGCGAGCGCTGCAAGGCCTTGGCCTGCATGGCGTGCGGCTGCCAGCTCTCGACGTAGTCGCCCTGCACCTGCACGTGGCCGATCGGCTCGCAGAAATGGGTTTCGACCTGGCCGCCAGCACCGAGCGCGCGCACCGTGAGCTGGGTGATCTCGTAGTCGAAGTCGATGAAACCTTCGACGATCACGCGGCCGCGGCTGACACGCCCACCGGCCATCGCGTAGTCCCACGCCTTCTTCACGTCGGCCGGCCCGTCGATCTTGCTCTGGCCCTTGCCCGAGCTGCTCATCACCGGCTTGACGATGCACGGGTAGCCGATCTTCGCGTCGATGGCCGACTGCAGTTCTTCGAGCGAATCAGCGAAGACATAAGGGCTGGTCGGCAGCGCCAGCGTTTCGGCGGCGAGCCGGCGAATGCCTTCGCGGTCCATCGTCAGGCGCGCGGCACGCGCGGTCGGGATCACGCGCACGACGCCGGCGGCTTCGAGTTCTTCGAGCATGCCGGTGGCGATGGCTTCGATCTCGGGCACCACCAGCATCGGGCGTTCGGCCTCGATCAGCGCCTTGAGCTGCTGCGGGTCGCTCATGGTGATGGTGCGGGCGTGGTGTGCCACCTGCTGGCCCGGCGCGTTGTCGTAGCGGTCGACCGCGATGGTCTCGACGCCGAGCCGCTGCAAGGCGATCAGCACCTCCTTGCCGAGTTCGCCGCTGCCGAGCAGCATCACGCGGGTGGCTTGGGGCGAATGCGGGGTTCCGAGCGTCGTCATGAAAAGCGTCCTGGCGTTGGCAATTTGGATGGGATTGCCGCGATTTTCCACGGAAGACCCGGGCCAGCGCCGTGCCTCTTCCCTGGAGCGGTCAAGCTTGCTCAACGACGCTTTATCATCTGACACATGAACCCCGGCCCCCGCGATGTCGCGCAGATACGCCACGACAACGCCCTGCTCCTGTTCGACGAGTTCGTGCAGGCCACCGTCAAACACCCCGATGCCGCCACCCTGCGGGGCCTGGAAGGCCGTTTCGCCGAACGGCTGCAGATCCAGCCGAGCTACTGGAGCCAGATCAAGGGCCGCTCGCGCCAGATCGGCGAGCGGCTGGCGCGGCAGTTCGAGCAGCTCTGCCACAAACCTTCAGGCTGGATGGACGAGCCGCAGCGCACCCCGACCCGCAGCGCCACGGCCACCGCCTTTGCCGCCGCCCCGCCCCCGCCGCGCGAAGACGACGACCGGCTGCGCAACGTGCCGCAGGACGACGACGAACGTTTCATCGTCGGCCTGGTATTGACCTACTACCGCCGCCACCCGCAGCGCGCCCGCGGGCGCCTGCTCGACCTGCTGGGCGAAGTGCTGACACCGGCGCCCGCCGCGCCACCCCGGCCCGGCGCCAAGGCCCCGTCGCCAGCCGACGACAGCGACCTGTGGCGCAAGACGCAGGCCGCGATCGCGCCGCTGAAGAAAAAGCGCTGAGCGTGGCGCGCCGTCACATCCGGCTCACCCCTAGAACAAAGTGATCAAACCCCTTTGCGCAAGATAATCATTCGTTTATCATTTGCGCAAGTCGGGGCCGAAGCCGTCCGCCGCGACGACACCCCGCCCCACCCACTTTCGAAAAGTCTCATGACCCTCATCAGCGCATCGATCCGAACACGGGCTCCCCGCCTCGCGGCGCGTGCAGTGTTGTCGATGAATTTGCTCTCGTTGGTCATGGGTGCTCGCGCAGCACCACCGGGTTCGCCGCCACGCTGAACCGTCGCACGCGACGTTTCAGTCGCCGCACGGCCCGGGCTGCACTTGCACCCCGGGCCGTTTGCTTTTTGTCGCGTCACTTTTCACCGACCTCAGGAGAAACCTCATGAAGATCACCGTCACCGCCCACAAGCCGCGCAACCCGATCGTTGCGCACGCCCAGTTTCGCCGCGCCGGCAGCCACCGCCCGGGCGGCGGCGCGTCACGCCAGCAAGCGTCTCGGATGCTGCAACGCGAACTGGAACGACTGAAACACAGCCCATGAATGCAGCGCGGCCGAGCCGCGTTGCCCCCGATGAAGGAAACCATCATGTCGAGCTTGAAAGACTTGCGCTGGAGCCCCGTCGCGCCCCAGCACCCGCAAAGCGAAGCGGCCCGCCGCCTCGTCGCCGTGAGCCTGCGCCGCGCCAGCGCGGCATTGGCCCGCCTCTCGCGGCGCCTGGCGCGCCCGGCGGTTCAGCCTGCGCAAGCTGAACCGCAGTTGGAATTCTATGCCGAAGCCGGCGCACCCGAGGGGGCCTTGTACCTCGACGGCAAGCTGGTCGGCTGGGTGCCTGGCATCACCCGGCTGTGAAGCCGGACCGCGGTGCGCTGGGGCGAAGATCCAGCGCACCGCCCTTCGTGAATCATCAGCGCATCGCCAGCGCCGACTTGCGCCGCGGCGCAGGAAAGAGGCTGTCGATCTCGGTGATGTCGTCGGCCGTCAACACCCGCTCGCCTGCCGCGAAGTTCTCGCGCAGATGCGCTTCACGCACCGCCTTCGGAATCACCATCACCCCCGGCTCGGCCATCAGCCGCGCGAGCGCAAGCTGCGACGCGCTGGCGCCGAGTCGTTCGCCGAGTCGCGCCAAACCCCGGTCGTGCGACAGCACGCCCTGGTCGACCGGGCTGTAGGCCATCAAAGGCATCGTGCGTTCGCGCTGCCACGGCAGCAGGTCGAATTCGGGCCCGCGCTCGGTCAGCGAGTAGTACACCTGATTCGTTGCGCAATGCTCACCTCCGGGCGCGGCGACGAGCGCTTGCATCGCCTCGACATCGAAGTTGCTGACGCCCCAGTGCCGGATGCGCCCGCCCGCCTGCAGCGCCTCGAAGCCCTCGACGGTCTCGCTCAGCGCGAAGGTGCCGGGCCAGTGCAGCAGGTACAGGTCGATGCGGTCGAGCCCCAGCCGCTTCAGGCTGCGCTCGCAAGCCGCCACCGTGCCGGCGCGGCTGGCGTTGTGCGGGTAGACCTTGCTGACGATGAAGACCTCGTCGCGCCGCACGGCGTGCGCGCGCAACGCGTCGTCGAGCGCCTGGCCGAGCAGTTGCTCGGCACGCCCTTCGCCGTACATCTCGGCGGTGTCGAAGACGCGGTAGCCGATCTCGACCGCGAGGCGGATCGCCGCCACTTCGGCACGCCGGCTGCCGGCGGACTCGCCCATGCGCCAGGTGCCCAGGCCGATCGAAGGCAGTGTTTCCCCTTGGGGCAGGCGGATGGTGTTCATGGGCGCCAGTGCAAACGTGATACTTCATCGTAGGCCAAACCGACCGGGGAGCGAAGTGATGAGCAAGCGTTTTGTCGTCGAGCGAAACAAGCTGCAGCAGGCACGCTGGGTGAACGCACCCTCGCCGGCGCTGGCCGAAGGCGAGGTGCGTTTGCATGTCGACTCGTTCGCACTGACCTCGAACAACATCACCTATGCCGCCTTCGGCGATGCGATGAGCTACTGGGGCTTCTACCCGACCGGCGAGCCGAGCACCGGCTGCATCCCGGTCTGGGGTTTCGCCACCGTCGCCGAATCGCGTTGTCCCGGCGTCGAGCGGGGTGAGCGCTTTTACGGCTACTGGCCGATCGGCGACGAAGCGGTGTTGCAGCCGGTGCGCCTGAACGAGGCCGGCTTTTCCGACGGTGCCGCCCATCGGCGCGAGCTGCACCCCGTCTACAACCAGTATCTGCGCTGCAGTACCGACCCGGGCTACGTGGCCGGGCGCGAAGCCGAGCAGGCGCTGCTGCGCCCGCTGTTCATGACCTCGTATCTGATCGACGACTTCCTGGCCGACAACCAGTTCTTCGGCACACGCACCGTGGTGCTGTCCAGCGCGTCGAGCAAGACCGCCTACGGCACCGCGTTCTGTCTCGCGCAGCGGCGCGGCGCCGCAGATGCGGTGAAGATCGTCGGGCTCACTTCGCCCGCCAACCTGGCGTTCACGCAGTCGCTCGGCTGCTACGACGAGGTGCTGCCCTACGACGCCGTGCAGGCCGGCCTGGCGCAGGAGCCGAGTGTCTACGTCGACTTCAGCGGCAGCGTGGCGGTGCGCGCCGACGTGCATGCGCACCTCGGCGAGCAGCTGGCCTACAGCTGCTCGGTGGGGGGCACGCACTGGGAAGCGCTCGGCAGCGGCAAGGGCCTGCCGGGGCCGCGGCCGGTGTTGTTCTTTGCGCCGGCGCAGGTCAAGAAGCGCGTGGCCGACTGGGGCGGCCCCGGCCTGCAGCAACGCATGGCGGCAGCCTGGGCGGCCTTCATGAAACCGGTGACCGACGCGCAGCAACCCTGGCTGGTGGTGATGCGCGGCGAGGGCGAGGCCGCCGTCGAGGCCTGCTACGCGACGCTGCTCGGCGGGAAGACCAGGCCGCAGGAAGGCCACATCCTGTCGTTGTAACGACGCGGCAGATTCAAGCCCGCGCAAGCATCGGCCGATAACCAGGAAACGATCACCCGCTTCCCCGCATATGCCCAGCGATTTGCCACCGACCCACCCCGCACTCACGCAGCCGCTGCGCGACCTGACGGCGTGGACGGCGCACTTCCGCGCGGCCGAGATTCCGGTGCTGGCGCACACCTCCGAGGCGCTCGAAGCCTTGCGCATCAACGAAGACGATGTCGACGCCAACAGCATCGGCGAAATGATCTCGGGCGACCCGCTGATGACGCTGAAGGTGCTGGCCTATTCGTCGGCACACCGCGGCAGCCGCGTCGTGACCGACACCGAAACCGTGACCGCGGCGCTGGTGATGATGGGCATCTCGCCGTTCTTCGGCAGCTTCGGTCTTCAACCCACGGTGGAAGACCGCCTGCGCGACGAGCCCGAGGCGCTGGCCGGCCTGAACCAGACGCTGCAGCGGGCCCACCGCAGCGCCAACTTCGCGCTCGGCTTCGCGGTGCACCGCATGGACCACGACTCGGCCGTGATCCACGCCGCCGCCCTGCTGCACGACTTCGCCAAAATGCTGCTGTGGTGCCACGCGCCGGCGCTGGCGCTGCGCATCCAGACGATGCAACGCGCCGACTCGGCGCTGCGCTCCAGCGCGGCCCAGCTCGCGGTCTTGAACATCGACCTGATGGACCTGCAGCAGTCGCTGATGAAAGCCTGGCGCCTGCCCGAGCTGCTGATCCGCATCAGCGACGACCGCCACGCCGAGCACCCCAGCGTGCGCAGCGTGGCGCTCGCCGTCCGGCTGGCGCGGCACACCGCCCAAGGCTGGGACAACGCCGCCCTGCCCGACGACGTGAAAGACATCGCCCAACTGCTGAACCTGTCGCAGGCCGCCACGCTGCAATTCGTGCGCGAGATTTGAGGCGTCGACAACAGCAAGCAGCCGCTTTCCGTGGGGCCGTGCAACTTCTCGGGGAACTCGTCAACGTAGAACGGCATGGCTCGCAGCGCATCCACCTTTTGCGGGCGCGGCGGCTTGATGATTGGTCAACCCACGAGACGGGCGCAACCCACCCTGCGCCTGTGGCGTTTGCGCGCCAAAGCTGTGAACATGTCACCTCGGCCTGGCAGAGGCGATGACAGCTTCGTGCGCCGATGTCACAGTGCGCCGGCCCGAGCAGGGCTTCGATCGGGACGCGCAGGCCCCGGCCAATCAAAAACAACTTGAGGGGATCACCAATGAAGACATACGCCGCAGAGTGCTTCGGCACGTTCTGGCTCGTTCTCGGAGGCTGCGGAAGCGCGGTGCTCGCCGCCGCGTTTCCGGGGGTCGGCATCGGCCTGACGGGCGTGTCGCTCGCCTTCGGCCTGACCGTCGTGACCATGGCCTACGCGATCGGTCACGTGTCGGGCTGCCACCTGAACCCGGCCGTGTCGATCGGGCTGTGGGCCGGTGGCCGCTTCGAGGCAAGCAAGCTGCTGCCGTACATCGTGGCGCAGGTGCTGGGTGCGGTCATCGCAGGCGGCGTGCTGTACCTGATCGCCAGCGGCAAGGCCGGTTTCGATGTGACGGCAGGGTTCGCGTCGAACGGCTACGGCGAGCATTCGCCGGGCAAGTACTCGATGTTCGCGGCGCTGCTGACCGAAGTGGTGATGACGATGATGTTCCTGATCATCATCATGGGCTCGACCGACAAACGCGCGCCGCAGGGTTTTGCGCCGCTGGCCATAGGCCTGGGGCTGACGCTGATCCACCTGATCAGCATCCCGGTGACCAACACCTCGGTGAACCCGGCGCGCAGCACGGGTGTGGCGTTGTTCGTCGGCGACTGGGCAGTCACACAACTGTGGGCGTTCTGGGTCGCGCCGATCGTGGGCGCCGTGCTGGGTGCGTTCGCTTACCGCGCGTTCGGCGAATCGGAGCGCTGAACCGCAGCTGAGGGCACGGCGGGGAAGCGGCGTGGGCGTGGCGCTTCGGCGCCTCGCAACGCGCCGCATCGAACCCCCTTCGGGGTGATTGTGCGGGCCGCGCGACGCGAACAGACTTCGCGCCGTGAAACCCACTTGCCATGACCGCAGCACGCTGCGGCCCACCACCCCATGATCGAGCAGCTCGGCAGACGCTGCGCGCTGGTGATACTGGCGTCGATGACGCTCGCGGTCACGGTGGGTCTGATGGCCTGGGGCCCGGTCGAACTGACCACCAATGCGCACCGGTACGCTGACGAGCGCGCCTGGCTCGGCATGGCCGGCGCAGCGAACGTCTGGGTCAACGCCACCATGTTCGCGGCGGGCGCGTGGGGTTGGCAGGCGACACGCAGCAGCCACTGGCCGCTGCATCTGCGCACGCCCTGGCAACTGTTTCAGGTGTGCGCGATGGTCTCCGCCGGCGCTGCGGCGCTGTACCACGCGCGTCCGCACGACAGCCTGTTCGTGTTCACGCACGCGGCCACCGCCAGCGGCTTCATGATGCTGACGCTTGGCCTGCTCGCCGAGCGTGTGCACTCACGTTTCGGCTCGCTCCAGGTTTGTTTCGCGGTGCTCTGCGGTATCGCCCTGACCGGCGGTGCGATGCTGCTGGCGCAGGCGCCTGGTGCGCAGCTCGACATGCGCCCGCTGCTGCTGCTAGAGATCATTCCCGTGCTCGTGATCCCGGCCGGTGCGTTGAGCTTGCCCGGTCGATCAACGCAGGTGAGCGACTGGGTGGTCGTGCTGACGTTCTACGCGCTCGCGAAGTTGTTTGAAGCCGGCGATGCGTTCGTGCTGGAGGCCTCGGGCTGGATCAGCGGCCACACGCTGATGCACCTCGCGCTGACCGCAGCCGTGGGCTGGATGGCCTACTGCGCCGCACTGGCCCGCTCAGCCACCGGCTCGGTCGGTGAAAGATCGGGCGCAGCGAGCCAACGCGAGACTTCGTTGAACACCGTCGCCTGAAACGCCATATGAACATGCGCGGTGGCGGCAATGTGTCGATTGTCGGCACCCGGCAGTGTTCCGGTCGACGCGGGAAAGACGATGTTGTCGCAGTTGCCGTAGAAGCAGGTGAAGAGTGCGTGCCGTCGACTGGAGCTTTGCGCTGCCAAGCCGAGCAGCCACGAGCTCTTCAACGCCATCTCCCGACTGTTCACGGTGCGCCCGTAACGTGCGAGCCAGGTGCCGCCGTGCGGCGTGGCGATCGTGATGACGCGGTGGACTCGCTCGTCGGCGTCGAACTTGTCGAGCCAGGCGCGAACCGCCAGCCCGCCCATGCTGTGCGCAACGACGACCGGCGGCCGGCCCGTGGCGGCCTCAACGCGGCTGACTGCCGCGTCGATCGTGTCGGCATAACGGCTGATCGAGTCGAACAGCGGCTCGAGATTCACGGCGACGAAAGGAACGCCTGATGCACGCATGCGCTTCATCCAGGGGTTCCAGAATCCACGGTTGCAGACGAATCCATGCACTAACACCACACCACGTCGGCCGCGCGCGGGAACGCCAAGGTGGTCGGGCTCGGCATCAGAACGAAACGGCTGGCGCCAGCAGAACACCTGCGGCGCGGTGAGTACTTCGCCCCACCATGCTTTCAGCAAATTGGCTGCGTTGGGCCGGGAGGCCGGGCCGATTTCCTGAACCCAGGCAAGCAGCAGAAATTCGACGCCGAGAAACAGCGCATATCCCGCGAGAATCAGAAAGGCGCCGACCCATCCCCATGCCGGGCGGCCGGATTGCAGAAAATACACAGCCCACAGCGTTGCGCCACAGACCAGCGCGATGGTGATGAACTGCTGAAGGCGCGCAAGCATGCTGGAATCCTATCAGCGTCGTTTGTGCGCCGGCAGCGTCTTCGACACATCAGGTTCACCATGTTAGCTGCCGAGTTCATCCAGGATCGATTGCGCACCGTTGAGGCGGAGCGTGCGAGACGTGACCACGAAGAAGGGCTGAACGCGCGGGTCCGCGCCATCAAGGAGTATCAGCAACAACGGTTCCGTCACACCTACGCGGACTTGTTGCGCAGCGAGCGTCACGGCACGGCTTGTCGCTTTTTTCTCGACGAACTCTACGGGCCAGACGATTTCAGTCAGCGTGATGCGCAGTTTGCCCGGGTCGTACCGGCGCTGGTCAGGTTGTTTCCGGAAGAGATCGTCGACACGGTGGCCTCGCTGGCCGAATTGCATGCCTTGTCGGAGCAACTCGACACCGAGATGGGTCGGCAGCTTGGGCAACCGGGCGTCGACGCAGCCGGCTACATCGAAGCGTGGCAGGCGACGGGCGAAGAAGGTCAGCGCAAAACACAAATCGATTTGACCCTCGAGGTCGCGCGATCCCTGGATTCGTTGACGCGAAAGCCGCTCCTCAGAAACGGGCTGCGGTTGATGCGCCCGGCCGCACGCGCTGCGGGCTTGGGCGAACTGCAGCGGTTTCTCGAACGCGGCTTCGATACCTTCCGGGCAATGAAAGGCGCCGGCGAGTTCGTTGAAATCGTCGAGCGCCGTGAGCGGGTGTTGGCCGCTGCGCTATTTGATACCGCCTCGATGCAGCGCGTGCGGGAACGCGGGGCCAGCGAGGCGTTCGCGCTGCTTCCTGCATTGGATTGATTGGAGGCGAAGCCATCGATTCGATGTCCCGAAAAGGAATCAACTATCTCGAGAATCGACGAATACAGCTTCACCAGACCTGGGAGGGAAACTCCAAAGCAAAAGGCCTCCGTCTTTCGACGGAGGCCTTTTTCAATAGTAGCCTGACAATGTCCTACTTTCACACGGGAACCCGCACTATCATCGGCGCTGAGGCGTTTCACTGTCCTGTTCGGGATGGGAAGGAGTGGGACCACCTCGCTATGGTCATCAGGCTTAACCGGGCACCGCCTTGTGTGATCACACACAAGACAGCCAATTCGCAGAGTCGATCATGTGATCATGGATCACATGACTATCAGATTTTGATTGCTCACCAAACACGTTTGAAGTACGTCATAACGTGTTTTACCCAACCAGACAGTCAAGTCAAAGTTATAGGGTCAAGCCTCACGGGCAATTAGTACTGGTTAGCTTAACGCATTACTGCGCTTCCACACCCAGCCTATCAACGTCCTGGTCTCGAACGACCCTTCAGGGGGCTCAAGGCCCCGGCAAGACTCATCTTGAGACGAGTTTCCCGCTTAGATGCTTTCAGCGGTTATCTCTTCCGCACTTAGCTAC
>Ga0073925_1000026_pt1 | contig 50409 bp, 44 predicted proteins | sample GWRWT4_21May14_FD_70952 | JGI IMG/M metagenome (GOLD analysis project Ga0073925, IMG submission 70952) | Sand microcosm microbial communities from a hyporheic zone in Columbia River, Washington, USA - GW-RW T4_21-May-14 | ecosystem: Engineered > Artificial ecosystem > Sand microcosm >...
ACCAAGCGGTCCTCGTCGGTCAAGTGCAATTCCGTCTGGCGCATGACAACATCTCCGTGCATCGATTGGCGATGTCGAGAGTGTATTCATGTTCCGTTACTTGTGTGTCGATGTACTAGAGCTCGATGCGCGTGCCCGGTGCGGTCGCCATCGCGCGCTCGACCACCTCGCGCTTCAGCGACGACGCGAAGGTCTCGATGAAGTCGTAGACGAAGGCGCGCAGGAAGCTGCCGCGGCGCACCGCGAGCTTGGTCAGGTTGATCTCGAACAGGTGGCGGGCGTCGATCGCGCGCAGGTCGCGGTCACGCTCGTCGTCGAAGGCGATCGACGCGACGATGCCCACGCCGAGGCCGAGGCCGACGTAGGTCTTGATCACGTCGGCGTCCATCGCGGTGATCACGAGGTCGATTTCGATGCCGGCCTTTTCGAAGGCCTCGTCGAGGTGCGTGCGCCCGGTGTAGCCCGGGTTGTAGGTGATGATGGGGAACTCGGCCAGGCGCTCGAGCGTCAGCGGTGCGCCGTCGAGCAAGGCATGGCCGGGCGGCACGATCACGCTGTGGGTCCAGCGGAAGCAGGGCAGGGCCACGAGCGCGTCGTAGCTGGCGAGCGCTTCGGTCGCGATGCCGATGTCGGCCTCGCCCGAGATCAGCATCTCGGCCACCTGGTCGGGCGTGCCCTGATGAAGATTGAGACTCACCTGCGGATAACGCTGGCGGAAGTCGCGCACCGCGCCGGGCAGCGCATAACGCGCCTGCGAGTGCGTGGTCGCGATCGACAGCCGCCCCGAGGCCTGCTGCGTGAACTCTTCGCCGGCGCGCTTCAGGCTTTCGGCGTCGTTCAGCATGTTCTCGATGATGGGCACGATCAATGCGCCCACCTCGGTGAGCGAGGTCAGGCGCTTGCCGGCGCGCACGAACAGGTCGACGCCGAGCTCTTCTTCGAGTTCGCGGATCTGCCGGCTCACGCCCGGCTGCGAGGTGTGCAGCACCTTGGCCACTTCGGTCAGGTTGAAGCCGCAGCGCAGCGCTTCGCGCACGGAGCGCAGCTGTTGAAAGTTCATGGAGCGCAGTATCCCGAGAGTTCAACGCTCGCGAAAGCAACAAATGCTGCTTTCCTTATCTGGTTTGCTCATATCGCAGCGGGCCTGCGAGCAGTCCGAGGGCCGCTGTCGGCCGCTGTTCGACGGGCCCGTGTTCAGGCGTGCCCGGGGCACAGCACACCCTCGAACGCCGGCCGCACGTAGAGGTCGGCCACGGTTTCGAGCGTCGCGTCGGGCGCCCAGCGGTGCAGCTCGGCGGCCGCGTTGATGGCGGCGATCGCCGCCTGCGCCGCGATGCCCGGGTCGAGCGGGCGGATCGAGCCGTCCATCATGCCTTCGACCACCACGCTGGCCAAACGCTCGGTCAGGCGGCGCAGCGTCACGCGCACGCGTTCGCGCTGCGGCTGGTCGGGCAGGGCGCTGGTGGCCGACGAGCGCAGCAGCGGCCCGTCGGCCGAGAGCTGAAAGCGCACCAGGGCTCGCGCCGCCGCGCAGGCCCGGCTCCAGCCGCTGCCGGGGCTGTTCTCGGCCAGGGCCAGCGCCTGGCGCGTCACCGCGAAACTGCGTTCGAAGCACTCGGAGATCAGGTCGTGCTTGTTGTCGTTGTGGTGGTAGAACGAGCCCTTGGTCACGTTCAACCGCGCCGAGATCTTGTCGACCGAGGCGCCGCGATAACCCTGCTCGTTCACCAGGAAGGTGGCGGCGCGCAGAAAGGCCTCGGAGGTGCTGTCGGCACCGCTGGCGAGTTGCCAGGTGCTTTCGCCGTCGGCCGCCTTCCAGGCCGAGCCCTTGGCAGCGATCCCGTTCAGCAGGATGTCGCTGACCCGATCGGCCACACGCGGGTACTCATCAGTCTCATAACGGCCGATCCACGAACGCACCCAGTGCACGACCGACAGCACGATGTGGCCGCGGGCGTTCAGGTCGTTGCGTGCGAGCTGGCTGGTTTCGGCGCCCTTGAGGAGCCCACGCACTTGGCGAAACATCGACGTGTAGGCCGTGAAGACCTCGGCCGCCTGCGCCTCGGGCAGCGCGCGGATGTCGTTGAACTGCACGATCGGCGCATGCCGGCCTTCTTCGATGTCGGCCAACAACTGCGCGTGCAGGCGAAAGAAGGCTTTCAGGCGCGCCGGCACGCTGGCCTCTTTCGCGGCGGTCTCGGCCAGCGTGTCGAAGGCGGCGATCGAGCGCAGGAAACACGCGGTCGCCAGGTCTTCCTTCTTGCGGTAGTAGTAGGTCACGCTGTTGGTGACCAGGCCCACGCTGCCGGCGATGCCCGACAGGGTGGCGCCCTTCACGCCCTGTTCGTTGAACAGCAGCGCCGCCGCGGAAAGAATGGCTTCACGCTTCTCCTGGTAGCGCGAGGTCTGCGGGCTTTGCACGGGCGAGGGAGGCATGGGTTCGGAGATTCGAGCGGTCGATGGCCACGGTCGGCATGCCGGCGTCGCAATTATGACCAGCGGTGCAGCCGGCCAGCACACAGTGGCGAGGTTCGACGGAATGGAATGCAGGGTATGTACTTATGAGTGAGGCGTTCGTAGCGCAGGGTCGAGGTGGCAGTTCCGGAATTGGAAGATACAGTTTCCCGTAGTTCGCTGGCCTCTGCTAAGGTTCGGTCGGCATCGAGCAGACCTGAACAGGATCAGCAGACCATGAATTTCACGCCGACAGGAAAGCACCAGCACGGTCGCCCGAGCGCGCGTGTGGTGCGTGCCGAACGTCACTGCGCAGCGGGCTGAACGGAGCAAATCGTGTCATCGCTCTTTTCACTCGAAGGCAAGGTCGCCGTCATCACCGGTTCATCGCGTGGCATCGGCAAGGCGATTGCCGAACGCATGGCCGAGCATGGCGCGACCGTCGTGATCTCGTCGCGCAAGCCCGAGCCGTGTGCCGGGGTGGCGGCTTCGATCAACGCGGCGCACGGTGCCGGCCGAGCGATCTCGATCCCCGCCAACATCTCGTCCAAGCACGACCTGATGCACCTGGCGGACGAGTCGACCCGTCGGTTGGGCCGCATCGACATCCTGGTCTGCAATGCCGCCTCGAACCCTTACTACGGGCCGATGGCCGGCATCGAAGACGACCAGTTCCGCAAGATCCTCGAGAACAACGTGATCGCCAACCACTGGCTGATCAACTTCACCGCGCCGCAGATGCTGGCGCGCAAGGACGGCGCGATCATCGTCGTGTCGTCGATCGGCGGGCTGCGCGGCTCGCCGGTGATCGGGGCTTACAACGTCTCGAAGGCGGCCGACTTCCAGCTCGCACGCAACCTGGCGGTCGAGTACGGGCCCCGCAACGTGCGGGTGAACTGCATCGCGCCCGGCCTGATCAAGACCGACTTCGCCCGTGCGTTGTGGGAAGACCCGGAAGCGTTGAAGCAGCGCACGTCGAGCACGCCGCTGCGTCGGATCGGCGAGCCCGACGAGATAGCGGGTGCGGCGATCTTCCTCGCGTCGAAAGCCGGCTCGTTCGTGACGGGTCAATCCATCGTCGTCGATGGCGGCGTGACGATCTGACCTGGTCCCGCATCGGCCGTAACGGAGCATCACTGCCCATGAACACCTTGGTTTCCGAGCGCCCCGGCCTCGACGTTGCGCGGCGCGCACCGGCCGCTTGGCCGACCGGGCAGCTGCACCCCGGCCTGCGGCTGGAAGAAAGCGACGCCATCCGCTGCGGCGCCTGGCTCTCGCAACTTTCCGAACCGTTGCGCCACGCCATCCTCGGCCGCGCACGGGTGCGCCAGCTCGCGGCCGGCACGCCGATCGCCCAGCGCGGTGATGTTGCGGCGAACTGGATCGGCGTGGCCAGCGGCGCGGTGCGGCTCGGCTCCGGCTTGCGCGACGGGCGCAACTTCACGCTCGAATTCGTCGGCCCGAGCCAGTGGTTCGGCGACATCGAACTGATCGACGACCGGCCGCTCGACCTCGATCTGGTCGCACACGTCGACTCGACCGTGTTGATGGTCTCGAAGGCCGACCTGCAGCGCCTGACCGACAGCTTCGACGAACTGCGCGACGCGCTGCTGCGCCTGAACTGCCAGCGCCTGCGCCACATGCTGCGGCGCTTTGAAGAGCTGCAAACACTCTCGCTCGCGCAGCGGCTCGCCAGGCAAGTGCAGCGGCTCGCGCGCCAGTTCGGTCGGCCGATGGCCAGCGGCGTGAGCATCGAGCTCGGTGTGTCGCAAGGTGACCTGGCGGCGATGGTCGGTGGCAGCCGCCAGCGTGTGAACCGGGCCTGGCGCCAGATGGACAAGCTCGGCATCGTGCAGCTCGGCCACGCACGTTTGCTGGTGCTCGACGAAGCCGCGCTCGCGGCCGTGGCCGAAGGGCGCATCGTGCTGAGCGGCGTGGCAGCCACCGAAGAAGCGGCGCCCTGATCAGCGCGCGCCGAGCATGTCCATCACCTTGGCGCGCAGCCTGCGCATGCCGCGAATCCAGCGGTCGTAGTCGGTCGTCTTGCGCTGCAGGAAGGTCAGCACTTCGGCGTGCGGCAGCACGAGAAAGCGCTCTTCGCGCATCGCGTTGACCACCTCGATCGCCACGGCTTCGGGCGTGACCGCGTCGGCGCCGAGGAAGCTGTGGGCGCGCTGGTTGCCGTCCTTGCCGAGCAGCATCGGCGTCAGCACACCTTGCGGGCACAGGCAGCTCACGCGGATGCCCTTGTCGCCGTGCGCGATCGAGAGCCATTCGGCGAAGCCGACGGCCGCGTGTTTGGTGACGGAGTAGGGCGCGGCGTTCACCTGGCTCAGCAGCCCGGCGGCCGAGGCCGTCTGCACCAGGTAACCCTCGCCGCGGGCGATCATCTGCGGCAGCACGGCGCGGGCGGCGTACACGTGCGCCATCAGGTTCACGTCCCAGTGGCGCTGCCATTCGGTGTTGCTCGCGTCTTCGTCGGCGCGCGCGATGATGCCGGCGTTGGAGCAGAACACGTCGACCTGGCCGAAGCGTTCGGTGGCGGTCTGCACGAGCTGCTGCATCGCGGCTTCCGAAGCCACGTTCACGCCGAGGCCGAGCCCGCCGATCGTGCTGGCCACCGCTTGTGCGCCTGCTTCGTCGAGGTCGGCGACGACGACGGCGCGTGCACCTTCTTTCGCAAAACGCTCGCACAGTGCCTTGCCGATGCCCGACGCACCGCCGGTGACGATGACGACCTTGTTCCTGATGTCCATGCTGAAGTGCCTTGGTTCTTCTGTTTCGCCGCGTCAAGCCCCCGGCAAGGCCACCACGATCTTGCCGAAGTGCGTGTTGCTGCGCATGCGCTCCAGCGCCTCACCGAGCCGCTCGAACGGAAACAGGCTGTCGATCGGCAGCGACAGGCGGCCCTCCACCAGCGGCTGCCACAGCGTCTTCATCACACCGGCCTGGATCTCGCGCACCTGCTCGAGCGTGCGGGTGCGGAAGGTGACGCCGATGTAGTGGATGCGCTTGCGCGCGTGCAGGTCGAAGTCGAAACCGCCGCGGGTGCCGGCGAGCCGGCCGACGTTGACGATGCGTGCGCCGAGGGCGGCCGCGGCCATGCTCTGGTTCACCGTGGTGCCGGCGAGCTGGTCGATGATGAGGTCGGCACCGTGGCCGCCTGTCGCGTCGAGCAGGCGCTGCGGCCAGGCCGGGTCGGCGCTGTCGAGTGCGAGGTCGGCGCCGTATTCCGACAGGCGCGCGCGCCGCGCCGCGCCTGTCGACGTGCCGATCACCTTGGCGGCACCCATCAGCCGCGCGACCTGCAAACCCATCAGGCCGACGCCCGACGACGCACCCTGGATCAGCACGGTCTCGCCACGTTGCAGCCGACCGTTGCTCACGATCGCGTCGAACATGGTCTGCAGCGACACCGGCAGCGTGGCCGCCTGCTCGTAGCGCATCGTCGGCGTCGGCAAGCGCATGGTGCGGCCGCGGTCGGCGACGGCGTATTCGGCGAAGGCGCCCTTGCCGGAGCACATCACGCGGTCGCCGCGGCGCAAGTCGCCCACGTTGCGACCGGGCTCGACCACCTCGCCCGCCCATTCGAGCCCGAGCACGGTGCCCGGCCCGCCGACGCTGCCGTGGGTGCGCCCGGAAAGCATGCCGAGGTCGGCACGGTTCAGCGCACAGCTGCGCACGCGCACCAGCACGTCGTCGGGGCCGGGTCGGGGCCGGGCCACGCTGGCCCAGGCGAGGCCCGCTTCGCCGCAGATCGCGGCTTTCATCGACTCATTCACGGTCAGGCCTTCCCTGCTGCTCGTGGCGTTGCGCGCTGCGCCGAATCGACAAGCGTCAGCTCGGGTCGGCCGCTGCCGGCACGGCCACGTCGACCCAGGTGATGCCCCCGGCGCGGTCGGCCAGGCTCGGCTCGCGCGGGCGCACCTTGCCGCCGACCATGAAGAGGCGGCGGCCGTCGGCACCACCGAGCGCGCAGGCGATGGCCTGTTGTTCGCAGGCAATGCGGTCGGTGATGGCGCCACCTTCGAGCACACGGATGAACTCGTTGGTGCGTGGCGAGGCGACCCAGACCGCGCCTTCGGCGTCGAGGCAGATGCCGTCGGGTGCGATCTTGCCGAGATCGGCCCAGACGCGGCGATCGTTCAGGGAACCGTTGGCGCCGATGCGAAACGCGGTCAGCCGGCGCCCGTAGGTTTCCGCGACGATCAGGGTGCGCCCGTCGGGTGTGATCACCGCGCCGTTCGGGAACTCCAAGCCTTCGGCGGCGACACGCGGCACGCCCTCGGGTGACACGTAAACCAGCACCGCGGAACGCCGCTCGACCGGCTCGGAGAACAGGTCGAAGCCGAAGTTGCCGATGTAGGCGCCGCCGCGTGCGTCGACCACCATGTCGTTGCACGGGCCGGTGGCAAAGGCCGCCAGATCGGCGACCGTGACGAGGCCGCCCGGGTCGAGCCGCAGCAGCTTGTGGTCGAGCATCGAGACGACGAGCAGGCGGCCGTCGGGTGCCCAGCCCAGGCCCGAAGGCTGGTTCGGCACCTGGGTCATGACCTGGGCGTGGCCCTGGGCATCGACGCGCAGCACTTGCTGCAGGAAGAAGTCGGAGAACCAGAGCGCGCCGTCGTGCCAGCGTGGCGCTTCGGCGAAGGCCAGGCCTTCGAGCAGCAGGGCCGGTGCGGTCATTTCGCGGCCAGGCCCAGGCGCTCGATCAGCGCCTTGTCCTTGGCGAAGGTCTCGCGTGCCCAAGCGGCGTAGTCGTCGCCGCTGCGGTACCAGGCGTCCTGGTTCAACTGGTCGAGCAGTTCGACGTGCTTGGGGTCGTCCATCGCTTTCTTGAACGCGTCGTGCAGCGTTTTCATCACCGCGGCGTCCATGCCTTTCGGGCCGACCAGGCCATAAGGCGAGTTGCCGACCACGTTGAAGCCGAGTTCTTTCGCGGTGGGCACGGCCGTCCAGCGTTTGGTGCGCTTGTCGCCGAAGGTGACGAGCAGGCGCATCTGGCCGCCGTCGACGAACTTGTCCCAGCCGCTGGCGTCGCTGGCGGCCATCACATGGCCACCGAGCAGCGCCTGCATCAGGTCGGCATTGCCCTTGAACGGCACATGGTTGAACTGGACCTTGGCGTTGCTGCTGAGTTCTTCGAGCAGCAGGTGGGGCGAGGTGCCGATGCCGGTCGAGCCGTAGTCGATCTGGCCCGGCGCCTTGCGGGCGGCTTCGACGTATTCGGCAAAGGTCTTGTGGGGCGAGTCGGCCTTGACGACAAACCCGAAGGTGTAGCCCGACACGCCGAGGATGAAGCTGAAGTCGGTGAGCGGATTCCACAGCGTTTTCTGCATGTGCGGGATGCGCAGCATGCCCATCGGGAACTGGGCGATCGTGTAGCCGTCGGGCTTGGCGTTCAGCGCCATGTTGCCGGGGCCGGTGGTGCCGCCGCCGCCGGGCTGGTTCTGCACGATGACGTTCTGGCCGAGGTGCTTGCCGGCGATCTCGGCCAGCGTGCGCAGGTGGCGGTCGGTCGAGCCGCCGGCGGGCCACGGCACGATCAGGGTGATCGGCCGGCTCGGGTAAGCCTGCGCGAAGGCACTGCCGAGCGGCGCCAGCAGGGCGGTGGCGAGGCCGGCGCAGAGCAGGGCGCGGCGTGAAGCTTTGGAGAGGCAGAGTGTCATGGCTTGTCGCAACATTGAAAGCCGCATGATTGCGTCGGCCGGCGCTGCCGCACAAGCGGGTCAATCCGGACGAACTGTCACCTCGGTGACCCGAGGATGCTTTTCAGGCGGCGTCGGGCGCTGGCGCTGGCTCCGGATCGGGCGTGGCGTCGGTGGTGTCGATCGCCGCGATGTTCTGTGCCAGCTGGCCTTTCGGCCCCTGGACCACTTCGAAGCTGACCCGGCCACCTTGTTTGAGGGTTCGAAACCCTTCCATCTGGATCGCCGAAAAATGGGCAAACACGTCTTCGCCACCGGCTTCGGGCTCGATGAAACCGAAACCCTTGGCGTCGTTGAACCACTTGACTGTTCCGGTGGCCATGGCGAAAGCTCCATGCTGTGGCGCGGCCCGTTGTCGCGGAAGCATTTTGGCGCCGCGTGAATTCGGCTGTCAAGAATGGTGCGTTGGCACCCGGCCGGTGCCGAATATGCACGACCGCCGGGATTCATTTCTGCCCTTGTGGATCGGGCAGCAGGTGCAATATGCGCAGGGTAGAAACGTTCGAGCGTCAACTCGATAGAATGAATCCATGCCCGAAGACAAACCCGCTCTCCCCGCGCCGCCCACGGCCCGGCCACTGCCCAACGACGGGCAGGGAGCGGTGGTCCTCGAGCGGCAGACTCAGAAAACCGAGCCACCCCGCATGTACCAGGTGGTGCTGCTCAACGACGACTACACACCGATGGAGTTCGTGGTGATGGTGCTGCAGGAATATTTCAAACGCGATCTCGAAACCGCGACCCAGATCATGTTGAAGATTCACCATGACGGGCGGGGCGTTTGTGGCGTCTACTCGAAAGACGTGGCAGCGACGAAAGTGGAGTTGGTGTTGGCCGCCGCACGCCGCGGGGGTCACCCTTTGCAATGCATTATGGAGGCCGCATGATTGCGCAAGAGCTTGAGGTGAGTCTGCACATGGCGTTCGTCGAGGCGCGCCAGCAACGCCACGAATTCATCACGGTCGAGCACCTGCTGATGGCGCTGCTCGACAACCCGTCGGCCGCCGAGGTGCTGCGCGCCTGCTCGGCCAACGTGGACGACCTGCGCAAGAGCCTGGTCGGCTTCATCAAGGAGAACACGCCGACCGTTGGCGGCTCCGACGAGGTCGATACCCAGCCGACGCTCGGCTTCCAGCGTGTGATCCAGCGCGCGATCATGCACGTGCAATCCACAGGCAGCGGCAAGAAGGAAGTGACCGGCGCCAACGTGCTGGTCGCGATCTTCGGCGAGAAGGATTCGCACGCTGTCTACTACCTGCACCAGCAGGGCGTGACGCGCTTGGACGTCGTCAACTTCATCGCCCACGGCATCAAGAAGAGCGACCCGCCGGAACCGTCTTCGAAGCCGAGTGAAGGCAGCAGCGGCGGCGAGACCGAGAAGGAAGACGGCGACGGCAAGGGCTCGCCGCTCGACCAGTTCACGCAGAACCTGAACCAGCTGGCCCGCGACGGCAAGATCGACCCGCTGATCGGGCGTGAGCACGAAGTCGAGCGCGTGATCCAGATCCTGTGCCGCCGGCGCAAGAACAACCCGCTGCTGGTCGGCGAAGCCGGCGTCGGCAAGACCGCGATCGCCGAAGGCCTGGCCTGGCGCATCACGCAGAACGAAGTGCCCGACGTGTTGGCCGACTCGGTTGTGTACTCGCTCGACATGGGCGCCTTGCTGGCCGGCACCAAGTACCGCGGTGACTTCGAGCAGCGCCTCAAGGGCGTGCTCAAGCACCTGAAGGACCAGCCGAACGCGGTGCTGTTCATCGACGAGATCCACACGCTGATCGGCGCCGGTGCGGCCTCGGGCGGCACGCTGGATGCGAGCAACCTGCTCAAGCCGGCGCTCAGCTCCGGCGCGATGAAGTGCATCGGTGCGACCACCTTCACCGAGTACCGCGGCATCTTCGAAAAAGACGCGGCCTTGTCGCGCCGTTTCCAGAAGGTCGACGTGGTCGAACCCTCGGTCGAGCAGACGGTCGAGATCCTGAAGGGCCTGAAGTCGCGCTTCGAAGAGCACCACAGCGTGAAGTACGCGCTCGGTGCCTTGCAGGCGGCCGCGGAACTGTCGGCCAAGTTCATCAACGACCGCCACCTGCCCGACAAGGCGATCGACGTGATCGACGAAGCCGGTGCGGCCCAGCGCATCCTGCCCAAGAGCAAGCAGAAGAAGACCATCACGCGCAACGAGGTCGAAGAGATCGTTGCCAAGATCGCGCGCATTCCGCCCGCCAGCGTGTCGAACGACGACCGCTCCAAGCTGAAGACGCTCGACCGTGACCTGAACAGCGTGGTCTTCGGGCAAGAGCCGGCGGTCGAGGCGATCGCCGCCGCGATCAAGATGGCGCGCTCGGGCCTGGGCCGGCCCGACAAGCCGATCGGCTCCTTCCTGTTCAGCGGCCCGACCGGCGTGGGCAAGACCGAAGTGGCGAAACAGCTCGCCTACATCCTCGGCGTGGAGCTGATCCGCTTCGACATGAGCGAGTACATGGAGCGCCATGCGGTCAGCCGCCTGATCGGTGCGCCCCCGGGCTACGTGGGCTTCGACCAGGGTGGTCTGCTGACCGAGGCGGTCTCGAAGAAGCCGCACGCCGTGCTGCTGCTCGACGAGATCGAGAAGGCGCACCCGGATGTCTTCAATGTGCTGCTGCAGGTCATGGACCACGGCACGCTGACCGACAACAACGGGCGCAAGGCCGACTTCCGCAGCGTCATCATCATCATGACGACCAATGCCGGCGCCGAGACGATGAACAAGGCGGTGATCGGCTTCACCAACTCGCGCGAGCAGGGCGACGAGATGGCCGACATCAAGCGCCTGTTCACGCCGGAGTTCCGCAACCGGCTCGACGCGGTGGTGAGCTTCAAGGCGCTCGACGAAGAGATCATCCTGCGCGTGGTCGACAAGTTCCTGCTGCAGTTGGAAAGCCAGCTCGCCGAGAAGAAGGTCGAGGTCACTTTCACCGACACGCTGCGCAAGCAGCTGGCGAAGAAGGGCTTCGACCCGCTGATGGGTGCGCGGCCGATGCAGCGTTTGATCCAGGACACGATCCGTCGTGCGCTGGCCGACGAGTTGTTGTTCGGGCGCCTAGTCGATGGCGGTCGCTTGACTGTGGACGTGGACGCCGACGGCAAGCCGGTGCTCGACATCCAGCCGAACAAGAAGAGCGACAAGCCGAAGGCCGAGCCGGCGACGGCATAAGGTTTGGCGGGACGGAAAAGCAAGGGGGCCTTCGAGTCCCCTTTTTCTATGGCTGGCGGTCAGTGAAACGCGGCCGGGTCTTGCTGGAAGAACTTGGCGAGCAGCGTGTACAGCGCCGGGTGCTCGGCCTGGAACTCGCGCGGGGCGACGAAGAAGGCTTCCGACGCGACCGCGAAGAATTCTTCGGGGGCTTCGGCGGCGTAGGGATCGAGCAGCGTGTACTCGTCGGCGTCGATGCGATCGCAGAAGCGGTCGTACTCGTCGGCCATGACCTGGATCCATTCTTCCTGCGCCGCGCGGTCGGGCAGGGCGGGCACACCGTCGGCCAGACCGTCGCGCATGTCCATCACATGCACGAACTCGTGGATCACGACGTTGTAGCCTTCCGCCGCCGACTCGCCGGCGTCTTCCACGTCGCGCCACGACAGCATTACCGGGCCGCCGTGCATCGCTTCACCCGAGAGTTCTTCCTCGAAGTGGTGCACCACACCGTCATCGTCGACCATCTCACGCTGCGCCACGACCACATCGGCATGCACCACGATGCCGACGAAGCCGTCGTACCAGTCCAGCCCGAGGTTGAGGGCGGGCAGGCAAGCCTGCGTGGCGATGCACACGGCCATCAAGTCGTCGACCTCCAGGCCTTGCACGCCGTGGAACTCCTTGGCGTCGAGGAACAGGGTGGCGAGTTCGCGCAACCGGGCCATGTCGGCTTCGCTGCGCCAGGTGAGGAAGGGGAAACGGGCGAGCGCAAGCTGCCACAGCGCGTCGGGAATCGCGCGGTGTTGCAGCGTTCTGGCCTCGCGCCAGCGTTTGAACCAGCCGGCCAAGATCAGCCCGCGGTTTGCGGTGCGATGCGGCGCAGGCCGTCGCGCGACCAGCGCAGCACGTCGGCGCGCGGGGTGGCGGCGTGGTCGAGGTCCCAGTCGCTGAGCACGTGGCGGGTGAAGCCGGGTTGCAGCAACTGATCGGCGGGCCGGTGCGTGTGGCCGTGCACGAGCAGCGGTGTGTTGGCGGCACTCATCCAGTCGACGGTCGCGGCTGGGTCGAGGTCGAGCCACTCGGCTTGCATCGCACCGTGGCGGCGTTCGCTCTCGTGGCGCACTTCGCGGGCGAGCGCGCGGCGCTCGGCCAGTGGCCGAGCGAGCACCGATGCCTGCCACGCGGGGCTGCGCACCATCGCGCGAAACTTTTGGTAGTCGGTGTCGGCGAGGCAAAGCGCGTCGCCGTGGGTCAGCAGCAGCCGTTCGCCGAACGCCGTCACGATGGTCGGGTCGGCGAGAGCGCTGACCTTGCAGGCCGAAAGCATGTCGGCGCCGACCAGAAAATCGCGGTTGCCGACCATGAACGCGACGGTGCGCCGCTGGGCCGCTTCGCGAAACACCTCGGCGCACTGCGCCTCGAAACCCTCGAAGCGCGCGTCGTCGCCGACCCACACCTCGAACAGGTCACCGAGGATGAACACCGCGTCAGCCTGCGTGCCGCGCATGTAACGCGACCAGGCCTCGAAGCCACGCGGGGTATCCGCGGCCAGATGCAGGTCGCTGATGAAGTCGATCGCCTGCCACTCGTTCGGCGCGTTGAAGGCACCGAACGTGGGCAGGGCGAGCGTGGTCACCGCGAGCCTTTGTCGATCAGCTCAGACGCGCGAAGCGCGAACGATCGTCACGTCTTCCAGCGGCACGTCGCCGTGGCCGCCCTTGCTGCCGGTCTTGACCTTCTCGATCGCGTCGACCACCTCGCTGCCGGACACGACCTTCGCGAACACCGCGTAGCCCCAGCCCGAAGCGGTTTCGGCGGTGAAGTTCAGGAAGTTGTTGTCGGTCGCGTTGATGAAGAACTGCGAGCTCGCCGAGTGCGGCGCCGAGGTGCGTGCCATCGCCAGCGTGTAGCGGTCGTTCTTCAGGCTGTTGTTGGCCTCGTTGGTGATCGTCGCGTTGGTCGACTTCTGCTTCATGCCGGGCTCGAAACCGCCGCCCTGGATCATGAAACCCGGAATGACCCGGTGGAACACCGTGCCGTTGTAGTGACCGGAGTCGACGTACTCGAGGAAGTTCTTCGACGAGACCGGCGCTTTCGCTTCATCGAGTTGAATGCGGATCGTGCCCTTGCTGGTTTCGAGATCGACTTGGGTGCTCATGTTCATTTCTCCACGGTGGCGGTTTTGATGGTGACGGGTTCGACCGGCACGTCGCCGTGCGGGCCCTTGTTGCCGGTGGGCACGACGCGGATCTTGTCGACCACATCCATGCCCGAGACGACCTTGCCGAACACGGCGTAGCCGTTGCCGTCGCGCGAGGCAGCGGCGTTCAGGAACTCGTTGTCCTTCACGTTGATGAAGAACTGCGAGGTCGCCGAGTTCGGGTCGTTGGTGCGCGCCATCGCGACCGTACCGCGCTCGTTGTTCAGGCCGTTCTTGCTCTCGAGCGGGATCGGCGCGCGGGTCGCTTTCTCTTTCATGTCGGCGGTCATGCCGCCGCCCTGGATCATGAAGTTCGGGATCACGCGGTGGAACACCGTGCCGTTGTAGTGCCCGGCCTTCACGTACTGCAGGAAGTTCTCGACCGACTTCGGCGCCTTGGCGGCGTCGAGCTCGATCACGATGTCGCCGGCCGAGGTGGCTAATCTGACCTTCTGCGCGAGGGCCGATGCGCTGGCGCCGAGTGCGACAGCCAGCAGCGTGAGGCCGGCCCAGCGGGAAAGGGGGTGTGTCATGGTCTGTCTCCTTCGTATGAATCTGTCTGGGTTCGGGTTCAGCGCGCCGGCGTGTCGGCGCCCTGCGCGACACGCGGCTTGGCCTTGAACAGCTCGCGCACCAGCGCGAGCTTCGGCGGCACGCTCACGTTGCGCGCATCGAGCTGCAGCGCCCGCGCATACGACTGCGCCGCCAGCGTGGCGTACACGTCGCCGAGGTTCTCGTGCGCGGTGGCGTAGCCGGGGTTGGTGCGCAGCGCCTGCTCGAGCGTGGCGCGGGCCTTGACGTAGTCGCCGGTCGCGGCGTGGATCGCGGCCAGGTTGTTGTAGGGCTCGGCCAGATCGGGGTAGTCCTCGGTGAGCTTCTGGAACAGCGCGATGGCCTCGGGGTAGCGTTTCGCGTCGGCCAGCATCACGCCCTTCATGAAACGCATCGGCGGGTCTTTGGGGGTGAGCGCCAGGAACTCGTCGGCGCGCTGCATGGCCGCGGCCGACTGGCCGGAATAGTGCAGGCTGTGCACGTCGCTCAAGGCATCGGCACGCGCGACCACACTGATGCCGAGCAACACGAACAGCAACGATCCGGCAAGCAGGTGGGGCAAACGAATCATCGGCGTCCGCAAAGACGAAACAGGCGTGGGGGCTGGGGTGCGTGGGCGCGGTGTGGCGCTCTTGGCGCGGCCCGCTATACTGAAACGATTGTAGTGCAGGCCTCTTGTTCGCAGGCTTGTGCGGGGCTTGCTGCAGCAGCTTCGTCCCACCCCACCGACCCGTCCCGAAGCCTCGCGCGACCTTGTGCCGCAACGGGCCTGAAATTGCCCATCGGCCCATGTCACTTCGCATTCACAACACCCTGACCAGGGAGCTGGTGAGCTTCACGCCGATCGAGCCGGGCCACGTGCGCATGTATGTGTGCGGCATCACCATTTACGACCTGTGCCACGTGGGGCACGCGCGCATGATGGTCGCGTTCGACCTGATCTACGGCTGGCTGCGCACGCTCGGCTACCGCGTGACCTACGTGCGCAACATCACCGACATCGACGACAAGATCATCCGGCGCGCGCTCGAGCGCAAGATCCCGATCCGCCAGTTGACCGACGAGATGGTGCAGGCGATGTACACCGACCTCGACGCGCTCGGTGTCGCCCGCCCCACGCATGAACCGCGCGCCACCGAACACGTGCCGCAGATGCTGGCGATGATCGGCACGCTCGAGGCCAAGGGTCTGGCGTATCGCGCGTCGAACGGCGACGTGAACTACTCGGTGCGCAATTTCCCCGGCTACGGCAAGCTCTCGGGCAAGTCGATCGACGAGTTGCGCTCCGGCGAGCGCGTGGCGGTTCTCGACGGCAAGGTAGACCCGCTCGACTTCGTGCTCTGGAAGGCGGCCAAGCCCGAAGAGCCCGAAGACGCGAAGTACGCATCAAGCTACGGCACGGGCCGCCCCGGCTGGCACATCGAGTGCTCGGCGATGGCTTGCGCTTTGCTCGGCGAGCAGTTCGACCTGCATGGCGGCGGCATGGACCTGCAGTTCCCGCACCACGAGAACGAGATCGCGCAGAGCGAGGGCGCGAACGGCAAGCCGCCGGCGACCGTGTGGGTGCACAACGGGCTGCTCAACGTCGACCACGTGAAGATGTCGAAGTCGCTCGGCAACTTCTTCACCATCCGCGAGGTGATGGAAAAGTTCGACGGCGAAACGATCCGCTTTTTCATGCTGCGCACGCATTACCGCAGCCCGTTCAATTTCAGCGACGTGACGCTGGACGACGCGCGCAATTCGCTGCGCCGCCTGTACACGGCGCTCGACGGGCTCGACGTGGCCGTGCAGACGATCGACTGGGCCGAGCCGCGCGCCGCTGCATTCCGCGAGGCGATGAACGACGACTTCAACACACCGGTGGCGGTGGCCGTGTTGTTCGAGCTGGCCGGTGAAGTCAACCGCACGCGCTCGCTCGAAACTGCGGGCTTGCTGAAGAGCCTGGCCGCCACGCTCAACTTCCTGCAACAGGCGCCGCGTGCTTACCTGCAAGGTGGCAATACGCTGGCCGAGTCGGGCATCGACGAACGCATCGCGGCCCGCGCTGCCGCGAAGGCGGCGCGCGACTTCACGCTCGCCGACCAGATCCGCCAAGACCTGCTGGCGCAAGGCATCGTGCTGCAAGACTCGCCGCAAGGCACCACCTGGACGAAGGCCTGACCGTGGCGAAGGCTGGAAAAGCGGATGGCTCGGGCGCCGAGCCGGAGATCACGCCCGAGTATTGGGACGAAGCCTGCAAGCACCTCGGCAAGCGCGACCGCGTGATGCGCAAGCTGATCCCGCAGTTCGGCGAAGGCCGCCTGCAAAGCCGCGGCGACGCCTTCACCACACTCGCGCGCTCGATCGTCGGCCAGCAGATCTCGGTGAAGGCGGCGCAATCGGTCTGGGACCGGTTCGTGGCGCTCGTGAAGGAGCAGTCGACGCGCCTCGCGCCGGCTTCGGTGCTGGCGCTCGACACCCCGACCATGCGCTCGGCCGGCCTGTCGGCGCGCAAGGTCGAGTACCTGAACGACCTGGCGCAGCACTTCGAATCGGGCACGGTGCACGTGCGCCAGTGGCAGCAGATGGACGACGAAGCCATCATCGAAGAGCTGGTCGCGATCCGCGGCATCGGCCGCTGGACGGCCGAGATGTTTCTGATCTTCCACCTGATGCGGCCGAACGTGCTGCCGCTCGACGACCTGGGGCTGCTCAAGGGCATCAGCCTCAACTACTTCAGCGGCGAGCCGGTTTCACGCGCCGAAGCGCGCGAAGTGGGCGACGCCTGGGCCCCTTTCCGCTCGGTGGCCACATGGTACATTTGGCGCAGCCTGGACCCCTTGCCGGTCGACTACTGAACCCTCAAGCGGCTGCGCGAAACCATTCGCCAGCGAGTCCCTTCAACCCTGCTGTTGATGCACCCGGACCCACACCCATGAGCAAACGACATTTCCTCGATTTCGAGCACCCGGTCTCTGAGCTGGAATCGAAGATCGAAGAGTTGCGCTATGTGCAGAACGAGTCGGCCGTCGACATCTCCGAAGAGATCGACCGCCTCGGCAAGAAGAGCCTGCAACTCACGAAAGACATCTATTCGAGCCTGTCGCCCTGGCAGGTGACGCAGATCGCGCGCCACCCGCAACGGCCCTACACGCTCGACTACGTGAACGAGATCTTCACCGACTTTCAGGAGTTGCACGGTGACCGCCACTTCGCCGACGACCAGTCGATCGTCGGCGGCCTTGCGCGCTTCAACGGCCAGGCCTGCATGGTGCTCGGCCACCAGAAAGGGCGCGACACCAAGGAGCGTGGCCTGCGCAACTTCGGCATGTCGCGGCCCGAGGGGTACCGCAAGGCGCTGCGCCTGATGAAGCTGGCCGAGAAGTTCGGCCTGCCGGTCTTCACCTTCGTCGACACGCCGGGTGCCTACCCCGGCATCGGCGCCGAAGAGCGTGGCCAGTCGGAAGCGATCGGCCGCAACATCTTCGAGATGGCGCAGCTCGAAGTGCCGATCATCGTCACCATCATCGGTGAGGGCGGCTCGGGCGGCGCACTGGCCATCAGCGTGGGTGACCAGTTGCTGATGCTGCAGTACTCGATCTACTCGGTGATCTCGCCCGAAGGCTGCGCGTCGATCCTGTGGAAGACCTCGGAGCGTGCTTCCGACGCGGCCGACGCGCTGGGCATCACGGCGCACCGCCTGAAGGCGCTCGGCCTCGTCGACAAGATCGTCAACGAGCCGGTGGGTGGCGCGCACCGCGACACCAAGCAGATGGCCGCGTTCCTGAAGCGGGCGTTGAACGACGCGCTGCGCCAGGTCAGCGACCTGAGCACCAAGGACCTGCTGAAGCGCCGCTACGACCGGCTGCAGGCCTACGGCCGCTTCAGCGACACCAAGGAATCCTGAGCACGTCGAACGTGGCCGAGCGCTGCATGGCGGTCGCCTGGAGCGGCGGTCGCGACTCGACGGCGCTGTTGCACGCCACGCTCATCGAAGCGCTGGCGCTGGGCGCAAAGGTTTTCGCACTGCACGTTCACCATGGGCTGAGCCCGAACGCCGACGCCTGGTTGGCGGCCTGTGAAGCGCAGTGCGCGCGCTGGGTGAGGCGCGGCCTGCCGGTCACCTTCGTTTCGACCCGTCTCGTCACGGCGCCCGCGCCGGGCGAAAGCGTCGAAGCCTGGGCGCGGCAGGAGCGTTACCGCGCCCTGCGCTCGATGGCGCTTGCGAACGGCGCATCGGTCGTGCTGCTCGCCCACCACCGGCGCGACCAGGCCGACACCTTCTTGCTGCAGGCCTTGCGCGGCGCCGGCATGGCGGGTCTGGCCGGCATGCCCGCGAGCGTGGAACGCGAGGGCATCACCTGGCAGCGCCCCTGGCTCGCGAAATCGCGCGAAGACATCGAAGCCTACGTGCGGCGCCACCGCCTGAAGCACATCGACGACGAGAGCAACGGCGACCGGCGCTTCGCGCGCAACCGACTGCGGCTCGATGTGTGGCCGGCGCTCACAGGTGCCTTCGATCAGGCCGAGACGAGCCTGGCCACGGCGGCGGGCTGGGCCCACGAAGCGCGCAGCGCGCTCGATGAACTGGCGGCGCTCGACCTGAGCCCGATCGCGAACGAGCGTGGCCTGCAGGTCGCCCCCTGGCTCGCGCTGTCGAACCCGCGGCGCAGCAACGCGCTGCGCGCCTGGCTGCTCGCACACATGGGCCGGCCTGTCGCCGCGAGCCTGGCCGAGCGGCTGCTGCAGGAACTGCCGGCTGCGCGCGGCGCGCGTTGGCCGACGGCTGGTGGTGAACTGCGGCTGTACCGTGGCTTGTTGACCTTCGAAGCGGTGGCTCCGACGCCGGCAAATACAGCGGCGACGCGCGAAACGCTGCTCAGCGTGACCCGCGCCGGCCGGTACGACCTGCCGGGATGGGCGGGCCGGCTGCACGCCGAGCGCACCTCGGGCGAAGGCGTGCCGCTGGCCTGGCTTGCCCGTCTCGAACTGCGGCCGCGTGTCGGCGCCGAGCGGTTCCAGAGCGGCCTCGGCCGCCCGCCGCGCAGCCTGAAAAAGCAGTTTCAGAGCGCGGGCGTGCCCGAGTGGGAGCGGGCCGGCCCGCTCTTCTACAGCGGCGGCCAACTGGTGTTCGTGCCCGGCCTCGGCATCGACGCGCGGATGCTCGGCTTGCCCGGTCAGCCGCTGGTTCGCCTGCGCTGGGAGCCGCTCGCGGCCGCGGCCGCCTGACCCAGGCTCTGCTGCACCGCAGCAGCTAGAATCGTAGGCTCGCCTCCGGGCGTGGTGTTCCTTCTGCTCGCGACATTTCGCATTCCACATGGCACTCATCGTTCACAAATACGGCGGCACCTCGATGGGCTCGACCGAGCGCATCCGACTCGTCGCCAAACGCGTCGCCAAATGGGCGCGCGCCGGCCATCAGATGGTCGTCGTTCCTTCGGCGATGAGCGGCGAGACCAATCGCCTGCTCGGCCTGGCCAAGGAACTGTCGCCGGCCGCCACCACCGACGCGCTGTTGCGCGAGCTCGACGTGATCGCCGCCACCGGCGAGCAGGTCTCGGTCGGCCTGCTGGCGATCGCACTGCAGGCCGAAGGCATGCAGGCCGTCAGTTATGCCGGCTGGCAGGTGCCGATCGCGACCGACTCGTCGTTCACCAAGGCGCGCATCCAGAGCATCGACGACACCCGCGTGCGCGCCGACCTGGCCGCCGGCAAGGTCGTGGTGATCACCGGCTTCCAGGGCGCCGACGCCGACGGCAACATCACGACGCTTGGCCGCGGCGGTTCCGACACCTCGGCCGTGGCCGTGGCGGCCGCGATGAAGGCCGACGAGTGCCTGATCTACACCGACGTCGACGGTGTCTACACCACCGACCCGCGCATCGTGGCCGAAGCGCGGCGCCTGAAGACCATCAGCTTCGAAGAGATGCTCGAGATGGCGAGCCTGGGCTCCAAGGTGCTGCAGATTCGCTCGGTCGAATTCGCCGGCAAGTACCGCGTGCCGCTGCGCGTGCTGTCGAGCTTCACGCCCTGGGACATCGACATCGTGGAAGAAGCGAAGTCGGGCACCCTGATCACTTTTGAGGAAGACGAAAAAATGGAACAAGCCGTTGTCTCGGGCATTGCCTTCAACCGCGACGAAGCCAAGATCAGCCTGATGGGCGTGAACGACAAGCCCGGCATCGCCCACCTGATCCTCGGCCCGGTGGCCGACGCGAACATCGATGTCGACGTGATCATCCAGAACATCTCGCACGACGGCCGCACCGACTTCTCGTTCACCGTGCACCGCAATGACTACCAGCGCACGATGGACCTGCTGAAGGCAAAAGTGCTGCCCGTGACCGGCGCGACCGATCTCGTGGGCGACGCGAAGATCTGCAAGGTCAGCATCGTCGGCATCGGCATGCGCTCGCACGTGGGCGTGGCCAGCCGCATGTTCCGGGTGCTGAGCGAAGAGGGCATCAACATCCAGATGATCACCACGAGCGAGATCAAGACCAGCGTCGTGATCGACGAGAAGTACATGGAGCTCGCGGTGCGCGCTTTGCACAAGGCCTTCGACCTGGACCAGCCGCCGGCGGCGGACTGAACGAAGAAGAGGCGTGCGCGCGAGGTTAGAATTCGCGCTGACAACGGAGCTGTGACCGAGTGGCCGAAGGTGCTCCCCTGCTAAGGGAGTATGTGGGCAAAACCTGCATCGAGGGTTCGAATCCCTCCGGCTCCGCCAGATGTGCAAAACGAGAAGGCCCCGCAAGGGGCCTTTTTCATGGCCGGGCGCGGCCGCACTGCGCGGGAGGCGCAGTTCTCCGGTCCCGGGATTGCCGGTTGTCTTACGCAGCCGCCCAAATCCGGATTCGATACTTCGTCGCATCGCTCATCACCCGATGTGCGCCGGAGTCGCCCCATGCCGATGCTTCAACCCCGTTCGCTTGTTGCGATGCCGCCGTCAGGCGCTTCGCGGCTGACCTTCAGACGCTTGCGCCGCCCGACGCGCCTGCCGACGATCGGTGCGGCAACGCCGTGGCGCCACTGGTTGTCGTGGTTCTCGCGACTCGGCGGTCGGTGACTCCCATCAACGCCTTTGACAGGATCCGAAATGAATGACGAAACCAACACCGCCGGCGACAACGCCGCCGAACGCGAGAAATTGTGGGCGCTGATCAAGGACATCCGCTTCGCGATGTTCACGACGCGCCACCAAAACGGCCACCTGCACTCGCGGCCGATGACCACGCAGAACAGCGCGGTCGAAGAAGATTCGAGCCTGTGGTTTTTCATGTCGCGCAAGGGCGAGCCGGTGGCCGACCTGGTGACCGACCCGGTCGTGAACGTGGTCTACGCCGACCCGGGTGAAGACAGCTACGTGTCGGTCTCCGGCATCGCCGCCGTCATCGAAGACCCGGCGAAAAAGCGTGCGCTCTGGAGCAAGCTGAACGAAGCCTGGTTCCCCGGCGGCCCGACCGACCCGGACCTCGCCTTGGTTCAGGTGCGGATCGTGCACGCGAACTACTGGGACGTGAAAGAAAGCCAGCTCGTCCAGCTCTTCAAGATGGCCAAGGCCGCGATCACCGGCACGCCGCCCACGGGCATGGGCGAGCACGGCGAGATCCGGATGCGCTGAGCGTGGCCATGTCTGTCTATTTCGACATCACCCACACGACGCACTACCAGTACCACCAGCCGGTGCAACCGGGTGAGCACCGTGTGATGTTCCGCCCGCGTGGCAGCCACGACCTGCGCGTGCTGGCCACCGACATGAAGGTCACGCCCGAGCCGGTCGACATCCGGCTGATCCAGGACGTGTACTCGAACTCGGTGGCTTTGGTGCAGCCGCAAAGCCCGGCGACCGAGCTGAAGATCGAGTGCTCGTTCTCGGTCGAACACACCGGGACGCGCGCGCTCGATCTGCCGCTGAACCCGGACACGCTGCAGTATCCGTTCGCTTATGGGCAGGAAGACCGCATGGCGCTGCAGCACTATTTGCTGCCGTACTACGACGATCCCGCGGGCGAGTTGCTCGAATGGGCGCGGCAGTTCATCCGAACCGACGGGCCGACCGGCACCCGCCAGTTGCTCGTCGACATGACGCAGTCCATCCGCGAGTCGATGCTGTACCTGGCGCGCATCGACGAAGGCGTGCAGACGCCGTATGAAACGCTGCGCCTGCAGTCAGGCACCTGCCGCGATTTCGCGACGCTGATGATCGAGGCGGTGCGCCAGCTTGGATACGCGGCGCGTTTCGTTTCCGGCTACCTGTACACGCCCTGGCTCGACAACCCGGAGGCGCCGAATGCGGGTGCGGGCGCCACGCACGCGTGGGTGCAGGTGTTCCTGCCCGGCGCGGGCTGGATCCCATTCGACCCCACCAACAACCTGATCGGTGGCACCGACCTGATCCGTGTCGGCGTGGCCCGCCACGCCAGCCTGGCGTCGCCGGTGAGCGGGTCGTGGCACGGGTTTCCCGGCGACTTTGCCGGGATGTTCGTCGACGTGCAGGTCCGGCGCCGCTGACACGGCACGCGGCAGGCGCGGCGAATTGCCGCTGCCTGAAGAACTGTATATATTAACAGTATGCAGCTCAAACGCGACCCTGCTTTGCCGGCGCCGACCTCGCTCAAGGGCCGTGGCACGGTGTGGGCCATCGAGCACCGCTTCGCGCGCGACGAGCGCGAAGCGGTCGACGACGGCTGGGGCACGCTCGATCAGGCCGCGCAGGAAGAGCAGGTAGCGCGCGGCACGCAGATCATCGAAGAACGGGTCAAGTCGATCATCGCCAGCAACGATTCGCCCGACATCTCTTTCGACCTGTCGATCAACCCGTACCGCGGCTGCGAGCACGGCTGCGTGTACTGCTTCGCGCGGCCGACACACAGTTACCTGAACATGTCGCCAGGGCTCGACTTCGAGACCCGCATCATCGCGAAGGTCAACGCGGCCGAAAGGCTGCGCGAGGCGTTCGCGAGCCGCAGCTACACGCCGCTGCTGCTCAACATCGGCTCGGCGACCGACGCCTACCAGCCGGCCGAGCGCAAGCTGCGCATCACCCGCTCGGTGATCGAGCTGATGGCCGAATGCAGCCACCCGTTTTCGCTCGTCACCAAGTCGTCGGGCATCGAGCGTGACATCGACCTCGTTGCACCGATGGCCGCGCGCGGGCTGGCGGCCGTGTACGTGTCGATCACGTCGCTCGACGCGGCGCTGTCGCGAATCCTCGAGCCGCGGGCCGCGTCACCGCAGCGGCGTTTGCGCACGATCGAAACGCTCGCGAAGGCCGGCATCCCGGTCGGCGTGAGCGTCTCGCCGATCATTCCTTTCATCAACGAGCCCGAGCTCGAACGCATTCTCGAAGCGGCGGCGTCGGCGGGCGCCACCTCGGCATTCAGCGTCGTGCTGCGCCTGCCCTGGGAAGTGAACCCGTTGTTCCAGCAGTGGCTCGATCAGCATTTTCCGGAACGCGCGGCGCGTGTGATGGCCCGCGTGCGCGAGATGCGCGGCGGGCGTGACTACGACGCGAAGTTCGGTTCGCGGATGCGTGGCGAGGGTGTCTGGGCGCAGCTGCTGGCGCAGCGGTTCCAGAAGGCGGCGGCGCGTTTCGGTTTGAACCGCCAACGTGTCGAGCTCGACCTCACCCAGTTCCGCAAGCCGCTGCGCTTGCGTGTCGACGGTCAGGCCGACCTGTTCGACTGAGGCTGCTCAGGGTGCGCGGCAGGTCGCGAACACGTCCAGGCCGGCCCGGTATTCGCTGGCCGAGATGCCGAGCAGCCCCAGCACCGAATGAAACAGGTTGTCGTGGCTGAGCGGCATGTCGCGCTTGTCGCGCAGGCAGGCGGGCAGCGATGGCCGCGCTGTCCACACGATCATCGGCACGTGTTTCTGCTCGCGCGGCGCCACCGCATAGGGCAGGCCGTGCAGGTAGAGGTTGTTCCCGCCGAGCGATTCGCCGTGGTCCGACACGTACAACATCGTCGTGTCGAACTGCGGCACCTGGCTTTGCAGCCACTGCACCGTCTGCGCCAGCATGTGGTCGGTGTAGGCGATCGAGTTGTCGTAGGCATTGGCGAGGCTGGCGCGGTCGCACTGCTGCAGCACGTTGGTGCTGCACTCCGGCACGAAGGGCTTGCGGTTCGCCGGGCTGCGCTTGTAGTAGGCCGGGCCGTGGCTGCCCATCTGGTGCAGCACCAGCAGCACGCCACGTTCGCGCTGCTCGGCGGGCAGGGCGGCCAGGCGCGCGTCCAGCCCGACCAGCAGGGCCTCGTCGAGGCATTCGCCGTCCTGGCACAGCTGGGCGCCGGGCGCGGCGCGGCCGGGTGCCGCATCGATCGCGCGCGCCGTGGGCACACGGTTGCACAGGCCCTTGCAACCGGACTGGTTGTCGAGCCACAACACCGCCATGCCGCTGCGCTGCACCAGGTCGAGCAGGTTTTCCGAGTTGCGCTCGCGGCGCTCGAATTCTGTTCTGCCGAGGTGCGAGAACATGCAGGGCAGGGAAGCGGCCGTGCTCGTGCCGCACGAGCTCACCTCGCGAAAGCTGACGACCTCGAGCGCGGCCAATGCCGGGTTGGTCGGCCGCTCGTAGCCGTTCAACGAGAAGTGGTCGGCGCGCGCCGTCTCGCCGACCACCAGCAGCAGCAGCGGTGGCCGGGCGCCGGTGGCACGTGGCGTGATGCGTGCGTCCAGCCCGATCGGCTGCGGCGGGCCGGCGGGCCGGGCGGTGCTCTGCAGGCCGAGGTCGGCGAGCGCGTAGAAAGAGTTCAGCGGGTTGATCAGGTAGCGCATCGTCTTGTGGTTGCGCATCGTGGCCGAGAGGTCGGCGAACAGCGCGAACAGCAAGGCCGCGAACAGCGCCAGCGCGACGAACAGGCCGATCGCGTTGCGCCCGAGCTGGGCCGCCGCGCCGAGGCGCTGGACCGGCACGCGCCACAGCGCCAGCAAGGGCAGGCCGGCGAGAAAGGCCACGCCGACCAGCAGGCGCCAGCTCAGCAGGTCGCGCACTTCGCGGGGGTCGGTCTGCACCACGTTGACCATCATCGTCGAGTCGATCACGACGCCGTAGGTGCCCATGAAGTGCGCGCCGAACGCGGCAGCCAGCACGAACAACGCGATCGCCGGTTTGACGGTGAAACGCCAGGCCACGAAGGCGAGCAGCGCGGTCAGCAGCGCCGCGATCATCAGGCCGAAGCCGGCGATGAACAGCGCGCCGCGGCCGGAGCCGGTTTCGGGCAGCGCCAGCAGCGCGCGCCAGAGCGGCCAGTTGGCGAAGGAGGCGATCCAAACGGCGGCGGCCACCGCCAGCGTCAACGGGTTCCAGCCGGCTTGGGCCGAGGGCGAGAGTGAAGTCACGGGGCGCGTCGTCATGCGCGGTATTGTCCCAGCAAGCGCCTGGCCTCCGGCCCCGGGGTCAACTGCGGATCATGACCCCACCCGCGGCCCGGTTGGCGGCCCCGCCGAGGGCGACCTGGGTGCCCTTGCCGCAGAACCTGCGCCGAAGTTCCTCGACCTTGTCGATCATGGCCGCGCTGGCTTCGATCTTCGTGCCGTGGCGCGTCAGCACCTTGCCGGCGAGTTCGACCAGCTTGGCGTTCAGCGTCTCGGTGCCGCGCTGCATCAGGCTCTTCACGGCGTCGACGTGGCGGCCCTTCACGCTGTGGGCCATGGCCTGCTCGGCGAGCAGGTTGATCTCGGCGTGGCCGGCCCGGATCAGGGCCACGTGCGGCTCGTGTTCCTGCACCGACTTGCACAGCATGTCGGCCGAGGCCTTCGAGACGCAGAAACGCTGCGCGACGCCGGTGATCCACGCGTCTGCTTCGGTCAGCTGGATCTCGGTGCTGCGCAGGCGCGCCAGCACCGCGAGGAAGTTGCTGGCGGCTTCGAAGTCGAAGTCTTCCTGGGCGATGCAGGCCGCCAGGCGCCGCACCTGCGCCACGCAGGTGGCGACCTGGCGATCGTTCAGCGCCTTGAAGACTTCGGAAGTGCCGACGAAACGCTGCAGCCGCACGTTGTCGGGCTGGCGTTCGAGCGCGCGCAGCAGGTGGTCGTGGTTGCGCGCGAAGGCCTTGTTGTCGCGTTTGTCGAACAAGGTCATCGCCAGCAGCACGAGGCTCTGGCAGTCGAACATCTTCGAGGTGAGGCCGATGCGTACGCTGCGCTCCAGCGCTTCGGCGGCTTCGTCGCCATGGCCCATGTAGAAGGCCAGCATGCCCTGCTTCTGCAATCGCGAGATGCTCTGCGGCGTGATGCGCGTGGCGCAGCGAAAGGTTTCGAGCGCGGCGTCCAGGTCGCCCTGTTCGACCTGCACTCGGCCCATCACGTCGTAGGCGTCGGCGAAACCGGGCTGGCTGCTGATCAGGGCTTCGAGCAGGCTGGTCGCCTGTGTCAGGTCGCCGGCCTCGACTTCGGCGCGGGCGATGCCCAGCCGCGCCCAGGGCAGGGCCTTGGTCTTTTCCACGGCTTCGTAGAGCGTGCGGGCGGCGCCGTGGTCGCCGAGCCGGATCAGCAGTTCGGCGCCGATGCGCGCGGCGTACAGCCAGTATTCGTCGCGGGCGTCGAAGCGGGCGCGGCACAGGGCCGCGGCCTGCGCGAAGTCTTCGTTCTCGATCGCCTCGAAGATGCTGCGCAGCGTCGTCTTGCGGTGGCGCGCCTGCACCAGGCGGGCTTCGAGCGCCAGGCCGGTGTGGGGCTTGAGCAGGTAGCTGTCGAGTGCCGATTCGGCGGCTTCGGCCACCATCGGGTACGAGGCTTCTCCGGTGACCATGATGAACACGGTCGAATACGGCAACAGGTTGGCGCGGCGCAGGTCGTCGAGCAGGTCTTGCCCGGTCAGCGGGCTGGCGGCGAAGTGGTAGTCGCACAGCACGATGTCGAAGACCTGGTTCTCGAGCACGCTGCGCGCGTCGGGCACCCGGCTCTTCTGCACGATGGTGCCCACGCCCATGTCGCGCAGCATGCCGGCCTGCAGGCTGCGCAGGGCAGGGTTGCTGTCGACGATCAGCGCGCGGCAGTTGCCCACGTCGGGGTAGATCTTGTTCATGCGGCGGGGCAGTTCACCAGAAGCATCGGGGCGATTCCCCGTCCCTGCTTATCGGCACGCCCGCCGCCGGCTTGACCCGGCCTGGCGGTGTGACTACTTGAACAAGTCCTTGACGCGGTCCGACCAGGTCTTGGTCGTCGGCGAATGCCGGTCGCCGGCCTTGCGGAAGGCCTCGTCGAGCTCCTTCATCAGCTTGCGCTGGTGTTCGGTGAGCTTGATCGGCGTTTCGACCGAGACATGGCAGTACAGGTCGCCGGGGTAGCTGGAGCGCACGCCCTTGATGCCCTTGCCACGCAGGCGAAAGGTCTTGCCGTGCTGCGTGCCTTCGGGCAACTCGATCTCGGCCTTGCCGCCGAGCGTGGGCACCTCGATGCCACCGCCGAGCGCGGCCGTGGTCAGGCCCACCGGCACGGTGCAGTGCAGGTCGTCGCCGTCGCGCTCGAAGATCTCGTGCTGCTTGATGCGAATCTCGATGTAGAGGTCACCGGCCGGCCCGCCGTTCGTGCCGGGCTCGCCGTTGCCGCTGGAACGGATGCGCATGCCCTCGTTGATGCCGCCCGGGATCTTGACCTCCAGCGTCTTGTTCTTCTTGACCTTGCCCTGCCCATTGCAGGTGGTGCAAGGCTCGGGAATGATCTTGCCGGTGCCGTGGCAGTGCGGGCAGGTCTGCTGGATGCTGAAGAAACCCTGGCGCATGTGGACCGTGCCGGCGCCGTTGCAGGTGCTGCAGGTCTTGGGCTGGGTACCCGGCTTGGCGCCGCTGCCCTTGCAGGTTTCGCAGCTTTCGTAGGCCGGAATGCGGATCTGCGTTTCCTTGCCGGCCGCCGCTTCTTCGAGCGTGATCTCCATCGCGTAGCTCAGGTCGCTGCCACGGAACACCTGCTGGCCGCCGGGGCCGCGGCGCTGGCCCCCGCCGGCACCGCCGAAGATGTCGCCGAAGATGTCGCCGAAGGCCTCGGCGAAACCGCCCATGCCTTCGCCACCCGGGCCGCCACCGCCGCGGCCCATGTTCGGGTCGACGCCGGCGTGGCCGTACTGGTCGTAGGCGGCGCGCTTCTGGCCGTCGGAAAGCATCTCGTAGGCCTCTTTGGCCTCCTTGAACTTCTCTTCCGACTTCTTCGCATCGTCACCCTGGTTGCGGTCGGGGTGGTGCTTCATCGCGAGCTTGCGGTAAGCCTTCTTGATGTCGTCTTCGCTGGCGTTCTTGGGAACGCCCAGCGTTTCGTAGTAGTCACGTTTGGCCATGAAATTCAGGCTCCGGCAGGTTCTTCATTCGTACGCGCTTCAAACACCAACGCCGGTTTCAGCCGAAGACCGCTTTTGTCAAAGCAGCTCCGCCCGAAACCGGCGAGGGTTGGAGAAAAGGCTCAGCCCTTTTTCACTTCCTTGAACTCGGCATCGACCACGTTGTCGTCGTCGGCCGGCTTGGCCGATGCGCTTTCGGCGTGCGGCGCTTCGGCCCCGCCACCCGCTGCGGCACCGGCCGCAGCCTGCGCTGCCTGCGCTTCGGCGTAGACCTTCTCGCCGAGCTTCTGGCTCGCGGCCATCAGTGCTTCGGTCTTGGCTTCGATCTCGGCCTTGTCTTCGCTCTCGAGCGATTCTTCGGCGTCCTTCAACGCAGCCTCGACCTTTTCCTTCTCGCCGGCTTCGAGCTTGTCGCCATGCTCCGAGAGGCTCTTCTTGACGCTGTGGATCATCGCGTCGGCTGAGTTGCGCGCCTGGATCAGCTCGAGCTTCTTCTTGTCGTCGGCCGCGTTGATCTCGGCGTCCTTGACCATCTGCTCGATCTCGGCTTCGGTCAGGCCCGAGTTGGCCTTGATCGTGATCTTGTTTTCCTTGCCGGTGCCCTTGTCTTTCGCGCCGACGTGCAGGATGCCGTTGGCATCGATGTCGAAGCTGACCTCGATCTGCGGCAGGCCACGCGGCGACGGCGGAATGCCTTCGAGGTTGAACTCGCCCAGGCTCTTGTTGCCCGAGGCCATCTCGCGCTCGCCCTGGTAGACCTTGATCGTCACGGCCGGCTGGTTGTCGTCGGCGGTGGAGAAGGTCTGCGCGAACTTGGTCGGGATGGTCGTGTTCTTCTTGATCATCTTCGTCATCACGCCGCCGAGCGTCTCGATGCCGAGCGACAGAGGCGTCACGTCGAGCAGCAGCACGTCCTTGCGGTCGCCGGCCAGCACCTGGCCCTGGATCGCGGCGCCCACGGCCACGGCTTCATCGGGGTTCACGTCCTTGCGCGGCTCCTTGCCGAAGAACTCCTTGACCTTCTCCTGCACCTTGGGCATGCGGGTCATGCCGCCGACCAAAATCACGTCTTGAATATCGGCCACGCTCAGGCCCGAGTCCTTGATGGCGGTGCGGCAGGGCGCGATGGTGCGCTCGATCAGGTCTTCGACCAGCGCTTCGAGCTTGGCGCGCGAGAGCTTGATGTTCAGGTGCTTCGGGCCCGAGGCATCGGCCGTCACGTAGGGCAGGTTGATGTCGGTCTGCGCGCCGCTCGAGAGCTCGATCTTGGCCTTCTCGGCCGCTTCTTTCAGGCGCTGCAGCGCGAGCACGTCCTTGCCGAGGTCGACGCCTTGTTCCTTCTTGAACTCGGCAATGATGTAGTCGATGATGCGCTGGTCGAAGTCTTCGCCGCCCAGGAAGGTGTCGCCGTTGGTGGCCAGCACCTCGAACTGCTTCTCGCCGTCGACGTCGGCGATCTCGATGATCGAGACGTCGAAGGTGCCGCCGCCCAGGTCGTAGACGGCGATCTTGCGGTCGCCCTTTTCGTTCTTGTCGAGGCCGAACGCGAGCGCGGCCGCGGTCGGCTCGTTGATGATGCGTTTCACGTCGAGGCCGGCGATGCGACCGGCGTCTTTCGTTGCCTGGCGCTGTGCGTCGTTGAAGTAGGCCGGCACCGTGATCACGGCTTCGGTGACGGTTTCACCGAGGTAGTCTTCGGCGGTCTTCTTCATCTTGCGCAGGATCTCGGCGCTGACCTGTTGCGGCGCGAGCTTCTGGCCGCGCACTTCGACCCACGCGTCGCCGTTGTCGGCGGCGGCGATCTTGTAGGGCATCAGGTCGATGTCTTTCTGCACTTCCTTCTCGGTGAACTTGCGGCCGATCAGGCGCTTCACCGCGTACAGCGTGTTCTTCGGGTTGGTCACGGCCTGGCGCTTGGCCGAGGCGCCGACGAGGATCTCGCCGTTGTCCTGGTAGGCCACGATCGACGGCGTGGTGCGCGCGCCTTCGCTGTTCTCGATCACCTTGGTGGTGTTGCCTTCCATGATCGAGACGCACGAGTTGGTCGTGCCGAGGTCGATGCCGATGATTTTTGCCATGATTGAATCTCCTGAGAGCTGGATAAGATTGTTCTTAACGTGTGGATAAGCTGTGGGCTTTCAAGTCTTTGCTGTGGACTGTTCAGTCCTCAGGAAGACGCCGCCACAGTGACCAGCGCCGGGCGCAACACCCGGTCGGCGATCGAATAGCCTTTTTGCAGCACCGCGACCACGGTGTTCGGCTCCTGCGCGGCCGGCACGACGCTGATCGCCTGGTGCTGGTGCGGGTCGAACCTGGCGCCGGCGGCCGGGTTGATCGCGAGCACCTTGTTGCGCTCGAGCGCCGAGACCAGCTGGCGCAGCGTGGCGTGCACACCTTCGAGCAGCTGTTCGGGCGTGGCGCCGGGGATCAGGATCGCGGCTTCCAGGCTGTCTTTGACCGGCAGCAGGCTGTCGGCGAAGCTCTCGACCGCGTACTTGCGCGCCTTGGCGATCTCGTCTTCGGCGCGGCGGCGGATGTTCTCGGCCTCGGCCTTGGCACGCAGAAAGGCGTCGGACACCTCGGCGTGTTTGGCTTCGAGTTCCTGCAGCCGGAATTCGGCGTTCAGGGCGGCCGCGGCCTCCTGGGCAGGCGCTGCGGCGTCGGCCGCATCCAGGCTGGAAGATTGGGGTTCGTTCTGGTTCATGGTCGTGCTCAGTTCTTCAGCCATTCACATGGGGTGGGGAGCCCACAGTTTCAAGAGGGGATTGCGGCCGATCTGCGTCGCCCGGCCAAAAACCTGCCGGGGTGGCGTTCAGTCGGGGTCGCTCGACGCGCTCCAGCGGTTCCAGTCGGCCAACTGGCGCCGGTCGCGCTTGGTCGGGCGGCCCTGTTCCAGTGCCAGCGCCGGTTCGGAGCCGGAGCGGCGCTCCTGGGCCGCTTTTTCGCGGAGCGTGACGCTCTCCGGCGTTTCTTCGTAGAGCGCCTGCGCCACCGAGGCCGGGCCGCGCTGCAGGCTCAGCGCCTTGACGATCAGCGTGCGGGTGACCGGCCCCTGGCGCAGCTCGATGGTGTCGCCCGGGCGCAATTCGCGCGACGCCTTGGCCGCCTGGCCATTCACCTCGACCCGGCCCTTGCCGATCTCGTCGGCCGAGAGGCCGCGGGTCTTGAAGAAGCGCGCGACCCACAGCCACTTGTCGAGCCGCACGCGCTCGGTTGCTGAAGTGTTTTCCGTCATGCAGGCTGATTGTCGGCGAGTGGCAAACGCACCGTGGCGTCCAGCCCCGCCGGTGTGGCGCCGGCGCCGCGGTTGTCGAGCGTGATGTGGCCGCCGAGAGATGCGACGATCTCGTTGCAGATCGCCAGGCCCAGCCCCGAACCGCGCTGCGGGCTGTCGGCGCCTAGGCCTGACGTGAACGGCTGGAACAGGTGCTGGCGCTGCGCCGCGGAAATGCCGGGGCCGCTGTCGGCCACTGTCAAGACGGCCTCGTTCGCCACGCGCTCGACCCGCAACGCGAGGCGCGCTTCGTCGGGCGTGAACTTCAGCGCGTTGTGCAGCAGGTTGCGCGTGAGCTCGCGCAGGGCCCATTCGTGGGCCCGCACCGGGGCTGCGCTGGCATCGAGCGAGAAGTCGAGCCGCTTCTCGGCGATCAGCGGCGCGAGATCGAGCGCCACGGCGCGGGTGAGTTCGGCCCAGTCGACCACCGGCGCGCCACCCTGCTGGCGCAATTGCTCGACCTTGGCCAGCGCCAGCATCTGGTTCGCCAGCTCGGTGGCGCGCGCGACGGTATGGCCGATCTCGCTCAGCGCCTGTGCCGGCTCCACGTCACCCCGCTGGGCCGACTGCACCTGCGTCTTCAGCACGGCGAGTGGCGTGCGCAACTGGTGCGAGGTGTCGCGCACGAAGCGTTTCTGGTGCTCGAGCAGGTGGCCCAGGCGCGCCATCACCGCGTTGGTGGCCTGCACCAGCGGCAACAGCTCGCGCGGGGCGTCGGTGTAGGCGATCGGTGCCAGGTCGTTGGCGCTGCGCTCGTTCAGCCGCGTGCTGAGGTCGCGCACCGGCTTCGTCGCGCGCTGCACGACCACCACGACCACGAGCGCGATCACCGCCACCAGCGCGGCCTGGCGCCACAACGTGTCGATCAGGATCTGGCGTGCCAGTGTCTGGCGCAGCTCCAGGGTCTCGGCCACCTGGATCGTGGCCATGCCACGACCGTCGGGCCCGGCCACCGGCTGTAGCAGCACGGCCACGCGCACCGGTTGCTCGCGGTAGGTGTCGTTGTAGAAGTCGACGAGCGCCGCGTAGGCCGCTTTCGTGGGCAGCGTGCCGCGCCAGACCGGCAGGTCGGCGAAGCCCGACACGGCTTCGCCCTTGAAGCCGGTGACCTTGTAGAACATGCGGCTGCGGTTGTCGGCCTCGAAGGGTTCGAGCGCGGCGTAGAGCACATTGGCGCTGAGCTGCGCGTCGTCGCCGGCGCCGCTGACCTGCAGCAGCTCGCCGATCGACTTGGCCGAAGCGAGCAGGGTGCGGTCGTAGGCGATGTCGGCCGAGCGCAGTGCCTGCCGGTACAGGCTGACGGTGTTGATCGCCACGAACACGAGCACCGGCACCAGGATGCCGAGCAGCAACTGGCTGCGCATCGACAGGCGGCGCGGGGCCGCGGCAGCCTCGTTCACGACTGCGGCTTCAGCAGGTAACCCAGCCCGCGCAGCGTGACGAGCTGCGCGCCGGTGGGGGCGAGTTTCTTGCGCAGCCGGTACGCGACGACCTCGATCGCTTCGGCCTGCAGGTGCGCTTCGCCGGGAAACACGAGCTCGAACAGGCGCTCCTTCGCGACCGCCTGGCCAGGGCGGTCGAGCACCGCGCGCAGCAGCGCGCTTTCGCGCGGCGGCAGGTCGAGCGGCTGGCCTTCGAAGTAGACCGCGCCATTCGCCGCGTCGGCGCGCAAACCGCAGTACTCGGGTGCGAGCGCGCCATCGCCGCGCGCTTCGGTGTCGGTGGCCCCGGCGCGGCGCGCCAGGGCGCGCACGCGCGCTTCGAGTTCGTCGAGGTCGAACGGCTTGGGCAGGTAGTCGTCGGCGCCGGTGTTCAGGCCGAGGATGCGGTCGCCGACGGTGCCGCGGGCGGTGAGGATCAACACCGGCGTGGCCAGCCCTTCGGCACGCGCGGCCGCCAGCACCTGCAGCCCGTCCATGCCGGGCAGGCTGAGGTCGAGCACCACCACGTCGGGCACGCTCGCTCGCCAGCGGTCGAGCGCGCGGGCGCCGTCGCCGCAGGTCACGACCTGCATGCCGCGGCGCTGGAACGTGCGCTGCAGCGTGGTCTGCATGGCAGGGTTGTCTTCGATCAACAGGAGCTTCATGGGGGAGGGCGCGCCTCAGCATTTTCCCTAGGCGTTTGGACAGCCGACTGACAGCTTTTGGCGCCAGTATCCAAGGGTGTGCATTCTGCGTCGAAGGAGACAACCATGCGTCGCGATACTTTCCTGAAGTCCCTGGCCGCGCTCGCCGCGGCGGGCATGCTGCCTTCGCCCGCGTGGGCCGCAGCCAACCTGAAGATGATGATCCCGGCCAACCCGGGCGGTGGCTGGGACACGACCGGCCGCGCGCTGGGCAAGGCGCTGCAGGAAGCCGGCGTGGCCTCCTCGGTCAGCTACGACAACAAGGGCGGTGCCGCCGGTGCGATCGGCCTGGCGCAGTTCGTCAACGGCAACAAGGGCGACGCCAACGCCATGATGACGATGGGCGCCGTGATGCTCGGCGGCATCATCACCGGCAAGCCGCCGGTGTCGCTCTCGCAAGCCACGCCGCTGGCGCGCATCACGAGCGAATACAACGTGTTCGTGCTGCCGGCCGACTCCAAGCTGAAGACCATGAAAGACGTGGTCGAGCAGATGAAGAAGGACCCGGGCAGCGTGAAGTGGGGCGGCGGTTCGCGCGGCTCCACCGAGCACATTGCCGCGGCGATGATCGCGCGCGAAGTCGGCGTGGATCCGTCGAAGATCAACTACGTGGCGTTCCGGGGCGGCGGTGAAGCCACGGCCGCGATCCTGGGCGGCAACGTCACGGTCGGCGGCAGCGGCTACAGCGAGTTCGCCGAGTACATCACCGCCGGCAAGATGCGCGCGATCGCCGTCACGTCCGAGACCCGACTGAAGGGCAAGGACGTGCCGACGCTGAAAGAGCAGGGCATCAACGTCGTGATCGGCAACTGGCGCGGCGTGTACGGCGCGGCCGGCATCACGCCCGAGCAGCGCAAGGCCCTGATCGAGATGATCGTCAAGGCGACCAAGACCAAGGCCTGGGCCGAGTCGATCGAGAAGAACGCCTGGACGCCGGCGATGCTGACCGGCGCCGACTTCGAGAAATTCGTCGACGACGAGTTCGCTTCGTTGCGGGCGGTGATGGCGAAGTCCGGGATGCTGTGAGATGAAATCGCCGCAGACGCTCGTGGGTGCGGGCACGCTGGCCACCGGGGCGATGTTCGTCGCCGGTGCGCTGACGATCAAGTCCGACGCCGGCTATTCCGGCGTCGGGCCGAACTTCCTGCCCTGGGTCGTCGGCCTGGCCCTGCTGGTCTGCGGTGCGTTCCTGATCTTTGAGGCGCGCAGCGGTGGTTACCGCGAGATGGAGGAGCCGAGCGGCGCCGCCTCGTCGCACTGGCCGGGGTTCGCGTGGGTGTCGGCAGGCATCCTGCTGACCGCTGCGCTGATCACCACGCTCGGCTTCATCCTCAGTTGCGCGCTGTGTTTCGTGCTCGCGGTGCGCGGTTTCAAATCGGCCGAAGACCGGCTTGACCTGAGCCCGCGGGCCTGGCTGACCGACGCCGCCATCGGCTTCGCGATCGCCGCACCCGTCTACTGGATGTTCACACAACTGCTGGCGATCAACCTGCCCGGCCTCACGTCAACGGGGTGGTTGTGATGGACATCTGGAACCAGCTCGTCCAGGGCTTCATCACCGCCGGCACGCCCATCAACCTGCTGTGGTGCCTGCTCGGCTGCACCATCGGCACGGCGGTCGGCGTGCTGCCCGGCATCGGCCCGGCCACCGCGGTGGCGATGCTGCTGCCGATCACGCTGAAGGTCGACCCGACGGCCTCGATGATCTTCTTCTCGGGCATCTACTACGGCGCGATGTACGGCGGCTCGACCACCTCGATCCTGCTCAACACACCGGGTGAGTCGGGCTCCATGGTCACGGCCATGGAAGGCAACAAGATGGCCAAGAGCGGGCGCGCCGGTGCGGCGCTGGCCACCGCGGCGATCGGCTCCTTCATCGCCGGCACGATCGCCACGATCCTGGTCACCTTCTTCGCGCCGGTGGTCGCCACCTACGCGATCCGGCTCGGCCCGCCGGAATATTTCATGCTGATGGTGCTGGCCTTCTGCACCGTGAGCGCGGTGCTGGGCAAGAGCACGCTGCGTGGCCTCACGTCGCTGTTCGTCGGCCTGGCGATGGGGCTGGTCGGCATCGACCAGATCTCGGGCCAGGCGCGCTACACGGCCGGCGTGCCGGAGCTGCTCGACGGGCTCGAAGTGGTCTTGATCGCCGTCGGCCTGTTCGCCGTCAGCGAAGCGCTCTACAACGTGATGTACGAGGGCAAGACCGTCGAGACGCAGAACAGGATGAGCAAGGTGCACATGACGAAGGCCGAGTGGGCGCGCTCCTGGCCGGCGTGGCTGCGCGCGACCTTCATCGGGTTTCCGTTCGGTACCGTTCCGGCCGGTGGCAGCGAGATTCCCACCTTCCTGAGCTACGCCACCGAAAAGAAACTCTCGAAGCACCCCGAAGAGTTCGGCACCACCGGTGCGATCGAAGGCGTGGCCGGGCCGGAAGCGGCCAACAACGCGGCCATCACCGCCACGCTGATCCCGCTGCTGACACTCGGCATCCCCACGTCGAACACCACGGCGATCCTGCTCGGTGCGTTCCAGAACTACGGCATCCAGCCCGGGCCGCAGCTGTTCGAGAAGAACTCGGCCCTGGTGTGGGCGCTGATCGCCTCGCTCTACATCGGCAACGTGATGCTGCTGGTACTCAACCTGCCGCTGGTCGGGCTGTGGGTCAAGCTGCTGAAGATCCCGAAGTCGTACCTCTATGCCGGCATCCTGATCTTCGCGACGGTGGGCGTCTACGGCATGCGCCAGTCGGCGTTCGACCTGGTGCTGCTCTACATCATCGGCCTGCTCGGCGTGGTGATGCGGCGCTACGACTTTCCGACCGCACCGGTCGTCGTCGGCATGATCCTCGGGCCGCTGGCCGAAGCGCAGATGCGCAACGCGCTGTCGATCGGCGAAGGCAAGTGGGGCGTGTTCATCGAGCGGCCGATGTCGCTGGCGCTGATCGTCATCGTGGTCGCGGTATTGGTCTTGCCGCGCCTGATGAAGCTGCGCAAGGCCCGGGCCTGAGGCCCGGCGAAGCGCTCAGGCGCTGGCGCCGCGCTCGAGGGCCCGCTGGCGCTGCGCGTCCAGCGCCGCGGCATCGGGGACCACGCTGCTCGGCCAGCCTTGCAGGTGCTGGATGCTGATGGCAGAGAGCGCTGCGATCCACTCGTGCTGGTCGTTCAGGCAGGCGATGTGGTGGAACTCGGTGCCGCCCGCGTGCAGGAAGGCGTCGCGCGCTTCCATGTTGATCTCTTCGAGCGTCTCGAGGTTGTCGGACGTGAAACCCGGGCACATCACGTCGACACGCTTCACGCCTTGTTTCGCCATCTCGATGAGCGTTGGTTCGGTGTAGGGCTGCAACCATTCGGCCTTGCCGAGGCGGCTTTGAAAGGTGACGGTCACGAACTCGGCCGGCACCCCGAGCCGTTCGCGCAGCAGGCGGGCGGTCTTCAGGCACTCGCAGTGGTATGGGTCGCCGAGCGTGAGGGTGCGCTTGGGTACGCCGTGAAAACTCAGCACCATCTTCTCGGGCCGACCATGCGAAGCCCAGCGGTCTTCGACCCGCCTGGCGAGCGCGCCGATGTAGCCGGCGTCATCGTGGTAGCGGTTGACGAAGCGCAGCTCGGGCACGGTGCGCGAGCGCTGCGCCCATTCGCACACCGCGTCGATGATGCTGGCGGTGGTGGTGCCGGAGTACTGCGGGTACAGCGGCAGCACCAGCAGCCGGCCCACGCCTTCGGCCTTCAATTCGTCGAGCACACTGGCGATCGACGGCCCGCCGTAGCGCATCGCCACCCGCACTGTGACGCGGTGGCCCCGCTCGCCCAGGTAACCGCCGAGCAGCTTGGCCTGCTTCTCCGTCCACACCTTCAGCGGCGAACCTTCGGGCGTCCAGATGCTCGCGTACTTCTTCGCCGACCTGGCCGGCCGCACGCGAAGAATCACGCCGTGCAGGATCAGCAGCCAGAGCAGGCGCGGCACTTCGACGACCCGCGGGTCGCTCAGGAATTCGGCCAGGAAGCGCCGCAGCGCGGGCGCGGTGGGCGCGTCGGGCGTGCCCAGGTTGCACAGCAGGATCGCGATGCGGGGGGCGCTGCCGTGCTTGTGCGCCGGTTCGGGTGAGAAGGCCATCGATTCAGAACTGCGAATCGAACTCGGGCGGAAACTGTTTTTGCGTGTCGGCAAACTTCAGGATCTCGAAGCGCACGCTCGGGCTCGCCGCTTCCGACGGTGGCGCGCCCAGGCCGATCATGCCGCTGCCGTGCAGCGTGCAGCCGCCGCGGCGCAGGCTGATGATTTCCGGGTCGTGGTCGAAGCGCACATAGGTGCCGTTGTAGCTCAAGTCGATCAGCTGGAAGGTGCCGCCATGCCAGTCGATGCGCGCGTGCGAACGCGAGACGCGGTTGTCGTCGATGATGTAGGTGGCCTGCGGGCTGCGCCCCAGCACCACCGGCAGGCTGGTGCCGGCGTAGATGCGGTTCTGGTCGAGCCAGGTCAGGCGAATGCCTTCGGGCTCGGGCACGCTGGGCGCGATGTCGCCGAACGCGGTGACGGCCGTGTCGCCGAAGCGGCGCACCGGTTCGAACAGATGCACGTGCACCGGTTCGACGCGGCCGCGCAGCTGCAGCCGGTCGAGGCTGCGAAAGCGCGAGCGCATCCAGTCGTCCAGGCCTTCGACCACGTTGGCGGTGGCCAGCGTCTCGTTGTCGCCGGCGTGGTCGAGCAGCCGGGCGGCCACGTTGACGGCGTCGCCGAACAAGTCGCCCGACATCTCGATCACTTCGCCGAGCGCCAGGCCGACCTGCAGCTTCAGCGGTGCCATGCGCACGCCCATCGACAGGCCGGGCGCGCCGGGGGTGCCGATGCGCTCCAGCGACTCGTGCATGTCGTCGGCCGCGGCCACGGCGGAGGAGGGTATGACGAACACCGCCATCAGCCCGTCGCCGAGTGTCTTGACGACCTGGCCTTCGTGCACCGCGACGATGCGCGCGATCAATGCCACGCTCTGCGTGACGACGGCGGTGGCGTCGGTGTTGCCGAGCGTCTCGTACATCGAGGTGCTGCCGCGCAGGTCGGCAAACAGCACGGTGCGTTCAACGATCTGGGTCATGCGGAAGGGACGTGGCGAGCCAAGTGGACGAGTTTATAGCGCGGTGTCGCGTCGGGCCTCGCAGCCCAAGAAAAAGGGCCCCGAACGAAGCACGGAGCCCTTGTTTCACAGCGCTGCGATCACAGCGTGTCGAGGTAGGTACGCAGCTTGTCCGAGCGGCTCGGGTGCTTGAGCTTGCGGATCGCCTTGGCTTCGATCTGGCGGATGCGCTCGCGGGTCACGTCGAACTGCTTGCCGACTTCTTCTAGCGTGTGGTCGGTGCTCATCTCGATGCCGAAGCGCATGCGCAGCACCTTGGCTTCGCGCGGCGTCAGGCTGTCGAGAATGTCTTTCACCACATCGCGCAGGCCGGCCTGCATGGCGGCTTCGATCGGCGCCGTGTTGTTGGTGTCTTCGATGAAGTCACCCAGGTGCGAATCGTCGTCGTCGCCGATCGGCGTTTCCATCGAGATCGGCTCCTTGGCGATCTTCATGATCTTGCGGATCTTGTCTTCCGGGATCTCCATCTTCTCGGCCAGCGTCGGCGCGTCGGGCTCGAAGCCGAACTCCTGCAGGTGCTGGCGCGACAGGCGGTTCATCTTGTTGATCGTCTCGATCATGTGCACCGGGATGCGGATCGTGCGCGCCTGGTCGGCAATCGAGCGCGTGATCGCCTGGCGGATCCACCAGGTGGCGTAGGTCGAGAACTTGTAGCCGCGGCGGTATTCGAACTTGTCGACCGCTTTCATCAGGCCGATGTTGCCCTCTTGAATCAGGTCGAGGAACTGCAGGCCGCGGTTGGTGTACTTCTTGGCGATCGAGATCACGAGGCGCAGGTTGGCCTCGATCATTTCCTTCTTCGCGTCGCGGCTGGCCTTCTCGCCTTCGTTCATGCGCTTGTTGATGCGCTTCAGGTCTTCGAGCGGCACCACGGCCTTGGCCTGCTGGTCGGTCAGCTTCTTCTGCAGCTCCTGCACCGGCGGCAGGTTGCGCGCCAGCACCACGCTGTAGGCCTTGTTCGCCGCCACTTCCTTCTCGGCCCACTTCAGGTTCAGGATGTTGGGCGGGAAGTGCTTGACGAAGTATTCCTGCGGCATGCCGCACTTGTCGACCATGATCTTGCGCAGCTCGCGTTCGTAGCGGCGCACGTCGTCGACTTGTGATCTCAGGATGCCGCAGAGCTTCTCGATCGTCTTCACGGTGAAGCGGATCGTCATCAGCTCGTTGCTGATCGCTTGCTGCGCCTTGTTGTACGAGGGCGACTGGTAGCCGTCTTTCTCGAAGGCCTTGCGCATCTTGTCGAAGTTGATGCGCAGGGTCTCGAACTTGGCCAGCGCCGAGACCTTCAGCTCTTCGAGCTTCTTGGTCAGCGCCTTGGAGCCGCCCTGGCCGTCGTCGTCGTCTTCTTCGTCGAAGAAGTCGACGTCTTCTTCGGCCACGTAGTCGTCGGCCTCGTCTTCGGAGACGAAGCCGTCGACGGCTTCGGAAATCTTCATCTCGCCCGAGCCGATGCGGTCGGCGTAGCTGAGGATCTCGGCGATCGTGGTCGGCGAGGCGCTGATGGCGAACATCATCGCCTGCAAGCCGCCTTCGATGCGCTTGGCGATCTCGATTTCGCCTTCGCGCGTGAGCAGCTCGACCGTGCCCATCTCGCGCATGTACATGCGGACCGGGTCGGTGGTGCGGCCGAATTCCGAGTCGACGGTCGACAGCGCGGCTTCGGCCGCTTCTTCGGCTTCTTCTTCGGTCGCGGTGGTCGCGCCACCCCCGGCGATCAGCAGCGTGGCCGCGTCGGGCGCCTGCTCGTAGACGGCGATGCCCATGTCGTTGAGCATCGACACGATGGCCTCGAGGATTTCATCGTTGACCAGCTTCTCGGGCAGGTGGTCGTTGATTTCCTGGTGCGTGAGGAAACCACGCGTCTTGCCCATCTTGATGAGCGTCTTCAGCTCCTGGCGGCGCTTGGCGGCTTCTTCTTCGGTCAGCGCGGTTTCTTCGAGGCCGAACTCGCGCATCAGCGCGCGTTCCTTGGCCCGCGACACCTTCATGCGCAGCGGCTTGGCCTTGACCTTGGTTTCGCCTTCCTGGGCGGTTTCGACTTCGGGCTCGCCTTCGAGGTCGGCTTCGAGGTCGGAGAGGTCGACGTCGGAGTCTTCCGATTTCTTGGCCGTCTTTTCCTCGACCTTGGGCTTGCGCCCCGGCTTGCCCTTGGCTTCGACCACCTTGGCCGCGGTCTTCGCCGCCGGTTTGGCGGCCGGCTTCGCGGCGGGTTTTGCCACCGCGGCGGGCTTGGCGGCCTTCTTCAGTTCTTCGGGCTTGGCTGCCTTGGCCGCGCTGGCGGTTTTGGGGGCAGGGGCAGGGGCGGGGGCGCTCTTCTTCGCGGTCATGCAAATCCTCGGATGGTGTGGGGCCTGTCGTCCCGAAGCCCGGTCAATCAATTGCGCGCGTTGACGCGAGATTCAAGCCCGGGCGAGGCCGACTCACGACAAGCCGATGCACATGCCGGCGCGCTGCCCGAGGCCCGAAGGCTTCCGAGACGGTGGCCGACATCGAGCGGGCAAGTTCGGGTGAACATTTGGAGTGCAGCCCTTGCGGGAAAGGTTGGCCTGAAATCCACGAAGGGAACCCTGGTTCAGAGGGTGGCCGGGGCCCGGAGGTGCTGCTGTCACGCTTGCCGCGCTTACGTCAGCCGAGGATTATACCTTTTGTTGCGCTCCACGCCCGGTCAGGCGTCGGCCGGCGCGCGGGCGAGCTGGGCTTTCAGGCGCGAGCGGTCGGCCATCAGCTGCAGGCTGCGGGCCTGCGCGTCGGGCGACAGCGTGCCCGACTGGAACAGCAGTTCGAGTTCTTCTTCCAGGTCTTTCAGCCGCAAGCGGTCGAGCACCAGGCGCAACTCGTGCGCCAGGTCGGCGTGCGGTTCGGGGTCGTGGAACTGCGCGATGCGGTCGATCACGGCGCCGCCCTGGGCGTGCTGCTGCGCCACGATGCGCAGTTCGTCGAGCAACGCAGGCGGTGCCAGCGGGCCGTGTTCGTGCAGGCTGCGTTCGATGCAGCCGAAGAACAGGTCGTAGGGCGGCGCCTTGGCGGCGAGCTCGTCGTGGGCCTCGCCGTCGAGCGCCGACCACATGTCGCACTTGTGCAGCAGCAGCCAGATCGCGCGATCGAGCAGGTTGGCCGCGCCCTTGCTGACGCGGCTGGCGATGCGCCGTGCCGGCCGCTCGGCAGCCGCACCCGCGCTGCGAGGCGCGGCAGCGCCACCCCACAGCGAGTGCAGCTCGCTCGTCTCGAGCCGGCCGATGCCGGCCAGCTCGCCGATCATCTGGCGCTTGAGCGCCCCGTCGGGCAGGGCCGACCAGAGCGGCCTGGCGTTGGCCAGCATGTGGGCGCGGCCCTCGGCGGTGTCGAGGTCGTGGCCGGCGCCTGCGGCTTCGGCGATCTGGCGCGACAGCGGCACGGCGGCGGCCACGCAGGCTTCGAACGCCTCGGCGCCGAACTCGCGCACGTAGGAATCGGGGTCGTGCTCGGTGGGCAGGAACAGGAAACGCACGCTGCGCGTGTCGGTGGCGTGCGGCAGGCTCGCTTCGAGCGCGCGTCCGGCGGCGCGCCGGCCGGCGGCGTCGCCGTCGAAGCTGAAGACGACCGAATCGGTGAAGCGGAACAGCTTCTGCACGTGTTCGGCGGTGCAGGCGGTGCCGAGCGTGGCGACGGCGTTGCCGAAGCCCGACTGCGCCAGCGCCACCACGTCCATGTAACCCTCGACGACCAGCGCGTAACCCCGCTGGCGCAGCGCGGCCCGGGCTTCGTGCAGGCCGTAGAGTTCGCGGCCCTTGCTGAAGACCGGGGTCTCGGGCGAATTCAGGTACTTCGGCTCGCCCTTGTCGAGCACGCGCCCGCCGAAGCCGATCACCTCGCCCTGCACCGAGCGGATCGGGAACATGATGCGGTCGCGGAAGCGGTCGTAACGCTTGCGGTCGGCTTCGTTCGTGTCTTCGTCACCCTGCACGATGACCATGCCGCTTTCTTCGAGCAACGGATCGTCGTAGCTCGGGAACACGCTGGCCAGGCCACGCCAGCCGTCGGGCGCATACCCGAGACCGAACTGCGCCGCGATCTCGCCGCTCAGGCCACGGCCCTTCAGGTAGTCGACCGCGCGTGGGCTGCCCTTGAGCTGGCGGCGGTAGTGTTCGGCGGCCTTGGCGAGCACGTCGCTCAGCGTCGCCTGGCGCTGCTTCTGCGCCGCGGCCCGCTCGCGTTCGGCGGGGGTGGTCTCGTCTTCGGGCACCGTCATGCCGACCTGCTGTGCCAAGTCTTGCACCGCGTCGATGAAACCCAGCCCCGAGTGCTCCATCAGGAAGCCGACCGCGTTGCCGTGCACGCCGCAGCCGAAGCAGTGGTAGGTCTGGCGGGTCGGGCTGACGATGAAACTCGGCGACTTCTCGCCGTGAAACGGGCACAGCCCCTTGTGGTTGATGCCGGCCTTCTTCAGCTGCACGTGGCGGCCCACCACTTCGACGATGTCGACGCGGGCGAGCAGGTCGTGAATGAAGGCGGGCGGGATCACCCGACGAGTCTACGGCAGCGCTTCTGCGGCTCAGACGGTGAGCTGCCCGAGCTGGCTCGCGATGCCGCGGTAGTTGCGCACCCAGCCGACCACCTCGTCGGCCGGCATGGCCGCGGCGATGCCGTTGCCCTGGCCGACGTCGCAGCCGATCTGGATCAGCTTGGTCGCCTGCTCCGGCGTCTCGACACCTTCGGCCACCACCGTGCAGCCGAAGGTCTGCGACAGGCCGATCACACCTTCGACGATGGCTAGGTCCTGCCGGTCGGAGAGCATGTTGATCACGAATGAACGGTCGATCTTCAGCATGTCGATCGGTAGCCGCTTCAGGTAGGTGAAGGTGGAGTAGCCGGTGCCGAAGTCGTCGAGCGCAAAGCGCACCCCGAGCGCGCGGCACTCTTCCATCAGGTCGCAGGTGTAGTCGACGTCGGCGAGCGCGGCGGTCTCGAGCACCTCGATGATCAGGTTCTGCGCCACCGGCGTCTGGTACTTCGACAGCAAGCCGGCCAGGTGCTGCGCGAACAGCGGCTCCTGCAGGTGGCGGGCCGAGATGTTGATGCTCAGGGTGATGTCCATGCCCAGCCGCATCCAGTGCGCGAGCTGCTCGATGCCGTGTTGCAGCACCCAGTTGCCCACGCTCACGCTCAGGCCGGTGTTCTCGATCAGCGGCAGGAACTGCGCCGGCGGGATCACGCCCTGTTCCGGGTGCTTCCAGCGCAGCAGCGCCTCGACGCCCAGCACCGTGCCCGAGCGCATGTCGACCTTGGGCTGGAAGTAGAGCCGGAACTCGTTCGCGTCGAGCGCTTCCTGCACTCGCCCGAGTGCGACGAAACGTGCTTCGGCGCGGCGGTCGTGTTCGGCGTCGAAGAACAGGTAACCGTTGCGGCCGGCCTGCTTCGCGCCGTACATCGCGTGGTCGGCGTGGCGCAGCAGCGTTTCGGCGTCGGCGTCATCGAGCGGGTAGACGGTGGCGCCGATGCTCGCCGTGACCGTGACCGGCGCGGTGCCCATGCCCAGCGTGTAGGGCTGGCAGACCTGGTGCAGTACCCGTTCGACCGCATGGCGGCTTTCTTCGAGCGTGGTCGTGCGCAGCAGCAGCACGAATTCGTCGCCACCGATGCGCGCGACCACGTCGTCGCCGCCAGCCCACGAGCGCAGCGAACGGCGCATGCGGTTGGCCAGCTCGAGCAGCAGGCGGTCGCCCGCGTCGTGGCCGAAGCGGTCGTTGACGGGCTTGAAGTGGTCGAGGTCGAGGTAACACACCGTCAGCAGCGAGCCTTCGCGCTGGCTGGTGTGCAGCGCCGCCTGAAGCATCTGCGCGAGGCGCACGCGGTTCGGCAGGCGCGTGAGCTCGTCGAAGTGGGCCTGGCGCTGCAACTGCTCGAGCTGGCGCCGCGCGCGCGTCACGTCGGCAATGGCGAGCACGTGGTTGCGCACCGAGCCGTTCGGGTTGCGCACCACCGAGACCGTGACCTGCAGCAGGCACGGCTCGCCGTTGCGGCGCTGGTCGAGCATTTCGCCGCGCCACATGCCGCCGGCTTCCAGGCTCAGGCGCATCGCTTCCAGCTGAACCCCGGCGTCGGAGGTCGGCTCGGCCGGACGCATCAGGCTCGGCACGTTGCCGAGCAGCTCGTCGCGGGTGTGGCCGGTGATTTCCGTGAAGGTCGGGTTGACTTCGAGCACGCGGTGGTTCGCATCGGTGATCAGCAGGCCTTCGTGCAGGTGCTGGAACAGGCTTTCGGACAGCTGCTGGCGTTCGTGCGCGACGCGCATCTCGCTGATGTCGCGCGCGGTGCTGATGAGCCGCACCGGCTTGCCGTCGACCGAGCGCTCGGCCACCAACGCATGCAGTTCGAACCAGCGCCAGTTGCCGTTCTTGCATTCGATGCGGCACTCAGCGCTGGCATCAGCCGCGCCAGCCGAGCGCAGCGGTTCGAAGGCCTGCTGCACGGCGAGCACGTCGTCGGGGTGGAGCAGGTCCCAGAACGCCTGCACGTCGGTGCCGAACTCCTGCGTTTCGTAGCCGAGCAGCGCGAGCCAGCGTTTCGACAGCACGAGGCGGCCGCGCCGCAGGTCCCACTCGGCGACACCGATGCCCGAGGTGTCGAGCGCGAGCTGCCACCGCCTTTCATTCGCCGCGAGCTCGCCGGCAAGCGCCGTCGTCAGCAGCGGCGCGGCCATCAGGCTGCACACATAACCGACCAGAAAGATCACGCCGTCGTCGGAGTCGAGGCGCGGAAACGGGCTCACGCCGTGGGCGCTCGCCAGCACCGCACCGCCGATCAGCAGCATCGCGCTGGTCGACGCGGCGAACAGGCCGCTGCGCACCGCCAGCCAGCACAGCAGCAGGTGCGGCACGAAGACCATCAGCGAAGGCACGGCATGGGTGCTGTCGGCGTGTGCGAACGCCAACGCGCCGCTGCCGACGACGCCGAGCGACAGCAGGGCGGTGACGGCCCAGCGCCAGTTGCCGAAGGCCTGGCGCAGCGCAGCACGCGAGTACGTCAGCAGCGGAATGCCGACCACCAGCGCGCCCATCGCGTCGCCGAGCCACCAGTAGGCCCAGACGCGCGGCGCGTCGGCCCAGCCGATGGTGCCGCTGGCGGCGAGCCAGAAGCTGCCGTTGCTGGCCGTGAACAGCGTCGCCGCGGCCGCGCCGATGGCGCCGAACAGCCACAGGTCGCGGCGCCGGTCGAGCGCCACGTGCAGCCCGTCCCGGTGCAGCACGGCCGTGGCCAGCGCCGGCCCGAGCGTGTTGCCGGCCGCGATCAGGGCCGCGAGCCAGAACGGCCGGCCGGTCGACAGCGCCACCAGCAAGCCGCCGGCAAACACCCCTGGCCAGACGCCGACGCCGAAGCGCAGCATCGCGGCCAGCGCGATGCCCATCGGCGGCCAGATCAAGGCGACGCCGCCGTCGATCTGCGGTGCTGCCAGGCCGATCACGCCACCCAGGCCGATCGCCCCGATGACGAGCGACACCCGCACAGCCCACTGCGGCGCGCTGAAGCGGCCTAGCAGGGCCATGGGGAAGCGGGAAGTGCGAAGTGGGGACACGTGTGGTCGGCGGAAAATGTTCGTAAATGTAAGGGGTTGCGCGCGCCATTCGTCGCGGCGCGAGCGCGTCCCATGCAAATCAATGCCTCGGTGCGGCGAAGTTGGCGACAGGCCGAAAAAAAGCCACCGCAAGGGTGGCGTTCGTCAAGAACTTCGTCGTCCGGCGAACCGGGCTCAGACGGCGAACTCTTCGATCTTCCGGCCGGTCGCCAAGGCCGCCTTCAACCATTTCGGCTGCAGGCCACGGCCGCTCCAGGAATCTCCGGTGGCCTTGTTGCGGTATTTCGCCGCGACCTTGTTTCCGGCTTTCGGGCCGGCCTTGGCACTGCTTTTCGCCGACAGGTCGGAGACCGACAAACCATACTCGCTCATCAGGCTGCGGACTTTGGCGATCGCCTCGTTCCGGTCCTGCTTCTTCGTGAGTTCGATCTGGCGCTCCAGCGCTTCCTTCTGGGCAATCAAATCCTGCAGTGAAGCCATTTCAATACCTCCGCTGAATCGAGAAACCCGGGCTCGGGCCGCGCGATTGTATTCAGACACCCTGCAATCCTGCAAGGCAGCGGCGAAAGATAATCCCCGTCTCGTTTCAGGGCGCCGGCGGGACATACCCGGCTGGCTGCTCGGCACCTCCGCCGAAGAAGAAATTCTCCATCTGGCGCGCCAGATACTGCCGTGCGCGCTGGTCAGCGAGATTGAGCCGGTTTTCATTCACCAGCATGGTCTGGTGTTTCATCCACAAGGCCCAGGCTTCCTTGCTGACCGAGTTGTAGATTTTCTTGCCGAGCTCGCCGGGGTAAGGCGCGTAATCCATGCCCTCGGCTTCTTTTTTCAGGTGAATACATTGAACGAGACGAGCCATATTGGCCTCCTGGGGGAAACGGCTGGGGTTTGCCGGCAAAGCGCCCGGCACGAGGATCACGAGAGTTTCTTGACCAGCACCTGCGAGCGCCGATCCCAGTTGTATTTGCGTTTGCGCGCTTCGGGCAGCCAGTCGGGGTCGACCTGCACAAAACCGCGCTTGATGAACCAGTGCATCGTGCGGGTCGTCAGCACGAAGATGCTGTCCAGCCCCATGCCCCTGGCGCGCTGTTCCACGCGCTTGAGGATGCGCTCGCCGTCACCCTGGCTCTGCACTTGCGGCGAGACCGTCAGCGCCGCCATCTCGGCAGTCTTCGCTTCGGGGTAGGGGTAGAGCGCGGCACAGCCGAAGATCACGCCGTCGTGTTCGATCACCGTGTAGTGGCCGATGTCGCGTTCGATCTCGGTGCGGTCGCGCTTGACGAGCGTGCCGTCGCGCTCGAAGGGTTCGATCAGCTGCAACACGCCGCCGATGTCGTCCGACGTCGCTTCGCGCAGGCTCTCCAACTTTTCATCGACCACCATCGTGCCGATGCCGTCGTGCGTGAACACCTCCATCAGCAGCGCACCGTCCATCGCGAACGGCAGGATGTGCGAGCGCTCCACGCCGCCCTGGCAGGCGCGCACGCAGTGCTGCAGGTAGAAGGCCGGATCGGTCGGCAGCAGCGGGCGCGGCAGCGAGGCCAGCAGCTTTTCGGCATCGGCCAGCGCGAGCTCCGTGTCGATCGGGCTGTCCGGGTCGGCCAGGTCTTCGTGGATCCCGGGGATCTCGGTGATGAAGAGCAGCTTGTCGGCCTGCAACGCGATCGCGGTGCTGGTGGCCACGTCTTCCATCGTCAGGTTGAAGGCTTCGCCGGTCGGCGAAAAACCGAAAGGCGAGAGCAGCACCATCGCGCCGATGTCGATCGCGCTGCGGATCGCCGCCGCGTCGACCTTGCGCACCACGCCGCTGTGGATGAAGTCCACGCCGTCGACGATGCCGACCGGGCGCGCGGTGAGGAAGTTGCCCGACACCACGCGCACGATCGCGTTGGCCATCGGCGTGTTCGGCAGGCCTTGCGAAAACGCGGCCTCGATCTCGAAGCGCAACTGGCCGGCGGCCTCTTGCGCCGAATCGAGCGCCACCGCATCGGTGATGCGCATGCCGTGGCTGTAGCGTGCTTCGTGGCCCTTGGAGCGCAGCTGTTCGTTCACCTGCGGGCGAAAGCCGTGCACCAGCACGAGCTTGATGCCCATCGCCTGCAGGATCGCCAGGTCTTGTGCGAACGGGCTGAGCTTGCCGGCGGCGATCAGCTCGCCGGCGATCGCCACCACGAAGGTCTTGCCGTGGTACGCATGGATGTGCGGCGCCACGGTGCGGAACCAGGGCACGAAGGTGTGGGGGAAAACAAGGCTCACGGGGCGCTGCACTCGGTCGATGGAAGGGCGGAGCGGATTTTGGCACGCGCGCTCGGCAGCGCACGCGGTGTGGCCCGTGGATCAGGCCGTGGGCCAGGCGAGCGGATGGCTGCCGGGTCGCATCGACGGCCGGGTCCAGCCTGCTGGCGTGTGCGAGAACACGGCGGCATGGCGCAGCGCCAGCAACTCGCCGTAACCGCATGCATGGGGTTCCATCAAACCCGTGAAGTCGGCAGCAGGCCCGGCGAAGCCGCCGGCCACGCGCCCGAGCTCGCGCAGCCACTGCGCCGTGCGGGCGAGCGAGACACGCACGTGCCAGCTGCCGCCTTCCCGCTGCTGGCGCAACACGGCGGCTTGCGCGCCGAAGGCCATCAGGAAGCCGGTCGCCATGTCGAGGATCTGCATCGGCAGCGCCTTGGGCTGGTCTGATCCGGCGGCCTGCGCCTCGGCATGGTTGAGGCCGGTGGCCGTTTGCACCAGCGAGTCGAAGCCGCGCCGGCCGGCCCACGGGCCGCTTTCGCCGTAGGCCGATAGCGAGACCATCACGATGCCGGGCCGTGCATGCGCCACCGCTTCGCGCGCGAAGCCGAGCGCGGCAAGTGCCCCGGGCCGGTAGCCCTGGATGAACACATGGGCGCCGCGCAAGACCGCGAGCAGACCTTTGCGGCCTTCCGCGCTGCGCAGATCGGCCAGCGCCGACAGCTTGCCGCGGCTGGTGTCGATGATGGCTTCGATGTTCGGCAGGTGCGGCGCGTTGACGAGCAGCACGTCGGCGCCATACGCGGCGAGCGTGCGGCCGCCGACCGGGCCGGCGAGGATGCGGGTGAGGTCGAGCACCCGCAGGCCGTCGAGCGGTCGCGCGGCGAGCGGCAGCGGCGGCAAGGCGAGTGGCGCCGCTTCGCCGATCTTTTCGATCGCGACGAGCGGATCGCGTGCCACCGCCGCGCTCTGCGGGTGCGCGTCCCATTCGTCGAAGCGGCGCAGCGCGGCCACGACCAGGCCGGCATGTGCCGCAGCGTCTTCGAAGGCGGGCGCGCGCCAGTCCTGCAATGCGGCCGCCACGGTTTCGCGTGGGGTGTCGGGCCCTGCGGGCAGGCCCAGCAGGCGCAAGACGCCGTCGCGGTGGTGGGCGAAGTTCGTGTGCAGGCGAACCCAGCCGTCATCGGCGCATCGGTACAGGCCGGCGATCTTGTCCCAGACCTCGGGCATGCGGCCGTCGATCGTGAAGCGGCAGCAGCACTCGAGCGCGGCGTGCCGCATGTCGACCCGCACCTGCTGGCGCACGCCGTTGCGGTGCTGGCCGAGTTCGGCCCCTGCGAGGGCCGCCGCGGCGAGCGTGGTTTGCGCGGCCGTGCCGACCGCGAACGAAGAAGGCAATACCGGCTCTGCACCACCGAGCGACAGATTCGCCAGGCTTGCCGGCGGCAGACCGGCGCCGTGCCAGATCGGCTGCAAGGCTCGCATCGATTCCGACATGCAAGCTCCCGAAGGACAAGTCGTTCCTGGCGAACGACTCAGGCTCGCATTGTCGCGTCAGCCGCCATACAGATACTTCGGCAGCCACAGCGTCAGGCCGGGCCAGATGTACATGAACACCATGCACAGGATCACAATGAACATGTACGGCATCATGCCGGCAAATATCTGGTTGATCGTCACATGCGCAGGCGACACCCCTTTCAGATAGAAAGCCGACATGGCCACCGGTGGCGACAGGAACGCCGC
>Ga0073925_1000027_pt1 | contig 48697 bp, 50 predicted proteins | sample GWRWT4_21May14_FD_70952 | JGI IMG/M metagenome (GOLD analysis project Ga0073925, IMG submission 70952) | Sand microcosm microbial communities from a hyporheic zone in Columbia River, Washington, USA - GW-RW T4_21-May-14 | ecosystem: Engineered > Artificial ecosystem > Sand microcosm >...
CCATCGAGCCACCCCAGCCGCAACACCTGCCGCGCGTCTGGGTGCTCGAACTCTCCAGCTTCCAGCTCGACGAAGCCAAGGGTTTCGAGTCGAGTGCGGCCACCGTTCTCAACATCACGCAGGACCACCTCGACTGGCACGGCTCGATGGCGAACTACACCGCCGCGAAAGCGCGTGTCTTCGGCCAGAACGCGGTGATGGTGGTCAACCGCGACGACGCGGCGGTCGAAAAACTCGTGCCCGCGCCGGTGATGGTCAAGGGCGCGAAGGGCCGGCCGGCACGCGCCGTCGAGCGCCAGGTCGTGCGCTTCGGCCTGGGCCGCCCGCAACGCCCCGGCGACTACGGCCTCGTCGAAGAAAACGGCATGGCCTGGCTGGTGCGTGCGCTCGAGGCCGACGAGACGATCAAACGCGGCCGTGCCAGCAAGGCCGAACCCGAAGAGCTGCACATCCAGCGCCTGATGCCGGCCGATGCGCTGCGCGTGCGCGGCCGCCACAACGCTGCCAACGCACTGGCCGCGCTGGCGCTGGCCAGCGCCATCGACTGCCCGCTCGCGCCGATGCTGCACGGCCTGCGCGAATACGCCGGCGAACCGCACCGCGTGCAGTACATCGCCACGTTCAACGGCGTGGATGCCTTCGACGATAGCAAGGGCACGAACGTCGGCGCGACGGTGGCGGCGCTGAACGGGCTGGGCGACGACAAGGCGCCGGCGAAGCTGGTCGTGATCCTCGGCGGCGACGGCAAGGGCCAGGACTTCACGCCGCTGGCCGACCCGGTGCGTCGGCATGTGCGCGCGGTCGCGACGATCGGTCGTGATGCGGCCGCGATCGAAGCGGCGCTCGCCGCCACCGGCGTGCCGCTGCAGCGCTTCGAGACGCTGCAGGCCGCCACGCGTTGGTGCTTCGAACGTGCGCACAGCGGCGACGCGGTCTTGCTCAGCCCGGCCTGCGCCAGCCTCGACATGTTCCGCAACTACGCGCACCGCGCCGAAGTGTTCGTGAGTGAAGTGCAGGCCGTCGTGGCCGACAGCGGCGGGGTGCTGGCATGAGCGCGGCGCAGGCTTCGCCCCGGTTCAGCTTCGCGGCGCTGCGCGAGCGCATCGTCGCGTTCGTGCCCAAGCGCGAAGACAGCGACAAGGCGCCTGGCAAGAGCCGTGGCAAGGCCAGCGAGAAGAGCTCGATTCCCGTGCGCGACTGGATCGACATCGGCAAGGGCGGCCGCCCCACGCGCCTGGCCGGCTTCGACCAGGCGCTGGTCTGCGTCGTGATCGCGCTGCTCGCGCTCGGCGTCGTGATGGTCTACAGCGCCAGCGTGGCCCTGCCCGACAACCCGAAGTTCGCGCGTTACGCGCCGACTTATTTCATGTCGCGGCAGATGCTCTTCGTCGTGGTCTCGTTGATCGCGGCCTTGGTGGCGGTGCAGGTGCCGGTCAACGTGTGGGAGAAGGCGTCGCCCTGGGTCTTCGTGGCTTCGCTGCTGCTGCTCGTGCTGGTGTTGATCCCGTTCATCGGCAAGGGCGTGAACGGCGCGCACCGCTGGATCCCGATCGGGCCGTTCAGCTTCCAGCCTTCCGAGTTCGCCAAGCTCGCGATCGCGATGTATGCCGCCAGCTACATGGTGCGCAAGATGGACATCAAGGAAAAGTTCGTGCGCGCGGTGGCGCCGATGACGGTGGCGCTGGCCGTGATCGGCATGCTGCTGCTGGCCGAGCCCGACATGGGCGCCTTCATGGTGATCGCGGTGATCGCGATGGGCATCCTGTTTCTTGGCGGCGTGAATGGCCGCATGTTCTTCCTGAGCATCGCGGTGCTGGTCGGTGCGTTCGTGCTGATGATCGTCAGCAGCCCGTGGCGTGCCGAGCGCATCCTGGCCTTCCTCAAACCCTGGGATCCTTTGTACGCTCAGGGAAAGGGTTATCAGCTCACGCACTCGCTGATCGCCTTCGGGCGTGGCGAGATCTTCGGCCAGGGCCTCGGCGGCAGCGTCGAGAAGCTGCACTACCTGCCCGAGGCGCACACCGACTTCTTGCTCGCCGTGATCGGCGAAGAGCTCGGTTTCATCGGCGTGGCCTGCGTGATCGTGGCCTTCTTCTGGCTCGCGCGGCGCCTGTTCCACATCGGCCGACAGGCGATTGCGCTCGACCGCGTGTTCGCTGGCTTGTTCGCGCAGGGCATCGGGCTGTGGGTGGGCGGGCAGGCCTTCATCAACATGGGTGTGAACCTGGGCGTGCTGCCGACGAAGGGGCTGACGCTGCCGCTGATGAGCTACGGCGGGTCGGCGATCGTGATGAACATGATTGCGCTGGCCATCGTGCTGCGCATCGACATTGAAAACAGACAGCTCATGCGCGGAGGCCGCGCATGAACGCCGTGTTGGAGCGAAGCGCAAACATGGCGTGGGCGCGCAGCGACCGCAGTCTGTTTCGGCGCAGGCTCATGTCGCGCAGCGATGTGAAGCGCACTCAGTGCGCGGGCCGCAGCCAGAATCGCCAGATGATGCGAGGGGGCCGCGCATGAGCACGAACCACCTCGTCGTGATGGCCGCTGGCACCGGTGGCCACGTGATCCCCGGTCTCGCGGTCGCGCGTGAAATGCAGTCGCGTGGCTGGAGCGTGAGCTGGCTCGGCACGGCCACCGGCATGGAAAACCGCCTCGTGCCGCCAACGGGCATCGACCTCGACACCATCGCGTTCACCGGCCTGCGCGGCAAGGGCTGGCTGCAGACGCTGACCGGTGGCCTGCGCCTGCTCGGCTCGTTCTGGCGCTGCCTGCAGATCCTGCGCCGCCGCCGCGCCACGGCCGTGCTCGGCATGGGCGGCTACGTGTGTTTCCCGGGCGGTCTGATGGCGGCCTTGCTGCGCAAGCCGCTCGTGCTTGTCAACGCCGACGCGTCGCTGCTGATGAGCAACCGTGCGCTGCTGCCTTTCGCCGAGCGGGTTGCTTTCGGCTTCGACGGTGAAGCGGCACGCTGGACGAAGGACGCGATCGTCACCGGCAACCCGGTGCGCGCCGAGATCGAGGCCTTGCCCGAACCCGCCGAGCGCTATGCCGGCCGCAGCGGGCCGCTGCGCCTGCTCGTCGTCGGTGGCAGCCTCGGGGCCAGGGTGCTCAACGAGTGCGTGCCGCAGGCGCTGGCGCTGCTCGGCGACGGTCAGCGCCCGCGTGTCACGCACCAGACCGGCGAAGCCGACCACGCAGTCGTGCAGGCCGCCTATGCGCACGCGAACGTGCAAGCCCAGGTGCTGCCCTTCATCGACGACATGGCCTCGCGCCTGGCCGAGTGCGACGTGATCGTCTGCCGTGCCGGTGCGGTGACGGTGAGCGAACTGTGCGCGGCCGGCGTGCCGGCCGTGCTGGTGCCGCTGGTCGTCAGCACCACCGCGCACCAGCGCGACAACGCGACGTGGCTGGCCGCGAAGGGCGCCGGCATCCACCTGCCGCAGACCGAACTCACGCCGCGCAAGCTGGCCGATTTGCTTTCCGGGCTGAAGCGCGAAGCGCTGCTGACCATGGCCACCAAGGCGCGCGCGCTGGCGAAACCGAAGGCCGCGGCCCGCGTGGCCGATCAGATCGAAGGGTTGGCGCTGACATGAAACACGCCGTCAAGCACATCCACTTTGTCGGCGTCGGTGGCGCCGGCATGAGCGGCATCGCCGAGATCCTGCACAACCTCGGGTATGCCGTCTCGGGTTCCGACCAGAGCGACAGCAGCACGACCCGTCGCCTCGCATCGCTCGGCATCCGCATCGACATCGGCCACGACGCCGGCAACATCGCCGGCGCCGAAGCGGTCGTCACCTCCACCGCCGTGCGCGCCGACAACCCCGAGGTGATCGCGGCGCGCGCCAAACGCGTGCCGGTCGTGCCACGCGCGGTGATGCTGGCGGAGCTGATGCGCCTGAAGTCGGGCATCGCGATCGCCGGCACGCACGGCAAGACGACGACGACCTCGCTGGTCACCAGCGTGCTCGCCGAAGCCGGCGTCGACCCGACCTTCGTGATCGGCGGGCGGCTGAACGCAGCGGGTGCGAACTCGCGTCTCGGCTCGGGCGACTACATCGTCGTCGAGGCCGACGAGTCGGACGCGTCGTTCCTGAACCTGCTGCCGGTGATGGCGGTCGTCACGAACATCGACGCCGACCACATGGACACTTACGGCCACGACTTCGCCAAGCTGAAGTCGGCCTTCGTCGAGTTCATCCACCGCATGCCGTTCTACGGTGCGGCGATTCTTTGCAGCGACGACCCCGGCGTGCGCTCGATCATGCCGATGATCTCGCGCCCGGTCGTCACCTACGGTTTCGGCGACGACGCGATGGTGCGTGCGGTGAACGTGGTGGCCGACGCCGGCACGATGCAGTTCACGGTGCAACGCCGCAACGGCGTGCGCATGCCCGACCTGCGCGTCAGCCTGAACCTGCCCGGCGACCACAACGTGCTCAACGCGCTGGCGGCGATCGCCGTCGCGACCGAACTGGAACTGCCCGATGGGCCGGTGGTCAAGGGGCTGGCGGAATTCAACGGCGTGGGCCGGCGCTTCCAGCGTTACGGCGAACAGCCGGCTGCTGACGGTGGCACCTTCACGCTGATCGACGACTACGGCCACCACCCCGTCGAGATGGCGGCCACGCTCGCCGCGGCGCGCGGTGCCTTCCCGGGCCGGCGCCTCGTGCTCGCGTTCCAGCCGCACCGTTTCACGCGCACCCGCGACTGCTTCGAGGACTTCGTGAAGGTCATCGGCACGGCCGACCTGGTGCTGCTGGCCGAGGTCTACGCAGCTGGCGAAACGCCGATCGTCGCGGCCGACGGGCGCGCCCTCGCACGGGCGCTGCGCGTGGCCGGCAAGGTCGCCCCGGTGTTCGTCGACGAGATCGCCGCGATGCCACAAACGATCGTCGAGCAGGCACGTACCGGTGACGTGGTGATCTCGATGGGCGCCGGTTCGATCGGCAATGTGCCTGCGTTGGTGGTGGACTTGTTGAAGGAGCAGGCATGAACAGCTTTGAGTACTGCCGCGCTTCTTTTACCGCCAAGGCGCCAAGGGCGCAAAGGACGCCAAGGAAGAGAAATTCTGAATTGCTTTTCCTTGGCGAGTCTTTGCGCCCTTGGCGCCTTGGCGGTGAATCTTCTGTGGATACGAGCCAATCATGAACATCGACACCCAAGCCCTGGGCAAGGTGGCCGTTCTCATGGGCGGCACCTCGGCCGAGCGGCAGATTTCGCTGATGTCGGGCACCGGCGTGCTCGCCGCATTGCAATCACAAGGGGTCGATGCCCATGCCTTCGACCCGGCCGAGCGCGAGCTGGTCGAGCTGAAGCATGAAGGTTTCAACCGCTGTTTCATCGCGCTGCACGGCCGCCACGGCGAAGACGGCAGCGTGCAGGGCGCGCTCGAGTTGCTGGGCATGCCGTACACCGGCTCCGGCGTGATGGCGTCGGCGATCGCGATGGACAAGGTGATGACCAAGCGCGTCTGGATCGCCGAAGGCCTGCCGACGCCTCGCTACGTGTGGCTGGCGCCCGAGCAGCGCTCGCGCGAACGCATCCGCAGCGTGCCCGACGACCTGGGCCTGCCGCTGATCGTGAAGCCGCCGCGCGAGGGCTCGTCGATCGGCATCAGCAAGGTCGCGGGGTATTCGCAGATGCAGGCCGCGGTCGAGCTGGCCGCGAAGTACGACGCCGACGTGCTCTGCGAAGAGTTCATCGAAGGTGACGAAGTGACCTGCCCCGTGCTGGGCCAAGGCGCGTCGGCACGCGCGTTGCCGGTCATCAGGATCATGGCGCCCGAAGGCGCCTACGACTACCAGAACAAGTACTTCACCGACGACGTGAAATACCAGTGCCCGAGCGGCTTGCCCGCGGCTGAAGAAGAGGAGATCCAGCGCATCGTCGTGCAGGCCTACCGCACGCTCGGCTGTCGCGGCTGGGGCCGCGCCGACCTGATGATCCGGCGCAGCGACCGCAAGGCCTTCCTGCTGGAGATGAACACCTCGCCGGGCATGACGACACATTCGCTGGTGCCGATGTCGGCCAAGGCCGCGGGCCTGAGCTACGAAGCCTTGTGCGTGCAGATCGTGGCCGACGCGGGCCTCGACGCCACCCGGGCCGGCGCCGCCTGACACCATGGCCAAGACCGCCACCCCGCCCACGCTGCCGGCCGACATCCGGCTGATGAACCTGACCGCCGGCTTGCTGGCGGCCATCGGCGTGGGTGCGATCGTGGCGGTGCTGTTGATGTGGCTGATGCGCCAGCCGCTGTTCGCGGTGCAGAGCATCCGCGTCGAAGGCGATCTGGCGCACAACAGCGCGCTGACGATCCGGGCCAACGCGGCGCCGCGGCTGGTCGGCAACTTCTTCACGCTGGACCTGGCCGCCGGCCGGCGCGCCTTCGAAGCGGTGCCGTGGGTGCGCCAGGCCGTTCTGCAGCGCGTGTGGCCGAACCGCCTGCGCGTGCTGCTGGAAGAGCACCGCGCCGCGGCGCTGTGGGAAGGCGGTGGCGACGCGTCCGACAAGCTCGTCAACAGTTTCGGTGAAGTGTTCGAGGCCAACCTCGGCGACGTGGAAGACGACGCGTTGCCGACGCTGCGCGGCCCCGAAGCGGCGGCCGCACAGATGCTCGCGATGCTCGGCCGCCTGCAGCCGGTGCTCGCACCGATGGACGCGCGCATCGAAACGCTCGAACTCTCGGGCCGCGGCTCGTGGCGCGCCGAGCTCGACTCGGGCGCCGAGATCGAGCTCGGCCGCGGCAGCGACGACGAGGTGGTGGCGCGCACCGAACGATTCGTGGGCACGCTGACGCAAGTGACATCACGCTACCAGCGGCCGTTGCAATACGCCGACCTTCGGCACAACGAAGGCTACGCAGTTCGGCTCAAGGGCATTTCGACCGCGGTCGATCCGAGCGGCAAACCGGCCAGGAAATAGAAAGCAAACCATGCCCAAGGAATACAAGGATCTCGTCGTCGGTCTCGACATCGGCACCGCCAAGGTGATGGTGGTCGTGGCCGAAGTCCTGCCCGGTGGCGAGTTGCGCATCGCCGGGCTGGGCAGCGCGCCCACGCACGGGCTGAAGCGTGGCGTGGTCGTGAACATCGACGCGACCGTGCAGTCGATTCAGCAGGCGCTGAAAGAGGCCGAGATGATGGCCGACTGCAAGATCACGCGGGTCTACACCGGCATCACCGGCAGCCACATCCGCGGCCAGAACAGCACGGGCATGGTGATCGTGCGCGACAAGGAAGTGACCCCGGTCGACGTGGCGCGCGTGGTCGAGACCGCGAAAGCGATCAACATCCCGAACGACCAGCGCCTGCTGCTGGTCGAGCCGCAGGAATTCGTGATCGACGGCCACGAAGTCAAAGAGCCGATCGGCATGAGCGGTGGCCGGCTCGAAGTCAAAGTGCACATCGTCACCGGCGCGCAGAGCGCGGCCGAGAACATCGTCAAGTGCGTGCGGCGCTGCGGGCTCGAAGTCGACCAACTGGTGCTGAACCCGAGCGCGTCGAGCCATTCTGTGCTGACCGACGACGAGAAGGACCTGGGCGTCGCGCTCGTCGACATCGGCGCCGGCACGACCGACGTGGCGATCTTCACCGACGGCGCGATCCGCCACACCGCGGTGATCCCGATCGCCGGTGACCTGATCACGAGCGACATCGCGATGGCGCTGCGCACACCGACGAAAGACGCCGAAGAGATCAAGATCGAATACGGCGTGGCCAAACAACTGCTCGCCGATCCGAGCGAACAGCTCGAAGTGCCGGGCCTGGGCGACCGCGCCCCGCGCATGCTGAGCCGCCAGGCACTGGCCGGCGTGATCGAGCCGCGCATCGAAGAGATCTACTCGCTCGTGCACCAGGTGATCCGCGAGAGCGGCTACGAAGAGCTGCTCTCCAGCGGCATCGTCATCACCGGCGGCGCGGCGGTGATGCCCGGCATGGTGGAGCTCGGCGAAGACATCTTCCTCAAGCCCGTGCGCAAGGGCATCCCGACCTACCACGGCGCGCTCTACGACATGGTCTCGAACCCGCGCTCGGCGACGGTGATGGGCCTGCTCGAAGAAGCCCGCATCGCGCGTTCGCGCGGCCAGCGCGCGGCGCAGCAGGCCGGTTCGGTGAAAACACTTTTCGGGCGCGCCAGGGACTGGTTCCTGGGCAACTTCTGACACAGGGGCGAGCATGAACAACAACCTGCACTTGCGCCAGCTCGGCCACCCCTGCCACGGGCTGGACCCTCCGGCCCGGCGACACCAGCGACCTCGGACCCCGGCACCACCGGGTCACCAAGGCGAATAGCGCAAGTGGAATTCACGAGACGGGCTCGCGGCCCGTCGACAACGGCAACTGCATTGAAGTATTTTTGGAGAATCACATGGCCATCGAAATGATCGAAGAATTCAGCATGGGTACGCAGATCAAGGTGATCGGCGTGGGCGGTGGCGGCGGCAACGCGGTCGAACACATGATCGCGCAAGGCGTGCAAGGCGTGGAGTTCGTCTGCGCCAACACCGACGCGCAAGCCCTCAACCGCTCGGCGGCGCACAACCTGATCCAGCTCGGCACCACCGGCCTCGGTGCCGGCGCCAAGCCCGAAGCCGGCAAGGCCGCGGCCGAAGAAGCGGTCGACCGCATCCGCCAGGCGATCGACGGCTCGCACATGCTCTTCATCACCGCCGGCATGGGCGGTGGCACCGGCACCGGCGCCGCGCCGGTGATCGCGCGGGTCGCGAAGGAAATGGGCATCCTGACCGTGGGCGTGGTCACCAAGCCCTTCGAGTTCGAAGGCAACCGCCGCATGAAGTCGGCCGACGCCGGCCTGGCCGAGCTCGAAGCCAACGTCGACTCGCTGATCGTGATCCTGAACGACAAGCTGCTCGACGTGCTGGGTGACGACATCACGCAGGACCAGGCTTTCGCGCACGCCAACGACGTGCTGAAGAACGCGGTCGGCGGCATCAGCGACATCATCCACATGCCGGGCCTCGTGAACGTCGACTTCGAAGACGTGAAGACCGTGATGAGCGAGCCGGGCAAGGCGATGATGGGCACCGCGATCGCGAGCGGCCCCGACCGTGCGACCAAGGCCGCCGACGCGGCCGTGGCCTGCCCGCTGCTCGAAGGCATCGACCTGTCGGGCGCGCGTGGTGTGCTGGTATTGATCGCGGCCAACCGCAACACCTTCAAGCTGGCCGAAAGCCGCAACGCGATGAACACGATTCGCCGCTACGCCGCCGACGACGCGCACGTGATCTACGGCACCGCGTATGACGAAAGCCTGGGCGACCAGCTGCGCGTGACGGTGATCGCCACGGGCCTGTCCCCGCAGCGCCGCCAGCAGCAGGCGCCGATGAGCGTGGTGCACAGCCAGCCGATGCAGCGCACCGGCACGCACGACCTGCCGATCCTGCAGAACGCGCTGTCGCAACCGATGCAGGCCGGTGGCAACGCGCCACACGACTACAGCGCGCTGACCACACCGAGCGTGTGGCGCAACGGCCGCACCGCGGCGGCCAAGGTCGATGCGCTGGCGAGCAACGGCATGGACGAGATCGAGATCCCGGCCTTCCTGCGCAAACAAGCCGACTGATGCTGGCCACACGCCCTTTCCTGGCGCGCCGGCGCCGGGAGAGGGTGGATGCTGAAAGTCCCGCGCTGGATCAGGCGGGGCAGAAGCCTCCTAAAATCACCGGCATGTTGCAGCAGCGCACCCTCAAGGCCATGACGCGGGCCGTTGGCGTGGGGCTGCACGGCGGGCAGCGGGTCGAGCTGGTGTTGCGGCCGGCGGCCGTCGACACCGGCATCGTGTTCCGGCGCGTCGACCTGCCGGTGCCGGTGAATATTCCGGTCAACGTGGACGCGGTCTGCGACACGCGCATGGCGACCACCATTTCGCCGGGTGGCGACAGCGGCGCACCCAAGGTCAACACGATCGAACACCTGCTCTCGGCGTGCGCGGGCTTGGGGCTGGACAACCTCGTCGTCGACATCACCGCCGAAGAAGTGCCGATCCTCGACGGCTCGGCGGCGTCGTTCGTGTTCCTGCTGCAAAGCGCGGGCATCGAGCTGCAGGCGGCGCCCAAGCGTTTCCTGCGCATCCTCAAGCCCGTGGAAGTGCGCCACGGCGAAGGCGCCTCGGCCATCTGGGCGCGGCTCGACCCGTTCAACGGCTACACGCTGACCTTCGAGATCAACTTCGACCACCCGGCCGTCAACCAGACCGGCCAGCGGGTGGTCTTCGACATGGGCTCGGGCCAGTACAAGCAGCAGATCGCGCGCGCCCGCACCTTCGGCTTCACGAAAGACGTGGAGACGATGCGCTCGCGTGGCCGCAGCCTGGGCGGCAGCATGGACAATGCGATCGTGGTCGACGATTACAAGGTGCTCAACAACGAAGGCTTGCGCTACGACGACGAGTTCGTGAAGCACAAGATCCTCGACGCCATCGGCGACATGCATGTCGCCGGCCATCCGCTGCTCGCCGCCTACAGCGGCTTCAAGTCGGGCCATGCGTTGAACAACAAGTTGCTGCGTGCCGTGTTTGCCGACCGCAGCAACTACGAGCTGGTCACTTTCGAAGACGCGGCCCGCGCACCCGCCGGCTTTGCCGAGCTGGCGCCGGCGTGGTGACGGACCTGCCTTGAACGATGCTCATCTTCCGCTGGATCTTTCTGCTGCTGCTCGGCGCCGGTGCGGTGTGCCTGGCCATGTACGTGGGCACCGGCCAGCAGCGTTATCGCCTGATCGGCATTCGCCTCGTCAAGTGGACGGTGGTGGCCGCGCTCGCTTTCTTCGCGGTGCTCGTGCTCGAGCGGCTGGTGGTGATTCTGTGAAGGTGAACCCATGACGGTATTTCGCTGGATCATGGCGGTCATCGCGGCCATTCTGGCCACGGGCTCGGTGGTGTGCTTCGTGCTCTTCATCACCCTGGACATCGACACCTGGATCCAGCGCGCGCGCAGCTTCCGGCGTGGCACCTACCTGGCCTGCCTGACGTGGTTCAACGTCGAGGTCTGGGGCCGCGTCATCTGGACCATCATCCACTGGTGACGGCGAGGCCGAGGAAAGCGAGCACCTCGGTCAGGTGTTGTTCCTCGAACCCGGTCAGCGCGTGATCGCTGCCTTCGAGCAGCTTGACCTTGCAGCCGCGGTAGCGGTTGCGCATTTCCACCCAGCTCAGCACTTCGTCGCCCTTGGCGATCACAGCGAAGTAGCGATCGGGCCGTGTCAATACAACAGGCGCGATGGCACGCAGTTCATCGATGAACTCGGGGCGAAAGAAGAAGCGCTCGTCGCTGTGCCAAGCGGTCGTCTCGCCAATGTATTTCGCCAGGTCGCGTGCCGGCTCGATGGCAGGGTTCAACAGCACCGCGCGGCAAGCCAGCTGCTCGGCGACGGTGGTGGCGTAGTAGCCCCCGAGCGAGCTGCCGATCACGGCGGTCCGTGCCACGGGCCAGGCCGCGGTGCCCTCGAACAGCATCTGCATCGCTTCCGCCGGCGAAGGCGGCAACTGCGGGCACCACCATGTCAGGTCGGGCCGGTGCTGCTGCACCCACGCCGCCATCACACCTGCCTTGGTCGACTGCGGCGACGAGCGAAAGCCGTGCAGGTAGAGCAGGTGCGTGACGGGCTCGGCGGCCATCAGCGTGCCGCGCCCAACGCCTCCAGCAACCTGGCGTGCACGCCGCCGAAGCCGCCGTTGCTCATGCAAAGAATGTGGTCGCCGGGCCGCGCCGCTGCCACCACACGCTGAACGAGCTCGGGGATCGTGTCGCAGACCACGGCCTGTTTGCCCATCGGGGCCATCGCCTGCACCGCGTCCCAGCCGAGCCCGCCGCTGTGGCAAAACGCGAGGTCGGCTTCTTCGAGCGACCACGGCAGCTGCGCTTTCATCGCACCGAGTTTCATTGTGTTGGATCGTGGTTCGAACACCGCGAGGATGCGCTCGATGCCGACCTTGCGGCGCAGCCCGTTGACGGTGGTGCGCATGGCGGTCGGGTGGTGCGCGAAGTCGTCGTAGACACGGATGCCGCGTGTTTCGCCGATCAGCTCGAGCCGCCGCCGCACGTTCTCGAAGCTCGCCAGCGCCCGCGCCGCGACCTCGGGCGCCACGCCCACGTGTTCGGCCGCGGCGATGGCCGCGATCGCGTTCAGCTGGTTGTGTTCGCCGAGCAGCGGCCACTCGACCCGCGCGATCTTCAGGCTGCCACGCAGCACGTCGAAGGCATGCGGCTCGCCGCGCGCGCGCAGCGCACCGGGCTCTTCCTTGCGCGCGCCGAAACGCTGCACCTCGCTCCAGCAGCCCATCGTCAGCACCCGCTGCAGACTCTCTTCGCGTGCGTTGACGACGAGCCGGCCATGCGCCGGCACGGTGCGCACGAGGTGGTGGAACTGGCGCTCGATCGCCGCCAGGTTCTCGAAGATGTCGGCGTGGTCGTATTCGAGGTTGTTCAGGATCGCGGTGCGCGGCCGGTAGTGCACGAACTTGCTGCGCTTGTCGAAGAACGCGGTGTCGTACTCGTCGGCCTCGATCACGAAGGGCGAACCCGGCTGCGTGTTGCCCAGCCGCGCCGAGACGCCGAAGTTGAGCGGCACGCCGCCGACCAGAAAGCCCGGGTTCAGCCCACCCTTTTCGAGCATCCACGCCAGCATCGAGGTGGTGCTGGTCTTGCCGTGCGTGCCGGCCACGGCCAGCACGTGGCGGCCCTGCAGCACGTTGTCAGTCAGCCACTGCGGGCCGCTGGTGTATTGCGCGCCGGCGTCGAGCACGGCTTCCATCAGCGCGTTGCCGCGGCTGACCACGTTGCCGACCACGTAGAGGTCGGGCGCGAGCGCCATCTGCTCGGGGCCGAAGCCTTCGATCAGCTCGATGCCCAGCGCTCGCAACTGGTCGCTCATCGGCGGGTAGACGTTGGCGTCGCAGCCGGTGACCTTGTGGCCGCTTTCGCGCGCGAGGGCGGCCAGGCCACCCATGAAGGTGCCGCAGATGCCGAGGATGTGGATGTGCATCGGGCCATTCTAGGAGCGGCACAGGCCCGCGCCAGCGTGGAAAATGGCGCCCATGTCGTCCTGGATCACCAGCAACCCCATCGCCTACCCGGCGCTCGAAGTGGTGCACATCACCGGCATCGCCTTGTTGGTGGGCAACCTGGTGCTGGTCGAACTGCGCGTGTGGGGGCTGGGGCGCACGCTGCCGCTGCCGGCGCTGGCGCGTCTGGGACTGACGGTGTCGCTCGTCGGCTTCGGCCTGGCCGCCGCCAGCGGCCTGTTGATGTTCGCCAGCCAGGCGGCCGAGCTGATGGCCAACCGGGCGTTCGTGATCAAGATGGGCCTGCTGACGCTGGCTGGCACGAACGCCGGGCTTTTCCACGCCCGCGACGGGCTGACCCGGCTCGACACGCTCGCGCGTGTGCAGACCGCACTCTCGCTGGGGCTTTGGCTCGGCGTCATCATCTGCGGCCGCTGGATCGCCTACCGCTGAAGGAGCCTCACATGCAACGTCGTCTTTTGATCGTCGGGGGCGCGAGCGCGCTGCTCGCACCGCGTGCTTTTGCCCACCACGGCTGGAGCAGTTTCGACCAGGACCGCCCGATCTGGCTCGAAGGCAAGGCCGTGAAAGTGGCCTGGGGCAACCCGCACGTCGAGATCGACCTGCAGATCGCCGCCGACCTGAAGTTGCCAACCGATCTGGCCAGGCGCGCGCTGCCGGCGCAATCGGCCAACGTCGACGGGCCGCGCCTGCTGGCCGCCGCGCAGTTGCCGACGCGCCGAGACCCGGTCTGGGAGATCGAGTTCGCGCCGCTCACGCGCATGGAAGCCTGGAAGGTGCCGCCGATCAAGGTCGGCGACACGGTCGCGGTGCTCGGCTTCACGCTCGTCGGCGAGAAAGGCGAAGCAGTCTTGCGCGTCGAATACCTGTTCGCTGGCGGCAAGACCTACGGCATGCGCTCATCGCCGATCTGAAGAGCGCTCAGAAGCGCAGGCTGTCGGCCGCGGCCGCGACGGTCGCGGCGATGTCGGCCGGGCTGTGGGCCGCGCTCACGAAGCCGGCCTCGTACAGCGCCGGCGCCAGGTACACACCGCGGTCGAGCATCGCGTGGAAGAAGCGGTTGAAGCGCTCCTTGTCGGTCGCGAGCACGGCGTTGTAGTTCTGCGGCAGAACGCTCGCGAAGAAAAAGCCGAACATGCCGCCTTCGCAGTCGCCGACCATCGGCACGCCTGCCGTGTTGGCCGCAGCCACCAGCCCGTCGACGAGCGAGCGGGTGCTCGCACCCAGCGCTTCGAAGAAACCGGGTTGGCGGATTTCGCGCAGCGTCGCCAGCCCGCAGGCCGTGGCGACCGGGTTGCCCGAGAGCGTGCCGGCCTGGTAGACCGGCCCGAGCGGTGCGAGCTGCTGCATCACATCACGCTTCGCGCCGAAGGCCGCCAGCGGCATGCCGCCGCCGATGACCTTGCCGAACACGCTGATGTCGGGCTCGAAGCCGGGGATGGCCTTGGCGTACAGGCTTTGCGCGCTGCCGAGCGCCACGCGGAACCCGGTCATCACCTCGTCGAACACGAACAGCGCGCCGTGTTGTGTGCACAGCTCGCGGATGCGTTTCATGAATGGCACCGAAGCGCGCACGAAGTTCATGTTGCCGGCGATCGGCTCGATCATCACGCAGGCGATTTGCCCGCCGTGCAGCTTGAAGGCTTCTTCGATCTGCTCGACGTTGTTGTACTCGAGCACCAGCGTGTGCTGCACCACTTCGGGTGGCACGCCGGCGCTGGTCGGGTGGCCGAAGGTCGCGAGACCGGAGCCGGCCTTCACCAGCAGCGCGTCGGCATGGCCGTGGTAACAGCCTTCGAACTTGACGATCTTGCTGCGACCGGTGGCGCCGCGCGCCAGGCGCAATGCGCTCATCGCCGCTTCGGTGCCCGAGCTGACCAGGCGCACCTGGTCCATGCTCGGCACCAGGCTCAGGATCTCTTCGGCGAGTTCGACCTCGCGCTCGGTCGGCGCGCCGAACGAGAAGCCGGAGGCGGCTGCCTTCTGCACCGCTTCGAGCACCGCCGGGTGGCCGTGGCCGAGGATCATCGGGCCCCAGGAGCCGATGTAGTCGATGTAGCGTTTGCCTTCGGCGTCGACGATGTAGGGGCCGTGGCCGCTCTTGATGAAGCGTGGCGTGCCGCCGACGGCGCGGAACGCCCGCACCGGCGAATTGACGCCGCCGGGAATGACCTTCTGGGCGCGCTCGAAAAGCTGGGCGTTGGTGAGTTCAGTGGACATGGCGTGGGTTCTTCGGCGCGACACTGTCGTCGGTGGGTTCGTCGGGGCCGGCCTCGCCTTCTTCGCCGGGCGGCAGGGCCCAGAAGAAGCGGTCGGGCAGCACGTTGCCCATGCCGGGGCGAAAGCCGGCGTCCAGGGCCTGGTCGAGGAAGGTCAGCGCTTCGCCGACGGCCGCCTGCAGCTCGGCGCCGGCCGCCAGCAGCGCAGCCAGCGAGGCCGACAGCGTGTCGCCCGCGCCGACGAAGCTCACTTCGAAGCGCTCGAATTTCTCGCCGGTGATCGCGCCTTCGGGCGACGCGAGCACGTTGTCCATGAACTGGTCGGTCGTCTTCGTGCTGTGGATCAGCACGCTCGTGACCAGCACGAAGCGCGTGCCGTGCTCGCCCGCGGCCACCGCCAGTTCGCGCGGCGAAGCGGGGCGCTCGCCCTCCCAGTCGGGCAGCAGGAAGTCGGTCAAGGTCTGGTGGCTGCCGACGAGCACTTCGGTCTGCGGCAGCACGAGCTCGCGGAACGCGTCGAGGTAGGCCTGCTGCTCGTCTTCTTCGACCCACGACAGGTTGGGCATGTAGGCCACCAGCGGCACGTCGGGGTAGTCGGACAGGATCTCGGCGACCGCGCTCACACCTTCGGCCGAACCGAGAAAACCGACCTTCCAGGCCGCGATGGTCACGTCTTCCAGGATGCTGCGGGCCTGCTCGGCGATCACGTCGGCGTCGAGCGCGTGGTGGTCGAAGACCTCGGCCGTGTCGCGCATCACGATGCTGGTGACGACCGGCAGCGCGTGCGCGCCCATGGCTGCGACAGTCGCCACGTCACCGGCCGTGCCGCCGGCGCCGGTCGGGTCGCTGGCATTGAAGCTCATCACACAGGCCGGTGCGATCTGCTCTTCGACGGCGTCGGATTCGGGCTCGGGAATGGGGGTTTCAGAGGTCATGGGAAGCAGTCCGAAGCAGCGATTTCAAGGGGCCGAAGCTGCACTTGCGCAACCCGGCCAAACCTCTAGACAAACGTGAAGAATGTTGCGTATGTACCTACAAAGACTTGATTTTTTGACTAAGTGCACCGCTAGAATCTGGTCGCATTGTAGTGAAGCAAAGAGCCTTACGTGAGCGACCCCAAAACCTGGATGTGCCTCATCTGCGGATGGATCTATGACGAGGCCGCCGGTGACCCTGAGCATGGCATCGCGCCCGGCACGGCCTGGGAGGCGGTGCCGATGAACTGGACCTGCCCCGAGTGTGGCGCCCGCAAAGAAGACTTCGAGATGGTTCAGATCTGAGCCCCGAGGCCGACAACACAAACGCGGGCTGCACCGCGCCCCGTCGTTGAGGAGAATGTTCGTTGAGCAATCAGGCCCCAGCCGGCGCCGCAGGCATCAAGGTGCTGGTCATCGATGACAGCAACACGATCCGGCGCAGCGCAGAAATATTCCTCAAGCAAGGCGGCTACGAAGTGCTGCTGGCCGAAGACGGCTTCGACGCATTGTCGAAGGTCAACGACCACGATCCCGACTTGATCTTCTGCGACATCCTGATGCCGCGCCTCGATGGCTACCAGACCTGCGCCATCATCAAGCGCAATCTGAAGTTCTCCGACGTGCCCGTGATCATGTTGTCGAGCAAGGACGGCTTGTTCGACAAGGCGCGTGGCCGCATGGTGGGCTCGCAGGACTACCTGACCAAGCCCTTCACGAAAGACCAGTTGCTGCAAGCCGTCGAACTGCACCGGCGTGTTGTTTGATACGGCCGGTGCGACTGTGTGGTGGGCGAGCGTGCGCCAAGGGGTTGCATATCGCCGAGACTCCAACGTTGATGTTTAGGACCAGATCATGACGATCCGCAAGATTCTTTTGGTCGACGATTCGAAGACCGAACTGCACTTCATGTCCGACCTGCTCGGCAAGCGTGGCTTCGCCATCCGCACCGCCGAAAACGGCGAAGAAGCGATGAAGCGCCTGGGCGAAGAAACCCCCGACCTGATCCTGATGGACGTGGTCATGCCGGGCCAGAACGGCTTTCAGCTGACCCGCGCCATCACCCGCGACCCGCGTTTTGCCAACGTGCCGGTGATCATGTGCACGAGCAAGAACCAGGAAACCGACAAGGTCTGGGGCATGCGCCAGGGCGCCCGCGACTACATCGTCAAGCCGGTCGACGCCGACGAACTCGTGGCCAAGATCCACGCCTTCGACTGAACTGCGCCTGCGCACACCACGGACCGAACCCGCACGCCCGACGGACAACCCTGAATGGCCAACAAGCAAGCACTGCGTGACCTCCAGAGCCGCCTGGCCGAGCGCCTGCAGGCCGCGCGCACCCAGGCGCGCGGCAAGTCGTGGCTGGCGGTCGAGTGCAGCGGGCGCGGCCTGTTGTTCCCGTTGCGCGAAGCCGGTGAAATCTTCGCGCTCGCGCCGATCGTGCCGGTGCCGCACAGCCACCGCTGGTTCCTCGGCGTGTCGAACCTGCGCGGGCATCTGCACGGTGTGGTCGACCTGGCCGATTTCCTGGGCGTGAAGGCGCAGGAACTCGGCCGCGAACATTCCCGGCTGGTGGGTTTCAACCAGTCGCTGGACATCAACTGCACCCTGATGGTCGACCGGCTGTCGGGTTTGCGCAGCGAGGCCGAGCTGACGCTCGAGCCCGAGGTGGTTGGGGCGGCGCGGCCCGCGTTCGTGGGCGTGCGCCTGCGTGACGACGCCGGGCGCGTCTGGCAGGAGTTGAACCTGGCCGAACTGGCCGCTGACGAAGCTTTTCTGAGGGTCGTGGGCTGAACCCCGCGCCCACGCAGACACACAAACGAGAGTGCACGAGGTCGATATGAGCTTGCTGAACAAGATCAAGGGTTGGGGCCAAAAGGGCGGGGCCACCCCCGACCACGACCTGGCGGACGAAGTGCCTTTCGGCGACGCTTACGCGCCCGCCGGCGGTGCCTCGACGCAAGGTCGCGCGAGCGACCCCAACTCGGTGTCCAGTCTGGAGGTTCCGACCTTGCAGCAGCCGATCGATCACGACACATCGATCATTTCAGAGGCCGCGCCTTCGGGCATGGCCGAGTTCTCGGAAACACGCTTGCCCGAGGCCGCCGTGCCGGCCCTCGCAGCGGCCGGCACCGGCTTGCCGGTGATCGGCAGCCGGCCTGTTGCAGAGCAGCAGCGCATCCTGTTCTTCATGATCGTGCTCGGCTTCATCGGCCTGATCGCGATGACCTTGTTGTCGGTCCGATCGGCGAACCAGGGCTCGGCCCAGGTGGGTGCCAGCGGCCAGGCGCTGATGCAGTCGCAGCGCCTCGCCAAGTCGGTGTCTCAGGCCTTGATCGGCAATGTGCCGGCCTTCACCGAAGTGCGCGAGAGCATCGACGTTCTGACAAGGAACGTTCGCAGCCTGAAGACCGGCGAAGGTGTCGTCGCGGCCGCGCCCCAGGCGGTGCAGGGCCTGCTCGAGCCGATCCTGCCGCTGGTCGACCGTGCTGAAAAGAACGCCACCACGATTCTCGGCCAGCAGAAGATCCTGACCCAGGTGGGCGAGGCGCTGCGCTCGATCAACCGGCAGTCGTCGGACCTGCTCGAAATCGCCGAGACCATCTCGTCGCTGAAGCTGCAGCAGGGCGCTTCGCCTTCAGAGCTGTCGGCCGCCGGTCAGCTCGTGATGCTGACGCAGCGCATCGGCAAGTCGGCCAACGAATTCCTGACGATGGAAGGCGTGAGCCCCGAGGCCGTGTTCCTGCTCGGCAAGGACCTGAACTCGTTCCGCGAAATCGGCCAGGGCCTCAGCGAAGGCAACGCCGAACTTCGCCTGGCACCGACGCGTGACCCGGCCACCAAGGAGCGCCTCGACGCGCTGATGAAACAGTACGAAGAAACACGCACCCAGGCCGGCGCGATTCTGGGCAACCTGCAAGGGCTGGTCGCGGCGCGCGAAGCACAGGCCACCGTGGTGGCCGACAGCGAAGCCTTGCGCAAGGGCCTCGAGACGGTGCAGGACAAGCTCGGCACCGAAACCGGCTTCAGCGGCCTGAACTTCGTGCTGCTGCTGCTGGCGGCGCTCGTGATGCTGCTGGGCGGTGTCGGCTTCCTGCGCCTGTATGTGCGTGACCAGAACGACCGGCGCAGCTCGGCGGAAGACCAGCGTCTCGCAGCCGAACGCGAGCAGCAGGAAGCGAAGCGTGTCAACGACGCCAACCAGGCGGCCATTTTGCGGTTGATGAACGAACTGCAGGCGGTGGCTGAAGGTGACCTGACCCAACAAGCGACGGTGACCGAAGACATCACGGGCGCGATCGCCGACTCGGTGAACTACACGGTGGAAGAGCTGCGCACGCTGGTGTCGCAGGTGCAGGGCACGGTGGGCCGCGTGACCGAAACGACCGAGAAGGTCGAGGCCACGTCGACCGAACTGCTGGCCACCTCGAGCGAACAGCTGCGCGAGATTCGCGACACCGGCGAGTCGGTGCTGCAGATGGCAGGCCGGATCAACAACGTGTCGGGCCAGGCGCAGGAAACCGCCGCGGTGGCGCGCCAGTCGCTCGAAGCGGCCGAGTCGGGCCTGCGCGCGGTGCAGAACACGATCGGCGGCATGAACTCGATCCGCGACCAGATCCAGGAAACCTCCAAGCGCATCAAGCGGCTGGGTGAGTCGTCGCAGGAGATCGGTGAAATCACCGAGCTGATTTCCGACATTACCGAGCAGACCAACGTGCTCGCGCTGAACGCCGCGATTCAGGCCGCCTCGGCCGGTGAAGCCGGTCGCGGCTTCTCGGTGGTGGCCGAAGAAGTGCAACGCCTCGCGGAACGCTCCGGCGACGCGACGCGCCAGATCGCGGCACTGGTCAAGACGATTCAGACCGACACCCAGGACGCGGTCGGCGCCATGGAGCGCAGCACCCAGGGCGTGGTCGAGGGAACGCGACTGACCGACGCGGCCGGCACAGCGCTCGGCGAAATCGACCGGGTGTCGCGCCAGTTGTCGGACCTGATCGAACGCATTTCGAACCAGGCCTTGAGCGAAGCGCAGTCGGCCAACGTGGTGGCGGCGAACATCCAGCACATTTTTGCGGTGACCGAGCAGACCGGCGAAGGCACACGCTCCACCGCCCAGATGGTGCGCGAACTGTCACGCACCGCTGAAGAGCTGAAGCAATCGGTGGCGCGGTTCAAGATCGAATAATTCGACTCAACAACGATGAGCGTGACGATGAGCCAGAAGCCCGCCGAAACCGGTGACGACCTCAGCGCCCTGGCGTGGGTGCAGGAAGAGTTGCGCCGCTCGCTCGATGCCGCGCACAAGGCGCTGCGGCGCTTCGTCAAGGAAACCGAAACCCTCGCCAGCTCCGACATCGAGGCCGTCGACCCGGCCGTGCTGCGCGGCGCCCGCACCCAGATCCACCAGGGCGTCGGTGCGCTCGAACTCGTCGGCCTTCCCGCCGCCGCGATGGTGCTGCGTGCCAGCGAGGCCGCGGTGCAGCGTTATGTGAGCAAGCCGCACAAGCTCACCTCGCTGGTGATCGACGACATCGAGCGTGCGTCGTTCGCGCTGCTCGACTACCTGAGCCGCATGCTGGCCAACAAGCCGGTGTCCACGCTCTCGCTGTTCCCGCAATACCGTGCCGTGCAGGAAGCGGCCGGCGCCGACCGGGTGCACCCGGCCGACCTGTGGGCGGTCGACTGGCAGTGGCGCGACCTGCCTTCCGACGCGCAAGCCACACCGCGCCAGCCCGACGCTGCCACGCACGCCGCCCTCGAGGGCCTGCTGCTGGCGATGATGCGTGCGTCGAACCCCCTGGCCGTGGCCGAGCGCATGAGCGACGTGTGCGCCGGCCTGGGTGCCGGCGCCACGCAGCCGCAGATCGGCAACCTGTGGAAGCTCGCTTCCGCCGTGTTCGAGGCCCAGGCCCAGAGCCTGCTCGGGTTCGACGTGTTCAGCAAACGGGTGGCGTCGCGCCTGCTGGCGCAATACCGCATCCTCGAGCGCGGCGAATCGGAGTTGTCCGAGCGCCTCGCCCAGGACCTGCTCTTCTTCTGCGCCCAGAGCGCCGCGCCCGGCCCGGGCGACCATGCGCCGCGCTTGGCCGCCGTGCGGCGGGCCTACGGTCTGGCGCAGTACGCGCCGGTCGACTACACCGTGAGCCCGCTCGGCCGCTTCGACCCGGCGCTCGTGGCCCAGGCGCGCAAGCGCGTGACGGCCGCCAAGGAAGCCTGGTCGGCGATTGCCGGTGGCGAAATGCACCGCCTGGCCGGCCTGTCGGAACAGTTCGCGCTGGTCGGCGATTCGCTCAAGCGCCTGTTCCCGCTCGGCGAGACCTTTGCTGCCGAACTGCAGCAGTCCGTGGCCCAGACCCAGCAGACCGGCGCAGCGCCGTCGGCGCCGCTGGCCATGGAAGTGGCGACCAGCCTGCTGTACGTGGAAGCCGCGCTCGAAGACGCCGAATTCGACAACCCCGAACAAGCCACGCGCGTGAAGCGCCTGGCCGAACGCCTGGCGGCCGTGCGCCAGGGCCGCGCGCCCGACCCGCTCGAGTCGTGGATGGAAGAGCTGTACCGGCGTGTCTCCGACCGGCAGACGATGGGCAGCGTGGTGCAGGAGCTGCGCGCATCGCTCTCCGAAGCCGAGAAGCTGATCGACCAGTACTTCCGCAACCCGACCGAACGTGATGTGCTGATCCCGGTGCCCAACCAGCTCTCCGCGATGCGCGGCGTGCTGTCGGTGCTGGGCATGGACCACGCCTCGCACGCCTTGCTGCGCATGCGCGACGAGGTCGACGGCCTGGTGCAGACCGAGATCGACCCGGCCCGGGTTCACCAGGCCGGCGTGTTCGACCGCCTGGCCGGTAATCTCGGCGCGCTCGGCTTCCTGATCGACATGCTCAGCGTGCAGCCGCAGATGGCCAAGTCGCTGTTCCGCTACGACGCCGACGCCGGCACGCTGAGCCCCGTGATGGGCCGCGGCGAAGTGCACGCCCCGAGCGCCACCAGCGCGCCCGCGGTCGACCCGCGCCTGATCGAACAGGCCCAGCAGCTGGCCCTGGCTTCGGTCAGCGAAGACGTGTCGGTGGAAGACGTGTCGCGGGACCTGCAGCGCCTGTCGCACGAAGCGCAGGCCGCCGACCAGCCGGCGCTCGCCGCCACCGTGCTGAAAGCACAGGAAGCGCTGGAAGCGGCACAACACCCTGAAGAACTGGCCAATGCACGCGGCGACTTGTCCGACGCGCTGGCCGACTTCGTCTCGACGGCGTCCGACCCGGTCGGCCTCGAGCCCGAGCGCTCGACCGGCCGCGTGACGACGCCGATGACGCTGAGCTTCGCTGATCCAGACCCCCGCGCCGGCGCCGATCTGGCCGAAGACGACGAGATGCGCGGCATCTTCCTCGAAGAAGCGCAAGAGGTGCTCGACACGGCGCGCGCGGCCCATGCCGACCTCGCCCGTTCGCCGGAAGACATTTCGGCGCTCACCACGCTGCGGCGCGCGTTCCACACGCTCAAGGGCAGCTCGCGCATGGTCGGGCTGAAAGAGTTCGGCGACGCAGCCTGGGCCGGCGAGCAGCTCTACAACAGCCACCTCGCCGATCAGGGCGCAGCGGCGCCCGCGCTGCTGGAGTTCACGGCCTGGTCGCTGACGCACCTGAGCGACTGGGTGGCCGCGATCTCGGCGAAAGACGACGCCGGCCACAGCGCGGCGGCCGTGAAAGCGGCCGCTCAGCGCGTGAGCGAAGGCCTCGCACCGGCCGGCAGCACCGACACCTCGGACATCGCGCTGCCGCTGTTGCCGCCCGAGTTGCCGACTGCGGCCGACCTCGACCTCCGCGGCCTGTTGCCGGTGGCGCCCGAACCTCTGCCCGAGGTCTCGTTCGAATTCGATCTGAAGGGTGCCGACAGCGCTCACGGGTTGCTCGATGCGGGCCTGCCCGACTTGCCCGACCCGTTCGCGCACTCTGCCACCGAGCCGATGCCGCTGCGCGGGGCCGACGAAGTGCCGCTGCCCGACGTTTCGGTCGACCTGATCGACCTCGATCTGGGTTTCGACGCAGTGGTCGAAGCCGCACCCGAGTCGGTGCACGCCGCCCTCGATGAATTGCCCGAGACAGCGCCACAGCCAGAACCCGAAGACGAACTCGTCAAGCAGGTCGGCCACCTGCGCATCGGCATTCCGCTGTTCAACATCTACCTCAACGAAGCCGACGAGTTGTCGCGCCGCCTGACGACCGAAATTGCCGAATGGGCCATGGAGTTGCACCGGCCGATCGGCGATGCGCCGATCGCGCTCGCACACTCGCTCGCCGGCAGTTCCGCCACGGTGGGGTTCAGCGACCTGTCGCACCTGGCACGCGCCCTCGAACACGCCCAGACCCGATCGCTGGCCATCGGCCACGGCACGCCCGAAGAAGCACGCCTGTTCGTCGATGCGGCAGAAGAGATTCGCCGCCTGTTGCACCAGTTCGCCGCCGGGTTCCTGAAAGAACCCGACCCGGCATTGCTGGCCCGCCTGGCAGAGCATGAGCGCACTTCCGCCAAACGGCTCGAAGCCGCGACCGCGGCCTCCGAACTGGAGCAAGCGGAGCCGGTGGCCGAGCCGGAGCGCGAGACCGCGTTGCCGCTGATGGCGATCACGACCGCCAAGGCGCCATTGGCCGCGGGGGAGCCGCCGGTCGCCGAACTGGTGATGGACACCGCGCATGCGGCGCTGTCGATGCCCGCGCCGTTCACCGTGTCGGCCTACGGTGATTCGCAATTCGGTGCGCTCGGCCTGACCGAACTCAAGCCCTTCGGCGACCTGCCGGTCGAAGCCACGCGCGGCACCGGTGTCTCTCACGCGCTGGTTGACGCCGACGACACGATCGACGCGGTGGACGCGATCGATGCCGAACTCTTCCCCATCTTCTCCGAAGAAGCCGAAGAGCTCTTGCCACAGCTGGCATCGAAGCTGCGCGATTGGGTGCGTCGCCCCGGTGAAGCCGCCCACCCGGCGGCTTGCATGCGCACGCTGCACACGCTCAAGGGCGGTGCCCGTCTGGCCGGCGCGATGCGCCTGGGCGAAATGGCGCACCGGCTGGAAACCCGCATCGAGCACGTGCTGGCACAACAGCCGGTCAGCGCGCCCGATGTCGAGACATTGCAGATCTACGGCGATGCGCTCTCGCAGACTTTCGACGCACTGCGTCAGCACGACACTCCGGCTGCACCGCTGCCCGCGGTGAGCGCCGCGCGCGCCGCCGAGCCTGCCCGTGCGCGCCCCGAGGCGGTTGTGCCTGCGGCGCCGCTCGAAGTGCTGCTGACCGAGGCGCCGCGCGAACTGGTCGAAGAGCCCGCGCCCACGACGCCCAGCCAGGACGACGTGATCACGCGGCCGGCGGCGCTGGACGAACCGGCCTCGCCGATGTCTGCGCAAGCCTTGACCGAGCCTGCGCCCGTGCTGGCCGCGGCAAGGGCCGCCGTGACGCCGATCGACTTCACCCGCTTTTCGCGCACCGAGGCGGTGGTTCGCAAGGCCCCCGAACGCACCCAGGGCACACAGTCGGCCGTGCGCGTGCGCGCGCCGCTGCTCGACCGGCTGGTGAACCTGGCCGGCGAAGTCAGCATCACACGCTCGCGCATCGATTCCGGCGTGTCGCAGATCAAGGGCTCGCTCGGCGACCTGACGGAAAACCTGGAACGGCTGCGCGCGCAGTTGCGCGACATCGAGTTCCACGGCGAAATGCAGATGACCTCGCGGCTCGAAGCCGCGAAGGCCGCGTCGCAGACCTTCGACCCGCTCGAGTTCGACCGCTTCACGCGCTTCCAGGAGCTGACGCGCATGATGGCCGAGTCGGTCAACGACGTGCACACGGTGCAGCGCAGCCTGCAGCGCTCGGTCGAGAACACCGAAGACGAACTGGTGGCACAGGCGCGCATGACACGCGACCTGCAAGACGACCTGCTGCGCACCCGCATGGTCGAGTTTGAAGGTTTGTCGGACCGGCTGTACCGCGTGGTGCGCCAGGCCGCCAAGGAAACCGGCAAGGCGGTGCGGCTCGACATCGTCGGCGGCTCGATCGAAGTCGACCGCGGCGTGCTCGACCGCATGACCGGGTCGTTCGAACACCTGCTGCGCAACTGCGTCGGCCACGGCATCGAAGCGCCCGATGTGCGCACGGCCGCCGGCAAGGACCCGACCGGTTCGATCATCGTGGCGCTCACGCAAGAGGGCAACGAAGTCGGCGTCGAGTTCCGTGACGACGGCGCCGGCCTGAACCTGGAGCGTATCCGCGCCAAGGGCGTGGCGCTCGGCCTGATCGACGCCAACGCCCACTCGACCGATGCCGAACTCGCCAACCTGATCTTCACCCCGGGCTTCTCGACCGCCGAATCGGTGACCGAGCTCGCCGGCCGCGGTGTCGGCATGGACGTGGTGCGCTCCGAAGTGAATGCGATGGGGGGCCGGGTCGAAACCGCGACTGCGGCCGGCAAGGGCACTTCGTTCCGCATGGTGTTGCCGCTGACCACGGCGGTCACGCAGGTCGTGATGCTGCGTTGCGGCGAGACGAACGTGGCCGTGCCATCGACGCTCGTCGAGGTGGTGCGCCGCGGCACGCCGCAGGAGATCGAGCAGTCTTACGCCAGCGGGGTGTACACCATGCCCGAGCGCACGGTGCAGTTCTTCTGGCTCGGCGCCTTGCTGCAGCTCAGCCCGCGTTCACAGGGCCAGGCCGAACGCACGCGCACGATCGTGGTGATTCGCAGCGCGCAACAGCGCATTGCGCTGCACGTCGACGAAGTGCTCGGCAACCAGGAAGTGGTGGTCAAGAACCTCGGGCCGCAACTCTCGCGCATGCCGGGTCTGGCCGGCATCACGCTGCTGGCCTCGGGCGCGGTGGCGCTGATTTACAACCCGGTGGCGCTGGCCACGCTGTACGGCGACTCGGCACGCGCCGCCACCAACGCCGCGATGCGCGCCCCGGCGCTGCTACCGGCCGCACCGGTGCTCACCCGGCCGGACGAAAAGCTGGCCCCGCTCGTGATGGTGGTCGACGATTCGCTGACGGTACGCCGTGTCACGCAGCGCCTGCTGCTGCGCGAGGGTTACCGCGTCGTGCTCGCTAAGGACGGCCTCGACGCGCTCGAGCGCCTGGCCGAAGAGCTGCCGCAGATCGTGCTGTCGGACATCGAGATGCCCCGCATGGACGGTTTCGATCTGGTGCGCAACATGCGCGGCGACGCGCGCCTGCGCGAGCTGCCGGTGATCATGATCACCTCGCGCATCGCGCAGAAGCACCGCGACTACGCGGCCGAACTCGGCGTCGACCACTACCTCGGCAAGCCGTATTCGGAAGAAGACCTGCTGGCGCTGGTGGCCCGCTACACCGCGTCGCGCGTCGCCGCCTGAGCGTTCCAGCCGCCGGGGCCGTGACGGCCCCGGCGTGTGTCACTTCCCCGCTTTCACCACACTGAATCGTGCCAGCGTGCGCTCGCGTGCTTCGTCGTGGCGCACGATCGGCAACGGATAGTTCGTGCCCAGCACCACCCCCGCGCTCTGCAGCTCGAGCGGACGTGCTTCCCACGGCGCGTGGATCAGCTTGTCGGGCAGCCCGGCCAATTGCGGCAGGTAGCGGCGAATGAACTTGCCCGAGGCGTCGAACTTCTCGCTCTGGCTCACCGGGTTGAAGATGCGGAAGTACGGCTGCGCGTCGCAGCCGGTCGACGCTGCCCACTGCCAGCCGCCGTTGTTGGCCGCGAGGTCGAAGTCGTTCAGGTGCTCGGCGAAATAGGCTTCGCCGCGGCGCCAGTCGATCCCCAGGTCCTTCACCAGGAAACTCGCGACCACCATGCGCAGCCGGTTGTGCATGTAACCGGTCTGGTTGATCTGCATCATCGCTGCGTCCACGAGCGGGTAACCGGTGCGTCCTTCGCACCAGGCGGCGAACAATGCGTCGGCCTCGGGGCCTTGTTCCCACTCGATGCGGTCATAGTCGGGCTTGAAACTCGCCCCGACCACCTTTGGGTGGTGGTGCAGGATCTGGTGGTAGAAGTCGCGCCAGATCAGCTCCGAGAGCCAGACCTCGGCGCCGCGCGAGCCGGCCGCGATGCCTTCGGACGCAGCGCGCGCGAGCTGGCGGATCGAGACGGTGCCGAAGCGCAGGGCCACCGACAGGTAGCTCGGCCCTTTCACGGCGGGGAAGTTGCGCGTCTCTTCGTAGGCGTCGATGCGCTGCAGGAAGTCGGCGAACAGCGCTTGCGCGCCGCTGCTGCCGGTCGGGATCTTCAGGGTGGGCAGGTTGCTGGGCTCGAAGCCGAGTTCGGCGAGTGTCGGAACGGCCGTTGCCACGGCCTTGGGCGGCGCGGCCAGGCTGTCGGCATGCGACTCGATCGGGTAGGCCTTCAGGAAAAACGGCTCGACCTTTTTCAGCCAGGCGTTTTTGTAGGGCGTGAACACGCTGTAAGGTTTGCCGGTGCCGGTGAGCAGTTCGCTGCGCTCGAACACCACGTGGTCCTTGCTGCTGTGCCAGGCGATGCCGACAGCAGCCAGCGCATCACGCACCTGGACGTCGCGTGCCAAAGCGGCGGGCTCGTCGTCGTGGTTGGCGTAGACCGCCTGCACACCCAGTGTGCTCGCGAGTTCCGGCAACTCGCTGCGGGCGTGGCCGTGGCGCACGATCAGCCGAACACCGAGGCGGCCGCGCGCTTCGCCCAGCTCGCCAAGCGTGCGGCTCAGCTCGTCGACGCTGTCGCGGATGAACTCGACACGCCGGTCGCGGCGCGGCAACGTGTCGAGGATCTCGCGGTCGAAGATGAACACGCACCAGACCTCGCGCGCGGCGCGCAGCGCGTGGTACAGGGCGGCGTGGTCGTCGGCGCGCAGGTCGCGGCGAAACCAGACGAGGGCGCGGGGCAGAGATCTTTCCATGGGGTGGGAGTCTGCCGCAGGAATAAAATGCGCGCATGTCAGCCCCGCCGGTCAACTTCACCAACCACTTTCTCATCGCCATGCCGGGCATGGGCGACGGGGCTTTTGCCGGCAGCGTGGTCTACCTGTGCGAGCACACCGAGAAGGGTGCGGTCGGCCTGGTGATCAACAAGCCGATCGACATCAAGCTGAAGAACCTGTTCGAGAAGGTCGAACTGACACTCGACCGCGAAGACCTGGCCGATTCGCCGGTCTACTTCGGCGGCCCGGTGCAGACCGAGCGCGGTTTCGTGCTGCACGAGCGGATCGACGGCGGCGAAGGCGAGGGCGGGCACTACAACTCGTCGCTGCAGATCCCCGGCGGGCTGGAAATGACGACCAGCAAGGACGTGCTGGAAGCGCTGTCGAACGGCGCCGGCCCGAAGAAGATCCTGGTGACGCTGGGTTACAGCGGTTGGGGTGCCGGCCAGCTCGAAGACGAGATGAGCCGCAACGGTTGGATCAACGTCAGCGCCGAGCCCGGCATCATCTTCGACACGCCGGTCGAGCAGCGTTACGACCGGGCCTTGCTGCTGCTGGGCATCAGCTCGGGCATGCTGAGCCAGGAGGCGGGGCACGCATGAGCTCGGTCGTACCGACTTCGCTTGCCACGCCCGCTCTGCACTCTTTTCTTGCTTTCGATTACGGCACCAAGCGTGTCGGTGTCGCTTCGGGCAACACGCTCACCCGCACCGCCACGCCGATGCGGACCATTGCAGCCGAGGGTGAGGCCCGCTTCACGGCGATCGCGGCACTCATCGAAGAATGGCGGCCCGACGCGCTCGTGGTCGGCGTGCCGTTCCACCCCGACGGCGCGGCACACGACAATACCGCTCGTGCCCGGCGTTTCGCGCGCCAGCTGCACGGCCGCTTCCGCCTGGTCGTGCACGAAGTGGACGAGCGCTACAGCACGACCGAAGCCCACGCGCAGGGCGCGGCCGACGCCGACGCCGCCTCGGCCGCGATCATCCTGGAGCAGTATTTGAGAACGCTGGAGACCCCCTCATGAGCAGCCTGCACCTCGACGCCGAAGCGCTGTACGCCGACCTGGCGCGCGGCGTGCGCGGCCTGCTGCAGCCGGGTTCCGTATTGGTCGGCATCTGGTCGGGCGGCGCCTGGCTGGCCGAGCGCCTGCAGCGCGACCTGGGCCTGGCCGGCGAGCACGGCGTGATCTCGAGCGCGCTGCACCGCGACGACTTCGGCTCGCGCGGCATGACGGCCGGTGCCGACCACACCCGCCTGCCTTTCGACGTGAACGGCAAGCCGATCGTGCTGGTCGACGACGTGCTCTACACCGGCCGCACGATCCGGGCGGTAATCAACGAGTTGTACGACTTCGGCCGGCCTTCGAGCGTGACGCTGGCGGTATTGGTCGACCGCAACGGGCGCGAGCTGCCGATCAGCGCGGCGGTGTCGGCCGCGCGCATCACCTTGCCGGCGGCGCAGCGCCTGTCGCTGGCGCGCGATGACGCGGGGCGCTTCAGCTTCGACATCAAGGGAGAAGCGTGAACATGCTGTCCCGACGCAACCCGCAGCTCAACGCCCACGGCGAGCTGATCCACCTGCTCTCGATCGAAGGCCTGCCGCAGCCGGTGCTGCACCAGATCCTCGACACGGCGGGCACCTTCCTCAGCGTCAACGACCGCGAGGTCAAGAAGGTGCCCTTGCTGCGGGGCAAGAGCGTGTTCAACCTGTTCTTCGAGAACAGCACGCGCACCCGCACCACCTTCGAGATCGCGGCCAAGCGGCTTTCGGCCGACGTGATCAACCTCGACATCGCACGCTCCAGCGCGGCCAAGGGCGAGAGCCTGCTCGACACCATCGCCAACCTGTCGGCGATGCACGCCGACATGTTCGTCGTGCGCCACGGCGAAAGCGGCGCGCCCTACCTGATCGCGCAGCACTGCGCGCCGCACGTGCACGTGGTCAACGCCGGTGACGGGCGCCATGCGCACCCGACGCAGGGCCTGCTCGACATGTACACGATCCGGCACTTCAAGCAGGACTTCACCCAGCTCACGGTCGCCATCGTCGGCGACATCGTGCACTCGCGCGTGGCGCGCTCCGACATCCACGCGCTCACCACACTCGGCGTGCCCGAAATCCGCGCCGTCGGCCCGAAGACGCTGGTGCCGGGGGATCTGTCGGCGATGGGCGTGCGCGTGTGCCACGACATGAAAGAAGGCATCCGAGACGCCGACGTGATCATCATGCTGCGCCTGCAGAACGAGCGCATGAGCGGCGCGATGCTGCCGAGCGCCGGCGAGTTCTTCAAGAACTACGGCCTCACGCCCGAGAAACTGGCCTTCGCCAAGCCCGATGCGATCGTGATGCACCCGGGCCCGATCAACCGCGGTGTCGAGATCGACTCGCTGGTGGCCGACGGCGCGCAGAGCGTGATCCTGCCGCAGGTCACCTTCGGCATCGCGGTGCGCATGGCCGTGATGTCGATCATCGCGGGCAACAACGCCTGATGCACCCATGAAGATCCTGATCCAGAACGGCCGCCTCATCGACCCCGCCACGGGCCGCGACGAAACCGGCGACGTGGCCATCGCCGCCGGCCGCATCGTGGCACTCGGCAAGGTCAGCGCCGACTTCGCTGCCGATCGTGTCATCGACGCCGCGGGTTTGATCGTCGCCCCCGGCCTCGTCGACCTGGCGGCACGCCTCGGCGAGCCGGGCCACGAGCACGAGGCGATGCTCGAATCGGAAATGGCCGCGGCCGTGGCCGGCGGCGTCACGAGCCTGGTGTGCCCGCCCGACACCGACCCGGTGCTCGACGAACCCGGCCTGGTGCAGATGCTGAAGTTCCGCGCCCGCAACCTGAACCTGGCGCGGGTCTTCCCGCTCGGCGCGCTGACGCGTGGCTTGCAAGGCGAGGTGCTGACCGAGATGGCCGAGCTGACCGAGGCCGGCTGTGTCGGGTTTTCGCAGGCCGAGGTCGCGCTGAAAGACACGCTGGTCTTGCATCGCGCATTGCAATACGCATCGACCTTCGGCTACACGACCTGGTTGCGGCCGGCCGATGCGTGGCTGGGCAACGGCGTCGCGGCCAAGGGGCCGCTCGCCACGCGCATGGGTTTGTCGGGCGTGCCGGTGATCGCCGAGACGATCGCGCTGGCCACTCTCTTCGAGCTGGTGCGTGACACCGGCGCGCGCGTGCACCTGTGCCGCCTGAGCAGCGCCGCCGGCATCGAGCTCGTGCGCCGCGCCAAGGCCGAAGGTTTGCCGGTCACCTGCGACGTGAGCGTGAACCACCTGCACCTGACCGACATCGACATCGGCTACTTCAACGCCTCGATGCGGCTGACGCCGCCGCTGCGCCAGCAGCGCGACCGTGACGCGATCCGCGCCGCGTTGGCCGACGGCACGATCGACGCGCTCGCCAGCGACCACACGCCGGTGGCGGCCGATGCCAAGAACCTGCCCTTCGCCGAAGCCGAACCCGGTGCCACCGGGCTGGAGTTGTTGCTGAGCCTCGCTTTGAAGTGGGGCGCCGAGACGAACCTGCCGCTGACCCGCAGCCTGGCCACGGTCACCAGCGCACCGGTGGCGGTGCTGGGTGACGCGCTCGGTTCCTTGTCGGCCAGCGCCGGCCGGCTCGTCGAAGGCGGTGTCGCCGACCTGTGCGTGTTCGATGCCGAAGCGCGCTGGACCGTCGCCCCCGGCGCCCTCAAGAGCCAGGGCAAACACACCCCGTTCAGCGGCTACGAGGTGCCCGGCCGGGTGCGCTGCACCGTGGTCGCGGGTGGTGTGGCCTACGAAGCGCCGCAGGGATGACCTCGCGGCTGCGTGCGGCCGGCCGGCTGCTGCGCTGCGTGTTGCACGGCGTGCATGGCGTCGTGATCGTGCTGCTGCGCTTCGGTTCGATGCCCACGGCACGGCGCCAGTTTCACGTGCAATGGTGGGCGACCAAGACGCTGCGCCTGATGGGCATCACGCTGCGTGTCGAGGGCTCGCCCGTCGCCGGCCCGGTGCTGCTGGTCGCCAACCACATTTCGTGGCTCGACATCATGGCCGTGCACGCAGTCTGCCCGCACGCCCGCTTCGTCTCCAAGGCCGACGTGAAGTCGTGGCCGCTGATGCGCCACCTGGTCGATGCCGGCGGCACGCTCTACCTCGAACGTGAACGCAAGCGCGACGCCTTGCGCGTGGTGCATGCGATGGCCGAAGCGCTGAAGGCCGGCGACACCGTGGCGATCTTCCCCGAAGGCACCACCTCCGACGGGCAGGCCCTGCTGCCCTTCCACGCCAACCTGCTGCAGGCGGCGATCGCCACCGAAACGCCGGTGCAGCCGGTCGCGATCCGCTTCAGCGATTCGACCCACACGATCAGCCGCGCGGTCGAGTTCGTCGGTGCGACGACGCTGGCGCAGAGCTTGTGGAGGGTGGCCAGCGGCAACGGGCTGGTCGTGCGCGTGGCCTTGTTGCCGCCAAGGGCGGCGGCGCAGGCCGACCGGCGCGCGCTGGCCGAGCAGCTCCGCAACGACATCGCGGCGGCGCTGGCCGCCTGAAGCTTCAGCCCTTCTTGCCCTGCGCCGCCACGGCCGCGGCCGCCTTGGCCGCCGCTTCGGCATCACCCAGGTAATAACTGCGGACAGGCTTCAGCGCATCGTCGAGCTCGTAGACGAGCGGAATGCCGTTCGGGATGTTCAGGTTGACGATGTCGGCGTCGGACACGCCGTCCAGGTACTTCACCAACGCGCGGATGCTGTTGCCGTGCGCGGCGATCAACACGCGCTGGCCCGAGTGGATCGCCGGTGCGAGCGTCTCGTTCCACAGCGGCAGCACACGCGCGACCGTGTCTTTCAGGCATTCCGTCAGTGGCACGTCGCCGGGTTTCAGCTTGGCGTAGCGCACGTCGCCACGTTCGCTGCGCGGGTCGGCGGCGGCTAGCACCGGCGGCGGCGTGTCGTAGCTGCGGCGCCAGACCAATACCTGCTCGTCGCCGAACTTCTTCGCCGTCTCGGCCTTGTTCAGCCCTTGCAGCGCGCCGTAGTGGCGCTCGTTCAGGCGCCAGTCGTTGACGACGGGCAGCCAGGTGCGGTCCATCTGGTCGAGTGCGTGCCAGAGTGTCCAGATCGCGCGCTTGAGCACCGAGGTGTAGGCCACGTCGAACTCGTAGCCCTCGGCCTTCAGCAAGCGCCCAGATTGCTGCGCCTGCTGCACGCCGAGCGGCGTGAGCTCCACGTCGGTCCAGCCGGTGAAGCGGTTTTCCAGGTTCCAGGTGGATTCGCCGTGGCGAATCAAAACGAGCTTGTGCATGGCCGGTTCCGGGTGGGGTGGATGGGGGCTTTGGCCCACGCAAGCAATGCGCCAAGCGCTGGAATTCTATAATCGCCGACCTGACACTTAATCCTGGCGCGCCTGTGAAGTTCTTCATCGACAACTGGTTCCTGTTTCTCGCCGCCGCCTCGTCGGGAGCCTTGCTCATCTGGCCGATGATCAACAAGGGTGCCGGCGGCACCGGCAAGGTCACCGCGAACGCCGCGGTGCAGCTCATCAACCGCGAGAAGGCGGTGCTGATCGACGTGAGCGAGCCGGCCGAATACGCCGCCGGCCATGCCGTCGGTGCGAAGAGCGTGCCACTGTCGAGCCTGGAAGCCTCGAACGACCTGCCCAAGAACAAGGCGCTGCCGCTGGTCGTGTTGTGCCCGACCGGCAGCCGCGCCAGCCGCGCCGTCGCCACACTGAAGAAGCTCGGTTTCGAGAAGCCGCAGGCCCTCGCCGGTGGCCTGGCCGCGTGGCGCGAAGCCAACCTGCCGGTCGAAAAGACCGCCTGACCGGAGTGATCGGCATGCAGGCGGTGAAGATGTACCTGACGCAGAGCTGCCCTTACTGCGTGCATGCCAAGGCCTTGCTCAAGCAGCGCGGCGTCGAGCAGATCGACGAGGTGCGGGTCGACCTCGAACCCGCCGAGCGCAGCACGATGATGCAGCTCACCGGGCGCCGCACGGTGCCGCAGATCTTCATCGGCGCCACCCACGTGGGCGGCTGCGACGACCTCGTCGAGCTCGACCGCCGCGGCGAACTGCTGCCCCTGCTCGCGGGCGCCTGAGCCGGCCCGGCTGTTATATCCGCTCGGCCATAATGCCGGGCTCCGCTCAGCGCGCACCCGCGCGGGCACTCTCATCCAACCCGAGATTCCCATGGCCGACGAACCCCAAAGCCCCGTGTTCCAGATTCAGCGCATCTACCTGAAGGACCTGTCGCTGGAACAACCCAACTCGCCGCAGATCCTGCTCGAGCAGGGCCAGCCGCAGGTCGACATCAACCTCGGCCTCGGCGCCGAGCCGATCGCCGAAGGCGTGTACGAAGTGACGGTCACGGCCACGGTCACGACCAAGGTCAACGACAAGGTGCTGTTCCTGGTCGAAGCCAAGCAGGGTGGCATCTTCGAGATCCGCAACATCCCCGAAGACCAGCTGCAGCCGATCGTCGGCATCGCCTGCCCGGGCATCATCTACCCGTACCTGCGTGCGATCGTCTCCGACGTGTGCACGCGCGCCGGCTTCCCGCCGGTGCTGCTCGCCGAAGTCAACTTCCAGGCGATGTACGAATCGCAGCAGGCGCAGAACGCGGCGCCGAGCAACGGCTCGGGCATCATCACCAGCGCGAACTGAAAACGCTGGCGCGCCCGGCCTGAACCGCGACGTTTCAGCATTCGCATGAATCTCACGGTGCTGGGCGCGGGCGCATGGGGCACGGCGCTGGCGGTGAGCACTGCCAGCCGCCACCCGACACGCCTGTGGGCGCGCGACCCGGCGCAAGCGGCGCAGATGCGCTCGCTGCGCCGCAACATGCGCTACCTGCCCGAGGTGGTGCTGCCGCCGACGCTGCAGATCACCTACGACTTCGACGCCGCGCTCGCCCATGCGGGCGACGGCCTGGTGATCGTCGCCACGCCGATGGCGGGGCTCGACGGCATGCTGCGGCGCCTGAGCGCGCACCACGGCGGTGTGCTGTGGCTGTGCAAGGGCTTCGCGCCGAACAGCGGGGCGCTCGGCCATGAGATCGCGCGTGCGCTGAACGTGTCGTCGAGCGTCGGTGTGTTGTCGGGCCCGAGCTTCGCGATCGAGGTGGCACGGGGCCAGCCGACGGCGCTGGTCGCCGCGAGCAGCGACGACACCCTTTGCGAGCAGGCCGTCGAAGCGCTTCACAGCGACAGCCTGCGCGTCTACACCTCGAACGACCCGGTCGGCGTGGAGGTCGGCGGCGCGGTGAAGAACGTGCTCGCCATCGCCACCGGCATCGCCGACGGCATGCAACTCGGCCTGAACGCCCGCGCCGCGCTCATCACCCGCGGCCTGGCCGAGATGACGCGCCTGGGCGTCGCACTCGGCGCGCGCGTCGAGACCTTCATGGGCCTGTCGGGGCTGGGCGACCTGGTGCTGACGGCGACCGGCGACCTGTCGCGCAACCGCACGGTCGGGCGCCTGCTCGCGGAAGGGAACACCTTGTCCGCGATCCTCGCCGACCTCGGCCATGTGGCCGAAGGCGTGGGCACCGCGCCGATGGTGCTGCGCCGCGCGCAGGCGCTGGGTGTGGACATGCCGATCACGCAGGCCGTGGCGCAGGTGCTCGAAGGCAGCACCACGCCGGCCGAGGCGCTCGAACAACTGATGGGCCGTGGTGCGCGGCCCGAGAACATCTGACGGAGACAAAACCCATGCAACGCCGAATCTTCCTGCACAGCACGGCTGCCGCGGCGACCACGCTGGCGCTGCCATCGTTCGCGCAAGCCTGGCCGAGCCGCCCGATCAAGCTCGTGGTGCCGTTCCCGCCCGGCAGCTCGCCCGACATCATCGCGCGCCTGCTCGCCGAGCCGCTCGGCCAGGCGCTGGGCCAGACCGTGATCGTCGACAACAAGCCCGGCGCCGGCGGCAACCTCGGCACCGGCCTGGTGGCGAAGGCCGATCCCGACGGCTACACCCTCCTGTTCACGATCCAGGGCCCGCTCGTCACCGCGCCGTTGCTGAGCGCGAACCTGAACTACGACCCGTTGAAGGACCTGGCGCCGGTCACGCTCGTGGCCACCTCGCCGAACGTGCTGGTCGTCGACCCGAAACTCGGCGCGAACACACTCGCCGACTTCGTGCGCATCGCGAAAGAGAAGGGCGGACAGCTCAACTACGGCAGTGTCGGCAACGGCAGTGCCGCGCACCTGGCGATGGAACTGTTCAAGGCCCGCGCCGGCCTCGACATCGTGCACGTGCCGTACCAGGGCTTCCCGCAGGTCGTGAACGCGATCCTCGGCGGCCAGGTGCAGGCCGGCTTCATGGTGCCCGGCATCGCGATGGGCCAGGTGCGCGCCGGCAAGCTGAAGGCGCTGGGCGTGACGACGCTGGGGCGCTCGGGCTCGCTGCCCGACTTGCCGAGCTTCGTCGAGCAGGGTTACGGCGGCTTCGAGGCGATCTCTTGGCAGGCGGTGCTGGCGCCGGCCGGCACGCCGAAACCGGTCATCGACCGCGTGTCGCGCGAGCTGATCCGCATCATCAAGAGCGACGACGTGCGTGGCAAGATCCTCGGCCAGTATTTCAGCGCTGCAGGCACGGCGCCCGAAGCGCTGGCAGGTTTGATGAAGAGCGAGCGCGAGCGCTGGGCCAGGGTGATCAAGGCGGCGGGCGTGAAGCCGGAGTGAAGGCCGCGCCGGCTACGCACCGCCGGCATAGGCGTTCTGGCGCCAGGCCTCGAACACCGCGACCGCCACGCTGTTGCTCAGGTTCAGGCTGCGCTGCTCGGCGCGCATCGGCAGGCGCACCCGCTGCGAGGGGGCGATGCTGTCGCGCACTGCTTCGGGCAAGCCGGCGGTCTCCGAGCCGAACACGAGCCAGTCACCTGCTGCCCACTGCACCTCGGCGAACGGCCGGCTGCCGCGCGTCGTGAAGGCGAACAGGCGTTGTGCGTCGGGGCGTTCGGTAACGATGAAGGCCGACCACGATGCATGCCGGCGCACCGGCGCGTACTCGTGGTAATCGAGCCCGGCACGCTTGAGCTGCCGGTCGTCCATCGAAAACCCGAGCGGCTCGATCAGGTGCAGGGCGCAGCCGGTGTTGGCCGCCAGCCGGATCACGTTGCCGGTGTTCGGCGGGATCTCGGGCTGCACGAGGACGATGTTGAACATGCGCCGATTGTCGTTGTGCGGCCCACTCAGGCCGCATCGTCGAGCGGCGTTCGTGCCACCACCCACACGTGAACCCGTGCGGCACCGGCCTGCAGCAGCACACGCGCTGCTTCGGAAACGGTGGCGCCGGTGGTCATCACGTCGTCGACGAGCGTGACGGTCGCGCCCGACAACTCGGCGCGGCGCCGCGGCTCGATCGCGAACGCGGTGCGCACGTTGCCGGCGCGCTGGTCGGGGGCCAGCGCGAGCTGGTGCGGTGTGTCTTTCACGCGCAGCAGCAGGCTGGCGTCGGCACGGCAATTCAAGACGCGGGCCAACCGCCGCGCCAGCTCCCAGGCCTGGTTGTAGCCGCGCTCGCGCAGGCGTGCGGCGCTGAGCGGGATCGGCAGCAGCAGCGCGGGTGCGGGCTCGGCACTTCGACCGAAGGTGTCGAGCAGCCGTCGGGTCAGCGGCGGCGCGAGGTCGAGCGCCGAGTGGAACTTGAACTGCGTGATCAGGCTGTCCCACGGATGGGCGTAGTCCACGGCCGCCAGCGCCCGTTCGAACGGCGGCGGATCGGTGAGGCAGGCGCCGCACAGGGCGGCGCCCGCCGGCACCTCGATCGCGCAGCGCCCGCAACGTGGCAACACCGGTGCGAACTGCGCCACGCACAGCGCACACACCCGCTGCGTGCCCCAGTCGTGGCACACCGCGCACTGGCTCGGTGTGGTGGCAACCGTGTCGAGCAGGCAGGTCAACAACATGGCCTCAATATACTGGCCGTCACGATGCCGATACCCGCCCCCGACAATGCCCGCCGCCTCGATGCGGTGGCGGTGAACGCCGCACTGCGGCGTTTGGCGCGCACCCCCGAGCCGCCCTGGCTGCACACCGAAGTGGCGCGGCGCATGGCCGAGAAGCTCCGGGTCATCCTGCTGCAGCCTGAACTCGTGCTCGACTGGTGGGGTTTTCTCGGGGCCGGCAGCAGTGCACTGGCGCTGGCCTACCCGAAAGCGCAACGCTGGATCGTCGAACCCGACGCCATTTGGGCCGAGCGCAGCCGCGCGGCTGCGCGCCGGCCATGGTGGTCGCCGAACCGCTGGGGCGGCGGTGGCGTGGAGGTCATCGAGCAGGCCCAGGAGATTCCGCCCGGAGCCCAGCTGATCTGGGCCAACATGATGCTGCACGCGGTCGTCGACCCGCCGGCTTTGTTCGAGCGCTGGCACCAGTTGCTGCGGGTCGACGGCTTCGTGATGTTCTCGTGCCTCGGCCCGGGCACGCTGCGCGAGCTGCGAGCCCTTTACGAGCGGCTTGGCTGGCCCGCCCCGACGCCGGTTTTCATCGACATGCACGACCTGGGCGACATGCTGGTTCAAGCCGGCTTTGCCGACCCGGTGATGGACCAGGAAACACTGACGCTGCAATGGGACAGCCCGGCCGCGCTGCTGAACGAATTGCGTGCGCTCGGCGGCAACACCGCCCCGGACCGTGCGGCGGGGCTGCACACGCCCCGCTGGCGGCGCGATCTGGAACGCGAACTGAGCTCGCTGCGTGGCCCCGACGGCAAGCTCGGCCTGAGCTTCGAAGTGGCCTACGGTCACGCCTTCAAGGCGGCGCCGCGTCTGCGTGCCGACCAGCCGACGATGTTGTCGCTCGACGACATGCGCGCGATGCTGAGGGCCGGGCGGGCGAGCTCCGGCAAAGGCCTGGGCCCGTGAGCTAAAATTCGCGGGTTGAGTCGGGTTCGGCTGACAACAAGACTCCGGTGCGGCGCGGTTCGCCGCTCGGTCAGGTTCAAGATTCGTTCATTTGGCAGTTTCACAAGGCAGTCGGCGCGGGATGTCAGCAACCCTCATTCACCCCTCGATCGTGCGAGCGTCGGCGGCCAGCCCTTTGCGCTTCGGGCGCGAGTCGGCCAGCGGCGAAGCCTCGGTGCAATGGGTGCTCAAGCGAAACTGCTCGATCACGCCGCGTCAGATGTTGTGGTTCTTCGGTTCGCTCAGCCTGGTCTCGCTCGCGATCGGCGGCTTTTTCTGGCAGCAGGGTGCCACTCTCGTTTTGCCCTTTGCGTGGATCGAGCTGACCGCCGTTGCTGCCGCGCTGTTCGTCTACACGCGCCACGCCACCGACAGCGAACACATCGAGCTGCAACCCGGGCGCCTGATCGTCGAACATGCTTGCGGCCGGCGGGTCGAGCGGGTCGAGTTCGTGCCGTCGTGGGTGCGGGTCGAGCCCGAGTCGGGTGACCGCTCGCTGATCGAACTGTCGGGCCAGGGCCTGCGCATCTGCGTGGGCCGCTTCGTGCGCCCCGAACTGCGCCGCCAACTGGCCGAAGAATTGCGGTGGGCTCTGCGACGCTGGCAGTCGCGCGACCCGCTCCGGGAAAAAAACTGAAAATGCAACCATGAAGACGATGAACGCAATCATTTGCAATGCCGGGCGCCGTGTCGCCGAGTTCAGCCTGACCCTGGGCGCCCTGCTGGCGAGCCATGCGGCCGTGGCGGTGGGCAACCTGCCGGGCGGCCCGGCCGTCAACCAGCTCGACCTTCACCCGCCGGTCACCGACATCGCGGCCGACCAGCGCTGGCTGCACTACTTCATGCTGGTGATCTGCACGGTCATCTTCCTGGCGGTGTTCGGGGTCATGTTCTATTCGATCTTCAAGCACCGCAAATCGAAGGGTGCGAAGTCGGCCAACTTCCATGAAAGCACCACGGTCGAGATCGTCTGGACCATCGTGCCCTTCATCATCGTCATCGGCATGGCGCTGCCGGCCACCAAGGTCGTGGTCGCGATGAAAGACACGAGCGCCGCCGACCTGACCATCAAGGCCACCGGCATCCAGTGGAAATGGGGCTACGACTACCTGAAGGGCGAGGGTGAGGGCATCGGCTTCGTCTCTACGCTCGACGCCACGCAGCGTGAAATGTCCAACTCCGGCAAACCGTCGGGTGACGACTACCTGTTCAAGGTCGACAAGCCGCTGGTCGTGCCCGTCGACAAGAAGATTCGCATCATCACGACCAGCAACGACGTGATTCACGCCTTCATGGTGCCGTCGTTCGGCATCAAGCAGGATGCGATCCCCGGCTTCGTGCGAGACACCTGGTTTCGCGCCAAGGAAGTGGGTGACTTCCACGGCCAGTGTGCCGAGCTGTGCGGCAAGGAACACGCCTACATGCCGATCCACGTGAAGGTGCTGTCGCAGGCCGACTACACGGTGTGGGTCAATGGCCAGAAGAAGGCGATGGCCGCGCTCGCCGACGACCCGACCAAGGTCTGGACGTTGCCCGACCTGATGGCCCGGGGCGAGAAAGTCTATGCCGCGAACTGCGCCGCCTGCCACCAGGCGTCGGGCAAGGGCGGCGGCCCGATCAAGGCGCTGGACGGCGCGGCCGTGGTGACCGACGCCGACCACGCCAAGCAGATCCAGATCCTGCTCAACGGCCAGAACAACGGTGCGATGCCGGCCTGGAAACAGCTCAGCGACACCGAGCTCGCCGCGGTGGCCACCTACACGAAGAACAGCTGGTCGAACAAGACCGGGCAGATCGTGCAGCCTTCCGAAGTGGTCGCTGCGCGCAAGTGAGCGCCCGGTACCGGTTGCACAGAACATCTCCGCAAGATTTCAGTATTGAAGAACGGGAATTGCCATGAGCGCAGTCATTGATCACCACGGCGGCCACGATCACGCCCACGGGCACGACGACCACCACCACGGGGCGCCGACCGGCTGGCGCCGCTGGCTGTTCGCCACCAACCACAAGGACATCGGCACGATGTACCTGCTGTTCTCGTTCGCCATGTTGATGGTGGGCGGGCTGCTGGCGATGGGGATCCGCCTCGAACTGTTTCAGCCGGGCCTGCAGTTCGTCAACCCGCAGCTGTTCAACCAGCTGACCACGATGCACGGTCTGATCATGGTGTTCGGCGCGATCATGCCGGCCTTCGTCGGCTTCGCGAACTGGATGGTGCCGCTGCAGATCGGCGCGCCCGACATGGCCTTCGCGCGCATGAACAACTTCAGCTTCTGGCTGCTGATCCCGGCCGGCGGCATGCTCGTCGGCTCGTTCTTCATGCCCGGTGGCGCGCCCGCCGCCGGCTGGACGCTCTACGCGCCGCTGACGTTGCAGATGGGCCCGTCGATGGACGCCGGCATCTTCGCGATGCACATCCTCGGCGCCAGCTCGATCATGGGCTCGATCAACATCGTCGTGACCATTCTCAACATGCGCGCGCCCGGCATGACGCTGATGAAGATGCCACTCTTCTGCTGGACCTGGCTGATCACCGCCTACCTGCTGATCGCCGTGATGCCGGTGCTCGCCGGTGCGATCACGATGACGCTGACCGACCGCCACTTCGGCACGCACTTCTTCAACCCCGCCGGCGGCGGCGACCCGGTGATGTACCAGCACATCTTCTGGTTCTTCGGCCACCCCGAGGTCTACATCATGATCCTGCCGGCCTTCGGCATCGTCAGCGCCATCATTCCGGCCTTCGCGCGCAAGCGCCTGTTCGGCTACACCTCGATGGTGTATGCCACCGCGTCGATCGCGATCCTGTCGTTCATCGTCTGGGCCCACCACATGTTCACGACCGGCATGCCGGTCACGGGCCAGCTGTTCTTCATGTACGCGACCATGCTGATCGCAGTGCCCACCGGCGTGAAGATCTTCAACTGGATCGCCACGATGTGGCGCGGCTCGATGACCTTCGAGACGCCGATGCTGTTCGCGGTCGGCTTCATCTTCGTGTTCACGATGGGTGGCTTCACCGGCCTGATCCTGGCGATGGCGCCGGTCGACATCCAGCTGCAGGACACCTACTACGTCGTCGCCCACTTCCACTACGTGCTGGTGGCCGGCTCGCTCTACGCCCTCTTCGCGGGCGTGTACTACTGGGGCCCGAAGTGGACCGGCGTGATGTATTCCGAAACCCGCGGCAAGATCCACTTCTGGGGTTCGCTGATCGCCTTCAACGTCACCTTCTTCCCGATGCACTTCCTCGGCCTGGCCGGCATGCCGCGCCGCTACGCCGACTACCCGATGCAGTTCGCCGACTTCAACATGATCGCGTCGCTCGGTGCGTTCTGGTTCGGCCTGATGCAGGTCTACTTCTTCCTGTTCATCGTCGTGCCGATGATGCGCGGCAAGGGTGAGCCGGCACCGCAGCAGCCCTGGGAAGGCGCCGAAGGGCTGGAATGGGAAGTGCCGTCGCCGGCGCCGTTCCACACCTTCGAGCAGCCGCCGAAGCTGAACGCGTCCGCGACCAAGATCCTTGCCTGAGCGACAGAACCGGTACGCTGTGATGACGCCCGAGCAGAGGAAAAAAAACGTGCGCTTCGGCCTGACGCTGGCGTCGATCGCGGTCGTGATCTTCTTCGGCTTCATGCTCAAGAGCGCCGTGCTCGGCATGTGAGCACGAGCCAGCCGCCAAGCCATGTCCGACACGTCGAGCCCCCGCAGCAGCGCCGCCGCATCCTTGCGTGGCGACAACCGCCGCATGGTGCGCAAGCTGCTGGTGGTGACGGCGCTGATGTTCTGCTTCGGCTACGCGCTGGTGCCGATCTACCGCGCGATCTGCACGGCGCTGGGCATCAACGTGCTGTCTTTGTCCGAGCTCGCCACCACCGCCGGCATCACGAGCTACGACACGAACAGCCAGGTCGACCTCGGCCGCACGATCACGATCGAGTTCGACGCCAACGCGCGCGGCCCCTGGGAATTCAAGCCGGCGCAGCGCTCGGTCGACGTGCACCCGGGCCAGCTCACCACCGTGATGTACGAGTTCAGGAACACCCAGAACCGCACGATGGCGGCGCAGGCGATCCCGAGCTATGCGCCGATGCAGGCGATGCCGTACTTCAACAAGCTGGAGTGTTTCTGCTTCAACGAGTACACGCTCAAGCCCGGCGAGGTCAAACAGTGGCCGGTGGTGTTCGTGATCGACCCCAAGCTGTCGAAGGACGTGAAGACGATCACCCTGTCGTACACGTTCTTCGAGGTGGGCGGCAAGGTGCCGGCGGCGCCGGAAGCGGCGGTCAAGGCGGTGGTTGTCGATGCTGAAAAGGCCCGCTCATGAGCACGCCGGCCGGCGGTGACCTGAAACAGGCGGTGCAACGCAAGGGCTCGTTTCTGCAGACGATGCGGGCGGTGGCGTGGTCGTTCTTCGGCGTGCGCAAGTCGAGCGACTACGAAAAAGACGTGAGCCAGCTGAACCCGGTGCATGTGGTCATTGCCGGCGTGATCGGTGCGGCGATCTTCATCACGCTGCTGCTGCTGCTCGTGAACTGGGTGCTGGCCACCGGTGTCGCGAAATAAACCAGCTCAACATTCAAAGAATCAGGACTTCAGGAGAAAACATGTCGGCAGCCGCACCCCAGGGGCACGCACCCTACTACTACGTTCCCGAGCCTTCACGCCACCCGGTGATGGCTTCGATCGGCCTGTTCTTCGTGATCCTCGGCGCGGGCCAATGGATCAACGGCCATGGCTGGGGCGCCTACTCGCTGGTCTTCGGCCTGGCCATGTGGGCCTTCGTGCTGCAGCAGTGGTTCCGCCAAGCCATCCGCGAGAGCGAGAGCGGCCTCTACAGCGACCGCATCGACGTCTCGTTCCGCTGGAGCATGAGCTGGTTCATCTTCTCCGAAGTGATGTTCTTCGGCGCGTTCTTCGGCGCCTTGTACTGGACCCGCCTGCACGCACTGCCCAACCTCGGCAGCCTCGAGAATGCCGTGCTCTGGCCCGACTTCAAGGCCATCTGGCCGAGCAACGCCGCCGGCGCGACCGGCTCGCCGGCCGGCATCGTCGACCCGTTCACGACCATGGGCCCGTGGCCGCTCCCGACGATCAACACGCTGCTGCTGCTGACCTCGGGTGTCACGCTGACGATTGCCCACCATGCGCTGGTGGCCGGTCACCGCGCCCGCACCATCGCGTTCATGTGGATCACGGTGCTGCTGGGCGCGACGTTCCTCGGCGTCCAGGCCTACGAATACATGCACGCGTACAGCGACCTGAACCTGAAGTTGTCGTCCGGCGCTTACGGATCGACCTTCTTCATGCTGACCGGGTTCCACGGTTTCCATGTGTTCGTCGGCATGCTGATGCTGCTGTTCATCACGATCCGCCTGATGAAGGGGCACTTCACGCCGGACCGCCACTTCGGCTTCGAAGGTGCGGCCTGGTACTGGCACTTCGTCGACGTGGTATGGCTGGGGCTCTACATCGTGGTGTACTGGTTCTGATCCGTTTCAGACCCGAATCACAAACGCCGCTGAACGCGGCGTTTGTTTTTGGGTCGATCACTTGCCGAGCGGAATGCCCGTGGGGTGGATCCACCCCGCCCACCAGCTGAACAACACACATGCGAACAACAGCACCGACAGCGCGACCCGCAGCGCCAGCGCCCGCATCATGCTGCCGCTTCGTGTCTTGCCCTCACGGCCGCCGCGCAGCATGAACACACCGGCCATGGCGAGCGCGCCGATGATGCCGACGAAGGCGACGAGGATCAGGGTCTTCATGGCCGCCGATTATCCGCCGCGGGGTCGCGCGTGTCGGTGACGGCCACGCCATCACCCCGTCGCCGCGCGTGGGTGTTGCTCGCCACGGTGCTCGGCGTCGCGCTGACGGCCGGCCTCGGCACATGGCAACTGAACCGCGCCGCGCAGAAGATCGCGATCCAGTCCGCGCTGGAGTCGCGTGCGCTCCTGCCGGTGCTGTCGGCCGCCGATCTGGCGCGCGATGCCGATGCCGCGGTGCTGCAACACCACCGGCCGGCGCGCCTGCGCGGCCACTGGGTCGCCGAGCGCACCGTGTTCCTGGAGAACCGCCAGATGAACGCGCGGGTCGGCTTCTACGTGATCACGCCGTTGCAGCTCGAGGGCCGGCCCGAGGCGGTGCTGGTGCAGCGCGGCTGGGTCGTGCGCAACCTGAACGACCGCAGCCTGCTGCCGCCGATCGCCACACCGTCCGGCCCGGTCGAAGTCGAAGGGCTCATCGCCCCGCCGCCGGCACGGCTGTATGAGTTCAGCGCCGTGGCGGCCGGCGCGATCCGGCAAAATCTCGACCTGACGGCTTTCGCCCTCGAGACGGGTTTGCGGCTGGCGCCGCTGTCGCTGCAACAGCACGACTCGGCGAACACCGCCAACGACGGCCTGCTGCGCCAGTGGCCGCTCCCGGCGGCCAATGTGCAAAAGCACCACGGGTATGCGTTCCAGTGGTTCGCATTGAGCGCCTTGATGGCAGGTTTGTATGTCTGGTTCCAACTCCTCCGACCGCGGCGCAAGCGTGATGACTGACAAGAGCGATCCCCTGAGTTTCACTGTGCACTCCATGCCGACGCCGGCACTCGACGGCGCCGCGCGGCGCACCTCGAGCGGGCGCTGGAAGATGCTGATGGTGCTGCTGGTCTGCGCCGCGCCCGTGGTCGCGTCGTACCTCACCTACTTCGTGATCCGCCCCGAAGGCCGCACCAACTACAGCGAGCTGATCCAGCCGCTGCGGCCGATGCCCGAGAAGCTGCCGCTCGTCGACCTGCAAGGCCGCGCGGTCGATGCTGCCGCGCTCAAGGGCCAGTGGTTGCTCGTCGTGATCTCGGGTGGTGCCTGCGACGGGGTCTGCGAACGCCAGCTCTGGATCCAGCGCCAGCTGCGCGAAACACTCGGCCGCGATAAGGACCGGCTCGACAAGGTCTGGCTGATCAGCGACGCCGCGGTGCCGCGCGCGCAGACGCTCGAGGCCGTCAGCGCCGGTGTGCCGGTGACCGTGCTGCGCGTCGCACCCGAAGCGCTGGCGCAGTGGCTCGCGCCGGCCCCGGGCAGCATGCTGGAGCAGCACATGGTCGTGATCGACCCGCTCGGCAACTGGATGATGCGGGCGCCTGCCGATCCGGAGCCGGCCAAGCTCAAGCGCGACATCGAAAAGCTGCTGCGGGCCTCGGCCGGCTGGGACAAGGCGGGGCGCTGAGTGAACCCGCCTGCCGCCTACGACCTGAGCCCCATCGGCACCGTCGCCCTGGTGGGTGGCTTGCTCGCGCTCGGGCCGCTGCTGTGGGTGTGGCTGCGACCGAGTTCGGTTGCTCCGGGCGAGCGCACAGCGGCCCGGCTGAAGGCGCTTACCCTGGTCACGCTGTTCCTGACTTTTGATCTGGTGCTGTTCGGCGCGTTCACGCGGCTCAGCGATTCCGGCCTCGGCTGCCCCGACTGGCCCGGCTGTTACGGCAGCGCCAGCCCGCTCGGCGCCCAAGCGCAGATACAGAGCGCGCAGAGTGCGTTGCCCGGCGGCCCGGTCACGCACGGCAAGGCCTGGGTCGAGATGATCCACCGTTACCTCGCCACCGGTGTCGGTGCGCTGATCACCGTGATGGCGCTGATGAGCTGGCTCGAAGCGCGCCGGCGCCGCGCGGCGCTCTCGCCCTGGTGGGCCACCGCCACGCTGGTGTGGGTCTGTGCGCAAGGGGCGTTCGGCGCGCTCACGGTCACGATGAAACTCTACCCCGCGATCGTCACGCTGCACCTGCTCGGCGGCCTCGGGCTGCTGGCGTTGCTGGCGGTGCAGACGCGGCTGTACGAGCCGGCGCGGGTGCAGTTGTCGCCGGGCCTGCATGCCGGCGTGTGGCTCGTGGCGGCGCTCAGCGTCGTGCAGATCGCACTCGGTGGCTGGGTCAGCACCAATTACGCCGTGCTCGCCTGCACTGACTTCCCGACCTGCCAGGGCGTGTGGTGGCCGGTGATGGACTTCGAGCACGGCTTCACGCTGCAACGCGAGCTCGGTGCCGGCAAGGACGGCGGCTACCTGCCGTTCGCGGCACTCACCGCGATCCACTTCGTGCATCGCCTCGGCGCCTTCGTGGTGCTGGCGGCGCTGGTGCTGCTGGCCTGGCGCCTGTTCGCGACCGGCCAACCCGCGCTGCGCCGCTGGGCGATGGGCATCGCCGCGGTCGCGCTGTGGCAGCTCGCGAGCGGCCTGAGCAACGTGGTGCTGGGCTGGCCGATCGTCGCCGCGATGGCCCACACCGGTGGCGCCGCGGCGCTGGTCACGTTGCTCGCCGCGTTGCTGACGCAGGGGCGCCGGACGAGCGAAGCCCGCGCCGCGGCGACCGCGCCCGACCACCCATGGCGAGCGACTACGTAAAATGCCGGATTCACTGCGCACCATGTCCGACACCCTCACCCAACCCGTGCCCGCCAGCGTTTCGCTGCCGTCGCGCGCGCGCCAGTTCTATGCACTGACCAAACCGCGCGTGGTGCAGCTGATCGTCTTCTGCGCCGTGATCGGCATGCTGATGGCCACGCCTGGCCTGCCCGACTGGCGCGTGGCGCTCGCTGCGACCGCCGGCATCTGGCTCGTGGCCGCCGCCGCGGCCGCGTTCAACTGCCTGGTCGAGCAGCGCATCGACGCCCGCATGGCGCGCACCGCATGGCGGCCCACGGCCCGCGGTCAGCTCACCAACACGCAGACGCTCACGTTCTCGGCCGTGCTGTGCGCCGCCGGCAGCGCGCTGCTCTGGTTCGCGGTGAACCCGCTGACGATGTGGCTGACCTTCGCCACCTTCGTCGGCTACGCGGTGATCTACACCGTGATCCTGAAGCCGATGACACCGCAGAACATCGTGATCGGCGGCGCGTCGGGCGCGATGCCGCCGGTCCTCGGCTGGGCCGCGATCCGTGGCGACGTGGGGCCCGAGGCGCTGATCATGTGCCTGATCATCTTCCTCTGGACCCCGCCGCACTTCTGGGCGCTGGCGCTGTACCGCGCCGAGGACTACCGCAAGTCGGGCCTGCCGATGCTGCCGATCACGCACGGCTCGGAGTTCACGCGCCTGCACGTGCTGCTCTACACGCTCGTGCTGTTCGCCGGCACGATGCTGCCGTTCATCTCGGGCATGAGCGGGCTGATCTACCTGGCGGCCGCGGTGCTGCTGAGCGGCGGCTTCGTGGTCTACGCGTGGAAGCTGTGGCGCGAATACTCCGAAGCGCTCGCGCGCAAGACCTTCCGTTATTCCATCGTCTACCTGTCCTTGCTGTTCGCGGCACTGCTTGTCGACCACTACCTGAGCCCGCTGCTGTGAAACCACTTCGCTTTCTGACGACTCTGGTGCTGGCCACCGCGCTGCTCGGCTGTGATCAGCTCGGCTCGCCCTCGGCTCAAGTGCAATTCAAGGGCGTCGACATCACCGGCGCCGAGTACGCGCGCACGCTGTCCTTGCCCGACCAGAATGGCAAGGCGCGCACGCTCGACGACTTCAAGGGCAAGGTCACGGTCGTGTTCTTCGGCTACACGCAGTGCCCCGACGTGTGCCCGACCACGATGGCCGAGCTCGCCCAAGTGAAGAAGGCGTTGGGCAAGGACGGCGATCGCGTCCAGGGCGTGTTCATCACGGTCGACCCCGAGCGCGACACGCCGGAAAC
>Ga0073925_1000028_pt1 | contig 48429 bp, 41 predicted proteins | sample GWRWT4_21May14_FD_70952 | JGI IMG/M metagenome (GOLD analysis project Ga0073925, IMG submission 70952) | Sand microcosm microbial communities from a hyporheic zone in Columbia River, Washington, USA - GW-RW T4_21-May-14 | ecosystem: Engineered > Artificial ecosystem > Sand microcosm >...
GATCGTGACGGTGCCGTTCGGTGAAGTAGCAGCCGTGACGGTGAGCGTATTGCCATCGACATCGGTGTCGTTGGCAAGGACCGTGATCGGAGCAGAAGCGCCGGAGTCCTCGGCGACGGTCAGCAGCGGAGCGGCCGCAGTACCGTCGTTCGCCGCAACCGGCGCGTCATTGACGGGCGTGACGTTGAACCCGATCGTGTTCGGCGCCGCATCGAATCCACCCGTGCTGTCTTGCACGCTGAAGGTGAAGCTTGCATAGCCTGCACCGTTCGCATCGGCGGCCGGCGTAAAGACCAGGTTCGTGATGTCGCTGGCGTTGACGACTTGACCGGCAACGACTGCAACGCCGCCCAGCGTCAGTGCGCCTGGCGCAGGCACGCTGTCGATGCGCACACCGGCAAATGTTTGCCCCAGGTCAGCGTCGGCAAAGCCGAAGTCGGCTGCCACAAAACTCTTGCTCGAGTCTTCGTTGATCGTGAAAACCGCGTCGCTGCCGGTGGGTGCCGTGTTGGCGCCGACGTTCACGGTGAGCGTGCCGATGCTCGTGCCGCCCTGGCCGTCGCTCAAGGTGTAGTTGATCGTGACCGCCCCGGTCACGTTGCTCGCCGGCACAAAGTTCAAACTGCCGTCGGGGTTGACGCTGACCGTGCCGAACGCCGCGCCGACCGTGGCGCCCGTGACGCTGAGCGTGCCGCCTTCAACATCGCTGTCGTTCGCCAGCACGTTGATGTTGTTGAGCGGCGTGTTGATCGGCGTGCTGGCCAGGTCGGCGCCGGCCACCGGTGCGTCGTTCACGGCTTGCACCGTGATGCTTTGTGTGACGCTGGCCGAGCTGCCGCCTTCGTTGTCGACCGCATTGAACGAGAGCGTTGTGCTGCCGTTCCAGTCGGCGTTCGGGACGAAGCTCAGCGCGGCACTGCCGGCACTCGCCGGAATCACGCTGCCGATGCCGACCGGCGCCCCGCCGAACAACAACACGCCGTTGGCAGGCAGGCTGGTGATCGTGAAGCTGGCAATGCTGCCGTCGACGTCCGAGCCGGCGAGCGTGATCGGAATACTGGCCGCGTCTTCCAGCCCGCTGGCGGCCGAGGCCACGCCGACCGGTACTTCATTGCTGCCGTTGACGGTGACGGTGATGGTCTGGCTCGTGCCGTCGGCGGTGGTGACGATGAAACTTTCGGTCGGCTGCTGTGCGCTCGTGAGGGCCTGCACGTTGGCGTCGCCATTGCGCAGCACGTAGCTCCAGGTGCCGGTGGCGGTGATCGAAAAATCGCCGTAGGTGCCGGCGCTGCTCGCGGCGGTGAAGGTGCCCGCGTTGTCCACATCGTTCGCAACCAGCGTGCCGCCTGCGCTGAGCGTGCCGTCTTCGCTGACGCTGCCCACCGAGGTGCCGGTGATCACCGCCGCGTCGTTGGTGCCGGTGACGCTCAGGGTCACGGTTGTGGTGGAGCCGTCGCTCAAGGTGACGGTGATGGCGTCGCTCACGGTCTGGCCGCCGGGCAAGGCCTCGGCGCGGCCGTCGAGCGTGTAGGTCCAGGCGCCCGCCGCGTTGAGCACCAGCGAGCCGTAGTTGCCACTGACCGTGCCGGGGTTGAACGCCAGCGCCGGGTTGTCGACGTCGCTCGCGCTCAACACACCGCTCACTGACGGCTGTGTGTTTTCGGTGACCGAGCCGGTGCCGGTGGAGATCACCGGTGCATCGTCGGTGCCGACGATGGTGACGGTCACGCTCGCGGGGGTGCCGTCGGCTGCGCGCACGGTGAATGTTTCGGTCAGCGTGGCGCCGGCACCGAGCGCCTGCACTGCGGCGAGCGCGTTGTTGAGCGTGTAGCCCCACAGGCCCGCTGTGTCGAGCGTGAAACTGCCGTAGGCGCCAGGGGTGGCGGCTTGTGCGACGAAGCTGGCGGCGCCGTCGACATCGCTCACGCTGAGGCTGCCGCCGGCAACGAGCGTGCCGTCTTCGGTGACGCTGCCGTTCTGCGTGCCGCCGATCGTGGCGGCGTCGTTGCTGCCGTTGATGGTGACGGTGACGCTGCTGGTCGTGCCGTCTGCCGATGCCACCGCGAAGGTCTCGGTCAGCGTCTGGCCCGTGGTCAAGGCCTGCACCGCGGGTGCCGCGTTGTTCAGGGCGTAGGTCCAGGCGCCGGCGCTGTTCAGCGTGAAGCTGCCGTAGGTGCCAGCGGTTGCGGGCTGGGCCACGAAGCTGGCCTGGCCGGTGTCGGTGTCGGTGATCAGCAGCGTGCCACTGGCGCCGAGCGTGCCGTCTTCGGTGACGCTGCCACTGCCGGCGGTGATGGTCGCGGCGTCGTTGGTGCCGGTGATGGTCACGGTCACGACCTGCGCGGTGCCGTCGATCGTGCGCACCGTGAAGGTCTCGTTCGGCAGGGTCTGGCCGGCACCGAGTGCCTGCACGGCCGGGTCGGCGTTGTTCAGCGTGTAGGTCCACACGCCCGCCGCATTGATGCTGAACGAGCCGTGCGCACCAGCGACCGCCGTCTGAACGACGAACGCGGCTTCGCCGGCATCAGGGTCGGTCACGGTGAGCGTTCCGGTGGCGCTCAGGGTCGTGTCTTCAACGGTCGCGCCGCTGGCTTGGCCGCCGATCACCGCAGCATCGGGCTGCGGCGTCACGTTCAGCGTGACCGTGTTCGGCACGGTGTCGAAGGCACCGGCATTGTCCTGAACGCTGAACGCGAAGCTCGCGTAACCCGTGCCGTTCGTGTTGGCCGCTGGCGTGAAGACGAGGCTCGCCAAAGCGGCGGCGTTGACGATCTGGCCCGCCGTCACGGCGACGCCGCCGAGCGTGAGCGTGCCGGCGCCCGGCAGCGTGTCGATGCGCACGGCACCGAGCGCCTGGCCCGAATCGGCATCGGCGAAACCGAAGTCGGCGGGCGCGAAGGCCCTGCTCGAATCCTCGGCGATCGTGAGCGTGGCGTCGGTGCCGGTGGGCGGCGTGTTGTTGCCGACGTTGACCAACAGGAACCCGGTGGCGGTGCCGCCGTTGCCGTCGCTGATCGTGTAGGTCACGAGCGTCGGCCCGAACACGTTGGTGGCGGGCGTGAAGTTCAGCGTGCCATCGGGATTGACGCTGACGGTGCCGCGCGTGGGGTCGGCGGTGGCGCCGGTCACGGTCAACGTGTCGCCGTCGACATCACTGTCGTTGCCGAGCACATTGACATTCGTGAGCGGCGTGTTGATGGGGGTCGATGCCACGTCGGCCTGCGTGGCCGGTGCGTCGTTCTGCGCCAGCACCGTGATGCCCTGCGTGACCGCGGGCGACACGCTGCCTTCGTTGTCGGTGGCGCTGAACGAGAGCGTGGTGCTGCCGTTCCAGTTGGCGTTCGGCACGAAGCTGAGCGCGGCGCTGCTGCCGCTCGCCGGGATCACGCTGCCCACGTTGACCGGCACACCGCCGAACAGCAGCGTGCCGTTGGCGGGCAGGGCGGTGATGGTGAAGCTGGCGACGCTGCCGTCCATGTCGGTGGCAGCGAGCGTGACCGGAATGCCGGCCGCGTCTTCCAGACCGCTGGCAGGCGTGATCACGCCCACCGGCGCTTCGTTCGCCCCGTTGACGGTGATCGTCACGGTCTGGCTCGTGCCGTCGGCCGTGGTCACGGTGAAACTCTCGGTCGGCTGCTGCGCGCTGGTCAACGCCTGCACGTTGGTCGCGCCGTTGCGCAGCACGTAGGTCCAGGTGCCAGCAGCGGTGATGACGAAGTCGCCGTACACGCCGGCGCTGCTGGCGGCGACGAAGGTGGTGGCGCTGTCGACGTCGGTCGCGGTGAGCGTGCCGGCGGCGCTGGCGGTGCCGTCTTCGGTGACGCTGCCCACCGAGGTGCCGGTGATCACGGCGGCGTCGTTGGTGCCGGTGATGCTGACGGTCACGGTGGTCGTCGAACCGTCGCTCAGCGTGACGGTGATGGGCTCGCTCACGGTCTGGCCGCCGGCGAGCGGCTCGGCCCGCGCGTCGAGCGTGTAGGTCCAGCTGCCATTGGCGGCCAGCACCAGCGCGCCGTAGGCGCCGCTGATCGTGGCGGGGGTGAAGGCGAGCGTGGCGTTGTCCGCGTCGCTCGCGGTGAGCGTGCCGCTGACCGAAGGCTGCGTGTTCTCGACGACCGCGCCGGTGCCGCTGGAGATGACCGGTGCGTCGTCGGTGCCGACGATGTTGACGGTGACGCTCGTGGTCGTGCCGTCGGTCGAGACGACGCTGAAGGTGTCGGTGTAGGTCGTACCGGCGACGAATTCGTTGTGTGCGGAACTGGCGGTGTAGGTCCAGACACCGGCGGCGTTGATCGCAAAGCTGCCGTAGGTGCCGACAGTGCTGGTTTGCGCCACGAAGGTGGCCGGGCTGTCGACGTCGCTGATCGTCAGCGTGCCGCCGGCTGTGAGCACCGCATTGGTCTCGGTCAGATTGACCGTGGCCGAGCCGAGCACGGCAGCGTCGTTGGTGCCGGTGATGCTGACGGTTACGACCTGGGCCGTGCCGTCGATGCTGCGCACCGTGAAGGTCTCGGCCGGCAGGGTCTGCCCGGCGCCGAGTGCCTGCACGGCCGGGTCGGCGTTGTTCAACGTGTAGGTCCACACGCCTGCAGCGTCGATGCTGAACGAGCCGTGTGCGCCCGCGACCGCGCTCTGAACGACGAAGGCGGCTTCGCCCGCGTCGGGGTCGGTGACGGTGAGCGTGCCTGACGCGCTCACCGCCGTGTCTTCCACGGTCGCGCCGGCGGACTGGCCACCGATCACGGCAGCATCGGGCACGGGCGTGACGTTCAGTGTGATGGTGTTCGGCGCCACATCGAAGGCCCCGGCGTTGTCTTGCACGCTGAACGTGAAGCTCGCGTAGCCCGTGCCGTTTGCGTTCGCAGCGGGCACGAAGACGAGCTTGCCGGCGGTGATGTCGGCGACCGAAATGATCTGGCCGGCGACCACGGCCACGCCGTCGAGGCGCAGACTGCCGGCGGCCGGCAAGGTATCGACGCGCGCGTTGGCGAAGGTCTGGCCGCTGTCGGCGTCGGCGAAGCCGAAGTCGCCGGCCTGAACCGTGTAGCTGCCGTCTTCGGCGAGCGCGCGGGTGGCGTCGGCGCCGGTGGGCGGCGTGTTGCTGCCCACGTTGACGGTGACGTTGGCCGAGCTCACGGCGCCCGACGGGTCGGTGACGGTGTAGCTGATCAGCACCTGGCCGGCGAAGTTGGCAGCCGGCGTGAAGGCCAGCGTGCCATCGGGGTTCACGCTGACCGTGCCTTGCGCCGGGTTGGCCAGCGTGGCACTGGTGACGGTGATCGGGTCGCCGTCGACATCGCGGTCGTTGGCCAGCACGGCGATCGTCACCGGCGCGTTGATCGGCGTCGAGGCGAGGTCGTCGTTCGCGGTCGGCGTGTCGTTCTGCGGCGTCACGTTCAACGTGAGCGTGGCGGTGGACGTGGCTGTGCCATCGGTGGCGGTGTAGCCGATGGCCGGCACCGCGCCGTTGAAGTCGGGTGCCGGCGTGAAGGTGTAGCTGCCGTTCGCGAGCATCGTCAACGAGCCCACGCCGGCGATCATCGCCGTGCTGCCGGCGGCATACACGACGCCGCCCACGGTGAACTGGCTCAGCGTGAGAGCCGGGCTGTCGACATCGCTGTCGTTGGCCAGCACGTTGCCGCTGACGGGTGTGTCTTCGACGGCCGTGGCGCTGTCGGGGCGGGCCACCGGGGCGTCGTTGACCGGCGCAATGGTGATCGCCACGGTGCTCGGGGCAGAGCTGATTCCGGCGTCGTTGCTTACGGTGAACGTGAGCGGCAACTGGCCGTTGAAGTCGGCCGCCGGAACGAACACGAGGTTGGCGGCTTGCGCAGGCGTCAGTGCGGCGCCGGCCACGACCCGCGTGACACCATCGGCCAGGTACAGCACGCCGCTGCTGGGCAGGGCGGTGACGCTGACCGACACAATGGTGCCGTCGACATCGGTGCCACCCAGGCGCACCGCGACCGGCGTGTCTTCGAAGCCGCTGCCGGCGCTGCCCGGGCTGGCCACCGGGGCATCGTCGACGGGGCTGACCGAGACGCTGATGGTGGAGGGCGCCGACGTGGTGCCGGCGTCGTCGGTGACCGTGAACGCGATGCCGGTGCTGCCACTGAAATCGGGTGCCGGTGTGAACAGCAGGCCCGTCGCCTGCGCCGGGGTGAGCGTCTGGCCGGCAAGCACCGGTGTCACGCCATCGGCGAACAGCAGCGTGCCGCCTGCGGGCAGGGCGGTGACGGTGATGCCGGTCACCCGGCCGTCGACATCGGTGCCGCCCAGCGTGACCGGAATGCTGCCGTCTTCGACGCCGGAAACCGCCACGGGTGTGGCCACGGGCGCGTCGTTCACGGCCGTCAAGCCGACGCTCACCGTGCCACTGGCGGCTGCGATGCCGCTGACGACGGTGTAGCCGAAGTCGCCCACCGGCGCGCCCGGCACGTAGTCGGCCGGCGGCACGTAGACCAGACCGGGCAGGTCGGCCGGGGTCAGCACGGTATTGGCCGACACCAGCGAGCCGTCGGCCTTGCGGATCTCACCGATCACCGGCAGGCGCTCGATCGTGATCGTGGCGGTGGCGCTGGCGCCGCCCGGCAGCGGCAGCCCGAGGTTGACCTGCGCGCCTTGCTCGAAGGCCGAGATCGCGCCCGAACCGGCGCTCAGGCCCGGCGGGGTCGTTGGTGGCGCTTCTTCCTGGCCGCCGCCATCGGGCAAGACCACGGGCGTGCGTGTCACGGTGTTCTGGAAGAAACCTGCCGGCGTGAGCGCTTCGCTGATGCGTTCGACACGCAGGCCTTGCTGCAGGTTGCCGTCGCCGCCACCGGCCAGGCCGGCAGCCGTGGCGGCCTGGCTGTCACCTTCGTTCAGGCCGGTGATGACGCGGTCGATCTCGTTGCCTTGCACCGGCTTCGCAGTGCGGGTGGCGTCGGGCGGGGAGTCGATCTCGACGATGCCGTCTTGCGAGGTCAGGATCACGTCGCCCGTCGTCACCAGGTCGCCGATCTTCAGCGGGTGCATCTTGCCGTCCGGGCCGCGGCGCATGGCCGTGCCCCGCAAGCCGGTGACGGTGCCAGAGTTCGATTGGATCGTGGGCATGAGATGACCTTGCTGCATATACAAAGATGTAGGTTGTGTCGGAGCGTAACCGGTGGCGCTTGCCTTATGTGCTTCAGTCCGTAAGCCGGTGTGAACTGAATCACCGATCACTGCGGTTTTCATGCAGATAAGGCAGGCGTGGCTTTCCGTGCGCTCGTGCGCTCAACGGTTTATCGGCGGCGCTGCGCCACGCTTGAGGCCTGGATGCCAGCGTTCCAGTGAGGTTTGTCACGCTCGGCGCGCCGAAGCGCCGCCGAAGCCGGTCAGCGCTCTCGCAGCGCGTAGGCCTTGCCCTTGAGGATGGGCTTGAGCAGGTAGGACATGACCGTCTTGTTGCCGGTCAGGATGTCGACTTCGGCTGTCATGCCGGGAATGACCGGCAGCTTCTCGCCGAAGTTGGCCTGGGTCGTGCGCACCCGCACCAGATAGAACGCGTTGCCACGTTCGTCGAGAACCGTGTCGGGGCTGATGTTCTCGACCTCGGCCGCCAGGCCGCCGTAGATCGAGAAGTCGTAGGCGGTGAACTTGACGGTGGCCGCCTGGCCCGGGTGGATGAAGGCGATGTCGCGCGGCTGCACCTTGGCTTCGAGCACCAGCACGTCGTCGAGCGGCACGATCTCGACGATGTCCTTGCCCGGCTGCACCACGCCGCCCACGGTGTTGGCCAGCAGGCGCTGCACGCGGCCCCGCACGGGGCTCTTGATCTGCGACTTGTCGACCTTGTCGGTGAGCGCCACCGCGCCCTGGTTCAGCGCGTTGATCTTGCCCAGCACGTCGGCCATTTCCTTGCGGGCCTCGTTGCGGAAGGCCAGCTCGGTTTCCTGGATCTTGCGCTGCGCTTCGCCGATGGCGGCCTGCACGCGGCTGATCTGCGCCCCGGCCTGCTCGGAGTCGCCGCGGCCCTTGGACACTTCGCGTTCGAGCCGCAGGATGTCGACTTCAGACACCGCGCCGCTGGCCAGCAGCGGTTTGGTCTTGCCGAGTTCCTGCAGGCTCAGCTCCAGGCTGCGTTCGGCGGAGCTCTTGCGCGAGCGCATCTCGGCCAGCTCCTGCTGGCGCTGCTCGAGCTGCTGGCGGTTGATCGCGAGTTGGGTGTTCAGCTCCGAGACACGCGTTTCGTACAGGCGCCGTTCTTCTTCGACGATGCGAATCTCGGCCGGGCTCTCGCCCGGAGGCGGCGGCAGGAAAGCCGAGCCTTCCGCGAGCGCGCGCAAGCGCGCCTGCCGGGCGCGCAGCGCGAAGCCCTGCGCCTCGCTCTCACGCACACCCGAGGTGGCGCGGGTTTCGTCGATCTTCAGCAGCAACTGGTCTTTTTCGACCACCTGGCCTTCCTTGACCAGGATCTCGGAAACCACGCCGCCGTCGAACGACTGGATCAGCTGCAGCTGCCGGGAAGAAATCACCCGAGCGTCGCCCTTGGTGATCTCGTCGACACGCGCGAGCGCGGCCCACACGATCATCAGCACCACCACCACGACGGCCGCCCGCACGATCTTCTGCGCGCGCTGGGTTTTTGCCTGTGACATCACCTCGGTCGCCTGCAGCTCGAAGCTGCGAAAGCCGGCGCGGTTGGCTTCGTCGTCGCCCACGCCCGCGCCGAAGATCCGATTCGTCAGCGGCTCGAGCGTGAGGCGGATGCGTTCCAGCGCACGAATCACCAGCGGCTGCGGTGCCGCAGCGGCTGGCGGCAGCAGCGCCGGCACCGGAGCGGGCGCAGGGGCTGGCACGGCTTCGATCGGATCGTCGTTCGTGTTCATGCCGCTTTCGCCACGCGCCCGCTGGCCAGTGCTTCCATGATGCGGTCGCGCGGGCCGTCGGCCACGATGCGGCCGCCGTCGATCACGATCACGCGCGTGACCATCGCCAGCATCGACGTGCGGTGCGTCACCAGCACCACGGTCTTGTTCTGCGCGAAGGCGGTCACGCGGGCGGTGATCTGCGCTTCGGTCGAGAAGTCCATCGCGCTGGTCGGCTCGTCGAGCAGCAGGATCGGTGCGTTGTGCAGCAGCGCGCGCGCCAGGCCCACGCTCTGGCGCTGCCCGCCGGAAAGCGACTCGCCACGTTCGCCCACCGGCATGTCGAAGCCGCGCGGGTGGCGGTTCACCAGTTCGCTCATGCCGGCGATGTCGGCGGCGACGACGATCGCGGAGTCGTCGGCATAGGGCAGGCCGAAGGCGATGTTCTCGCGCAGCGTGCCGTAGAAGAGCGTCACGTCCTGCGACACGTAACCGAGGTTGCGGCGCACGTCGGCCGGGTCGAGCTGGCGCAGGTCGATGCCGTCGAGCAGCACCGCGCCGTCGGTGGGCTGGTACAGGCCCATGATCAGGCGCTGGATCGTCGACTTGCCCGAGCCCACGCGGCCGATCAGCGCCACCCGCTCGCCGGCAGCGATCTTGAAGCTCAGGCTGTCGAGCGCCGAGTCTTGCCGGCCGGGGTAAGCGAACTTGACGTTGCGGAACTCGATGTCGCCACGCAGCTGCGCACGCTGGATGAACGTCTGGCCGAGCGGGCGCTCGACCGGCTTGTCCATGACCGTGTTCAGGTTGTCGAGCGCGGTGCGCGCGCCCTGGTACTGCATCAACAAACCGACGATCTGGCCCGCCGGCGCCAGCGCGCGGCCCGAGAGCATGCTGACCGCGATCAGCGCGCCCATCGTCAGCTCGCGCTGGCCGATCAGGTAGACACCGACGACGAGGATCGCCACCGTGACCGCCTGTGACAAAAGATTGGTGCCGTACATCGCCTTCGACGACAGCGCGCGCATCTTCACGCTGGTGCGCGCCAGGAACACGTTGGAACGCTCCCATTTCGCCTGCACCACGCTCTCGGCGCCTTGTGACTTGATGGTCTCGATGCCGGTCAGGCTTTCGATCAGCGTGGCGTTGCGCAGTGCACCGGCCTTGTACGTGGTCTCCGACAGCTCGTGCAGGCGGTTCTGCAGCACGTAGCCGAGGACCAGGATGATCAGCCCCGCCACGATCACCGGCAGGGCGAGCCAGGGCGAGATCCACGCGATCACGATCACGAACAGCAGCGCGAACGGCAGGTCGATCAGCGCCGTGACGGTGCCCGACGCGATGAAGTCACGCACCTGCTCGAAGCCGCGCAGGCTGGCGGCGAAGGAGCCGACCGACTCGGGGCGGTGTTCGAGCCGCATGCCGAGCACCTTTTCCATCAGCTTGGCCGAGATCTGCACATCGACCCGAGCGCTCGCTTCGTCGACGAAGTGGCTGCGCAAGAGGCGCATGAACAGGTCGGCGCAGAACACGAGCGCGACACCGATGGACAGCGCCCACATGGTCTCGATCGCGTTGTTCGGAACCACGCGGTCGTAGACGTTCATCGAGAACATCGGGAACGCGAGTGCGAACAGGTTGATCAGCAGCGCGGCCCACAACACGTCGCGGTAGACGAAACGTTGCTGCAGCAGCGCGCCCCAGAACCAGTGGCGTGACGCGAGCGTGGAGGGCGCCGCGCCCTCGGGGCCGGGGCGGCCTTCGGTGCGCGCGTCGAAGCGGAAATGCGGGCGTGCGAACAGCACGACGCCGGTGAAGCGCTGCGTGAGCTCTTCTCGGCTGAGCGTGACGGAACCTTGTGCGGTTTCTGGCAGCAGCACACGCGCAGCGCCGGGCGCGCCGGCTTCGCTGTCAGCGGGCTCCCAGCCGGTCAGCACGCACGCGGTGTCGCCTTTCAGGATCAGGATCGCAGGCAGGGCGGCGAGGTCGATGCGCTCGAGCGCGATGCGCTGCACCTTGGCCGACAAGCCCCCTCGCGCCGCGGCGCGTTCGGCCAGGTCGAGCGAGAGACGCCCGCCTTCGAGCGGCAACGCGGCCGAGAGCGACGCGCGCGAGGCCGACAGGCCATGCAGCCGGCAGACCTCGACCAGGCAGTCGAGCAGCGGGTCGGGGTGGATCAGGTCTTCGCGCAAGCGCTGTGGCGCGGCGCCCGGTCTGGCCCCCGGCGTGGCGGCTGTCGTGGCGGAAATCTCGGTCATGCGATCAGGGAAAAGCTCGGGAGCATCACGCTATATCGGCAACGTACACGTCGAATTGACCCCGCTTGTGGTCGGCGAAAAAACGCTTCAGCGTTTCGCGGGTGGTGCGAAAGGCGATCTCGTCCCACGGCACTTCGTGTTCGTGGAAGAGCTTGGCCTCGATGCTTTCGGGGCCGGGCGCGAACTCGGTGTCGAGCAGGCGCGCGCGGTAGAACAAGTGCACCTGGCCGACACGGGCCACGTTGAGCACCGTGTACAAACCTTGCAGCTCGATGTGCGCGCCGGCCTCCTCATTGGTTTCGCGCATCGCACCTTCGGCCACCGTTTCGCCGAGTTCCATGAAGCCGGCCGGCAGCGTCCACAGGCCGTAGCGCGGTTCGATGTTGCGCCGGCACAGCAGCACCTGGTCGCCCCAGACCGGCAGCGTGCCCACCACGTTGAGCGGGTTTTCGTAGTGGATGGTGTGGCACACCGTGCAGGTGGCGCGCTCGCGGTTGTCGTCGGCCGGCATGCTGTACACGGCCGCGCCGCCGCAGGCCTTGCAATGCTTGATGCTGCGGGGGGTGAACATGCGGCGCAGTGTAGCGTGCAGGTACCGTGCGCAAGGCACAAGGCCCGGCGCTGCGTGGCATCATTCCGGGCACTTCGCGCGCCGCGCCACACCCATCAGGAAACCCGAACATGAGCTTCGTCTTCACGCCGCCCGCCACCCCCTCCGTTCCCGTTCAAGGCGGTGCTGCGACGGCGCTGTTTCCGGTGCATCGCATCTACTGCGTGGGCCGCAACTACGTGGAACACGCGATCGAAATGGGCCACAGCGGGCGCGAGGCGCCGTTCTTCTTCATGAAGCCGGCCGACGCGGTGCTGCCGATCGCCGAAGGCACGGTCGGGCAGATGCACTACCCGAGCATCAGCCAGAGCCTGCACCACGAGCTGGAGCTGGTGGTGGCCATCGGCAAGGGCGGGCGCGACATCAGCGCTGCCGACGCGATGAGCCATGTGTGGGGTTACGCGGTGGGGCTGGACATGACGCGCCGCGACCTGCAGGCCGAAGCCAAGAAACTCGGCCGGCCCTGGTGCATCGGCAAGGGCTTCGACGAATCGGCGCCGATCGGGCCGATCCGCCGTGCCGAAGAATGTGCGCTCGGCGCCGAGACGAAGATCCGGCTCGACGTGAACGGTACGCAGCGGCAAGCGAGCGTGCTCGGCAAGCTGATCTGGAGCGTGGCCGAGATCATCGAGCACCTGTCCAAAGCCTGGGAGCTCGCACCGGGCGACCTGATCTTCACCGGCACGCCCGAAGGCGTGGCCGCCGTGGTGGTGGGCGACACGCTGAGCGCGAGCGTCGAAGGCGTGGGCACGCTCGAAGTCCAGATCGTCGCCGGCTGAACGGGAGCGCACGCATGCAGCTCTACAACTACTTCCGCTCGTCGGCCTCGTACCGCGTGCGCATCGCGCTCGCGCTGAAGGGGCTGGACTACGACTACATGCCGGTGCACCTGTTGAAGAACGAACAGCTCGGCCCGGCCTTCGCGCAGATCTCGCCGGCCGGGCTGGTGCCGGTGCTGCAAGACGGCGACAAGCTGCTGACGCAGTCGATCGCGATCATCGAGTACCTCGACGAAACCCACCCCGAGCCTTCGCTGCTGCCCGGCGACGCGTTCCAGCGTGCCCGCATCCGCGCGCTGGGCCAGGACATCGCCTGCGAGATCCACCCGATCAACAACCTGCGCGTGCTGCGCTACCTGGTGCGCGACCTGAAGGTCAGCGAAGACGACAAGAACCGCTGGTACCGGCATTGGGTCGAGACCGGGCTCGAAGCGGTCGAGCGTCAGCTCGCCGGCAGCGCGGAGCAAGGCAGGTTCTGTTTCGGTGACACACCCACGCTGGCCGACTGCGTGCTCGTGCCGCAGATCCACAACGCCCAACGCATGGACTGCCGGCTCGACCACGTGCCGACCGTGATGCGCGTGTTCGGCGAGTGCATGCAGCTCGACGCGTTCTCGAAGACTCAGCCGTCGGCTTGCCCGGATGCAAGCTGAGCCCTGGCCGCACGCCGACTGGCTGCGGCCGGGCTGGCATGTGCCGGGTGTCGGCGCGTTGATGACGACACGCCACGGTGGTGTCAGCCAGGGGCCGTTCCAGAGCCTGAACCTGCGCGACGGCCTGGGTGACGACCCGCTGGCGGTGCGGCAGAACAAGGCGCTGCTGCAAGCCGCGATCGGCGCGCAGCCGGTGTTTCTGAATCAGGTGCACGGCACCCAGGTCGTGCGCTTGTTCGAAACCGACGGTGCTCACGATGCGCCGGTTCACACCGCCGATGCGAGTGTCACCACCGAGCCCGGTGTCGCCTGCACCGCGCAGGTCGCCGATTGCCTGCCGGTGCTGTTCGCGGCGCCGAACGCCCGCGCGGTGGGCGCCGCGCACGCCGGGTGGCGCGGCCTGGCGCTCGGCGTGCTCGAAGCGACGCTGGCATCGGTGTGCAGCCTGGCGCAGTGCAAGCCGTCGGAAGTGCAGGTCTGGCTGGGTGCCTGCATCGGGCCGCGCCGGTTCGAAGTCGGCGCCGATGTGCTCGACGCGTTCGGCGCCTCGACGACCGCGGGTGACACCGCGCTCTTCGTTCGTCACGCGCCCGGCAAATGGCTGGCCAACCTGCCGCAACTGGCGCGCGAGCGGCTGTGTGCGGCCGGCGTTCAGGCCATCAGCGGTGGCGACTGGTGCACGGTGGAAGAGAGCTCAAGGTTCTTTTCTTTCCGGCGCGACCGCGTCACCGGGCGCATGGCCGCGGCCATCTGGATCGAGCGGCGCGGCGGCGCCTGAATCTTCAGCGGCAAGCGCGTCCTGCGTGCGCCGCAGGCGCCGCCGCGCCGGGCTGCCCAGCAGGTACAGCACGATCGCCAGCGGCAGCAGGCCGTAGAGCAGCAGCGTGAACAGTGCGCCCAGCACCGTGCCCTGCGGGCTGGTGGCCTCGACCACCGCCACCATGAGCACCACGTACATCCACGCGATCGCGACCAGAAACATCGTTCGTTGCCTCGTTTTCCTGGATTCTCAGGCCGGATTCTGTTGCCTTAATGTGAGATTGAATGTCATAATGCGGCATACATCGGCACCGAATCCGGATATACAAAGTGGCATCGCTCACGTAAAACCGGTTCATCGAGCGGCTGCAGCGCCTCGCAGAAAGCGCCGCCAAAAATTCCTGGAAGGAGACACATGAAAACCCAACCCGACACGCCACTTCCGACGCCCGCCGACATGGCCGCCAGCGCGCAGGCGATCGGCTCGCAGCTCGGCGAAGTGTGGAAGACCGTCTCCGGCCTGAGCCTGCCAGTGCCGGTGCTGGCCGAGGTTCAGAGCAGCTACCTGAAGCAGGCGACGGAGCTCTGGAACCAGACGCTGCAGCACGGCCAGGCCGCCACGCCCACGGCCGACCGGCGTTTCGCCGCGCCGGCCTGGGCCGCCAATCCGGCCGCGGCCTACACCGCCCAGATGTACCTGCTGAACGCGCGCACGCTGATGCAGATGGCCGAGAGCCTGGAAGGCGATGCGAAGACCAAACAGCGCATCCGCTTCTCGGTGCAGCAGTGGCTCGATGCGTCGTCGCCGAACAACTTCCTCGCGCTCAACCCCGATGCGCAGCGCAAGGCGCTCGAGACGCAAGGCGAGAGCATCAGCCAGGGGATGAAGAACCTGTGGCACGACGTGCAGCAGGGCCACGTCTCGCAAACCGACGAAAGCGTGTTCGAGGTCGGCCGCAACGTGGCCACCAGCGCCGGCGCCATCGTGTTCGAGAACGAGTTGTTCCAGCTGATCGAATACAAGCCACTGACCGCCAAGGTCTTCGAGCGGCCGATGCTGTTCGTGCCACCCTGCATCAACAAGTACTACATCCTCGACCTGCAGCCCGAGAACTCGCTGATCCGCTACACCGTCGAGCAGGGCCACCGCGTGTTCGTGGTGAGCTGGCGCAATGCCGACGACAGCATCAAGCACTACACGTGGGACCAGTACATCGAAGACGCGGCGATCCGTGCGATCGGCCTGGTGCAGGAGATCAGCGGCAGCGAGAAGATCAACACGCTCGGCTTCTGTGTCGGCGGCACGATCCTCTCGACGGCGCTGTCGGTGCTCGCTGCGCGCGGCGAAAAGCCGGCGGCGAGCGTGACCCTGCTGACCACCTTCCTCGACTTCCGCGACACCGGCGTGCTCGACCTCTTCATCGACGAGACGATGGTGAAGATGCGCGAGATGACGCTGGGCCCGCAAAGCCCCGGCGGCGGCAGCCTGCTCAAGGGCCAGGAACTGGCCACGACCTTCAGCTTCCTGCGCCCGAACGATCTGGTCTGGAACTACGTCGTCGGCAACTACCTGAAGGGCGAAACGCCGCCGCCCTTCGACCTGCTGTACTGGAACGGCGACAGCACCAACCTGCCGGGGCCGATGTACTGCTGGTACCTGCGCAACACCTACCTCGAGAACAACCTCGTCGAGCCGGGCAAGATGACCGTGTGCGGCGAGAAGATCGACCTTCGCACCATCGACGCGCCGGCCTACGTGTACGCCTCGCGTGAAGACCATATCGTTCCGTGGGAAGGTGCCTACCGCAACACCCAGGTGCTGGGTGGCAAGACGCGCTTCGTGCTCGGCGCTTCGGGCCACATCGCCGGCGTGATCAACCCGCCGGCCAAGGGCAAACGCAGCCACTGGATCGGTGCCACGGCCGCACTGCCCGAGCAGGCCCAGGCCTGGTTCGACAAGGCGAAAGAACACCCGGGCAGCTGGTGGACCGACTGGTCGAACTGGCTCAAGACCCACGCCGGCAAACAGATCGCGGCGCCGAAGGTTCCGGGGAACAAGGCTCACAAGGCCATCGAGCCGGCGCCGGGCCGGTACGTCAAACAAAAAGCCTGAAACTGGTGCCGCGTTGACCCGCTTCGCGAGCAGCGCGCTATTCTTCCCCTCATCGACACACTGGAGAACCCCATGACCACCGACATCGTCATCGTCGCCGCCGCCCGCACCGCCGTGGGCAAGTTCGGCGGCACGCTCGCCAAGACCCCGGCACCGGAACTCGGCGCCGCCGTCGTGGCCGACCTGCTGCGCCGCGCCAACCTGTCGGGCGAGCAGATCAACGAGCTGATCTTCGGCCAGGTGCTGACGGCTGGTTCGGGCCAGAACCCGGCGCGCCAGACCGTGATCAAGAGCGGTCTTCCGCAAGGCGTGCCGGCGCTGACCATCAACGCCGTGTGCGGCTCCGGCCTGAAGGCCGTGATGCTCGCCGCGCAAGCCATTCGCGACGGCGATTCCGAGATCATCATCGCCGGCGGGCAAGAGAGCATGAGCATGTCGCCTCATGTGCTGCCGGGCTCGCGCGACGGCACCCGCATGGGCGACTGGAAAATGGTCGACACCATGATCGTCGACGGCCTGTTCGACGTGTACAACAAGTACCACATGGGCATCACCGCCGAGAACGTGGCGAAGAAGTACGACATCACGCGCGAGAAGCAGGACGCGCTCGCGCTCGGTTCGCAGCAGAAGGCGGCCGCCGCACAGGAAGCCGGCAAGTTCAAGGACGAGATCGTGCCTTTCAGCATCGCGCAGAAGAAGGGCGACCCGATCGTCTTCGCGAGCGACGAGTTCATCAACAAGAAGACCAACGCCGAAGTGCTGGCGGGCCTGCGCCCGGCCTTCGACAAGGCCGGCAGCGTGACCGCCGGCAACGCCTCGGGCCTGAACGACGGCGCGGCCGGCGTGGTCGTGATGACCGCGAAGAAGGCGCAACAACTCGGTCTGACGCCGCTGGCGCGCATCGCCAGCTACGCCACCGTGGCGCTCGACCCGAGCATCATGGGCATGGGCCCGGTGCCGGCGTCGCAGAAGGCGCTGGAGCGCGCCGGCTGGAAAGCGCAAGACCTCGACCTGCTCGAAATCAACGAAGCCTTCGCCGCGCAAGCCTGCGCCGTCAACAACGAGATGGGTTGGGACACGAGCAAGGTCAACGTCAACGGTGGTGCCATTGCCATCGGTCACCCGATTGGTGCGTCCGGCTGCCGCATCCTGGTGACTTTGCTGCACGAAATGCAGCGCCGCGACGCCAAGAAGGGCATCGCTTCGCTGTGCATCGGCGGTGGCATGGGCGTTGCACTGACGGTCGAGCGCTGAGCGCTTTCGACTGAAGCCAAGCCCTGCGCGCACCGCGCGCGGGCCGGCCGCCTGAGCCTCGACGCTCGGGCGGCTGTTCGTTTTTGCATCAACAGGGAAGAGAAGTGAGTAAAAAAATCGCATACGTCACCGGCGGCATGGGTGGCATCGGAACGACCATGTGCCAGCGCCTGCACCAGGACGGTTTCACCGTGATCGCCGGTTGCGGCCCGAGCCGCGACCATGCCAAGTGGCTGGGTGAGCAGTCGGCGCTGGGTTTCAAGTTCGTCGCCTCGGTCGGCAATGTGGGCGACTGGGATTCGACGGTCGCGGCCTTCCAGAAGGTCAAGGCCGAACACGGCCCGATCGACGTGCTCGTGAACAACGCCGGCATCACCCGCGACGGCATGTTCCGCAAGATGAGCCGTGCCGACTGGGACGCCGTGATCGAGACCAACCTGACGAGCCTGTTCAACGTGACCAAGCAGGTCATCGACGACATGGTCGACCGCGGCTGGGGGCGCATCATCAACATCAGCTCGGTCAACGGCGAGAAGGGCCAGTTCGGCCAGACCAACTACTCGGCGGCCAAGGCCGGCATGCACGGTTTCACGATGGCGCTGGCGCAGGAAGTGGCGAACAAGGGCGTGACGGTGAACACCGTGAGCCCGGGTTACATCGCGACCGACATGGTCAAGGCGATCCGGCAAGACGTGCTCGACAAGATCATCGCCGGCATCCCGGTCAAGCGCCTGGGCACGCCGGACGACATCGCGTCGATGGTGGCTTGGGTGGCGTCGGACGAGTCAGGGTTTGCGACCGGCGCTGACTTCTCGGTCAACGGCGGTCTGCATATGGGGTGACGCGTTGTTCTGACCCGCGTTGCGGGTCAGAACAGCTTGCCCACGTTCAACAGCGTCAACACCCCCAGCAGACCGAAGATTGCCGCCGCGATGGCGTGCACCAGCCGCATCGGCACCTGGCTTGCGAGCTTGTCGCCGACGAACACCGCCGGCACGTCGGCGATCATCATGCCCAGCGTGGTGCCGGCCACGACCGCCACCAGGTCTTCGTAGCGCGCCGCCAGCGCCACGGTCGCGATCTGCGTCTTGTCGCCCATCTCGGCCAGGAAGAACGCGATCAGCGTGGTGCCGAAAGCACCGAAGCGCGAAGGCTTCGCCGCTTCGTCGTCGATCTTGTCGGGCACCAGCATCCATGCGGCCATCGCGATGAACGAGACGCCGATGACCCAGCGCAGCACCTCGGGCCCGAGCGCTCGCGCCACCCAGGCGCCGAGCAGGCCGGCGGTCGTGTGGTTCAGCAAGGTGGCGAACAGGATGCCGAGGATGATCGGAACGGGTTTGCGGAACTTGATCGCCAGCAGCATCGCCAGCAACTGGGTCTTGTCGCCCATCTCACCGAGCGCCACCACGCCGGTGGATATCAGAAAAGCTTCCAGAGATGGCTCCGTTTTCAGCCAGCGGCGATGGCTTGCGCCGCCGCGGTTTCAAGTGACGGCGTGCTGCCGTCCCAGGCCAGATCGAGGTGCAGCGCCGAGACGCCGGCGAAGTTGCGCTTCATCGACTGGGTGTAGTTCGGGTCGTAGTGCGTGACGAGCAGGTCCTGCACGACCTCGGCCGTGCGGCCGGCGCGCGCCGCTTCCTGCCAGCCGTCGACGATCTCGTGGCCGCGTGACGCGCGCAGCGCATCGAGCCGGCCGCAGAACGCTGCCGTGTCGGTGACGAAGAAGTCATACTCCTCGATCAGCAGGCGCACCCGCGCGTCGAGCGGCAGTTCGAGGCGGATGCACGGCGATTTGCGCATGTGTTCCATCAACAGCAGCGGCACCCGCAGGTCGCCGACTTTCTTGCTTTCGCTCTCGACGAACACCGGGCGTGCCTGATCGAGGCCTCGCAGCGTGTCCCACACCCGCGACTCGAAACTCTTCTGCCCCGGCTGCACGCTGCCCGGCACCAATCCGAGCACCGAGCCGCGGTGGTTGGCGAGCGCCTCCAGATCGAGCACCTGCGCGCCCTGCGCGCGCAGCACCTGCAGCAGGCGGCTCTTGCCCGAGCCGGTGGTGCCGCAGACCACGCGGTACTGGAACTTCGCGGGCAGTTCGTCGAGCGCTGCGATCACCGCCCGCCGGTACTCGCGGTAGCCACCTTCGAGCACGTGCACCCGAAACCCGATCTGGTCGAGCACCAGCGCGAGCGAGCCGCTGCGCGTGCCGCCACGCCAGCAATAGACCAGAGGCTGCCAGTCCTTCGGCAACTGCATCACTTCGCGTTCGATATGACCGGCGATGTTGCGCGCCACGAGCGCGGCGCCGCGCTTCTTGGCGGTGAAGGGCGAGATCTGCGCGTACTCGGTGCCGATCACGATGCGCTCGGCGTCGTTGAGTACCGGCCAGTTCAGCGCGCCGGGCAGGTGGTCGAGTGCGAACTCGCTTTCGGAGCGTGCGTCGATGACCGCGCTGAACTGCTCGAGCCGGATCAGCGCCTCGGCGGCCGTGATCTTCTGCAACATCGTGCGTCAGGCCACCGCGTCGAGCAATTCGGTCTCGATCTGCAACTGCATCCGGTTCTGCTGCAATACCGGCCCGTCGATCAGGAAGGTGTCTTCGACGCGCTCGCCCAGCGTCGTGATCTTCGCCAACTGCAGGTTGATGCGGTGGTGCGCGAGCACCCGTGCGATCGAGAACAGCAGGCCCGAGCGGTCGCTGGCCGAGACACCGAGCAGCCAGTGCTGCGCACGCTCGTCGGGCCGCAGCGTGACGCGCGGCGTGATCGGGAACGACTTCACGCGCCGCGAGATGCGGCCGCGGCTCGGCTCGGGCAGCGGCCCGGCGGCCGCGAGCGCGAGCGCGAGCTGGGTTTCGACATAGGAGATCAGGTCACGGTAGTTCTGCTCGAACTGCGGGCTGTTGACCTGGAAGGTGTCGAGCGCATAACCGCTGCGTGTCGTGTGCACCTTGGCGTCGAGGATGTTGAAGCCGGCGCTGTCGAAATAACCGCAGATGCGTGCGAACAAATCGGCCTGGTCGGGGGCGTACACGAGCACCTGCAGACCTTCGCCGAGCGGCGACAGGCGTGCCCTGACGATCGGCACGGCGGTCGATACGAAGGCGTGCAGCGAGCGGGTGTGCCAGGCGATGTCACCGGCGTCATGGCGCGCGAAATAACTCAGCGCCAGCGTGTTCCACAGCGCCTGCTCGGTGCCTGCCGGCAGCAGCACGAGGTTGAGTGCGTGGCGTGCTTCGAGCTTGCGCGCTTCGACCTCGGCGTCCATGTTGGGCCGCGCCCCGCCGAGCGCGCGCAAGGTGAGCCGGTACAGGTCTTCGAGCAGCTTGCCCTTCCACGCATTCCATACCTTCGGGCTGGTGCCGCGAATGTCGGCCACCGTGAGCAGGTAAAGCGCCGTCAGGTAGCGCTCGCTGCCCACGCGCTTGGCGAAGGCTTCGATCACGTCGGGTTCGGAGAGGTCTTCTTTCTGCGCGATGCGTGACATCACGAGGTGGCCTTCGACCAGGAACTCGATCAGCTTCGCATCTTCGCGCGCGATGCCGTGGTCGCGACAGAAGCGCCGTGCTTCCTTGCCGCCGAGCTCGGAGTGGTCGCCGCCGCGGCCCTTGGCCACGTCGTGGAACAGCGCGGCCACGTACAGCACCCAGGGTTTGTCGAAGGTCGACGCGAGCTGCGAGCAGAACGCGTACTCGTGCGCGTGCTCGGGAATGAAGAAGCGCCGCACGTTGCGCAGCACCATGATGATGTGCTGGTCGACCGTGTAGACGTGGAACAGGTCGTGCTGCATCTGCCCGACGATGCGCCGGAACACCCACAGGTAACGCCCGAGCACGCTGGTCTGGTTCATCAGCCGGAACGCGTGGGTCTGGCCCTCGGGCTCCTGCAGGATCTTCATGAAGGTCGCGCGGTTCACCGGGTCGTGGCGGAACTTCGAGTCCATCAGGTCGCGTGCGTTGTAGAGCGCGCGCAGCGTGCGCGCCGACAGGCCCTTCGGGCCGACGGTCTGCTGGTAGACGAGGAAGGTCTCGAGGATCGCGTGCGGGTCGCGCTGGTACAGGTCGTCGCTCGCCACTTCGAGCATGCCGCCACGTTCGAGGAACTTGGCCGTGATGGGCCGCATCGGCGCGTCCTGCGAACCCTCGACACGCTCTTCGATGTTGAGCATCAGGATCTGGTTCAGCTGCGACACCGCCTTGGCCGCCCAGTAGTAGCGCTTCATCAGCACTTCGGAGGCGCGCTGGCCGCGCGTCGACTGGTAGCCGAAGCTGTCGGCCACGGCGGTCTGCAGGTCGAACACGAGCCGGTCTTCGCGCCGCCCGGCGATCAGGTGCAGGCGGGCGCGGATCAGCTTGAGCAGGCCTTCGTTGCGGTTGAGCTGCTTCACCTCGAACGGCGTGATCAGCCCCTTCGCCGCCAGCGCGCTCCAGTTCTTGCCCAGGCCGGCGGCGCGTGCGACCCAGATCACGACCTGCAAGTCACGCAGGCCGCCCGGGCTTTCCTTGCAATTGGGTTCGAGCGAGTAGGGCGTGTCTTCGAACTTGCGGTGGCGCTGCACCATCTCGAGCGTCTTGGCGCGCAGGAAGGCCTTCGCGTCCATCGCATGCGAGTTGGCATGGCGGAAGCTGTTGAACACGCGCCGCGAACCGCACAGGTAGCGCGATTCGAGCAGCGCCGTCTGCACCGTCACGTCGCTTTCGGCCAGCGCCACGCATTCGGCGACCGTGCGCACGCTGGAACCGATCTCCAGGCCGATGTCCCAGCACGCGGTGATGAAGGCTTCGATCGAGGTCTTCAGCGCGTCGCTGCCGCCGGCATGCGCGGGCGGCAGCAACACCAGCACGTCGACATCGGAGTGCGGGAACAGTTCGCCCCGGCCGTAGCCGCCGACTGCCAGCAGCGCCGCGCCCGAAGGCATGGCCGCGTGTTCCCAGAGCGTGAGCAGCGTCTGGTCGACGTGTTTGCTGAGCGAGCGGATCAGCCGCAGCGCGGCCGGTGCGGTCGGACGCGATTCGCGGAAATGTTCGAGCAGTTCGGCCTTGCCTTCGCGGAACAAGGTCCGCAGTTCGCCCATGCTGGGCGGCGCCGGCTTCGGCGCTGACAGGACGGCGACCATGGAAGCGGGTGCGTCAGGCGTTCTGCGGCGTGCGCGTCTCGGCCAGCGCAAAAGCCGGCGGCGGCGGGCTGCCGGCCGAGAGCGTCATCACCTCGTAGCCGGTGTCGGTGACGAGCACCGTGTGCTCCCACTGTGCCGAGAGCGAGCGGTCTTTCGTGACGATGGTCCAGCCGTCGCCCATCTCGCGGATGTCGCGCCGGCCGGCGTTGATCATCGGCTCGATCGTGAACATCATGCCCGGCACCAGCTCTTCGAGCGTGCCCGGGCGGCCGTAGTGCAGCACCTGCGGTTCTTCGTGGAATTTCTGGCCGATGCCGTGGCCGCAGAACTCGCGCACCACCGAAAACCCGTTGTTCTCGGCGAAGGTCTGGATCGTGTGGCCGATGTCGCCCAGGCGCGCGCCGGGCTTGACCTTGACGATGCCTTTCCACATGGCCTCGTAGGTCATCTGGCACAGGCGCTTGGCCGCGATCGAACCTTCACCGACCACGAACATGCGGCTCGTGTCGCCGTGCCAGCCGTCCTTGATGACGGTCACGTCGATGTTGACGATGTCGCCGTTCTTCAGCGGCCGGTCGTTCGGGATGCCGTGGCAGACCTGGTGGTTGATCGAGGTGCAGATCGACTTCGGGTAGGGCGTGTAACCCGGCGGCGCGTAGTTCAATGGCGCCGGAATGCCCTGTTGCACCTTCACGATGTGGTCGTGGGCGATGCGGTCGAGCTCATCGGTGGAGACACCGGGTTTCACGTGTGGGGTGAGCAGGTCCAGCACTTCGGAAGCGAGTCGGCCGGCGACGCGCATCGCTTCGACATCGGCGGCAGTTTTGATCGTGATCGTCATAGCCCGGCATTATCTCATTCGGCACGTAAAATCGCGGGTTTCCACCCGGGCGACCCCGAGGGCGCCCCGGCCATGCCCCCACCGCCCGAGCCCGCCGCGTGACTTCCACCCCCAAGCACCTGACCCACTTCGAGGGCGGCAATGCGCTGTCCGGTTTCCGCGCGCAGGCGCTGCTGCCCCGTTTGCAGGCCGTCAGCCCGCGCATCACCGGGGTGGCGGCGCGCTTCGTGCACTGGGTCTGCAGCGATGTACCGCTCGCGCGCGGCGACACCGACAAGCTCGACGCGCTGCTGCGATATGGCGACCCGTACACGGGCGCGGCCGACGGCACGCTGATCGTCGTGGCGCCGCGCCTGGGCACCGTGTCGCCCTGGGCCTCGAAAGCCAGCGACATCGCGCACAACTGTGGTCTGGCCGTGCGCCGCGTCGAGCGCGTCACCGAGTACCGGCTGACGCTCAAGAGCGGCCTGCTCGGCGGCCACAAGGCCTTGAAGGCCGACGAGCTCGCCGCGGCCGCGGCGCTGCTGCACGACCGCATGACGGAAAGTGTTTTGCCCGGGCGCGAACACGCCGCGCACCTGTTCGACGAACAGCCCGGCAAGCCGATGGAGCACGTCGACGTGCTGGGGCAGGGCCGCGACGCGCTCGTCCGCGCCAACACCGACTTCGGCCTGGCGCTTTCCCTCGACGAGATCGACTACCTCGTCGACGCGTTCACCGGCTTGCGCCGCAACCCGACCGACGTCGAGCTGATGATGTTCGCGCAGGCCAACAGCGAACACTGCCGCCACAAGATCTTCAATGCGCAGTTCGTGATCGACGGCGTGGTGCAGGAACGCTCGATGTTCCAGATGATCCGCCACACCGAAGCCGTGTCGCCGCAACACACCGTGATCGCCTACAGCGACAACGCGTCGGTGATGGAAGGTGGCACGATCGAACGCTGGCTGCCGCAGGGTTACACCAATGCGCCGGTCTATGCGGCGCGCACCGAAGCGGTCCACGTGCTGATGAAGGTGGAAACGCACAACCACCCGACGGCGATCTCGCCGTTCCCGGGCGCATCCACCGGCGCCGGTGGCGAGATCCGCGACGAAGGCGCGACCGGCCGCGGCTCGAAGCCGAAGGCCGGCATCACCGGCTTCAGCGTCTCGAACCTGCACCTGCCGGGCACGAACGAACCCTGGGAACAAACACCCTACGGCAAGCCCGAACACATCGCCAGCCCGCTGCAGATCATGATCGACGGCCCGCTCGGTGGCGCGGCCTTCAACAACGAGTTCGGTCGGCCCAACCTCGGCGGTTTTTTCCGCGTGTACGAGCAGACGGTCGGCGAGCAGCGGCGTGGCTACCACAAGCCGATCATGATCGCCGGTGGCCTGGGCTCGATCGCCGCCTCGCAGACGAAGAAGATCCAGTTCGCGCCCGGCACGCTGTTGATCCAGCTCGGCGGCCCCGGCATGCGCATCGGCATGGGCGGCGGTGCGGCCAGTTCGATGGCCTCGGGTGCGAACGCGGTCGAGCTCGACTTCGATTCGGTGCAGCGTGGCAACCCCGAGATCGAGCGCCGTGCGCAGGAGGTCATCAACCACTGCTGGGCGCTCGGCGAAAGCAACCCCATCCTGGCGATCCACGACGTCGGTGCGGGCGGCATCTCGAACGCGTTCCCGGAGCTGGTCGATGGCGCCGGCATGGGCGCGCGCTTCGATTTGCGGAGCGTGCCGCTCGAGGAGAGCGGTCTGGCGCCGAAGGAAGTCTGGTGCAACGAGAGCCAGGAACGTTACGTGATGGCCGTGTCGCCCGAGGCGCTGCCGATCTTCCGTGCGATGTGCGAGCGCGAGCGTTGCCCGTTCGCGGTGGTCGGCGTGACCACGGCCGAGAAAGAGCTCGTGCTCGAAGACGGCCCCGGCGGCGAGCGCTCGATCGCGATGCCGATGGAGGTGCTGCTCGGCAAACCGCCGAAGATGCAGCGCGACGTGCAGCGTGTGGCGCGTGTCTTCGATGAACTCGACCTGACCGATGTGCAGCTCGACAAGGTCGCCTTCGACGTGTTGCGCCACCCGACCGTCGCGAGCAAACGGTTCCTGATCACGATCGGTGACCGCACGGTCGGCGGTCTGAACAGCCGCGACCAGATGGTCGGGCCGTGGCAGGTGCCGGTGGCCGATTGCGCCGTCACGCTCGCCGACTTCAGCGGCTTCCAGGGCGAGGCGATGAGTCTGGGCGAGCGCACGCCGCTGGCCGCGCTCGACGCACCGGCCTCGGGCCGCATGGCCGTCGGCGAAGCGATCACGAATCTTCTGGCCGCACCGTTCGAACTGTCGCGCGTGAAGCTCAGCTGCAACTGGATGGCGGCGTGCGGCGAGCCGGGTGAAGACGCGGCGCTGTATGACACGGTGGCGGCCGTCGGCATGGAACTGTGCCCGGCGCTCGGCATCAGCGTGCCGGTCGGCAAGGATTCGTTGTCGATGCGGACGCGCTGGTCGGACGAAGGTGCGGCGAAGCAGGTCACGTCGCCAGTGAGCCTGATCGTCACCGCCTTCGCCACGCTTGCCGACGTGCGACCCACGCTCACGCCGCAACTGCAACCCGGCGACACGACGCTGATCCTGATCGACCTCGGCAACGGCAAGAACCGCATGGCGGGCTCGATGCTGGCGCAGGTCTTGGACCAGTTCGGCAGCACGGTGCCCGACCTCGACGAGCCGGCGCAGCTGAAGGCGCTGGTCAGTGCGATCAACCGCCTGCGTGAGCAAGGAAAACTGCTTGCGTACCACGACCGCAGCGACGGCGGCTTGTGGGCTGCGGCCTGCGAAATGGCCTTCGCCGGCCACCTGGGCGTGAGCCTGAACGTCGACATGCTCGTCACCGAAGGCGACGGCATCAGCGACAGTCGGGCGGAATACGGCGACTCGAAGAACTGGGCCACGCAGGTCAGCGTGCGCCGCCAGGAATTGACGTTGCGGGCGCTGTTCAGCGAAGAGCTCGGCGCCGTGATCCAGGTGCCGACCGAAGTGCGCAACGAAGTCATGCAGACGTTGCGTGAGTTCGGCCTGAGTAAACACAGCCACTTCATCGGCAAACCCAACGACCGTGGCACGGTCGAGGTCTGGCGTGACGCCAAGTCGGTGTTCAGCGCGCCGTTGCGCGAACTGCAGCAGGCTTGGGACGACACGAGCTGGCGCATCGCCAGGCTGCGCGACAACCCGGCCTGCGCCGACGCCGAGCACGAGGCGGTCGGCCGCACCGACGATCCCGGCCTGCACGTGCAGCTGACGTTCGATGCGTCCGTCGACGTGGCCGCGCCGTTCATCCACACCGCGCGGCCGAAGCTCGCGATCCTGCGCGAGCAGGGGGTCAACAGCCACCTCGAGATGAGCTACGCGATGGCGAAGGCCGGCTTCGACACCTTCGACGTGCACATGAGCGACCTGCAGTCGGGCCGCGCACGCCTCGACCAGTTCAAGGGTTTCATCGCCTGCGGCGGTTTCAGCTACGGCGACACGCTGGGTGCCGGTGAAGGCTGGGCCCGTTCGGTGATGTTCAACCCGGTGCTCGCCGAACAGTTCGCGGCCTTCTTCAACCGCGACGACACCTTCGCGCTCGGTGTCTGCAACGGCTGCCAGATGATGGCCGCGCTGTCGCCGATCATTCCCGGCGCGCAGGCCTGGCCGAAGTTCACGCGCAACAAGAGCGAGCAGTTCGAGGCGCGCCTGAGCCTGGTCGAAGTGTTGGAGAGCCCGTCGGTCTTCTTCAGCGGCATGGCCGGCAGCCGCCTGCCGGTGGCGGTGGCGCACGGCGAAGGCTTTGCCGACTTCTCGCAGCGCGGTGACGCGAAAACCGTGAAGCGTGCGATGCGTTTCGTCGACCACTCCGGCGCCGCGACCGAGGCCTACCCGTTCAACCCGAACGGCAGCCCCGACGGGCTGACGGCGGTGACCACATCCGACGGCCGTTTCACGGTACTGATGCCCCACGCCGAGCGGGTGTTCCGCAACGTGCAGATGAGCTGGACCTCGGGCGAGCGCAGCGCCGACAGCCCGTGGATGCGCATGTTCGGCAACGCACGGCGCTGGGTCGCCTGACGAAGGAGCAAGACATGGCCACGAGCGACACACCGACCCCTTCGTGGCCATGGACGCCGGCCGACCCGGCCGAGTGGCTGCGCAGCTGGTCGGAGGCGATGCGCTCGGCGCCGCAGGCATTCACGCAGGCCATCAACCCCGGCTGGAATTTCGGGCCGACCTTCACGCTCAACAGCGGCAACTCGAGTGCGCCGCAGACCGAGGTCGAGGTGCTGCAGCGCCACAGTTACGGGCGCCAGCTCGGGCGCATCTCGGAAGCGCTGGAACTGCTCATCGCAGAGCGCGCCCGCACGTCGCCCAAGGACAAACGCTTCGACGACTTCCTGAAGATGAAAGCCGAGATCGACGCGGTCAAGCTCGACGCGGCGGCTGCGCGTGTCGACGGCCTGCGTGCCGATCTGGCGGCCTTGAAGAAGAGCCGGCCGGCCGAGTACAAGAAGCTGAAAGACGCCTTGCGCAAGGCGCTCGACGCCTGACTACGACGCGGCGCTCGCCGCCTCGGCCAGGCCGCGCAAGACCGCAGCGGTCTGCGCATCGGCCGGGAAGAAAGTCTCCAGCGCCAGCTCGGAGAGTGTCACTTCCATCGGTGTGCCGAACACCGTCATCGTGCTGATCAGCGAGAGCCGGCCCATCGGTGTGTCGAGCACCAGCGGCACGACGATCGCGTTGGCGGCGATCGGTGCGTGTGCTTCGCCGGCGGGCGGCGCCGGGTAGGCGGCCAGTTCGGCGAGCAACGCGGCCAGCGTCGCATCGGCGCTGATCGTGACCTGGTGCTGCACCCGCTCCAGCAGGTGCTCGCGCCACTGCGCGAGGTTGACGATGAACGGCGCCAGCCCTTGCGGGTGCAGGCTCACGCGCAGCACGTTGACCGGCGGCACCAGCAGCTCCGGGGCGATGCCGAGCGAGAGGAAGGGCACCGCCGCGGCGTTGTGCGACACCATGTTCCAGTGCCGGTCGACCGCGAGTGCCGGATAGGGTTCGTGCGCTTTCAGGATCTGTTCGACCGCTTCACGCGCGGCGCGCAAGGCGGGGTCGTCGAGGCGGCGCTCGGCGTACATCGGGGCGAAGCCGGCCGCCGTGAGCAGCACGTTGCGTTCGCGCAGCGGCACCTCGAGCCGGTTGGCCAGGCGCAGCACCATCTCGCGGCTCGGCATCGCGCGGCCGGTCTCCACGAAGCTCAGGTGGCGCGTGGAGACTTCGGCATCGACCGCCAGATCGAGCTGGCTCAGGCGCCGCCGCTGGCGCCAGCCGCGCAGCTGGGTGCCGAAGGTGAGGGCGGTGGAAGGGTTCATGCGCCGCACGATAGTGCAAGCTCTCGCAGCGTTCCATGACGTGGCGAGTAATGGCTTCGACGCAGGGGCTTGGTGACCCTTCGCATGCGTCGCAATGGGCGATGGAACAACGCAAGGATTCGGCCTGCGGCGGCCTTGCGCTATCGTCGCTGCGTGACTCATCGAACCCTTGATGCCCCTTCCGACCGACAACGCTTCGACCGCCTCGACGCGCTGCGCGCCGTGGCCATCGTCTGGATGGCCATCTTCCACTTCTGCTTCGACCTGAACCACTTCAAGTTCATCACGCAGAGTTTCAACACCGACCCGTTCTGGACTGGCCAGCGCACCAGCATCGTCAGCCTGTTCCTGTTCTGCGCCGGCTTCGGCCAGGCGATCGCGATGGAACAGGGCCAGGGCTGGCCGCGCTTCTGGCGCCGCTGGGCGCTGGTGGCGGGTTGCGCGCTGCTGGTGAGCTTCGGTTCCTGGCTGATGTTCGGCAACCGCTTCATCAGCTTCGGCGTGTTGCACGGCATCGCCGTGATGCTGATCGTGCTGCGCCTGACTGCGGGCGCGGGGCGCTGGTTGTGGCTGCTGGGCCTGATCGCGCTCGTGCTGCCACGCTTGGTGCAGGACCCGTGGTTCGACACGCGCTGGACCAACTGGATCGGCCTGGTCACCCGCAAGCCGATGACCGAAGACTTCGTGCCGATGTTGCCCTGGCTCGGCGTGGTGTGGTGGGGCTTCGCCGCCGGGCAGTGGGTGCTGGTGCACCGGCGCCATTGGGTCACCGGCGCCTTGCCGGCCCTGCTGCAGCCGCTGGCGTTGCTCGGCCGCTGGAGCCTGAGCTTCTACATGCTGCACCAGCCGGTGTTCATCGGGCTGTTGATGCTGGTGGTGGCGCTGCGGTAGCTGCCTCTCCAGCGTTGTCACGGCGATGTCACTGGGCAGACCCCCGTGTTTCACACGTGCCGCCGAAGCTTGCGGGTTGTGTCGCAGAACACAGTCCACCGCAGGAACCACGATGACCCGCTCGACGGCAAGGCACCGCTGGTCATCGGCCACCGCGGCGCTTCCGGCGAGCGGCCCGAGCACACGCTCGAAGGCTACAAGCTCGCCATCGAGCAGGGCGCCGACTGCATCGAACCCGACCTCGTGATGACCTCGGACCGCCAGCTGATCGCGCTGGCCAAGGCCGAAGGCACGAAGGTCGACCGCACGATCGGCATCTGCCCCGAGATCAAGCACTCGACCTTCACGGCCGGCTTCTTCGGCGCCAACGTGATCGAAGACGCGCTCGTCGCCAAGCTGCACGCGGCCTACAGCAACTCGGCCGCGGCGCCGATCTTCATCCAGTCGTTCGAGGTCGCGAACCTGCAGTACCTGCACACCAAGACCGCGATCCGGCTGATCCAGCTCGTCGATGCCGACGACGTGAACGCCGATGGGTCGATGCCGCTCGTCGCACCTTGGCGTCAGCCGTAGGGCTTCGTCGTCAGCGGCGACCCGCGCTTGTTCTCCGACCTGCTCACGAGCGCCGGCCTGGACTTCGTGAAGACCTACGCCAGCGGCATCGGCCCGTGGAAGCCCTAACTCGTGAAGACCGTGAAAGACGGCATCGACCGCAACGGCGACGGCCGCATCACCATCAACGACCGGCGTGTCGACGGCAGCACTGGCGTGATCGAGCTGGCGCACCGCAAGGGCTTGATGGTGCACGCCTACACCTTCCGCAACGACGCGAGCGGCTACGGCTTCACCGACCCGAAGCTGGAGATGACGTGCTACTTCGAGCTCGGCCTCGACGGCCTGTTCACCGACTTCCAGGTGACCGGCGTGGCCGCGCGCGCCGACGTTCGCTGACGGGGTTTTGCTTCAGCCGCGCAGGCGCAGCGCCGCGGCGTCGATCTGCGCCTTCAGCTCCGCATAACTCCGCGTGACCGGGAACTGCGGAAACTGCTTCGTGATGGCTTCCGGCGGGTGGATGAAGAAGCCGGCGTGCGCCGCGCTCAGCATGCCGGTGTCGTTGTACGAATCACCCGCGGCGATCACCTGGAAGTTGAGCGAGCGCAGCGCGTTCACCGCGTGGCGTTTCTGGTCGGGCTGGCGCAGCACGTGGCGGCGCACGAAACCGGCGCCGTCGATCTCGAGCTTGTGGCACAGCAGCGTCGGCCACGCCAGTTGCTGCATCAGCGGTTGCGCGAATTCGTAGAAGGTGTCCGACAGGATCAGCACCTGGTAGCGGCTGCGCAGGTCGTCGAGGAACGCGCGTGCACCTTCCATCGGGCCCATGCCGGCGATCACGTTCTGGATGTCGGCGAGCTTCAGCTTGTGCTGCGCGAGCAGGCCGATGCGAAAGTTCATCAGCTTGTCGTAGTCGGGCTCGTCGCGCGTGGTGCGGGCGAGCTCGGGGATGCCGCTGCGCTTGGAGAATTCGATCCAGATCTCGGGCACGAGCACGCCTTCGAGGTCGAGGCAGATCATTTGCATGGCGGCGGTCTTTCGGAAAACGCTGGGGTGAGGGCGGCGCATCGTACCCGACGGGCTGGGGCTACCATCGGACCCATGAGCAAACAGATTCTTTTCGGCTTCCATGCCGTGACGGTGCGCCTGAAGTCGGCGCCGAAGTCGGTGATCGAGATCCATGTGGAAACCACGCGTCGCGACCAGCGCATGCGTCAGTTCGTCGAGCGCGCGCGAGACGCCGGCGCCAAGCTGATCGACAGCGACGACGAACGCCTGCAGAAACTCTGCGGCTCGCACCGCCACCAGGGCGTGGTGGCGCGGGTCGAGGCCATGGCGATCAGCCACTCGCTCGACGACACGCTCGACGCGGTGCAAGGCCCGGTGCTGCTGCTGGTGCTCGACGGCATCACCGACCCGCACAACCTGGGCGCCTGCCTGCGTGTGGCCGACGGGGCCGGCGCGCACGCGGTCATCGCGCCGAAGGACCACGCGGTCGGCATCAACGCCACGGTCTCGAAAGTGGCCAGCGGCGCGGCCGACACGGTGCCGTATTTCATGGTGACCAACCTGGCGCGCACGCTGAACGAGCTGAAGGAACGCGACATCCGCGTCATCGGCACGTCGGATGACGCGCAGCAGTCCTTGTACGACCTCGACCTGACCGGGCCGGTCGCGCTCGTGCTCGGCGCCGAAGGCAGCGGCATGCGCCAGTTGACCGGCAAGACCTGCGACGAACTCGTGCGCCTGCCGATGGCCGGCGCGGTCGAGAGCCTGAACGTCTCGGTCGCCAGCGGCGTGTGCCTGTACGAAGCGGTGCGCCAGCGAATCAAATCTGCAGCTTGAACAGGAGTTCCGAATGCCCGTGATCGATGTCAAACACCCGCTCGTCAAACACAAGGTCGGGCTGCTGCGCGAAGACCAGATCTCGACGAAGAAGTTTCGCGAGCTGACGAACGAACTGGCACGCCTGCTGGCGTACGAAGCCACCGCCGATTTCCCGCTCGAGAAAACCACCGTGCAGTGCTGGAGCGGGCCGACCGAGGTGGAGCAGATCAGCGGCAAGAAAGTGACGGTCGTGCCGATCCTGCGCGCCGGCCTGGGCATGCTCGACGGGGTGCTCGACATGATCCCGAGCGCCAAGGTCAGCGTGGTCGGCCTGAGCCGCAACCACGAAACACTGCAGCCTGAAAACTACTTCGAGAAGTTCGTCGGCAAGCTCGACGAACGCACCGCGATCATCATCGACCCGATGCTCGCGACTGCGGGCTCGATGATCGCCACCGTGAGCCTGCTGAAGGCCCGCGGCTGCAAGGACATCCGCGCGCTCGTGCTCGTGGCCGCGCCCGAAGGTGTGCAGGCGCTGAACACCGCCCACCCCGACGTGCGCTGCTGGGCCGCCGCGATCGACAGCCACTTGAACGACGTGGGTTACATCATTCCCGGCCTCGGCGACGCCGGTGACAAGATCTTCGGCACCCGTTGAGGGAGACGCGGCGGTCCGACGCATTTCTTCACCAAAATTGACACGGGCTGTCTTGCCTCTGACACGCGAGGCTCCTAGTCTTGGGGCATGAAAGAGTCTGCCTTCGTTGCCCGCCTTCGAGGTGCCGTGCCGTCGCGGCCCGTGCTTGAGACGCAGCGCCCGTTTCGTTTGTGGATGACCGGCAGCCTCGCGGTCGTGATGGCGGCGCTGGTGCCGGTGCGTGACGTGCCCGACAGCGAGCGCAGCAGTTCGATGCGGGTGCTGCGCCACAGCCGTTTCGATGTGAACGAGACGGTGCTGCGGATCGAACAGTCGGCGCGCCTGCAAGGTTTGTCGGTGCTCGCGCGCATCGGCGGCGCGCGCCCGGTCATCGTGCTCGCGTCGTCGGTGGGTGGCACGCTCGTGGTGATGGACGGAGCCACCTCGGCGCTCGACGTGCCGCTCAGCGTGATGGTGCGTGCCGGCGCGGCCGGTGGTGCCGACGTGCTCATCGCGTCGACTTCGCCCACGGGCCAGGAGCGCTGGCTCGAGCTGCCACCTGCCGTGGCCGACGATCTGGCGGCGTTGCCCGGCCTCGTCGAGCGCGCGCTCGGCTGAGCCCTACACCCAGCCCAGCAAGCCGGCCACGGCGCCCAGCGCCACCAGCCACATCGGGCTGAGCTTGGTGCGCAGCATCACGAACACCGTCGTCGCGATCAGGCCGAGCGCGCCCCAGCGGTGGCTGGCGTCGAGCAGGTAGGGCTCGGCGAGCACCCAGCCGGTGGCCAACAGCAGGCCGAGTGTCAGCGGTGTCAGGCCGGTCGTGAAGGCACGCACGCCGCGGGTTTCGCGGCGCTGCGCGCCCCAGCGCGTGGCCCACAGCGAGAGCACGGTCGACGGCAGCAGGATGCCCGCCATCGTGGCGAAGGCACCGATCGGCCCGGCCACGTTCCAGCCGAGCACGGCCACGAAGAGCACGTTCGGCCCGGGGGCGGCCTGCGCGATCGCGATCGACGAGCTGAACTGCGCGTCGCTGATCCAGTGGTGCTCGGCGACGATGTAGCGGTGCATGTCGGGCACGGTCGTGATCGCACCGCCCACGGCCAGCAGGCTCAGCACCAGGAAGTGCGTGAACAGGCCGAACAGGTCGGCGGGGCTGAGGCCGGTGGTCATTCGCGCAACCTCGCCCAGGCGACCGCCATCGCCGCCGACCCGAGGCCGACGATGACCCACACCAGCGGCAGCCGCAGCCACGCGGTCGCGGCGAAAGTGAAGGCCGCGAACGCCAGGCTGATCGGCAGGCCCATCGCGTTGCGGCGCAAGCTGCCGAGCAGCTTCAACGCCGTCGAGATCACGAGCCCGGCCGCCACCGCGCCCATGCCGCGCAGCGCGCCGCTGACCATCGGCAACTGCGCGAACTGCGCGTACAGCGCGGTCAGCGCGAGCACGATCACGAGCGGTGCGAGCAGCATGCCGGCGAGCGCGGCCATCGCCCCGCGAATGCCGAAGAAGCGGTCGCCGAACATCAGGGCGAGGTTGACGATGTTGGGCCCGGGCAGCACCTGGCTGATGGCGAGCATCTCGACGAACTGCTCCTTGTCGAGCCAGCGCAGCCGTTCGACGAGTTCACGCTGCGCCACCGGCAGCACGCCGCCGAAACCTTGCAGCGCGAGGCGGTTGAACGCAAAGAACAGTTCGCGCACCGAGCCGGGAACGTTCAGCGCTTCTTTCGGCGCGGCGCCGCTCACGACAAGCCCTTCGCGGCGCGCCGACCGGCCCACAGGCTGAGCGCGAGTGCGGCTGCGAGCCACACCAGCCCGACCCAGTTCAGCGGCGCGAAGCCGAAGTGCGCGATCAGCCAGCCGCCGCTCGAAGCGCCCATCGCCTGGCCGAGGTAGATCGCCGAGGTGTTGAGCGCCATCAGCGCAGGCGCGAGCGCCGGCGCCGTCATGCCCAGGCGGGCTTGCTGCGTCGAGTTGGACGAGAAACAGCCCAGCGCCCATGGGATCAGGATCACCGAAACCGCCACGATGCCGCCGCCCAGCGGCCAGAGCACCAGTGACACGGCGATCAGGCTCAGCGCCACCGCGACGGCCTTGTTCGGCCCCACCCGGTCGATCACCCGCGAGAGCACCACATTGCCGATGAACGCGAACGCGCCGAACCACATCAGCAGGAACGTGAGTTGCTCGGTGCTGGAGCCGAGCGTCTGCTTGTAGTACGGCGTGAAGTAGGAAAACAGCGTGAACTGCCCTGCGCCCGAGAGCGCGGTGACGAGCACGATGGCCATCAGCAGCGGGCTCGTGAACACCTCTTTCCAGGCGCGCAGCGAGAGCGCGGCGGGGCGGATGCCGTCGGGCAGCACCGCGAAGACCCACACCGCGGCGAGCACCGCGAGCGCCGCGACCGTGAAGAACGACACTCGCCAGCCGAAGGTTTCGCCGAGCCAGGCCGACATCGGCAAGCCGAGCACCGACGCGACCGACCAGCCGAGGAAGATGAAGGTGATCGCGCGGCCGCGTTCGTGCGGCGCGGCCATGAAGCCGATGGCCGCGGCGGCCTGGGGCGTGAACACGGCGGCCGCCAGCATCGTCAGCGCACGCACCGGCCACAGCGCGGCGTAGTCGGGCATGCAGGCGCTCAAGACGTGGCCGGCGGCGAACCAGAGCAGCGAAAGTGCGAGCAGCCGGCGCCGGTCGAAGCCGGCGACCCAGCCGGCCATCAGCGGCGCGCCCAGCGCCATCGTGGCGGCAGCGATCGCGATCAACTGGCCGGCGAGCGAGACCGAGACCTCGAGCGAGCGCGCCAGGTCGTTCAGCGTGCCCGGCACCACCATCACGCCGCAGCCGATCACGAAGTTGCCGAACATCAGGCTCCAGCGCGCGCTCGGCACGAGCCGCGGTGCCGCAGGGGCCAGCGCGGGCGACGCGCCGCTCATCAGCGGAGCACGCGCAGCGCTTCGGGGTTGACGATGTTCGTCGGGTTGCCGCCGATGAAGTTGACGACGTTCTCGAACGCCGCGCTGAAGTACATCTCGTAGCTGTCTTGCTCCACATAGCCGATGTGCGGCGTGCACACCGCGTTCTCGAGCCGCAGCAGCGGGTGGCCTTGCAGGATCGGCTCGCTCTCGAACACATCGACCGCCGCCATGCCGGGGCGGCCGCGGTTCAGCGCCGACACCAGCGCGCCTTCTTCGATCAGCTCGGCGCGCGAGGTGTTGACGAGCAGCGCCGTCGGCTTCATGCGCGACAGCGCATCCAGCTTGACGATGCCGCGCGTGCTGTCGTGCAGGCGAAGGTGCAGCGTCAGCACGTCGCAGGTCTCGAAGAATTCTTCGCAGCTCGCGGCCGCCACGAGCCCGTCGTGTTCGGCGCGCGAGCGCGCCGATTCGCTGCCCCAGACCACGACCTTCATGCCGAAGGCCTTGCCGTAACCGGCGATGAGCTGGCCGATCTTGCCGTAGCCCCAGATGCCGAGCGTGCGGCCGCGCAGCACCAGCCCCAGGCCGAAGTTCGGCGGCATCGAGCCGGCCTTCAGGCCCGACTGTTGCCAGGCGCCGTGTTTGAGGTTGCCGATGTACTGCGGCAGCCGGCGCATCGCCGCCATGATCAGCGCCCAGGTCAGCTCGGCCGCGGCCACCGGCGAGCCCACGCCTTCGGCCACGGCGATGCCCAGGCGGGTGCAGGCCTCCACGTCGACGTGGGAACCGACCTTGCCGGTCTGCGAGATCAGCTTGAGCTTGGGCAGCTTTTCGAGCAGCGCGCGCGGGAACTGCGTGCGCTCGCGGATCAGCACCAGAACCTCCACATCGCGCAGCCGGATCGACAGCTGCCCGATGCCCTTGACGGTGTTGGTGAAGACCTTGGCGTTGAGGTGCTCCAGCTGGCTCGCGCACTTGAGTTTGCGCACCGCGTCCTGGTAGTCGTCGAGGATGATGATGTTCACGAAGCTCGCAGTTTTTCGTCGGTGGCAGCGATTGTGCACGCCTGCGCGAAGGCCTGTAGCATGCCCGCTCCTACTCCTTGAGACGAGACAAACATGTCCATCACCATGCATTCGGCCAGTGTGCCGGTGTTCGTTCGACTGCTCACCAACCTGGGCCAGTGGCTCGACAAGGCCGAGGCCCACGCGATGGCCAGGAAGTTCGACACCAGCGTGTACTTGAGCGCGCGCCTCGCGCCCGACATGCTGCCGCTCACGCGCCAGATCCAGATCGCCTGCGACGGTGCCAAGTTCGCGGTGGCGCGGCTCGCCGGCGTGGAGTCGCCCAAGTTCGAAGACAACGAAACCAGCTTCGCCGAGTTGCGCGAGCGGGTCCGCAAGGTGATGGACTACGTGCAGTCGGTGCCGGCCGCGCAGATCGACGGCACCGAAGACAAGGACATCGTGATCCCGCGCCGCGACGGCTCGACCACGATGAAGGGCGAGGCCTACCTGAAGCACTTCGTGCTGCCGAACTTCTTCTTTCACATGACGACCACCTACGCGCTGCTGCGCCACAACGGCGTCGAGCTCGGCAAGATGGACTTCCTGGGCGCGCCGAAGCAGTGAACCTCGCCGTCCACGACCTGCCGCTGTTCCTGGCGGCGGCGCTGCTCGTCAACCTGACGCCCGGGCCCGACATGCTGTTCGTGGCCGGCAGCAGCGCCGTGCACGGGCGGCGTGCCGGCGTGCTGGCGGCGCTCGGGGTCGGGGCTGGGTGCCTGCTGCACGTGGCGCTCGCGGCAGTGGGTTTGTCGGCCTTGCTGGCGGCGTCGGCCACGGCGTTCGCGGTCGTCAAATGGGTCGGCGCGGCTTACCTGGTGTGGGTGGGTGTGTCGATGTTGCGGGCCCGTTCGCGTGTCGACGTACCGACGGCGGATCAATCCGCCGGTGCGCGCACGGCGCCAGGCTCGTCGCGTGGGTTCTGGCAGGGCGCCTGGACCAACGCGCTGAACCCGAAGGTGGCCTTGTTCTTCCTGGCCTTCCTGCCGCAGTTCATCGTGCCGGGCGCGCCGCGTCAGGCGCTGTCGTTCCTGGCGCTCGGCCTGGCGTTCACGGTCGGCGGCGTCGCAGTGAACATCGGCGTGGCGGTGTTGACGCACCGGGTGCGCCAGGGCCTGGCCGGACGCAGCGGCAGTGCGCGCTTCGGGGTGTGGCTGCAGCGGGCGGCCGGCGCCTTGTTCGTCGGCCTGGGGCTGAAGCTCGCGTTCAGCTCCCGTTAGGGCCGGCTAACGGCTGTTCAACGCGCCGAAGCCCGAGCGCGGCGAGCGCGTCGGGAAGTGCCGGTTCAGTTGCGCCAGGCGGTGGTCGGCTTCGGCCTGGTCGTGGTGGCACGATACGAGGTTGAACACGTCGAGCCGCAGGTGCCACAGGTCGTGCATCGACGCGGCGGCGTAGATCTGGGCGATGGCGTCGTCGGCCGCGTGGCCGGGGATGTCGTCGAGCGAGTCGATGAATTCGTTGCGCACGTTCGTGAGCCGGGCATCGCTGCGCGCCGGTGCGGCCGCGGCGGGCGAGTCACCCGGCAAGCGTGTGTCGGGGATGCCGGTCAGCCATTCGCGCCATTGCCCGGCGCGCAAGGGGTGGCGCGGCTTCGGCGGGCAGACCCGGCTGTGCACCCAGACGGTCGGCGGGGGCGTGGCATTCAGAAAGCGCTTCAGGGTCAGGGCGAACATCGACGATCCTCGTGCCCGCCGACGCAGCGAGCATGGTTCTCATTGTTCGCGCGCCGCCCGACGCTGAAAGCCGGAAATAAGGCACGGACTGGCGCCAGTTCAACCCGGCTCAGACCTGCCCGAACAGCGCCTTGCGTTGCGCCGTGTAGTGCCACCAAGGGGCGGCGGGGGCGCCGCCCATGAAGTCGGTGGCGGCCATGAAGGTGTCGAGCACACACGGGTCGTGGCGCTGGCCGGTGGCGGCGCAGAGCTTCTGGTACAGCACGAAAGCGTCCTTGCCGCGCAGCTCTTTGGGATGCTGGATGCCGATCAGGCGCAGGTCGGCCGCGAGCGAGGGGCCGATGTTGGGCAACTGCTCCAGCACCTGGCACTCGGCGGCGCTGGCCGCCTTGGGCGATTTGATCGTGACCCCCATGGCGCTCACATCATCATGTTGTTGCGGATCAGGCCCACGGCCAGGCCTTCGAGCTCGAAGTCGACATCGCCTTCGACGACGATGGTCTTGAAGTCCGGGTTCTCGGGGATCAGCTCGATGGTGCCGCGGGTGCGCCGGAAGCGCTTCACCGTCACTTCATCACCCAGCCGGGCCACGACGATCTGGCCGTTCTTCGCGTCCTTGGCTTTTTGCACGGCGAGCAGGTCGCCGTCCATGATGCCGGCGTCGCGCATGCTCATGCCGCGCACCTTCAGCAGGTAGTCGGGGCGGCGCGGGAACATGCTGGCTTCGACCAGGTAGGTCTGGTCGATGTGTTCTTGCGCCAGGATCGGGCTGCCGGCGGCCACCCGGCCGACGAGCGGCAGCGTGAGCTGCGACAGGCTGGGCAAGGGCAGGGTGAACTGCTTGCCCCGAGATTCGTTCAACGCCCGCAAGGTCTCGGAGCGCAGCCGGATGCCCCGCGAGGTGCCGCCGATCAGCTCGATCACGCCCTTGCGGGCCAGCGCCTGCAAGTGTTCTTCGGCGGCGTTGGCCGACTTGAAGCCGAGCTCGGCGGCGATCTCGGCGCGGGTGGGCGGCGCGCCGGTGCGTTCGATGGCGCTTTGCACCAGGTCGAGAATCTGTTGCTGGCGGTCGGTGAGTTTGGGCTTTTCGTACACGGAATTCCTTCATGATGACCAGCACCGGAGCCGCGGCGCGGCCGGCTGGCGATTCATCCAGTACCTGTATTTTCATCCAGCTTCGAGAAAAATGCAAAACATCGAGCAGACCGTCGTGATCCTGGGCACCGGCGGCACCATCGCCGGAACGGCGAAAAACGCCGCCGACAACGTCGGCTACAGCGCTGCGCAGATCGGCGTGGCGCAGTTGCTCGCAGCCGTGCCGGCGCTCGCCGGCCAGGCGCTCGAAGCCGAGCAGGTGAGCCAGGTCGACAGCAAGGACATGGGCTTCGAGGTCTGGCGTGCGCTGGCCCTGCGCGTGGCGCATCACCTGGCGCGGCCCGACGTGGCCGGCATCGTCATCACGCACGGCACCGACACGCTGGAGGAGACCGCCTGCTTTCTGCAGCGTGTGCTCGCGCCGACGAAGCCGGTCGTGCTGACCGCCGCGATGCGCCCGGCCACCGCACTGCTCGCCGACGGACCGCAAAACCTGCTCGATGCGGTGAGCGTGGCGCGGTCAGCGGGCGCGAGCGGGGTGCTCGCGGTGCTGGCCGGCGAGGTTCATTCCGGCGTCGAGGTGCGCAAGCGCCACACCTACCGGCTGGCGGCCTTCGGTTCCGGCGACGCAGGGCCGATCGCGCACGTCGAAGAAGGGCGGCTGCGCCTGCATCGGCCCTGGCCGAACAGTGAGGCCGTCGGCGTCGACCGTTTGCCGGAAGACGTGGCCCGGTGGCCGCGGGTCGAGATCGTCACCAGCCATGCGGGGGCGGGCGCGGCGATCGTCGCCGCGCTGCGCCAGACGGGCGTTCACGGCATCGTGGTCGCGTGCACGGGCAACGGCAGCGTGCATCACGATCTGGAAGTGGCGTTGCTGGAAGCGCAGGCGGCCGGCGTGCGCGTCATCCGCAGTTCGCGCTGCCTTGAAGGTGCGGTGATTGCGTCCGCCGGGCAGGTGCTGCCTTCGGCCGGTGCACTCACGCCGGTGCAGGCCAGGGTCGAGATGGTCCTTGCGCTGCTCGGGGCGGGCCCGCGCTGACGGCGAGCCCGCTCGACACACTTACGCGACCGTGAGCGTCACGTCGATGTTGCCGCGGGTTGCGTTCGAGTACGGGCACACGCCGTGGGCGGTCTGCACCAGCTTCTCGGCCGCAGCGCGCTCCATGCCGGGGATCGTGATCGTCATGGCGACCTGAATGCCGAAACCGGCCGGGATCGGACCGATGCCGACATCGGCGGTGATCGAGGTGGTGGCCGGCAGCGCGATCTTCTGCATCATCGCCACGTGTTTCATCGCCCCGAGAAAACAGGCCGAGTAGCCGGCGGCGAACAACTGCTCCGGGTTGGTGCCCACGGCGCCATTGCCACCCAGTTCCTTCGGGGTGGTGAGCTTGACGTCGAGCACGCCATCGGACGACTTCGAGCTGCCTTCGCGGCCGCCGGTGGAGGTGGCGTGGGCGGTGTACAGGACTTTTTCGATCGACATGGTGATTTCCTTCTTCAGGGGTGGGTGGGGGGAACGGAATTCAGGCTTCGATGTGCTTGCCGACATTGGCGCGCAGGGTCTGCAGGCGCCGTGTCAGGTCGGCAAGTTCATCGAGTGCGCAGCCGGCGGCACAGGCCACTTCGTTGGGCACGTGCTGCGCCTTGCGGCGCAGCGCTCGGCCGGCGGTGGTCAGCGAGACGATCACACGGCGTTCGTCGTCGGCGGCGCGCAGCCGCGTCAACCAGCCGGCCGTCTCCAGACGCTTGAGCAGCGGCGTGAGCGTGCCGGAGTCGAGGAACAGGCGGGCGCCGAGATCGCTGACGCTGATGGCGTCGCGCTCCCACAGCACCAGCAAGACCAGGTACTGCGGGTAGGTGAGGCCGAGCGCCGACAGCACCGGCTTGTAGAGCTTGGTCATCACGAGCGAGCTGGAATACAGCGCGAAACACAGCTGGTGGTCGAGATGCTGCATCCACTCGGCCGGGGCGGCTGCGCTCGTCCTGCGGGGGTGCGTTTGTGAAGGCATGGGCATGAGTGTATTCGAGTGCTGGCAATTGAATTGTGTGCAATGTAATTGCCACGTCGGCAACAGGGACTCGGCACCGGGTCGAGCGCGGTTTATCCCGCGGCCTGGGCGCTCAGCGTGTCGAGTCGGGTGCTCAATTCGAGCCAGCGCGCTTCGAGCTTCTCGACTTCGTCGCCGATCTGCTTGAGCCGTTTGCCCTGCTCGGCGCGTTCGGCCGGTGTGGCGGTGGCGCCGGCCATGCGGGCTTCGGCCGCTTCGCGGTCGCGGGCCAGCGCGGCGAGCCGGCTGTCGACGTTGCCCAGTTCCTTGCGCAGCGGCTTCTGTTCTTCGCTGCGCTGCTGGCGCACGGCGGCCGTGGCCTTGCGGTCGGCGGTGGGTTTCGGTGCTTCGGCCGCCGCGGTGGCGGCTGCAGGCGCAGCGTCTTGCGCCGCCTGCTTCTTGCGCTTCTTGTCGCCCTTGCTCTGCTCGCGCGCCGCGTCACGCGACTGTTCGAGCAGCCAGCGCTGGTAGTCGTCGAGGTCGCCGTCGAACGGTTTGATGGCGCCGTCGGCGACGAGCCAGAACTCGTCGCAGACTTCGCGCAACAAGGCGCGGTCATGGCTGACGAGCATGACCGTGCCTTCGAACTCGTTCAGCGCCATCGAGAGCGCTTCGCGCGTGGTCAGGTCGAGGTGGTTGGTCGGCTCGTCCATCAGCAGCAGGTTGGGGCGCTGCCACACCAGCATGGCCAGCACCAGGCGGGCCTTCTCGCCACCCGAGAGCGTGCCCACGGCCTGCGTGACCATCTCGCCGACGAAGCGGAACGAACCGAGGAAGTCGCGCAGCTCCTGCTCGCGCGCCTGCGGGCCCACGTCGCGGGCGAGGCGGATCATGTGCATCAGCGGGCCGTCGTCGAGCGAGAGCACGTCGAGCTCCTGCTGCGCGAAGTAGCCGATGGTCAGGCCCTTGCCCTCGGTGATGTCGCCGGCCAGCCGCGGCAGGTCGCCGGCGATGGTCTTCACGACCGTCGACTTGCCCTGCCCGTTGGCGCCGAGGATGCCGATGCGCTGGCCCGCCAGCACCGAGCGGTTGATGTCGTGCACGATGCGCGTTTCGCTGCCGTCTTCGGCGTGGTAACCGCAGGCCACCTGCGAAAACGCGAGCATCGGGTTGGGCAGGTTCATCGGCTCGCGGAACTCGAACTGGAAGTCGGCGCTGGTCAGTACCGGGCCGAGTTTTTCCATGCGCGCGAGCGCCTTCACGCGGCTCTGTGCCTGCTTGGCCTTGCTGGCCTTGGCCTTGAAGCGGTCGATGAACTTCTGCAGGTGCGCCATGCGCTCGCGCTGTTTCTCGAAGCTGGCCTGGGCCTGCAGCAAACGCTCGGCGCGCATCTCTTCGAAGGCGGTGTAGTTGCCGGTGTAGCGCGTGAGCTTGGTTTCGTCGAGGTGCAGCGTGACGTTGGTGATGGCGTCGAGGAACTCGCGGTCGTGGCTGATCACGATCATCGTGCCTTCGTACTTCTTCAGCCAGGCCTCCAGCCACACGAGCGCGTCGAGGTCGAGGTGGTTGGTCGGCTCGTCGAGCAGCATCAGGTCGGCCGGGCACATCAGTGCGCGGGCGAGCTGCAGGCGCATGCGCCAGCCGCCCGAGAAGCTGTTGACCGGGCCGTCGAGTTCCGACTGCTTGAAGCCCAGGCCGAGCAGCATCGCCTGGGCGCGCGGCCGGGCTTCGAAACCGCCGGCGTCGCTGATCGCGTGGTGGGCTTCGGCCATCGCGTGGCCGTCATCGATGAGCTCGGCCTGCACGAGCTGGGCTTGCGCTTCCATCAGCCGCGTGTCGCCTTCGAGCACGAAGTCGGTCGCGCCCTGTTCGGTCTCGGGCATGTCCTGCGCCACCTCGCCGATGCGCCAGCGCGGCGGCATGCTCACGTCGCCGGCGTCGGATTGCAGGCGTTTCGTGAGCAACGAAAACAGCGAGGACTTGCCCGCGCCGTTGCGGCCGACCAGGCCGACCTTCTCGCCCGGCTGCAGCGTGACGCTGGCCTGGTTGAGCACGAGCTTGACGCCGCGGCGCAGCGAGATTTGATTCAGTACGAGCATGGAAATCGGAAACCAGGAAAAGGGTGTGCGGGCGGAGCCGCTTCAGTACTTGCGTTTGAGCAGGGCGTCGCGCGCGACGAGCAGCACCTGGTCGTCGCCGGCGCTCGTTTCCAGCCAGGCGACTTCGAGCTTGCGGAAGGCGTGTTCGAAGTGGGCGCGTTCGTTGCCGATCTCGAGCACGAGCACGCCGTTCGGCGACAGGTGCGCCGGTGCTTCGCGCAGGATCGTGCGGACCAGGTCCATGCCGTCGTCGCCACCGGCCAGCGCGAGCGCGGGTTCAGCCTGGTACTCGGCCGGCAGTTCCTTCATGCTGTGCGTGTTCACGTAGGGCGGGTTGCACAGGATCAGGTCGTAGGGGCCGCGAACACTGGTGAGCAGGTCGGACCGCATCAGCGTGATGCGCTTGCTCAAGGCGTGCTTGTCGACATTGATGCGTGCGACCGCGAGTGCGTCTTCGGAGATGTCGGCCGCGTCGACCACCACCTCGGGGTAGGCCATCGCGGCGATCACCGCGAGGCTGCCGTTGCCGGTGCACAGGTCGAGCACCGAGTGCGTCTCGTCCGAGAGCCACGCGTCGAGCGTGCCCGTGTCTTCGCCATCGGCCAGCAGCTCGGCGATGAAGGAGCGCGGCACGATGGTGCGCTCGTCGACGTAGAAGGGCACGTTCTGCAGCCAGGCTTCGTTCGTCAGGTAGGCGGCGGGTTGGCGGGTGTCGATGCGCCGCGTGACCAGGGCCTCGGCCTTGGCCTGTTCTTCCGGGGCGAGTTCGCTCTTCGCCTTGACTTCGAGGGCGTCGAGCGGCAGGCCGAGGGCCCACAGCACCAGCCAGGCCGATTCGTCGAAGGCGTTCGTTGTGCCGTGGCCAAACGAAACGCCCGCCTGTTTGAGGCGGGCGCTCTGCGCTGTGATGAGGTCGATCAGGGTCATGTCAGGAGCCGTTCGAGCGTGTCGCGGTAGATGTTCTTCAAGGGGTCGAGGCTGGCGACAGTCACGCATTCGTCGATTTTATGGATGCTGGCGTTCAGCGGGCCGAATTCGACGACCTGCGGGCAGATCTTCGCGATGAAACGGCCGTCGGACGTGCCACCGGTCGTGGACAGTTCGGTCTTCACACCGGTTTGTGCCGCGATCGCCTGCGACACGGCCGTGCTCAGCTCGCCGATCGGCGTGAGAAAGGGTTCGCCGCCCAGCGTCCATGCCAGTTCGTACTGCAGGCCGTGGCGGTCGAGCAGCGCATGAACGCGGCCTTTGAGCGTCTCGGGTGTCGACTCGGTCGAATATCGGAAGTTGAAGTCGACCACCAGCTCGCCCGGGATCACGTTGGTGGCGCCGGTGCCGCCGTGGATGTTCGACATCTGCCAGCTCGTCGGCGGGAAGTACGCGTTGCCTTCGTCCCAGCGCGTGCCCACCAGTTCGGCCATGGCCGGCGCGAACAGGTGGATCGGGTTCTTCGCCAGGTGCGGGTAGGCGATGTGGCCTTGCACACCTTTGACCTTCAGCTTGCCGGACAGCGTGCCGCGCCGGCCGTTCTTGATCATGTCGCCGAGCGCGTCGACCGAGGTCGGCTCGCCGACGATGCAGTAGTCGAGCCGTTCGCCGCGTGCAGACAGCCACTCGCAGACCTTGACCGTGCCGTCGACCGACGGACCTTCTTCGTCGCTGGTCAGCAGGAAGGCGATCGAGCCGCGGTGCGACGGCTGCGCCGCGACGAACTCTTCGACCGCGACCACCATCGCCGCGATCGAGGTTTTCATGTCGGCGGCGCCGCGGCCGAACAAGTGCCCGTCGCGGTGCGAGGGCACGAACGGGTCGCTGCGCCATTGTTCGAGCGGGCCGGTGGGCACCACGTCGGTGTGGCCGGCGAAGGCCAGCAATTTGCCCGACGGCGACGAGCCGCGCCGCACCGCCCACAGGTTCGTGACCTGCGCGCCTTCGGGGCCGTAAGTCAAGCTGGTGCACTCGAAGCTCAGCGGCTTCAGGCGCGCTTCGATCAAGGCCTGGCAGCCACCGTCGGCGGGCGTCACCGAGCGCCGGGAGATCAGCGCTTCGGTGAGTTGCAGGGTGCGTGACGACAGGGCCATGGGCACGTCAGAGCCGGCGGAACGCGCCCGACATCGTGGTCGGCTCGTCGGGGCGCACGTCGAGCGTGATCTCGGTGAAGATGGCGGTGTCGTCCTGCTCTTCCTTCTTGGCGACGATGCGGGTCGCCGGTGTCAGGTCGTTCTGCAGGCGCCACATCAGGTTGGTCGGCGAATCGGCGAAGGCCAGTCCTTCGTCGCGGGCGATCATGCCGGTGTTGATCAGGCGCGCCAGGTCTTGCTCGAAGGTCTGCGAGCCTTCGGCCATCGACTTGTCCATGGCCTCTTTCACGCCCGAGAAGTCGCCTTTTTCGATCAGCTCCGAGACCAGCTTGGTGTTGAGCATCACCTCGACCGCGGGCACGCGGCCGCCGGCCACGGCGCGGATCAGGCGCTGCGAGACCACGGCGCGCAAACCCGCCGCCAGGTCGGCCAGCAGTGCAGGGCGCGCTTCGGGCGAATAGAACGACAGGATCCGGCCGAGCGCGTGGTAGCTGTTGTTGGCGTGCAGCGTCGAGAGCACGAGGTGGCCCGACAGCGCATACGAGATCGCCGAGGTCATCGTTTCCCGGTCGCGGATCTCGCCAATCAGAATGCAGTCGGGCGCCTGGCGCAGCGCGTTCTTCAGCCCGACCTGAAGAGACTGCGTGTCGCGGCCGACCTCACGTTGGTTGATCACCGATTTCTTGTTGTTGAACAGGAATTCGATCGGGTCTTCGATTGTCAGGATGTGCCCGGCCAGCTGCTGGTTGCGCTGCTCCAGCATGGCGGCCAGCGTGGTGCTCTTGCCGGCGCCGGTGGCGCCCACCATCAGGATCAGGCCGCGCTTCTCGAGCACCATGGTGTTCAGCACGTCCGGCACGTTCAGGCTCTCGAGCGTGGGGATCTGGAACGGGATGCAGCGAAACACCGCCGCGATCGAGCCGCGCTGGCGGAACGCGCTCAGCCGGAAGCTGCCGACGCCAGCGATGCTGACCGCCACGTTCAGCTCGTGCGAGTCTTCCAGCTCTTCGAGCTGGCTCGGCGTGAGCAACTCGGCGAGCAGCTGGCGCGGCTGCGTGTTCGTGAGCGGCTGGTCGCTCAGTTGCAGCAACTGGCCGTTGATCTTGATCAGGATCGGCGAGCTCGAAGACAGGTAGACGTCGGACGCACCTTTCTCCGACATCAGCCGCAGCACGCGCTCCATGTTTCCGCCACTCATGCCGTTCCCTTTCGTTGACCCGGGCCAGGCTGGCCCGAATGTCGATCATTCCACGCTTCAACACCCGCAGCTCCCCCGGCAGGCGCCCGGGCAACGCGCGGGGCGTGATCAGCTTCTCAACAAGTCGTTGATGCTGGTCTTGGCGCGCGTTTGTGCATCCACCCGTTTCACGATCACCGCGCAGTACAGGCTGTACTTGCCGTCGGCGCTGGGCAGGTTGCCGCTCACGACGACCGAGCCGGCCGGGATGCGGCCGTAGCTCACTTCGCCGGTCGCGCGGTCGTAGATCTTGGTGCTCTGGCCGATGTAGACGCCCATCGACAACACCGAGTTCTCTTCGACGATCACGCCTTCGACGACTTCCGAGCGGGCGCCGATGAAGCAGTTGTCTTCGATGATCGTCGGGTTGGCCTGCATCGGCTCGAGCACACCGCCGATCCCGACGCCGCCCGACAGGTGCACGTTCTTGCCGATCTGCGCGCACGAGCCCACAGCGGCCCAGGTGTCGACCATCGTGCCTTCGTCGACATACGCGCCGATGTTGACGAACGAGGGCATCAGGATCGCGTTCTTCGCGATGTAGCTGCCACGCCGCGCCACGGCCGGCGGCACGATGCGCACGCCGGTCTCGCGCAGCGCGGCTTCATCGAGGTGCGCGAACTTGGTCTGCACCTTGTCGTAGAAGCCGAGGTCGCCGGCGCGCATCAGCTTGTTGTCGTTCAGGCGGAAGCTCAGCAGCACCGCTTTCTTGACCCACTGGTTCACGGTCCACTGGCCCACACCCTGCCGCTCGGCCACACGCAGGCGACCGGCGTTCAGCTCGGCGATCACGGTCTCGACGGCTTCGAAGATCTGCGGGCTGTTGGCGGCGTTGATGGAGGCGCGGCTTTCCCAGGCGAGGTCGATGATGCTTTGCAGCTCGGAAACGTTGGTGGCGGTCATGGTCGGGGGCTCAGAGGGATTGAACAAAAGAGACGATGCGGTGCGCGGCTTCTAGGCATTCGGAGGCCTCGGCGACCAGCGCCAGCCGGATGCGGCCCGCGCCGGGGTTCACGCCGCTGGCTTCGCGCGCCAGCAGGCTGCCCGGCAGCACGGTCACATTGTATTGAGCGAGCAGGGCCTGCGCGAAAGCGACGTCGTCGGCGCCGTGCTTCGACACGTCGGCCCAGAGGTAGAAGCCGGCGTCGGGCAGCGCCACGTCGAGCACTTGGGCGAGCACCGGTGTGACCTGCGCGAACTTGGCGCGGTACTTGTCGCGGTTGGCGACCACATGCTTTTCGTCGTTCCAGGCCGCGATGCTGCCCTGCTGCACGACCGGGTTCATCGCGCTGCCGTGGTAGGTGCGGTAGAGCAGGAACTGCTTCAGGATGGCCGCGTCGCCGGCCACGAACCCCGAGCGCATGCCGGGCACGTTGGAGCGTTTCGACAGGCTCGTGAACGCGATCAGGTTGCGGAAGTCGCGGCCCAGCTTGGTGGCCGCTTCGAGCGAACCCAGCGGCGGCTCGTCGCGGAAGTAGATCTCGGAATAACACTCGTCCGAGGCGATCACGAAGCCGTGTCGGTCGCTCAGCTCGAACAGGCGCTGCCATTCGGCCAGCGGCATCACCGCGCCGGTCGGGTTGCCGGGCGAGCAGACGTAGAGCAGTTGCGTGGCGGCCCAGGTGGCTTCGGGCACGCTCGCCCAGTCGGCCGCGAAGTTGCGCTTCGGGTCGCTGTTGACGAAGGCCGTCTGCGCGCCGGCGAGCAGCGCCGCACCTTCGTAGATTTGATAGAACGGGTTCGGGCAGACGACGGTCGCGTTCGGCCGGGTC
>Ga0073925_1000029_pt1 | contig 47554 bp, 44 predicted proteins | sample GWRWT4_21May14_FD_70952 | JGI IMG/M metagenome (GOLD analysis project Ga0073925, IMG submission 70952) | Sand microcosm microbial communities from a hyporheic zone in Columbia River, Washington, USA - GW-RW T4_21-May-14 | ecosystem: Engineered > Artificial ecosystem > Sand microcosm >...
GGCGGTGATGTACTTGCGACCGCGGAACACGGTGCGGATCGCCTTGACGATCTCTTCCGGGTCGCATTCCTTGTTCAGGTAACCGCTCGCGCCCTGGCGCAGCAGCGTGGTCGCGTAGTGTTCTTCCGGGAAGCCCGACAGAATCAGCACCGGCAGGTCGGGCGCACGTGCCTTGATGGCGGCCAGCGCGTCGACGCCGCTCTGGTCGGGCATCGACAGGTCCATCACGATCACATCGACATCGCCCTTGCGCACGATGTCGATCGCCTCGCGGCCGCTCGAAGCTTCGGCCACCACGGTCAGATCGACCTGCTCGGAGAAGTACTGCCGCAAGCCCGCACGCACGATGGCGTGGTCATCGATGATCGCAACTCGAATCATGGTGCGCAGTTCCTGAAGAAGATTTTCAAGTTGCCGAGTTTAAGGGCCAAGCCATGCCGACACCGCTGAAGTTGCTTCCCCTGCTGCGCGGCAGCCGGTTCACGTTCCCGCTGGCCTCATTGGCAGCACTCGGCATGTTCGTCATCAGCGAGAGTTCATACCAGCAGGCCACGGCGCGTTTCGCGGAGCTCGGCACCCAGGGCACGGCACGCATCACGATCCAGACCCTCTGGCGCAGCCTCACCGACGCCGAAACAGGCCAGCGGGGTTACCTGCTGACCAGCCGCAAGGAATACCTGAAACCCTACGAAGTGGCACAGGTGCAGGTCGCCAAGTCGCTGGCCTGGCTCAACGAGTACTACAGCGCCGAACCAGAAACCCAGGCGCTCATGTCGCAGGTGCAGAAAGCGGCCGACAACAAACTCGCCGAGCTGGCCGAAACCAACCGGCTGCACGACGAAGGCAAGGAACAAGCCTGGCGCGAACTGGTGCTCAGCAACATCGGCGCCGAGCAAATGGACGCGGTGCGCAGCAACAGCGAGAAGCTGCTCGCGCACGAAACACTCAAGGTCAACGAAGGCCGCAAGAGCGTGCTGCAAACCTTGATGATCAACCGCATCGGCGTGACGGCGATGGCCGCGCTGAGCCTGCTCGCGCTGTTCATGTACCTGCGCCAGACCACCGCGCTGGTGCGCCTGCGTGAAGAGCAGCGCCGCGTGGCCCAGGCCGAGCGTGACCAGTTCGAGCTCGAGGTGGTGCGCCGCACCGGCCAGCTGACCGACCTGGCGCGCCACCTTCAGAGCGTGCGCGAAGACGAGCGCAACCACCTCGCGCGCGAACTGCACGACGAACTCGGTGCGCTGCTGACCGCCGCCAAGCTCGACGTGGCCCGCCTCAAGTCGCGCCTGGGCACGCTGACGCCGGAAGTGGCCGAGCGCATCCAGCACCTGACCGACGGCCTGAACAGCGGCATCGCGCTGAAGCGCCGCATCATCGAAGACCTGCGGCCCTCGTCGCTGAGCAACCTGGGCCTCGTGGCGGCGCTCGAGATCCTGGTGCGCGAATGGGCCGAGCGCACCGAGATCGAAGTCGACAGCGACTTTCAGCCGGTGCAGTTGCGGCCGTCCGGCGAGCTCACCGTCTACCGACTGGTTCAGGAAGCGCTGACCAACACAGCCAAGTACGCCAAGGCCAGCGAAGTGCAGGTGCGGCTCGCCGCCGAAGACGGCCAGGTGCTGGTGACGGTGCGCGACAACGGCATCGGCTTCGATGTCGAAGCACCGCACAGCAGCGCCCACGGCCTGCTGGGCATGCGCTACCGGCTCGAGACCGAAGGCGGCACGCTGGTCCTGAAGTCGTCGAAAGGTGGCGGAACGGTGATCGAGGCCCACCTGCCCGAGAGCAGCTGAATCGCGCGCTGCCGGCGCGCGTCGGCATCGTCCTACAGCCACGGGGTCGTTCCCCCGACAGGGCTGCGGCAACGCCACCGATCCTGTTTCGAAGGTCGGAAGAACACACTTCTTCCATCGCAACGAACCCGCTGCGAACACCTTCAACCGGGGCGCCAGGCGCTCCATGAATCAGGAGCCCGCCATGCTGCACTACGCCGTTGTCTTCTTCGTGATCGCCTTGATCGCTGCCGTGTTCGGCTTTGGTGGCATCGCCGCCAGCGCCGTCGGCATCGCCAAGATCCTGTTCGTGGTCTTCGCGATCCTGGCCGTGGCCAGCTTCCTGTTCGGCCTGATCAAGAAAGGGTGAGCGGCGTTCCTGCCGCTTCATCTTCAGCCTCTTTCAACGCACACCAAGGAATCATCATGAACACCAGCATCCAACAAGTCGCCAACGAAGCATCCCACGTGGCCGACCAGGCCGCCGACAGCGTGAACAGCGCCGTGCGCTCGACCCAGGGCGTGGCCAACCAGGCCTTCGACCGCCTGAGCGACAAGATCGAATCCGCCCGCGAACATGCCGTGCCGCTGATCAACCGCCTGACCAGCCAGGCCGAAAACGCGGCTCACCGTGGCGCCGACGCGGTGCGTGACGCGTCTGCCCAGGTGCGCGAAAAGGCGCTGAAGGCGAGCGATACCACGGTCTCGTACATCAAGGACGAGCCGGTCAAGGCGATGCTGATCGCCGCTGCCACCGGTGCCGCGCTGATGGCACTGGTCAGCCTGATGAGCCGCTCGCGCAACGCCGACTGATTCAACACGCCGCACGAGACCGCACCGCCATGATCCACCCGCTGTTGCGCCTGATCGCCACCCAGCCGCAGCTGCTGGCGGACCATGCCGAGTCCTACGCCGACCTGGTCGGTGAAGAACTCGGCAAGACCACGGCGGTGTGGAAACGGCGCGTGTTGCTGAACGCGACCGCACTGTGCCTTGTGGGCGTGGCGGCGGTGCTGGGTGGCGTGGCGCTCATGCTGTGGGCGGCGCTGCCCGAGGCGAGCATCCATGCGCCTTGGGCCTTGCTCGCTGCGCCGGCGCTGCCGGTGCTGGCCGCGCTGTGGTGCGGCTACGAAGGCCAGCGTGAAACCGACGACGTCTTCAAGGACCTCAAACAACAGATCGCCACCGATCTCGTGATGCTGCGCGAAGTGAGCGCAGCATGACCGCGGTCGAGCGCATCGAACTGTCGAGGGCGCGGCTGCGCCATGCGATGCAGCCGCCGCCGGCGCTGCAAGCCAACGAACCGGCGACGGGCCCGCTCGCCTGGCTGGAGCGCATCAAGGACCAGCCCAGCATCGCCGTCATCATCGACACCTTGCAAAGCTGGTGGTCGCGCCACCCGATGCGCCCGCTGGTGCACGTGGCCAGCGAGGCCACGAACGCGGTCGCCAGACCGATCGCGCAGCACAACCCGCTCATGCTGGTCGTGGCGGCCGGCTTGCTCGGCATCGCATTCGCCTGGAGCCGCCCGTGGCGCTGGGCGCTCAAGCCTGCGCTGTTCGCCGGGCTGATGCCGCAGCTCGTGTCGCGTGTGGTCTCCAGCCTGCCGCTGGAATCGTGGCTCGCGGTCTTCAGCTCGACGCTTCCCGGCAACCGCAATCCTGTCGACCCCCAACGGAAATGACCATGACCTCACACGCTTTGCGCTCGCCGCGCTGGAACACCGCCTCGATCCCGGATGCGACCGACACCTCGCCGATGGAGCTGTCGGAACTCGGCGCCCACATCGATCGCTGCAACGGCTGCCGGGGCCGCTGGTTCGCACTGCGCTGCGCGGCCGACGCGGTGCACGACTTCGTGGCGCCGCGCTTCGTCACCACCTTGCTGGTGGCGGGTGTGGTCACCGGTCTGGCGGCGCTTGCCTTGTGATCCATGAGGCAGAGGCATGACCCAAGCCAGCCTGCTGCGGTTGGTTCCCGAGGCACCGCAAGCGCTGCGTGACATTCTCGACGGCTCGCGTGGCGCGGTCGAGCCGCCGAACCGCTCCGAGATCTTCGGCCCCGAACGTTTTGCCCAGCACGGGCTGAGCCTCGCCGAGACGCACCACGCCGAGAGCGCGTCGGGCCGCTCGGCGGCCTTTTTCCCGCGCCTGCAAGACAACATCCGGGTATTGCGCGAGTCCGAGCTGTACATCGCCGCACAGGCCCACACCGGCTACCAGGTGAGCCCGGCCGCCGAATGGCTGCTCGACAACTTTCACCTGATCGAAAGCCAGCTCCAGGCGATCCACGAAGGCTTGCCACGGCGCTACTTTCGCGACCTGCCCGTCCTGATCGACGAGCCGCTGGCCGGCCTGCCGCGCGTGTACAGCGTGGCCTGGGCCTTCGTCGCCCACACCGACAGCGCGTTCGACGAAGACCTGCTCGCGGTCTTTCTGGCGGCCTACCAGCAGCGGCGCGAGCTGACGCTCGGTGAGCTCTGGGCCTTGCCCACGACGCTGCGCGTGGTGCTGGTCGAAAACCTGCGGCGCCTGGCCGAACGCCTGGCCACCAACAAGGCGGCACGCGAGCTCGCCAACCTGGTGTGCGACCGCATCGAACAGGTCAGCGAGAGCGACCTCGACGAACTGGTCGCGCTGCTCGACCAGCGCGGTGTCGGCCGGACCTTCCTCGTGCAGATGGCGCAGCGCCTGCAAGACCACCGCGCGCCGGCCCTGTCGGCGCAGAACGCGTCGAGCCACCACGACTGGCTGCACCGCAGCCTGCCCGACCTGGCCGCCGCGCAGGCGCAACAACCGGCCGACCAGGCCGCCGACAACCTGAGCGTCAGCAACGCCATCGGTTCGCTGCGCCTGATCGGCAACGCCGACTGGCCCGAGATCATCTGCCACACCAGCGCGACCATGCAGCTGCTGCTCGGCTCGCCGGCGTTCGAAGCCGAGCGCGACGACACCCGCGACGACACGCTGCACGAGATCGAGGTGCTGGCGCGCAAGAGCCGGCGCACCGAAACGGCGGTCGCCCAGACCCTGCTCGACCTGATGCACCGCGACGACGGCGCCGGCGCGGCCACGGCGGCGAGCCACTGGCTGCGCGGCGCCGGCCGGCCGGAGCTGATGCGCCGGCTCGACCTGAACGAAACGATGGCGGTGGCGTGGCGTGCGCTGCAGCGGCGTGCCGCCCTGCCGGCCTATCTGGCCCTGCTTGCGGGTGGCACGCTGGCCATCGTCGCGTGGTTGCTGATGCGCCACAGCGCGCTGCCGGGCACCGACACCGCCCCCTGGCTCAGCCTGGTCGTCGCCACGCTGATGCTGTTCCCGGCCTCGGAGGCCGTGGTCGCGGTGATCAACCGGCTCATCAGCGAATCGGCGCGGCCGAGCCGGCTGCCGCGCTTGTCGCTGGCGCACGGCATTCCTGCCGAGCACCGCGTGATGGTCGTCATCCCCGGCATGCTGACCAATGCGGCCGCGACCGAAGAGCTGGCGCACCGGCTCGAACTGCACTACCTCGCCAACCCGGAGCAGAACGCCCAGTTCGCGCTGCTGACCGACTGGGCCGACGCACCGGCGCGCAAGCGCGACACCGACACGCCACTGCTCGCGCTGGCCACCGACGCGATCGACGCGCTCAACCAGCGTTACCCCTTCGATGCGGGCGGCGCGCCGCGTTTCATCGTCCTGCACCGCGACCGCGTGTTCAGCGAGACCGAGCAGAAGTGGATCGGCTGGGAGCGCAAGCGTGGCAAGCTCGAACAGCTGATCGAGCTGCTGGCGACGACCGATACCGCGGCACGCGACAGCACCCCGTTCATCGACCTCGGCCAGGCCTCGCGGGTCGAACCCGGCACCCGCTACGTCGTCACGCTCGACGGCGACACCCAGTTGCCCCCCGGCCGCCTGCGTGAACTCGTCGGCGTGGCCGCGCACCCGCACAACGAGCCGCAGGTCGACTTGTCCACGCGCTGCGTGACACGCGGCTACGCGATCCTGCAGCCGCGGGTGGTCACGCCCTTGCCGGCACCGAAGGACTTCACGCTCTACCACTGGCTCTTCGCCGGCCAGTGCGGCATCGACCCGTACAGCGCCGCGTCGTCCGAGGTTTACCAGGACGTGTTCCGCGAAGGCACCTTCACCGGCAAGGGCCTGCTGCACGTGGGCGCGCTGCATGCGCTGCTGTCCAGGCGCCTGCCCGAAGGCCAGGTGCTCAGCCACGACCTGCTCGAAGGCGCACTCTCGCGCTGCGCCGCGGTGACCGACATCACCGTGATCGAAGACGCGCCGTTCCACGCCGACGTGGCCGCCTCGCGCGTGCACCGCTGGACCCGCGGCGACTGGCAGCTGCTGCCCTTCCTGTTCAAGCCGCAGGCCTACCCCATGCGGGCGATCAACCGCTGGAAGATGATCGACAACCTGCGCCGTTCGCTGGTCGCGCCGATGTCGCTCGCGCTGCTGGTGCTGGCCATCGGCAGCGACGCGGTCTCGCCTGCTGCCGCGCTCGCGCTGGTGTTCGCCGCGCTGATCGCCGGCCCGCTGATGGGCGCCGTGGCCGGCCTCGCGCCGAGCCACGACGACATCGCCAAGCGCCACTTCTACCGCCAGGCGCTGACCGACCTGTGGCGTGCCGTCTGCAGCGGGCTGTGGCTGATGGGGCAGCTGTTGCAGCAGGCCCTGATGGCCGGCGATGCGGTGTTGCGCGCGCTCTGGCGCATGGCGGTGAGCCGGCGCCACCTGCTCGAATGGACCACCGCCGCGGCTGCGCAGGCCTCGGCCTCGACCGAGCTCGCCGCGGTGCTGCGCAAACATTGGGCCGTGCCCCTCGTGGCGGTTCTGATCTGGATCGGCCTGCTCGCGACGAACGCCCCGTCGCTCGTGCTCGGCACCCTGCTCTGCGCCGCCTGGGCCGCCTCGCCCTTGTGGACCTGGTGGGTCAGCCGGCCGCGCCCGCCGAAGCGCGACGCCGCCCTGCCCGCCGCCGACCGGGCTTACCTGGAAGACGCGGCGCGCGACACCTGGCGCCTGTTCGAGCGCTGCGTCGGCGCCGAGGACAATCACCTCCCGCCCGACAACCTGCAGCTCACGCCGCAGACCATGGTCGCGCACCGCACCTCGCCGACCAACATCGGCCTGTACCTGCTGAGCACGGCCTGCGCGCGCCAGTTCGGCTGGATCGGCACGCAGGACCTGCTGGCGCGGCTCGAAGCGACGCTGCAGACGCTGGCCGAGCTGCCGCGCCACCGCGGCCACTTCCTGAACTGGTACGACACCCAGACGAAATCGGCGCTGCTGCCGATGTACGTGTCCACCGTCGACAGCGGCAACCTCAGCGGCCACCTGCTCGCGGTGGCCCAGGCCTGCGCCGAACTCGCGCGTGCGCCGTTCGACACGCGCGCTGCCGAACGCGCCGTGGCCGCGTCACTCGCCCGCATCGGGCCGCTGCGCCACGCCGCCAGCGTGGCCCTGCCCGACGGCGCGCTGGCACGCCTGCTCGCGCTGCCCGAGCCGCTGAACGAAGCGCGTGACGCCCCCGAGCACCTCGAAGGCCTGCTGCGCGGCGCTGCCGACGAACTGGCGCCGCTGCTGCCGGGCGACGACGCCGCACTCGCGCCCAGCCCGCTGCACCAGTTCGCGTGGCGCGTGGCCGACCACATCGCCACGCTGCGCAGCCTGCTGCTCGACGCCGCGGTCGCGCCACCCGCCCAGGGTGCCACGGTGCAGCGCCTGCTCGGCGTGGCCAGGCGCTGCGAACAGCTGGCCTGGGAGGCCGACTACAGCTTCCTGTACCACCGCAAGCGGCGCCTGTTCCACATCGGCTGGCGCGTCGCCGAACAGCAGCTCGATGCGAGTTTTTACGACCTGCTCGCATCGGAGTCGCGCCTGACCAGCCTGCTCGCCATCGCCAAGGGTGACGTGCCCGTGAGCCACTGGGCCGCGCTCGGCCGGCCGTTCTACGCGGTCGGCGCCTACGCCGGGCTGCGTTCGTGGTCGGGCTCGATGTTCGAGTACCTGATGCCCTCGCTGGTGCTCGACGAACCGAAGGGCAGCGTGCTGCACGGCGCCTGCCTGGCCGCGCTGCACGAGCAGATCGCGTTCGCGCGCGCGCACAAGGTTCCCTGGGGCATTTCCGAATCGGCCTACGCGGCCAGCGACCACACGCTGGCCTACCAGTACGCACCGCAGGGCGTGCCACGCCTGGCCCTGCGCCGCACACCGCCCGACGAACTGGTGATCGCGCCTTACGCCACCGCGCTCGCGGTGCAGGTGGCGCCGCACCTGGCGGTCGAGAATTTCGCCGTGCTCGAAACGCTGGCCACACGCGCCCGCTACGGTTTCATCGAAGCGCTCGACTTCAGCGAAGCACGCCAGGCCGCCGCAGTCGGCTTCACGCGTGTCAACACCTTCATGGCGCACCACCAGGGCATGAGCCTCGTGGCCATCGCCAACGTGCTGCAGGGCGGCACACCACGGCGCTGGGGCATGGGCAACGCCCACATCGAAGCGGTGGCTTCGCTGCTGCACGAACGCGCGCCACGCGAGGTGTCGGTGCTGCTCGCGCCCCCTCCCGGCCCCTCGCCCGACGCGCAGTCGCGCCGCGCACCGGGCCTGCTGCGCGACGTGCTGCCGGGCATGACGGCGCTCGCGCCGACCCACCTGCTCGCCAACGGCCGCTACAGCGTCTCGCTGCGGGCCAACGGCGCCGGCTGGAGCCGCTGGGGCCACGTCGGCATCACCCGCTGGCGCGACGACGCGCTGCGCGACGTGCACGGCAGCTTCTTCCACCTGCGCTGGGACCGCCAGCCGCAGGCCGTGTCGCTCACGCAGCACCCCGCGCCCGACCCGGCCGCGCACTACCAGAGCACCTACCACGCCGACCGTGTGTGCTTCGACGCCACCTGGCCCGAGATCGACGCCCACACGACCGTCTGGGTCAGCCCCGAAGACGACATCGAATTCCGCCAGGTCGAGCTGCGCAACCTGAGCGACCGCGTGCTCGACCTGGAGCTGATGTCGGTGTTCGAGATCACGCTCGCCGACCACCGCGCCGACGAAGCCCACCCGGCTTTTTCGAACCTCTTCCTGCGCGCCGGCTGGCGCCCCGGCCAGCAGGCGCTGGTGTTCGAGCGCAAGCCGCGCCTGCCGAACGAACAAGGCCTGCTCGCGGCGCACTTCCTGGTCGAGAACGACCCGGCCGTGAGCACGCTGCGGGTCCAGACCGACCGGCTCGGCTGGCTCGGCCGCAACCACGACACGAGCCAGCCGCTGGCGTCTTTCAACCCCGCGTTCGACGTGTACACCGAGCCGACCACCGAGCACCCGCTCGATACCGGCCTCGACCCGGTGTGTGCGCTCTCGGTGCGGCTGCAATTGCCGCCGCACGGCAAGATCCGCCTGACCTTCTGCACCGCCGCCTCCGACAATCCGCTGACGCTCGACGCGGTCATCGACAAGTACCGCCAGCCCAACCCGGTGCAGCGCGCCTCGCTGATGTCGGCCACGCTCGCCGGCATCCGCCTGCGCGAGCTCGGCGTGAACGCCGAGAGCTTCGCCGCGATCCAGACGCTGACCTCGGCCGTGGTGATGAACGTGACCCGCGCCCGCCCGGCATTGCCCGCCGCGCCCGAGCGCGAGCACAGCGCCGACGTGTGCGACCGCCGCCTGCTCTGGCGCTTCGGCATCTCGGGCGACCGGCCGCTGCTGCTCGTGTCGGCCGGCACGCCGCAGGGCATGGGCCTGCTGCGCACGCTGGTCAAGGCACTGCGCATGTGGTCGTGGGCCGGCGTGGCCTGCGACCTGGTGGTGATCAACGCCGAGCCGACCTCGTACCTGATGGCCTTGCAGCGCGAAGTCGCGGCGCTGCGGGAGCAGTTCAACGCACAGAACGGCGGCCAGCCGGGCGCCGCCCAGATCGGCTTTCACGTGCTGCGTGCCGACGAACTCTCGACCGACGAGCGCAGCACCCTGCGCGCCCTGGCTCGCGTGCACTTCAACGCCGACGGCCGGCCGCTCACGCACCACATGCAGGAGTGGAGCGAACAGCACGAAGAAGCGCTCGAGGAACGCCTGGCCACCTCGGTGTCCGCCTTGCCGATCGCGGCCGGCGCGAATGCCGATGCACGCGTGTCGACAGGCCAGTTCATGCCCGAGGGCGGCGAATTCCGCTTCGATGTGAGCGTGTTCCAGCGCCCGGCCCGGCCCTGGGTCAACGTGCTCGCGAACCCGGCCTTCGGCGCCCACATCTCGGAGGCCGGCGGTGGCTACACCTGGGCCCTGAACAGCCGCCTGAACCAGCTCACGCCGTGGTCGAACGACCCGGTCGGCGACCCGCCGGGCGAGTGGTTCCTGCTGCAGGACATGAAGTCGCGCAACCTGTGGAGCGTGTCGCCCTCGGCCTGGGCCGACCCGAGCGCCACCTACCGCGTCGCCCACGGCCAGGGTTACAGCGTGGTGAGCCACCGCCGCGGTGACCTCGACGTCAGCGCGGCCTGGTGTGTCGACACCACCACGGCGGTGAAACAGGTGCGCCTGCGCGTCGTCAACCGCGGCCAGCGCACGCAGCGCCTGCGTGCCATCGGCATCGCCGAGTGGGTGATGGGGGCGAACCGCAACGACCGCGCCAGCACCGAAACCGCTTCGTTCACGCAGCGCCTGCCCGATGTGGCGCAGGCCGACGCGCGCGCTGGCAAGCTCGGCCGCAAGCTCACCGCGCTGACCTGCACGCAGCGTGACCGCTCGGCCGGCTTCGGCGACGGCACGGCCTTTCTCGCGGTCTCGACCGATGCCGACGAAGCGCCCGACTGGACCTGCGACCGGCGCGAGTGTTTCGATGCCCGCGGCCGCCTCGCCGTGCCCGACCTGTACGGCCAGCGCAGCGGCGCCGGGCTCGACCCCTGCGCCGCCATCGCCACGCTGATCACGCTGGCGGCGGGCGAATCGGCCGAGTGTGTGTTCCTGATCGGCTTCGGCGCGAACCCGACCGAAGCACGCCAGCTCGCCACGGCCGCGGCGATCGTGCCCTCGACGCAGCGCCACGACACTGTGCGCGCCTGCTGGGACCAGCTGCTCGGCGCCACCAGCGTGAAGACCCCCGACCCGTTGTTCGACGCGATGGTCAACCGCTGGCTGCTCTACCAGACCGTGGCCTGCCGCTTGTGGGCCAAGGCCGGCTTCTACCAGGCCGGTGGTGCCTTCGGCTTCCGCGACCAGTTGCAGGACGCGATGGCGCTGGCCTGGGCCGCCCCCGACATGTTGCGCCGGCAGATCGTCCTGAACGCGTCGCGCCAGTTCCCCGAAGGCGACGTGCAGCACTGGTGGCACGCGCCCACCGGTGCCGGCGTGCGCACGCATTTTTCAGACGACCTGCTGTGGCTGCCGTACGCCTGCGTGCACTACCTGCAGTGCACCGGCGACGCGGCCTTGCTCGACGAGCCCGTGCCCTTCATCGAAGGAGCACCGATCCCCGAGGGCGCCGAAGACGCCTACTACGTGCCGCATTCGAGCGCAGCGACGGCCACCGTCTACGAACACGGCGCCCGCGCCATCGACCGCAGCCTGAAAGTCGGCGCGCACGGCCTGCCGCTGATGGGCAGCGGCGACTGGAACGACGGCATGAACCGCGTCGGCATCGAAGGCCGCGGCGAATCGGTGTGGCTGGCCTGGTTCCTGTGCGCGCTGGTCGAAGACTTTTCACCGCTCGCGCGCAGCCGCGGCGAAACCGAACGTGCGCAACGCTGGGAGGAAGCCGCGCGCGGCTGGCGCAGCGCGCTGCAGGGAGACGCCTGGGACGGCCAGTGGTACAAGCGTGCCTTCTTCGACGACGGCACGGCGCTCGGCACGCAGACCGACACCGAGTGCCGCATCGACCTGATCGCGCAGGCCTGGAGCGTGATCGCAGGCGCCGCGCCGCCGGCCTTCCAGCGCATGGCGCTCGAAGCGGTCGAGCGCCAGCTCATCGACCGCCAGAACGGGCTCGTCAAGCTGCTCACACCGCCGCTGCAACACAAGCAGCCGAGCGCGGGTTACATCCAGGCCTATCCCAAGGGCGTGCGCGAAAACGGCGGCCAGTATTCGCATGCCGGCGTGTGGGCCGTGATCGCGCAGGCGCAGCGTGGCAACGCCGACACGGCGTACCGCTATTTCACCTACCTGAGCCCGGCCCACCGCGCCGCCAGCGCCGAGTGGGGCGCGGCCTACGCGATCGAACCCTATGTGATGGCGGGCGACGTGTACACCGAAGCGCCGTATGTCGGGCGCGGCGGCTGGAGCTGGTACACCGGCTCGGCCGCGTGGATGCACCGCGCGGCGGTCGAACACCTGTTCGGCCTGCGCCAGCGCGGCGAGCAGGTCTCGTTCATGCCGTGCCTGCCATCGCACTGGAACGAGGCCGAGCTGACGCTGCGCCGCGACGGCCGCGTGCTGCGCGTGCTCTTCTGCCGGCCTGCCGCGGCGGCCGCGATCGACGCGGCGCTGCGCGCCGGTGCCGTCGAGCTGCACAGCGGCCAGAGCCTGCGTTGGAAAACGCTGGCCGCGCACAGCGTCTGCCTCGTGCGTCTGCCGGGGATCGAAGCCGCCGCCGCGCAGCAGCCAGCGGTGTTCAGCGCCGTGCATTGAGCAGCGCGGCGCTGTCCTACAGCGCCAAGCGCAGCAATCCGATGGGCCGCGAATGGCCGGCTCCCTACAGTTCATTCACTGCGAACCACGGAGCCAGCCATGAAGAAAGAAACAGCCAGCATCACCCAACTGCCCGTCGCCAAGACCGAGCGCCTGTTGCTGAACGACGAAGCCCTCGAGGCCGCGAAGCGCTCGCTCGACGAGGGTGCGGTGACGCCGAGCTACGGCCCGTGGCGCGAAGACATCATCAAGCTGCTGAATGACTCGCTGGCCACCGAGCTGGTGTGCGTGATGCGCTACAAGCGCCACCACTACACCGCCAAGGGCCTGGCCTCGCCGAAGATCGCCGAAGAATTCATGGCGCACGCGCTCGAAGAAACAGCGCACGCCGACAGCATTGCCGAGCGCATCGTGCAGCTCGGTGGCGAGCCCGACTTTTCGCCGGCCACGCTGCTCGAACGCAGTCACGCCGAATACGACGACTCGAGCGAACTGAAAGCCATGATCAAGGCCAACCTGATCGCCGAACGTGTGGCTATCGAGGCCTACAGCCAGATGATCGCGCTGATCGGTGACAAGGACTCCACCACGCGCCGTTTGCTCGAGCACATCCTGAGCCAGGAGCAGGAGCACGCCGACGAACTCGCCGACTGGATGACGGCCTGAACAAGCTCGCCCGAGCCAGCAGCAAGCACAGATACCAGCCCATGGGTGGTGGGGCCAAGCGCCACCCGGTCAAGTCAAAACTCTCAGCAACCCTCAGGAGATCCACCATGCAAATCCGCACCAAAATCGCTTCGGCCGTCACCGTTCTCGCCCTCGTCGCCCTGTCGGGCTGTGCCGTGACGCGCGGCCAGGAAACCACCGGCGCCTACGTCGACGACACCGCCATCACCACCGCGGTGAAGGGTCGTTATGTCGGCAACAAGGAAGTCGACGCCACCGCCATCAGCGTCGAGACGCTCAACGGCACCGTGATGCTCTCGGGCTTCGCCAAGAACCAGACCGAGCGCACGACCGCCGAAGACATCGCGATGAAGACCAAGGGCGTGAAGAGCGTCAAGAACGCGATCGTCGTGCGGCCGTAAACTGCACCGCGACTGAAGGCGCAGGCTGGCAGCACCGGCTTGCGTTTTTCGCGCCCCGGGTTCTTCACCGAACCGCGGGGCATTGTTTTGCCCTCTTCCGCAGGACCCGATGGAACCCGCAGACCACCCCACCGACAGGCACGAGACGCCCAGCTCCGGCGTGGGTGTGACCGTGCTGGCCACGCTCGCCGTGATCGTGGCCCTGTGGTGGGGGCGCAGTTTCCTGATCCCGCTGACGGCCGGGTTGATGCTCGCGCTGCTGGTGATGCCGCTGACGAGCTGGCTCGAGCGCTGGCTGCGCAGCCGCATCGTCGCGACGCTGCTCACGTTGATGATCGTGATGGCCACGCTCGGCCTGGCCGGCGCGGCCTTCGGCGACCAGCTCGGGCGGGTCGCCGGGCGCGTGCCCGAGATGATCAGCCTGGTCGCCCAGCAGGTTTCCGACTCGGAACCCGGCGCCGACTCGGTGCTTCATCGCGCGCGGGTCGCGGTCCGCGAACTCGACCGTGCGGCCGAACGCCTGGCGGGCGCCCGGCCGTTGATCCAGACCGCGCGCGCCAAGGCCGCGGCCGCGAGGCAGGCCGAGATCGCGGCCAGCAACGCGGCGGCAGCGGCGCCACCGGTGAGCATTTCGCAGACCGCCACCGTCGCGCTGCGCGACACCGCCGTCAGCGGCTCCGGCGCCCTGCTCAAGTTCGCGGGTGACCTGACCATCATCTTCTTCATCGCCTTCTTCGTGCTCGCCGGCGGCAAGCCGCTGGCGGATCGCTTCCTCGGGCTCTGGGGCGAACGCCCCGGCCTCAAGCTGCGCGCCGAACACGCGGCGCTCGAATGTGTGCGCCAGATCCACATCTACGGCGGCGTGCTGCTGGTCACCAACACCGTGGTCGGCCTGGTCGTGTGGGCCGCGTTCGCGCTGGCCGGCCTGCCCGACGCCGGCGGCTGGGGCCTGACCGCCGCGGTACTGCACGTGGTGCCCTACCTCGGCATGGCGCTGCTCACCGGGCTGGGCGCGGCCGAGGCGTTTCTGGCCCACGGCTCGATCGGTGCGGCGCTCGGCATGGCCGCGTTCATCGTGTTGATGTCGACGCTGATCGGCACCGTCGTCACCGCCTGGCTGCAGGGCCGGGCCGCGAAGATGAACGCGGCCGCCGTGTTCATCGGCGTGGTGTTCTGGGGTGCGCTGTGGGGCGTGTGGGGCCTGCTGCTCGGCCCGGCGCTGGTGGTGCTGCTCAAGGTGGTGGCCGAGCACACGCGGCCGGGGCGGCGCCTGTCGCAGCTGATGCAGGGCTGAGGCGATGCCGACGCTGCTGAACCAGGCGCGCAACGGCCTGGCCCTGCTGTTCGACCTGCTGATGACCTCGGGCCGCCTGCCGGCCCGTGCCGCACGCGTGCTGTGGGCCGCGCTCAACCGATACATCGACGCCGGCGGCATGCGCCAGGGCGCGGCCGTGGCGTTCTACGCCGCCTTCTCGATCGCGCCGCTGCTCGTCGTCGTGACCGGCGTGATGGTCTGGCTGCTCGGCAGCGAAGCGGCGCAGGCCGCGGTGCTCGACGCCGTGTCGCGCATGATCGGCGCGCGCGAAACGCAGACGCTGGCCGACCTGCTCACACAACGCTCGATCGCCAGCGCCGACAGCCAGCCGGCGATCTTCGGCTCGTGGGTCGCGCTCGGTGTGACGCTGGTCGGTGCGACCGGCGTGTTCGTCGAGTTGCGCTCGGCGCTGCAGGCCATGCTCGGCGAAGCCGACGGCCCGTTCAGCTGGTGGCGCCTCGTTCGCGTGCGCCTTCTGGCGATCGGCGTGGTGCTGGGCTGCGGCTTCCTGCTCTCGGTCGCGATGCTGGCGCAGGGCCTGTCGCTGCTCGCCCTGCGCTGGGTCGCCCTGTCATGGCCGCTGCTCGCGCCGCTGCTGGTGGCGGCCGAGAACCTGTGGTCGTGGGGCGTGATCACGCTGCTGTTCGCGCTGCTGATCCGCTGGTTGCCCGACAGCCGCCTGCCGATGCGCCACGCGCTCGGCGGCGCGGCGGTGGCGGCGGGCCTGTTCATGGTCGGGCGCTACGGCATCAGCCTGTACATCGCGACCACCGCCACCCAGTCGGCGCTGGGCGCGGCCGGCTCGTTCGCGGCCCTGCTGGTGTGGGTCTACTGGTCGAGCCAGATCTTCCTGTTGGGTGCGGCGCTCGCCGTGGAACTCGGCCACCCCGAAGCACCGACGACCCCCACGCCCCGACCCGCTACTTCTTGAGCTTCTTGTAGGCCCGGTCGGCCTCGGGCGCGCGGCTCGTGTCTTCCAGGCCACGCTTCAGGTCGCGGGCGCCTTGTTGCACCACCTTGCTTTGAACACCGCCGGTCATGCTCGTGCTTTCGTCGCGTTCGTGCGGCAACGCAGGCTCCGACGGAACCGGTGTCGGCGGGTCGGCGCGCTGGCGTGCCGGGGCATTGGCGTTGTGCTTGTTCATGCGTCGAGCGTAGAGCGCACGGCCATGGCGCGGCATCGGACGACACCGATACCCGCGTAGGACGAAACGATCAGATCAGCGGCCGGGCCGCGGGCTTGCCGTCGCCGTACAGGTCGGCGATGCGCGCCAGCGCCTTCACGTCGCGCAGCCACAGGCGGCCGTCGTCGATGTGGTGCAGGCCGCGCTTCTCGAGCTTGCGCAAGGTCTTGTTGGTGTGCACCAGCGACAAGCCCAGGCCGTCGGCGATGTGCTGCTGCGTCAGCGGGAACGGCACGCCCTGCGCACCGCCGTCGGGCAGCAGCGCGGCCATGCGCTTGAACAGCAACACCAGCAGCGTGGCGATGCGTTCTTCGGCGCTGCGCCGGCCCACCGAGAGCAGCGTGTCGTCGACCAGCGACTCCTCGTGCGCGGTGAGCCAGGTCACGTTGAACCCGAGCGACGGTGCCGAACGGTGCAGTTCCCAGAGTGCGTCGCGCCGGAACACGCACAGCATCACCTCGGTCAGCGTCTGCACGCCGTGGGCCGCCGAGTCGCCCATCTTCTGCTGCACGCCGATGAAATCGCCCGGCAGCAGGAAGTTCAGGATCTGGCGCCGGCCGTCGCTCAGGGTCTTGAAGCGAAACGCCCAGCCACTCAGCAGTGTGTAGAGCGGTGCATCGACCTGCCCTTCGTCGATGATGCTGTGTTCTGCAGGGAGCACGAGTTGATCCCGCTTGAGCGATTCGATCAACGCCAGTTCGCTCTCGGAATGCCCGGTGAACAAGGGCAGCGTGCGAAGCGGGCAGGCCTGGCAGGAAACGATGTTCACGGCGGTGCTTCCAGACGAATGGGCTCGCGCGGGGCCCGGCGGGTGCGCGTGGCAGAGCGTACACGCTGTGTCATTCGACACATCGATTCGCAGGCCGGCCCACTACATTCGGTTCGCTTGAACAAACTCGGGGGCCCGTGTGGCCTGCCCTCCATGGTCCGTGTTGAAAACCCATTCCAGCTTCTGTACGTGAGCCGGCTCGCCGCCGGCAGCAACTGGGAGGTGATGAAGGAAATCGCCGACGCCGCGCGCCGCAACAACCCGGCGCACGGCATCACCGGTGCGCTGCTCTTCGACGGCGAGCGCTTCTGCCAGTTGATCGAGGGCGAAGAGCCGGCCGTGCGTGCGCTGATGGACAACATCGTGCGCGACGTGCGCCACACCGATGTGAAGCTGCTGTTCTCGGGCCGCGCGCCGAGCGGCCCCAGCACGCAGCGCTGGGTCAGCGGCTACTGCGACGCCCACGAGCTCGAAGCCTTCGACACCGCGCCAGGCCCGGGCGAAGGCATGGCGCTCGACTGGTTCCTGTCGGTGCTGCATGGTGCAGACATGGAATGAATACCCGGCGGTCGCCGTGCCCTCGCCCGCCAAACCTTGACACTAACGACAACAACAAAAAAGCCGGCTCGTGCCGGCTTCTTTCACAACGGGAGATGACCTCAGCTCTTGTTGAAGCGAGCCTTGGCTGCGCTGACACAAGAAGCCTTCGCTTCGCCGGCCAGGCTGTCGCATTTCTCGGCCGCGACCTTGTAGTCGGCATCACGCTTGTCTTCGGCCGTGTCTTTCACCGCCGAGACGATCTTCTTGTCCATCTTCGCCTCCGACAGTGCCTTCGTGTGGGTGGCCTTGGCTTCGGTCACGCACACGTCTTTCACGTTGCCGGCCTTGTCGTCGCACATTTCCTTGGCGACACCGTAGGTCGCGTCGGCCTTGGCCACGGCGAGCTTGTTGGCGTCCTTGGCCAGGCCGGTGTCCTTCCAGGTCAGTTCGGCGCGGGCGACCTTTTCCTTGCCCTTGGCCTGCTCGATACAGACGTCCTTTTCGTTGCCGCTGAACTTGGCGCACATCGACTTTTCAGCCTTGTAGTCGGCGGCGATGCGGTCCTTGGCCGAGCTCATGTCGGCCTTGCTCATCGTGCCGGCGGCGAAGGCACCGGTGGCGGCGAACAGGGCCAGGGCGGCGGTGGCGATACCGGTCTTGCAGTGTTGAAGCGTGATCATGGTGAGGCGTTCCTTCTCAAAACGGTGATTGAAAAACACAGTGATGGAAGTATCGAAACCGCGCAGCCCCGCAGCCAGCGGACGGCGCCGCCGCGCCGCGTAGTTCTTCTCCTACCCGACGCGTCCGGCGGCCGGTGCCGGGGCCGACAGCGCCGGCCGCGTCTTGATGCGTTGCGAGAGCGTGCGGCACGCCTCACCCCCGCGTTTTGCGTCTTCGCTGCTGCCGAAATCGATCAGCGGGATCACCGCGGCCAGCGGGTTCAGCAGCGCCAGCAGCGCCGCCGCGCCCAGGCGCGTGCCGAGCCGGCCCTTGTCGACCGAGATGCTCGGGTCGGCGAAGGTGCCGCGCACATGCAGGGGGGTGCGCAAGGCGAGCGGGCTGAAGTCCTTCGGCGTGGTCACCACGCGCAGGTCGAGCGCTTCGGTGGCGAGCGACAGCGAACCGTCGACCCACAGCGTCGAGTCGGCCGTGTCGAGCACCATCACGCGCGGCCGGAAGCTACCCTGCTCGGCGACCAGGTCGACGACGGTGCACTGGATCGGCAACACGTCGTCGCCCTTGATCAGCATGCCCAGGCCTTCGGCGATGTCCAGGCCGGCGGCCTCGACCGCCAGATGAGAAATCGTGCCGTCGACGAGCTGCATGCGCGCTTCGCCGCGCAGGCTGCCGAGGATGGCCGCGGTCGACTTGCCCTGCCCGGCCACGCGCGCACGCCCGTTCAGGCTGCCGGTGACGTAGGGCGGCGAGCTCTTGTCCTTGCGGTCCTGCTGGATCCAGCTTTCCAGGCGCACGCCGTCCCAGCGCAGATCGGCGGTCCACAGCGCCTGCGCGTCGCGGCCGTCGAGCTGCACCGTGCCGAGCAGGCGGCCCTGCCCGGTGCGCGCTTCGAGCTCGCGCAGCGTGAGCACGCCGTCGGCGAGCACGAGGTGGGTGCGCAGCGGCTCCAGTGGCTGCAGCAAACCACTGCCGAGGTCGAGCTTGTCGATCGCGATCAGCACGTTCGCGTCCATCGCGCGCAAGGCCGGCAGGTCGAACTCGCGGTTGGGCAGCACCTGCCCGGCTCGGTTCTTCGGCGGCGGCGGTGCAGAGGCCGCCGCGGCCACCGGCGCAGCGCCCTTGCGCACCGGCGCACCGACGGCCGGGCCGAGGTCGGCGAGCGCGAGGTTCGTGCCGGTCAACCGCCCTGACAGGAGCGGCAAGCGTGGGCGCGGATCGAAGGTGAACGCGCCCGCGAGGCGGCTCGAACCGATGCTGACCTGGTTGAACAACGCGTTCCAGACCAGGCCCTGCTTGGCGAGCAGGCCCTCGGCGCGGAACGGCCCGGTCGTCGGCAAGGTCACGCGCAACGGGTCGCCCACCGCGGCCAGAGAGGGCCCCTGCACGACAAACCGGCCCTTCAGAGCGGTGAGCTTCAAGGCGTCGGTCGCAGTGCCCTTGAACGACAGGCTGGCGGCCCCCGACTTCACGTTGAGCGTGACCGGCAGCGCAGCGCTCTCGGCGCCGTCGGCCACGACGGCGAGCACGCCGTTGGTCTGCATCTCGACGTTCATCGGCTGCTTGCGGTACACGCCCCTGGCATTGAACTGCATGCCGTTCGCGGCGCCGCTGGTGGCAGCGAAGGAACTGTCGGTGAGCGAGAACTTGCCGTCCAGAGACATGTCGATCAACGCGTCGCGCACCACCACCGTGCCCGCACCGACCATCAGGCGCCCGAAGGTCGGCAGGCGCGCCGGGGGCTGTTCTGCGTCGGGGGTGTCGGTCTTCCGGCCAAACTGCCACGAGGCGCGGCCATCGGCCTCGCGTTCGATCCGAAGATCGAGTTCGGCGGCGCGCAGGGCGCGAATGTGCAGTGGCGCGCCGAAGCCGGCCTGGATCAGGTCGCCATAACCCAGCGTCAGCTCGGCGTCACGCGCCAGCAGCATGTGCGGCGCCTGGCTCCAGGCCGGCGCGCCGATCTCGATGTGCGCGGCCGCGACCTTCACGCCACCGAGCAGGTGGATCTGCACCACCGGCCGGGCGGCGGGGTCGGCGCTGAAGCCGACCCGCCGGTCGAGGGTCTGCCCGATCCAGCCTTGCATCGGTGCAGCCAGGAAGGGCCAGCCCAGCGACTCACCGACGCCGAAGCCGATCACGACGAGGCCGAGAACGCCGGCCGCGATCAGGCGCCCGCGGAATTTCTGGAAGGTGCCTTGGCTCATCGACCGATGCTCGCACGCGCCCCGGCGCGCCGCCATCGGGCCGCAGAGGCTTCGGCTGTGGGTGTGTTCCTACACCCGGAACCGCTCAAGCCAGCACGTCGGGGTTCAGCGCCGTCGGCGGCCGGCCCTTGTTCGGCCCGAAGCCGAGGGCAGCGATCAGGTTGTCGGCCGCCAGGTGTGCCATCGCGCGGCGCGTCGGCAGGCTCGAGCTCGCGATGTGCGGCGTGAGCACGATGTTGGGCACGGTCAGCAGGTCGGGGTGAACACTCGGCTCGCCTTCGAACACGTCGAGCCCGGCAGCGGCGATGCGCTTGTCAAGCAGCGCCTGCGCCAGCGCCGCGTCGTCGACGATGCCGCCGCGCGCGATGTTGGTCAGCGTGGCCGTGGGTTTCATCAACGCCAGCTCGGCCGCGCCGATCAGGTGGTGCGAGGCCGCGCTGTAGGGCACGACGATCACGAGGTGATCGGCTTCGCGCAGCAACTCTTCCTTGCTCACGTAACGCGCGCCGAGCGCGGCTTCGGTGGCGGCGTCGAGGTGCGAACGGTTGTGGTAGATCACCTTCATGCCGAAGCCGAGCGCGCCGCGTTTGGCGATCGCCTGGCCGATGCGGCCCATGCCGAGCACACCGAGTGTCGCGCCGTGCACGTCGGCGCCGGCGAACATGTCGAAGCTCCACTGCTTCCATTCGCCACGGCGCAGGAAAAGTTCGCTCTCGGTGATGCGGCGGGCGGTCGCCATCATCAGCGCGAAGCCGAAGTCGGCGGTGGTTTCGGTCAACACATCGGGCGAGTTGCTCACGAGCACCTTGCGCGCCGTGCAGGCCGGCACGTCGATGTTGTTGTAGCCGACGGCCATGCTGCAGACCGCGCGCAGCTGCGGGCAGGCGGCGAGCAACTCGGCATTGATGCTGCCGGTGCCGGTCATGAAGACACCGGCCTTGCCCTGCAGGCGGCGGGTGAACTCGGGCTGCGACCAGACCGTGTCGGTGTCGTTGGTCTCGACGTCGAAATACTCGCGCAGGCGCTCGACCACTTCGGGGAAGACGGCGCGGGACATCAGGATGGCGGGGCGACTCATGAAAAAACTCCTCAGCGAAACCAGATCAAGGTGATCAAGACGAACAGCGGGATCAGCACCGCGCCCGACCACACCATGTAGCCGAAAAAGCTCGGCATGCGGATGCCACGGTCTTCGGCGATGGCCTTGACCATGAAGTTGGGCGCGTTGCCGATGTAGGTGTTGGCGCCCATGAAGACCGAGCCGGCCGAGATCGCGGCCAGCGTGGTGGCCAGTGTCGTCATCAGCGTCGGTGCGTCACCACCGGCCAGGTTGAAGAAGACGAGGTAGGTCGGTGCGTTGTCGAGGAAGGAACTGAGCAGCCCGCTGAACCAGAAGTAGGCCCAGGGCAGCGGCTGGCCGTCGGGCCCGGTCACGGCCCGCACGACGCCGGCGAAAGCCCCGGCCTCGCCGACCTTCAACATCGCGAGCACCGGGATCATCGTCAGGAAGATGCCGATGAACAAGACCGCCACTTCTTTCATCGGCGCCCAGGAGTACTCGTTGGCGGCGCGCACGCCGGCCGGCGTGATCGCCAGCGACAGCAGCGTGACGAGCACCAGCCCGCCGTCGCGCACCAGTTGCGCCAGGCCGACTTCGGTGCCGAAGACATTGAACACGGTCGCCGGCTTCCAGAGGCCGCTCATCAGCACCAGCGCGATGACGGCCCCCAGCGGCAGCAGGTTGATGGCACCGTCGATGCCGATCTTCGGGCTGTCGGGCGTGGGGTCTTCGCGCACCACGCCTTCCTTGCGGTACCAGTACAGGTCGACGGCGTAGAAGATCACGAGCAATGAGCCAATCAGAAACAGCGTTTCCGGAAAGATGTGCGCCGCGGTCCAGAAGAAGTCCACGCCCTTCAGGAAACCGAGAAACAGCGGTGGGTCGCCGAGCGGCGTCAGCGAGCCGGCGGCGTTGGCCACGATGAAGATGAAGAACACCATCACGTGGGCGACGTGGCGGCGGTTGTCGTTGGCGCGGATCAGCGGGCGAATCATCAGCATCGCGGCGCCGGTCGTGCCCATGAAACTCGCGAGCACCGCGCCGATCAACATCAGGCCGGTGTTCAGGCCCGGGCTGCCGTGCAGGTTGCCTCGCACGTAGATGCCACCGGCCACCGTGAACAGCGCCGTCAGCAGGATGATGAACGGGATGTATTCGCCCAGCAGCGTGTGCACCAGGCTGTGGCCCGCTTCACCGGCGCCGAACAGGAACGCGAAGGGCACGAGGAAGGCCAGCGACCAGCCGGCCACGATCTTGCCGACGTGGTGGTGCCAGACCTTCGGGGCCAGCAGCGGCATCAGCGCGATCGACAGCAGCATGCCCGCGAACGGCAGGCCCCACCAGGCGGCCAGCTGACCGGCGTCGATATTCATTCCAGAAAGCGCGCGAAGGCGCTCACCGGTTCGCGCTCGGTCACGAGCGTGTTCTCGACCGCGTTCGGGTCGGCAAAACCGAGCGACATGCCACACACGACCTGTTCGTTGTCGGGCGCGCCGATGTGGGCGCTGATGATGCGGTGGAACTGCATGAACGCCGCTTGCGGGCAGGTGTCCAGGCCGCGCCCGCGCGCCGCGACCATGATGCTTTGCAGAAACATGCCGTAGTCGAGCCAGCTGCCCTGGCGCATCACGCGGTCGATGGTGAACATCAGGCCGACCGGCGCGTCGAAGAAGTCGTAGTTGCGGCCGTGCTGCGCGTGCATGCGGGCCTTGTCGGTCCTGGCGATGTCGAGCAGGCCGTACAGGTCCCAGCCGACCTTGCGGCGCCGGTCGATGAACGGCGACTTCCACTCGGTCGGGTAGTAGGCGTATTCCTCGGTGTGCTGTTCGCGTTCGGCGGGGTCGTTGAAGGCGGCCTGGATCTTGCGCGACAGGCTGGTCTTGGCCTCGCCGGTCAGCACGTAGACCTTCCACGGCTGCGTGTTGGTGCCCGAGGGCGCACGCGCCGCGACCGACAGGATCGCCTCGATGCTGGCGCGTGGCACCGGCGTGGGCAGAAAGGCGCGCAGCGAGCGGCGGGTCGTGATGGCGGCGTCGACCGCGGCGGTCTGTTCGGAGGTCGGGGTCACAGCAGTCCTTGCAGGGTTTGAACGAGCGGGGCGGGCAGCGCGGTCGAGCGGCGCGTGGCCCGGTCGACATACACATGAACGAAGTGGCCGTGCGCGGCGGTCAGCGGCTGCCCGGCGGCGAACAGGCCGATCTCGTAGTGCACGCTCGACGCGCCGATGCGCGCCACGCGCAGGCCGGCGTCGACCGGGTGCGGGAACGACAGCGGCGCGAAGTAGTTGCAATGCGTCTCGACCACCAGGCCGATCACCGGGCTGCGCTCGATGTCGAGTGCGCCGGCGCCGATCAGGTACTGGTTCACCACCGTGTCGAAGTAGCTGTAGTAGACGACGTTGTTGACGTGGCCGTAGGCGTCGTTGTCGGCCCAGCGCGTGGTGATGCCGGTGAAGTGGCGGTAGTCGGCGCGCGGCCGCGGCGCGGGGCGGGCGTTCGGCGTGGTGGGCTCGTTCATGAGGCCGCATTGTTCCATTGCCGCCAGCTCTCCAGCGCTTCACCCAGCGTGTTGAACTGGATCTGCACCGTGTCTTCGATGACCCGGCCGTAGCCGCCGGCCATCGACAGCGCCACCGGAATGCGCCGCTCGCGCGCGGCGTCGAGCACCCGCCGGTCGCGCTCGGCGAGACCTTCGGTCGTGAGCTTCAGGCGCCCCAGGCGGTCGCCCTCGTGCGGGTCGGCACCGGCCAGGTAGAAGATCAGTTGCGGCGGGGCGGCCTCGTGGCGCGACCAGAGTTGGGCCAGCGCCGCGTCGAGCGCGCGCAGGTACTCCGCATCACCACAACCATCGGGCAGGTCGACGTCGAGGTCACTGCTTTCCTTGCGGAACGGGAAGTTCTTCGCACCGTGCATCGAGAGCGTGAACACGGTCGGGTCGTCGCGAAAGATCGCGGCCGTGCCGTTGCCCTGGTGCACGTCGAGGTCGACCACGGCCACGCGCAGCAGTTGGCGACGCGTGCGGTGCCACTCGGCCTGCATCAGCCGCGCGGCCACGGCCACGTCGTTAAAGACGCAGAAGCCTCCCCCCTTGTCGGCCGTGGCGTGGTGCGTGCCGCCAGCCAGGTTCGCAGCGATGCCGGTCGCCAGCGCGGCCCGCGCCGCCAGGATCGTGGCGCCGACCGAGCGCCGGGCGCGTGCCACCATCGCCTCGCTCCACGGGAAGCCGATCTCGCGCTGCTGGGCCGGGCTCAGCGTGCCCTCGATCACCGAGCTCAGGTAGGCCGGGGTGTGGGCCAGCGCCAGTTCACCGTCGGAAGCTTCGAGGGCCTGGCCCATGCGGATGTCGGGCACGCCATCCAGGCGCTCGCGCAGCATCCTGTACTTGGGCATGGGGAAACGGTGGCCGGCCGGCAGCGGCAAGACGAACTGGTCGGCATAAAACGCTTGCATCGGTGAGTGGGTCTGGAGCGGTCCCGCCGATTGTGACGAGGGTGCATGGTTAGAACCTGATCCCTAGAATGCTGCATTGCAGCAAAAACACCTTGCAATGCGGCCGAGCGTCGATATACTTCAGTTCATGTTGCAGTGCAGCATTCAGCCGCAAAGCACTCCCTGAATCCTTATCAACCACTGGAGATCCTCATGTCCTTCATGACCGCCGAACAAGTTGCCGCCGCCTACAAGTCCAACGTCGAAACCCTCTTCGGCCTGACCACCAAGGCTTTCGAAGGCGTTGAAAAGCTCGTCGAGCTGAACCTGCAAGTGGCCAAGGCCGCGATGGGCGAAGCCGCCGAAACCACCAAGGCCGCCCTGTCGGTCAAGGACGCGCAAGAACTGCTGGCCCTGCAAGCCGGCCTGCTGCAACCGGCCGCCGAAAAGGCCGCTGCTTACAGCCGCCACCTGTACGACATCGCCGCCGCCACCGGCGCCGAAGTGTCGAAGGCTGTCGAAGCCACCACGGCCGAAGGCCAGGCGAAGTTCCTGTCGGTGGTCGATTCCGCCGTCAAGAACGCACCGGCCGGCAGCGAGAACGCCGTCGCCCTGGTGAAGTCGGCTGTCGCCGCTGCCAACAACGCCTTCGAAGGCGTGCAGAAGGCGGTCAAGCAAGCGACCGACGCAGCAGAAGCCAACTTCCAGTCGCTGAGCGCGACCGCTGCCAAGGCCACCAAGGCCAAGCGCGCTGCCTGAGCTTCGCAGGGAGCCCTCGGGGTTCGGCCGGGTAAACATTTGTTGCCCGCTTGAACTTTGCCGGGGAGCGGCCATCTGAACGGGACCATGGGCTGCGGCCTGTGGTTTTCCTGAAGGTTGTCTCCTCGGTACCCTGATTCCTCCCTCAAGGTACCTTTCGGCCCGGTGTTCGCACCGGGCCGTTTTGTTTTGTGCCGGCCTCGGGCGGTGAGCGAGGTTCCGCCCGTTCGGTTGGTTCGTCGCTGCTTGCCTCAGGAATGGCGGCGCACGGCCTCCGTGGTTCGCCCTTCGAGCAACTCGAACACACCCATGCCGGCCAGCATCGCGGCCACGAAAATGGCCGCCTTCACCTCGCCCATGCCCATCGCCACCAGAGCGGGGCCGGGGCAGAAGCCCGCCATGCCCCAGCCCATGCCGAACAGCGTGCTGCCCAACACCAGGCGCCGGTCGACATGGCGCGCAGCGGGCAACTTCATCGGCGCGCCCAGCAGCGACACGGTGCGATGGCGCGTCACGGCGAAGGCCACCAGGCCGACGCCGACCGCGCCACCCATGACAAGAGCGAGCGAAGGGTCCCAGCGCCCCGCCAGGTCCAGGAAGCCGATGACCTTGGCCGGATCGGCCATGCCGGAGACGATGAGCCCGAGGCCGAACACGAGCCCGGCGAGCAAAGAGGACAAGACGAGCATCGCAGGGCTCCTCAAAGGCCGAACAGGTGACGCGTCACGAACACCGTGACGAAGCCAGCGCCCATGAACACGGCGGTCGCAACGAACGAACGTGGCGACAGGCGCGACAGACCGCACACGCCGTGACCGCTGGTGCACCCCGAACCATACCGAGTGCCGATGCCCACCAAGAGACCCGCCAGCACGAGCTCGGCGAAGGGCGCGTCGATCTGCAGTTTCGGCAAGGCCGCGAACAGCCCGTAGACGAACGGCGCAACCACCATGCCGATGACGAAGGCCACGCGCCAGGCCACGTCGCCCTTCACCGGCCTGAGCAGCGCCCCGAGGATGCCGCTGATGCCGGCGACGCGGCCGTTCAGCACGGCGAGCATCGCGGCAGCGATGCCGATCAGCAGGCCGCCCGCAAGCGCAGGCCAGGGCGTGAAGGCATTCCAGTCGATGACCACCGATCACTCCTTCGGACAGTAGATGCGGTAGAGCGCCGCCAGGATGTCGAGCATGGCGGGGTCGGCCACGCTGTAGAAGATGTTCTTGCCCTGGCGGCGGGTGCTGACCACGCCCTCGGTGCGCAAGACGCCGAGCTGCTGCGAGAGCGTGGGCTGACGAATGCCCAGTTGTTCCTCCAGATCGCTGACGCACATCTCGCCTTGCGAGAGCTGGCACAGCAGCCGAAGCCGCTCTTCGTTGGCCAGCAGCTTGAGCGCAGCAACGGCTTGCCCTGCGGCGACTCGAAGGCGTTGTGGGTCGATGAGAATTCGCTTCGGTTTCACGGTGCTGCGCCCATGCTCGGCTTGACAATAATATATCACTTTATATATTATTGATCGACATACTGTCAACCCGCCCTCCTTCCCATGAGCGCCCGAACCACGACCCGAGCCTTCTTCGACGCCGACACCTGGACGGTGTCGTACATCGTCAGCGATGCCGCGACGCTGCGGGCTGCGGTCATCGACCCGGTGCTCGACTTCGACTTCAAGTCCGGGCGCACGGCCACCCGCTCGGCCGACCGGCTGCTGGCGCACATTCGCGACGAAGGGCTGCAAGTCGACTGGATCTTGGAAACCCACGCGCACGCGGACCACCTCTCCGCCGCACGCCATCTGCAGCAGCACATCGGTGGGCGCATCGCGATCGGCGAGAACATCCGGGCCGTGCAGGCCACCTTCAAGAAGATCTACAACCTCGAGCGCAGCTTCCTCCCCGACGGCAGCCAGTTCGACCACCTCTTCAAAGACGGCGAAACCTTCATGATCGGCAGCGTGGCGGCCACCGCCCTGTTGGTGCCCGGGCACACACCCGCGGACATGGCCTACCTGGTGGACGGCTCGGTGTTCGTCGGTGACACGCTGTTCATGCCCGACGTGGGCAGCGCCCGCGCCGATTTCCCGGGCGGCGACGCGCACCAGCTCTACCGGTCGATGCGGCGCTTGCTCGAGCTGCCGCCCGAGACCACGATGTACGTCTGCCACGACTACCCGCCGGCCGGGCGCGAGGCCCGATGGCAAACCACGGTCGCAGAACAGCGGGCAAACAACATCCACGTGCACGACGGCGTCGATGAAGACACGTTCGTGGCCATGCGCCACGCGCGCGACGCGACGCTCGACGTGCCGACCCTGATCCTGCCCTCGATCCAGGTGAACGTGCGCGCCGGCCAGTTGCCACCCGCCGAGGACGACGGCGTCAGCTACCTGAAGATTCCGCTCAATGTGCTGCCCAGGCGCCAGGCCGACGACCCGTCGTAAGCAGCTTCGTCAGTGCATCTTCAGCGCGATCTGTTCGCGCAGCGTGGCCAGTTGCGCCAGCGTGACCTCGCGCCCGGCCTGGATCGACCGTTTGCGCGCCGCGAAGTCGGCCCCCGACACGCCGGGCAGCTTCGGCCGCAGCACCACCTCGGCATCACGCAGTTCGAAGTGGTTGATGCTGCGCCCCATGATCGCGAAGGTCTGCAGCAGCATGCGCATCGGGTCGCCGGTGGCGTTGCCGTCGGGCGCGGCCGAGATGTCGACCGCGATCACCAGTTCAGCGCCCATCTGGCGCGCGAAGCGCACCGGCACGGGTGAGACGAGGCCGCCGTCCACGTACTCGTGGGTGCCGATGCGGACCGGCTGAAACACGGCCGGCACCGCACTCGAGGCGCGCACCGCCACGCCTGCATCACCGCGTTGAAACAGGATCGGCTGGCCGCTGTCGAGATCGGTCGCGACGATGCCCAGCGGCGTGCGCATCTGCTCGATCGAGCGCGCGCCGGTGTGGTCGCGCACGTATTTCGCCAGCGCCTCGCCGCGGATCAGGCCGCGGCCGGGGAACGACCAGTCGGTGAAGGCCGATTCGTCCATCGAATCGGCCAGCAGCGCCAGTTCGGCCCCGCTCTTGCCCGAGGCGTACAGCGCCGCGACGAGGCTGCCGGCCGAGGTGCCCACCACCAGGTCGGGTTTGATGCCGTTTTCTTCCAGCACCTGGATCACGCCGATGTGCGCGAACCCGCGCGCCGCCCCGCCGCCGAGCGCCAGGCCGATGCGCGGCAGGCGCAGCGGGGGTTTGGGCGCGGCCACGGCCGGCGGGGCGGCGGGTGGCGGGGGTGCCTCGACCACGAGCGGCTTGGGCACGGTCGTGCAGGCCGCCAAGGCGCTCGCCAGGCCGGCCAGCACCCAGCGCCGCCGGATCGTCTGCCCGGGGTCCAGGCGCTCGTGTTTGTGCATCGGCGAATTCTAGAAGTGGCGAGAGACCCCACTCTTCATGCCCATCGAGAATAAACATCCAACGAAATTGTCATTCCTTGGAATATCAAACCTAAGTACATTCCCTGCTCCCGAAGCGTGGGGCGAACGCGCCTGCAGGCTTCGTCACGGGCGATTCATGGACTTCATTGCAATCTTGAGCGGTTTCGGCGTCGGTGCCATCGTCGGCATGACCGGCGTGGGCGGCGGCTCGCTGATGACGCCGCTGTTGCTGACGGTCTTCAAGTTGAACCCGGCGGTCGCGATCGGCACCGACCTGTGGTTCGCGGCGATCACGAAGACCGCCGGCTCGGTGTCGCACCACCAGTCGGGCCACGTCGACTGGCGCGTCACGCGCTGGCTGCTGGCCGGCAGCATTCCGGCCTCGCTGGCGACCATCGCGGTGATGCATTTCACCGGCATCACCAAGGGCTGGGCCGCGGCGCTGACCTTCTCGCTCGGCATCGCCTTGCTGCTGACGGCCGTGACGGTCGCGTTCAAGCAGGTCTGGCACGGCGTCGGCCTGCGCCTGGAGCGCTGGATTCCCGAGCACCGCAAACCATTGCTCACGCTGCTGTGCGGCCTGGTCCTCGGCGTGCTGGTGTCGCTGAGCTCGATCGGCGCCGGCGCGATCGGCGCCACGCTGATCATGCTGCTCTACCCGCGCCTCGAATCGCACCGCGTGGTCGGCACCGACATCGCCCACGCCGTGCCGCTGACCTTCGTGGCCGGCATCGGCCACGCCACCCTCGGCCACATCGACTGGACCCTGCTCGGCGCCTTGCTGATCGGCTCGATCCCGGGCATCTGGATCGGCGCACAGCTCACGCGCAAGATGCCCGAGAAACTCGTCCGCACGCTGCTGTGCCTGTCACTCGTCGGCGCTGGACTCAAAGTGATCTACTGACCATGTACCACTACACCGATTTCGACAAACTCTTCGTGCACCAGCGCGCCGCGCAGTACCGCGACCAGCTCGAACGCCACCTTTCCGGCCACCTGCCTGAAGACGACTTCCGCGCGCTGCGCCTGCAGAACGGCTGGTACGTGCAACGCCACGCGCCGATGCTGCGCGTGGCCGTGCCCTATGGCGAGCTGAGCTCGGCGCAACTGCGCGGGCTGGGCGCCATCGCGCGCACCTACGACCGCGGCTACGCACACTTCACGACGCGCCAGAACTGCCAGTTCAACTGGATCCCGCTCGACCGCAGCGCCGACGTGATGGACGACCTGGCGGCCGTGAACATGCACGGCATCCAGACCAGCGGCAACTGCATCCGCAACATCACGAGCGACGGCCTGGCCGGCGTGGCCGCCGACGAAGACATCGACCCGCGCCCCTACTGCGAGCTGCTGCGCCAGTGGAGCACGCTGCACCCCGAGTTCGCGTTCCTGCCGCGCAAGTTCAAGATCGCCGTGACCGGTGCGACCGAAGACCGCGCCGCGATCGCCTGGCACGACATCGGGCTGCAGATGGTCAGGAACGACGCCGGCGAGGTCGGCTTCAAGGTGCTGGTCGGCGGCGGCATGGGCCGCACGCCGGTGATCGGCACCGAGATCCGTGCGTTCCTGCCGTGGCAGCAGATCCTCGTGTTCATCGAAGCGATCGTGCGCGTCTACAACCGCTACGGCCGGCGCGACAACATGTACAAGGCGCGCATCAAGATCCTGGTGAAAGCCGAAGGCCAGAAGTTCTTCGACGCGGTCGACGCGGAGTTCAGGAACATCCTCGAGAACGACGTGGGCGGCACCGCGCACATCCTGCCGGCCGAAGAACTGGCGCGTGTGGCGCAAGGCTTCGCGCTGCCGGAAGGCGTGGCGCCACTGCCCGCCGCGCCGAGCCCGAACTTCGACGCGCCGCAAGCCTTCGGCCGCTGGTTGGAGCGCAACGTGCACGCCCACAAGCTCGCCGGCTACCGCGCCGTCACGCTCTCGCTCAAGCGCGCTGGCCAGGCGCCGGGCGACGCCACCGCCGACCAGATGGACCAGGCCGCGGCGATCGCCGACCGCTTCAGCCACGGCGAGCTGCGCGTCACGCACGACCAGAACCTGCTGCTGCCCTGGGTGCTTGATACCGAGCTGCACGCGCTCTGGCAGGCGGCCCACACCGCTGGTTTCGCCACGCCGAACATCGGCCTGCTGACCGACATGATCGCCTGCCCGGGCGGTGACTTCTGCGCACTGGCCAACGCGCGCTCGATCCCGATCGCCGAAGAGATCACGCAGCGTTTTTCAGAGATCGACGAGCTCTACGACATCGGCGACATCGACCTGCACATCAGCGGCTGCATCAATTCCTGCGGCCACCACCACAGCGGGCACATCGGCATCCTCGGCGTGGATAAAGACGGCAAGGAGTGGTACCAGATCTCGCTCGGCGGCTCCGACGGCAGCCGCATCAGCGGCGGCTCGGTGGCTGGCAAGGTGATCGGCCCGTCGTTCGCGGCCGACGAAGTGACCGACGTGATGGAAGCCATCGTCGACACCTACCGCGCGCAGCGCGCCGCAGACGAGTTGTTCATCGACACTGTCAAGCGCGTCGGCCTCGACCCGTTCAAGGCTTCGGCCAACGCGGTGCGGCGCAGCACCGCGCTCACGCAGCCGGCATGAACACGGGGAGTCTCCAGATGAAGTTCATTCAATCGCACAAAGACCAGTGGCACAAGCTCGCCGGTGAAGACGGCCCGGCGGTGTACATCAACCCGGTGCCCCACCTGCTGCTCGACCTGGCGCAGTGGCACGCCTTCCGCGCCCAGTGGCCGGCCGGCATGCCGGTGGGCGTGATGCTCGCCAACGACGCCGATGTGGAAGACATCGCCACCGACCTGCCGCAACTCGCCCTCGTGGCGCTGCACTTCCCGAAGTGGATGGACGGCCGCGCCTACAGCCAGGCGCACCTGCTGCGCTCGCGTTACCGCTTCAAGGGCGAGGTGCGCGCCACCGGCGAAGTGCTGGTCGACATGCTGCCGCTGCTGCAGCGCAGCGGTTTCACGGCGGTGCAGATGCGCGCCGACCAGTCGCTCGAAGCGGCGCAACGTGCGCTCACCTATTTCCCTGCGTTCTACCAAGGCGACGTGAACGACCCGCTGCCGCTGTTCGGCAAGCCACCCGGCACGGCCGAAGCGCTGGCTCGCGCAAAGAACGAATTCGTCAACGACGGGGCGTCGATATGAGCGCCATCAGTCTCTACGCCAAGGCCACCGAAGGTTTCGACGCACGCGTCGCCAACGCCCTGGCGCTGCTGACCGAAGCGGCTGCTGCCCACCCCGGCAGCATCGTGCAGGCGACGAGCCTGGGCGCCGAAGACATGGTCATCACCGACCTGATCGCGCGCCACCAATTGCCCATCGCCATCGGCACGCTCGAGACCGGCATGCTGCACGCCGAAACGGTGTCGCTGGTGCTGAGCATCGAGTCACGCTACGGCCTGCAGGTCGAGGTCTACGAGCCGCGCCAGGAATCGGTGATCCAGTTCGTCGGCACGCACGGCGACCGTGCGATGTACGAGAGCCTGGAACTGCGCAAGGGCTGCTGCGCGATCCGCAAGCTCGAACCCTTGTCGCGCATGCTTGGGCAACGCACGGCCTGGGTCACCGGCATGCGCCGCGAACAGTCCGACAACCGCGGCACGGTCGCCTTCAGCGAGCAGGACGACAAGGGCCGCACGAAAGTGAACCCGCTCGCCGACTGGAGCTGGGCCGACGTGTGGCACTACATCCAACTGCATGACGTGCCCTACAACGCGCTGCACGACCAGTTCTACCCGAGCATCGGCTGCGCGCCCTGCACCCGCGCCATCGCCGTGGGCGAGCCCTTCCGCGCTGGCCGCTGGTGGTGGGAAGACGAGGCCGCGAAAGAGTGCGGCCTGCACGTGCACGACGAACAACAGGTCTCGATGATCGGAGCCCACCAATGAACGCCCCCCTGAACGTCGAACAGCTGCTGCCGCAGTTGGATCAGACGCACCTCGACTGGCTCGAAGAAGAGGCCATCTTCATCCTGCGCGAAACCGTGGCCGCGTTCGAGCGCCCCGCCCTGCTGTTCTCGGGCGGCAAGGATTCCTGCGTGGTGCTGCGCCTGGCCGAGAAGGCCTTCAAGACGCGTGATGCGAAAGGCGAGTTCAAGGGCCGCCTGCCGTTCCCGCTGCTGCACGTGGACACCGGCCACAACTTCCCCGAAGTGATCGAGTTCCGCGACCGGCGCATCGCCGAGATGGGCGAGCGCCTGGTCGTCGGCCACCTCGAAGATTCGATCAAGCGCGGTACGGTGCGCCTGAGCCACCCGCTCGAATCACGCAACGGCCACCAGACCGTGGCGCTGCTCGAAGCGATCGAAGAACACCGCTTCGATGTGCTGATGGGCGGCGCGCGGCGCGACGAAGAAAAGGCGCGCGCGAAAGAGCGCATCTTTTCGCACCGCGACAGTTTCGGCCAGTGGCTGCCGAAAGAACAGCGCCCGGAACTCTGGACACTCTTCAACACCCGCATCAAACCCGGCGAGCACATGCGCGCCTTCCCGATCAGCAACTGGACCGAGCTCGACGTGTGGCTCTACATCGCGCGCGAGAACATCCCGCTGCCGAACCTGTACTTCGCGCACGACCGCCAGGTGATTCGCCGCAAGGGGCTGCTGGTGCCGCTGACCGAGGTGACGCCCGCGCTGCCCGGCGAAACGGTGGAAACCGCCGAGGTGCGCTTTCGCACCGTCGGCGACATGACCTGCACCTGCCCGGTCGAGAGCCCGGCCGAGACCGCCGCAGAGATCGTGGCCGAAACGCTGCAGGTGACCGTCAGCGAACGTGGCGCCACGCGCATGGACGACCGCACCTCCGACGCTTCGATGGAGCGGCGCAAGAAAGAAGGTTATTTCTGATGAACATGCACGTTGCCCCGCCGGTGCAAGACCACCGCGCGCTGCGCTTTCTCACGGCCGGCTCGGTCGACGACGGCAAGAGCACGCTGATCGGCCGCCTGCTGTACGACAGCCGCGCGATCCTGGCCGACCAGCTCGACACGCTGGAGAAGCGCGCCGCCGGTGCGCCGATCGACCTGTCGCTGCTGACCGACGGCCTGGAAGCCGAGCGCGAACAAGGCATCACGATCGACGTGGCCTACCGCTACTTCGCGACCAAGCAGCGCAAGTTCATCATCGCCGACGCGCCCGGGCATGAGCAGTACACGCGCAACATGGTGACGGCCGCAGCCGGCAGCGATGCGGCGGTGGTTCTGGTCGACATCACCAAGCTCGACACGCACGCCAAGCCGGTCAAGCTGCTGGCCCAGACCCGCCGCCACTCGCTGCTGGCGCAGTTGCTGCGCGTGCCGAGCATCGTGTTCGCGATCAACAAACTCGACGCGGTGGACGACCCGGCGCAGGCGTATGAGGCGGTGCGTTCCGCGCTGCTCGCCTTCGCCGAAGAAGCGAAGATGGAAGTCGCCGGCATCGTGCCGGTGTCGGCGCTGCGCGGCGACAACGTGACGCAACCGCTCGATGCCGACTGGTACGACGGCCCGTCGTTGCTGCAACTGCTGGAACGCCTGCCGACATCACAGGAGCGCAAGGTCGGCGACCTGCTCATCCCGGTGCAATACGTCGCTCGCGATGGTGACGGCACCGGCGACCAGCCGCGCACCTTGTGGGGCCGCATCGCCCACGGCAGCGTGAAGGCCGGCGACGAAGTGCAGCTGTTCCCGAGCCAACAGAAAGCCATCGTCGCCGAAGTGCGCGTGGCGGGCTCGCTGGTGAAAAGCGCCGAAGCGGGCCAATCGGCCGGCATCGCGCTCGACCGCCAGCTCGACGTGTCGCGCGGCGACTGGATCTCCACACCCGGCACCGTGCAGGAGAGCAACCGCTTCTCGGCCACGCTGGCCTGGCTCGACACCGAGCCGGCCGTTGTCGGCCGCAAGTACCAGGTGCGCCACGGCAACCGCTGGGTGCAGGCGCGCATCGCGGCGATCGAAAGCCGGCTCGACATCCATTCGCTGCAAGCGACCGATGCGCACGAGCTGAACGTCAACGAGATCGGCCACGTGATCATCGAAACGCAGCAGCCGCTGCCGATCGAGGCCTACGAGACCAACCGTGTCGGCGGCGCCTTGATCATCGTCGACCCGACCAGCAACCGCACCAGCGGTGCCCTGCTCGTCAAGGCTGCGGCGTAAATCATGGCGACCCCCACGTCACTTCGTTCCTGCCCCCCGAGGGGGCGCTCAGCCGCCTTGGGGCGGCCCGGCGTCGGCTGACCATGGGCCACGTGATCTTCATCGGTGCCGGGCCCGGCGCGGCCGACCTGATCACCGTGCGCGGTGCGCGGCGCCTGCAGCAGGCCGACGTGGTGCTGTTCGACGCCCTCACCAACCCGGCGCTGCGCGAACTCGCGCCCCAAGCGCGCTGGGTCCACGTGGGCAAGCGCGGCTTTGCCGACAGCACCGGCCAGAGCACGATCAATGCGCTGCTCGTCAAACACGCCCGCGAGGCGAACGTGGTGGTGCGCCTGAAGGGTGGCGACCCGAGCGTGTTCGGCCGGCTCGAAGAAGAACTCGAAGCGCTGGCCGCCGCAGGCATCGCCTGCGAAGTGGTGCCCGGTGTGACGGCCGCCATCGCCGCCGCGGCGTCCACGCAGCGCCCGCTGACCCGCCGCGGCAGCGGCCGCAGCGTGAGTCTCACGACCGCGATGACACGCGAAGGCGCGCTGAACGCCACGCGCACCGCCGACACCGAAGTGTTCTACATGGCCGGCAAACAGCTCGCCGCGCTGTCGCGCCGCCTGATGGCCGCTGGTTGGCCTGCCGACACGCCCGCCAGCGTGGTCTCGCGCGCCGGCTGGCCCGACCAATTGCAGAGCGATCACCGTGTCGATGCGCTGCGCGACGCCACGGTGCTGCACGCCGGGCGGCCCACGGTCGTGACCGTCGGGGCAGGCGCCGCAGCCTTGGCAACGCTCAAGGCGATCCAGCCCGCAGCCACCCGCACCGTCGGCGCGCAAACCACGAAGCCCTAAAATCACCAAATTCGCCACCAGCGCAGTGCAGTGCGCCGCGGCCTCAACAACACCCAAGAGCCCTGTCATGACCCACGTTGTTCTCGAATCGTGCATCCGCTGCAAGTACACCGACTGCGTGGACGTGTGCCCGGTCGACTGCTTCCGCGAAGGCCCGAACTTCCTCACGATCGACCCCGACGAATGCATCGACTGCGCGGTGTGCATCCCCGAGTGCCCGGTCAATGCGATCGTGCCGGAAGAAGACGTGCCGGGCGACCAGCAGCACATGATCAAGCTCAACGCCGACCTGGCGAAGAACTGGCCCAGCATCACCAAGCGCAAGGCCCCGCAGCCCGATGCCGATGACTGGAAAGACCGCACCGGCAAGCTCGGCGAACTGATCAAGTAAAGCCCGTGGTTGCGCGCGGCGACACCCTGGCGCCGATCGAGACCGATGCCGTCGTCATCGGCGCCGGGCCGGTCGGCCTGTTCCAGGTGTTCGAGCTCGGCCTGCTGGAGATCCAGGCCCATGTGATCGACTCGCTGCCGGTGCCCGGGGGGCAATGCATCGAGCTCTACGCCGACAAGCCGATCTACGACATTCCCGGCACGCCGGTGTGCAGCGGGCGCGAGCTGGTCGATCGGCTGCTGAAGCAGATCGAGCCGTTCGACACGCCGTTCCATCTGGGCCAGCAGGTCAACGGCGTGCAGAAACAAGCCGACGGGCGCTTCCTGGTCGAGACCTCCGCGGGCACGACGCTGCTGGCGAAGACGGTCTTCATCGCCGGTGGTGTCGGCTCGTTCCAGCCGCGCCGGCTGAAGATCGACGGGCTGGCCACGTTCGAGGGCACGCAATTGTTCTACAGCGTGCCGCCCCCGTCGCTGGCGGGCCGGCGGGTCGTCGTCATCGGCGACGGCGACGCGGCGCTGGAATGCGCCCTGTCGCTCACGAAACAACAGGCGAAGGTCACGCTGATGCACCGCCGCGACGAGTTCAAGGCCGCCGCATCGACCACCGCTGCGGTGCGCCAGCTGCGTGCGCAACAGCAGCTTCAATTCATCGCAGCGCAGACGGTCGGCATCGAACAGTCCGAAGGGCGACTGACAGCGCTGCAGGTCGCCACCGCCGACGGCAACACCCACGCGCTGCCGCTCGACACCCTGATCGTGCTGACCGGCCTCAGCCCCAAGCTCGGCCCCATCGCCGACTGGGGCCTGGCGCTCGAACGCAAACAGCTCGTCGTCGACACCGAGAAGTTCGAGACCAGCGTGCCCGGCATCTTTGCGGTGGGCGACGTGAACACCTACCCGGGCAAGAAGAAGCTGATCCTGTGCGGCTTTCATGAAGCCGCGCTCGCCGCCTTCGGTGCCGCTGCCCATGTGTTCCCGGGCAAGGCGGTGCACCTGGAATACACGACCACCAGCCCGCGCCTGCACCGGGCGCTCGGCGTCGCGCCTTTGGCTGAGTCATAATCCGCCCGCTGCGCGCTTCGGCGCGTGGCATTCGCTAGGGGTGTTGGACCAGATGAAGTTTCGGCTTCGTGTGGTTCGACTGAGAAAGTCCCTTTGAACCTGATTGAGGTAATCCTCGCGCAGGGAAGCATGGCCAGCACCGCCACGTTCTGTGGCGGCTTCGGCCCGCCGACCTGCCATCGCAAACGGAACCACGATGGCACAACTCTCGATACTCGAACTCTCCCCGATCGCCGCCGCCGCATGGCTGGTGGCCACGCAAGCCTGCGCCCAAACCGCTGCGACACAGCTCGAACCGATCGTCGTCACCGGCCGTGTCGCACCGCCGGTGAGCGTGGGCGGCTGGGGTGACATTCCGCTGGCGAAGACGCCGCTGCAAGCGAGCGTCTTCACCTCGGAACAACTCAAGGACAGCGGCGCGCGGCGCCTGTCGGACCTGGTCAACTTAGACCCCGGCATCAGCGACGCCTACAACAGCGAAGGGTATGTCGACTACCTGACCGTGCGCGGCTTCGTCATCGACAACCGCTTCAACTACCGGCGCGACGGGCTGCCGATCAACGCCGAAACGCCGATCCCGCTCGACAACAAGGCGCGTGTCGAGATTCTCAAGGGCACGAGCGGCATGCAGGCCGGCACCAGTGCACCGGGCGGGCTGGTGAACTTCGTCGTCAAGCGGCCCACCGATGCGCCGCTGCGTTCGGCCTTGCTCGAATGGCGTGAAGCCGGCAGCGTGACCGGCGCACTCGACCTGAGCCAGCGTTTCGGTGAAGGCCAGGCCTTCGGCGTGCGCCTGAACGCGGCGGCCGCGCACCTCGAACCGAAACTGAAATCGGCCAAAGGCGAACGCAGCCTGTTCGCGCTGGCCGCCGACTGGCGCGTCAGCCCCGACACGCTGATCGAGGCCGAAGTCGAAACGAGCCGCCGCTCACAACCGAGCCAACCCGGCTTCAGCCTGCTCGGCAACAGCGTGCCCGAACCCGGCGACCCGCGCCTGAACCTGAACAACCAGCCGTGGTCGCTGCCGGTGGTGTTCAAGGCCACGACCGCATCGTTGCGCGTGCAGCAGAAACTCGGCAACGACTGGCGTTTCATCGCCCACGCGGCCACCCAGCAGCTGCGCACCGACGACCGCCTGGCCTTCCCGTTCGGCTGCACCGACACCGACGGCACCTACTACGCCGACCGTTACTGCCCGAACGGCACCTACGACCTGTACGACTTCCGCAGCGAGAACGAACGCCGCCGCAGCGACGCGCTCGACCTGTCGCTGCAAGGCAAGCTGCAGACCGGCCCGCTGAGCCACGCGTTGACCGTCGGTGTGTTGCGCAGCACGGTGCGCAACCGCTTCCAGCAGCAGGCCTACAACTACGTGGGCACCGGCAACGTCGCCGGCACACTCGTCACGCCGGCCGACCCGTCGCTGACCGACGAGAACACCAACCGCGACGAACGTTCGACCGAGTTGTACGCGCGCGATGCCATCGCGCTGACCAGCAACGTCACCGCCTGGCTCGGCCTGCGCCACACGCGCCTCACGCGCCAGAGCGTGCGCACCGACGGCTCGCGCGCCACCGGCTACAGCCAGTCGTTCAACACGCCCTGGCTCGCTCTGAGCTACGCCTTCGCACCCGATCAACTGGTCTATGCCAGTTGGGGGAAGGGGGTGGAGTCTGAAGTCACCCCGAACCGCCCGCGCTACAACAACCCTGGCGTGGCGTTGCCGACGCTGAAGAGCCGGCAGATCGAAGTCGGTTTGAAAGGGTCGAGCGAGCGCTTCGAATGGGGCCTCGGCCTGTTCGACATCGAGCGTCCGAACTTCGCCGACGTCGGCAGCTGCGATGTGGGCAACAGCTGCACGCGTCAGGTGGTGGGTGACGCGCGGCACCGCGGTGTCGAAGCGACCGGCGCGTTCCACGAAGGAGGCCTGACGCTGCGCGCCGGCGCGCAGTGGTTGCGCGCGCGTCTGGACAACGGCCTGGCGCCGACCAACGTGCCGGCGCGCACGCTCAGGCTGCAAGCCGCGTACAGCGTGCCGCAGCTGCCCGGGCTGGCGCTGCAGGCCAATGCCACACACGAAAGTGCGCGCATGGTGCTGCCCGACAACAGCGTGAGCATCCCGGGCTACACGCGCGTCGACGCGGGCGCTCGCTTCGAGAACAAGTGGGCATCGCACCAGTGGACTTGGCGTGCCGGCGTCGACAACCTGTTCGACAAACGTGCCTGGCGCGAATCGCCCTACCAGTTCGGCCACGCCTACCTGTACCCGCTGGCGCCACGCACGCTGCGCTTGTCGGTTCAGGTCGACATCTAGGGGCCACTCAAAAGCTGGCTATAATTTGAGGCTGTTCCTCGATAGCTCAGTTGGTAGAGCGCCGGACTGTTAATCCGTAGGTCCCTGGTTCGAGCCCAGGTCGGGGAGCCAAGGCAGAAGATGAATGAAGCACTCAGGTCACAAGCCTGGGTGCTTTTTTCATTTCCGAGTTCGGTCGGTATTGGGTCGGTGCCTGTGGTGGGGCAGGGGCGCCAAGAAGTCCCTAGTCTACGAACCGGCCGCGGCCTCCGCTGAAAAGTCAAGGGCACGGAGATCCGCAAGGACGCCAGCTATGGCGGCGTGCGCATCGACCTGCGTGCCACCCTCGACGGTGCGCGCCTGGCCTTGCAGGTTGACATCGGCTTCGGGGATGCGGTTACGCCCGAAGCGCAGGCCATCACCTACCCGACCCTGCTGGGAGCCGTTCCAGCAGCGACACTGCGTGCCTACCCGAAGTTGCCCGGCACGCAACCGATCGGCATGAGCGATGCGTTCGCCGAAGACGCAGCCAAGCAAGTGCAGTGGCAGGCGTTCCTCAACCAGAACAGGCTGCGGGCAACGGACCTGGGAGAGGTGGTCCGCTACGTCCGCGACCGCGCTCGACAGCTCGGATTCGCCAGCACGTAGTCGTCAGGACACCGACGCACCTCATCGCAACGCAGAGCCGGCGTCACTGCAGCCCTCGACCAGCATGCCTTGCCGCAACCACTCGACTGCGGCGCGCTCCGGCTCGAATGCCTGCCATCGGCTGTCGCGCCGAATCTCGGCGGCCACCTCGTGGCGCTGTTCTTGCAGGACCCGCGGCCACTGCGCATGCAATCGCGCCCGGCAGCGCCACCCATTCGTTCACCTCCTTGGCCTCGCCTCCTCCGTTTTGGAATGCTGTGCAAACCACCGGACAGGATCGGCGGCGGCTTGACCGCCCAGTGGTTGCGCCACTTCCTGCGCCGCACAAAGCGTTTGTCACGATGCCATGAGCAAACCATCGCAGGAGCAGACTTCGCCAACGCGGCAGAGAGCATAGGCTGATAGAAAATGCTTGCACCTCAAGTAGCTTGAGGTCTTACTCTCGGTCAGTGGGCAGATTGCCCTCGCCTTGCACCATCACCATGAAATCTTGGAAAGTCGCTTTGGGACTCGGCGCAGCTTGCGCCGCATGTTGCGCACTGCCGTTGGTCGGTGGAGTTGCAGCACTCGCGGCAACGTCGTCGGTTTTTCTGGCCTTCGCAGACGAGGTCGCATCCGCTGCGTGGGCGACGGCAGGAATCGCGCTCGTCGCCGGGGCGGTCTGGATCTGGCGCCGTCAGCTGGCACGTCGTGCTGCGAGTTGCGCGTGTGGGCCGTCCGCGTGCGGAAGTGGAGAAGCCCATGCAAACAGTTGACGACAAGCCCATCGCCTGCACGCTCGGCCGCAACGCGCTGGCCCCGCGACTGGCTGAGATACGCGCCTTCAAGGATGCGAACCTGCTGTCCAACGAAATGACCGACCGAGTGCTGCGCCTGCGATATCGACCGAAAGCAGCACGAAACAGACACGACGGCGGCGCAATGGCTGTTCGCACAGTTTCTCCCGGAGCATCCCCGGCCACCGCCGGTCGCATCTTGCGGCTGCCCTCACGGCGCAGCATGTGGCTGACCTGCCGCGGATCGACAGAGACAAAGCCATGAATGCTGCTCTACCCATCGGTTTCGTTGCTCGCCAGAGTGGCTGCACGGTGCCTACCATCCGATACTACGAAGAGATCGGGTTGCTTTCGGCGGCGGTCCGCTCGGAGGGCGGGCAGCGCAACTACGACGAGAGTGCTGTGCGCAGACTCACGTTCATTCGCCGCTGTCGCGATTTCGGCTTTTCGATCGATCAGGTGCGCGAACTCGTGGGCCTGGTCGACGAGCCACAGCGCCCCTGCACCGAAGTTCGAGACATCGCTTCCGGGCATCTTGCCAAGGTGCGAACGAAGCTCGCGGAACTCCAGGTACTCGAAGCCGAGCTGTGCGGCTTCGTCGCCAGCTGCAACGCCGCTTGTGCGGGTGGTGCGGTCGTCGACTGCACCATTTTCGAAGACCTCGCCAGCCCGAACGACCGTGTTCGCATCGTCACGTCCGAGCCGTGCTGCGGTGCGTCGACGAAGCGCGCCGAAGGAGCAACGCAATGATGAACAGACGTTCTCTGTCAGCCACCGCCGCTTTAACGGCGGTCAAACTTTACCGCGCTGGTCTGGGCTGAAACATACAAGCCGTTCGGCTGCGCGTTGGCATACGCGGGTTGATCGGCAGGAGACGAGAAAAAAGATGCAGCAGATTCGCGAGGTTCTGGAAGGCTGGCAGATCACCATCTATTTCTGCACGGTTGCCGTGGCGGCGGTGATCGCCCTGCTCGTGCCCGGCACGGCAGCGCTTGAGGCCGCGGTCAACCCTGCGCTGGCGTTGATGCTGTACGTGACATTCCTGCAGGTTCCAGTGGCCGAGCTTCGGCGCGCGTTCGGTCAGCTCCGATTCCTGGGGGCGCTGCTGATTGCCAACTTCGCTGTCATCCCGCTCCTCGTCGCCGTCTTGGTCCAGTTCCTGCCCGCCGAACCAATGATCCGGCTCGGCGTGCTGCTGGTTTTGCTCACGCCGTGCATCGACTACGTGGTCACGTTCTCGCAGCTCGGTCGTGCAGACCCGCGCCTCTTGCTCGCCGCGACTCCGGCGCTGCTCATCGTCCAGATGCTGTTGCTGCCTGCCTATCTTCGCGTCTTTCTCGGCGAAGACGCGGCACGGCTGGTTCAGGTGGCGCCTTTCGTGGATGCGTTCCTGTGGCTGATCGCTGCACCGCTGGTGATGGCCGCGCTCACTCAGCTCTGGGCGGCAAGGAGTCCGGCCGCTTCACGGGTCGCATCGATGCTCGGGCTTCTGCCTGTCCCGGCCACGGCTCTTGTCCTCCTTGTCGTGATAGCAGCGGTGTTGCCGCAGCTCGGGCCCGCCACGGGCGCCGCCCTGCGCGTTGTTCCCGTCTACCTTGCGTTCGCCATCGTCGCGCCGATCGCAGGCTGGTTGGTGGCCCGGTCGTTCGGGCTACATGCAGCCGCAGGTCGGTCGATCGCCTTCAGCGCCGGAACGCGCAACTCACTCGTCGTGCTGCCGTTGGCACTCGCCGTGCCAGGCGCGGTACCGATTCTGCCCGCCGTCATCGTCACGCAGACGCTTGTGGAGCTGTTGGGCGAACTCGCCTACGTCCGTTGGATAGCGCGTTTTGGAAACGACAAGGCATGACCGCATCGGACAAAGCGGCGAGACCCATAAAGGTTCACTCGTCATCCGCAGCGCCGCCGCTGTCCTTGGGCTATCCCGCCGAGATCCAACTCTGGTTTCCACCGCAAGGCAAGACCGCGTTCGTGCTTTGCGCAGGCTGCTGGACCGAGTGGAAAGCAGGCATCGCGATCAAGGATGTCTGCCCAGAAGCCAGTGACGGCGCGATCCCGCCTTAGAAATGCGCATCAAGAAGTAGGAGGTTTGGCGCAAGCCCAATCGCAGACTCCGTGCCGAGAAATAGCCCGACACATTCGCGAGTCCACATCCGATCCCATAGAATCCGTGCCAATGCGTCGCTGGTCCATCATCGCTTTCGTGCTGCTCGTGCTCCCGTTCCAGTTGGTCTGGGCGGCGGCTGCACCGGTGTGTGCACACGAAACCGAGATCACCGCCAAGAAGCACTTCGGACACCACGAACATCAGCGTCAGGGCTCGACATCGGCGTCGGCCGACAACGACTTGGCTGCGGACAACAACACCGGCTCGGGCACCTACATCGCCGACTGCGAAACCTGCTCCCCTGGCTCGAGCGAGGCCGTGGGCTCGCCGACGGCCGTCTCGCCACCCCTGCCGCACGGGGCCGCCCTCGGCGGGCATGGCAGCACCTACCGCTCCCACATTCCTTGCGGCCCGGAACGACCCGATCGACTTGAACTCACTGCTGCCGTGCGCTTCGGCGGCGGCGTCGAGTTCAGTCTGCATCCCGCCTGACGACACCCGGCGTCACCGTCGAATCGCTTCTCTGTGAGACGAGAAGGATGATTCGATGCGATTCCCCGTTCTGGCGCTGGCCCTTGTGCTGGCCGCCAATGCCCCACCCGCGAGTGCCCAAGGCGCGAGCCGTTCCGCGCCCCTGACCCTGGCCGAGGCCATGCGCCTCGCCGAGACGGCGCACCCCATCGTGCGTTCCCGAGAGGCCCAGCTCGCCGCGGCCGAAGGCTCGCGCCGCGAGGCCTCGGCACTGCTCTTCAACAACCCCGAGCTGAGCACCGACCGAACCCGGCGCCGCGCGGGTGCGCCCGACGGCCGCGTCAACGAATGGAGCGTCGGCCTCAGCCAGCCGTTCGAGACCGGCGGCCAGCAGTCGCGCCGCCGAGAAGCCGCCACCGCAGGCCTCGACGCGCTGCGCGCCGAGATCGAAGAGGCGCGCCGCCAAGCCCGCGCCGACGCCGCGACGCGCTATTTCGCAGTGCTGGCCGCACAAAGTCGCGTGCGCCTGGAGCAACGCTCGCTCGAACTCTTCGACGGCAGCGCACAAGCCATCGCGAAGCGCCGCGCTGCGGGCGAAGACACGCGCCTCGACGCCAACGTGGCCGTGGTCGAAGCCGAGCGCTCGCGCAATGCGCTCGCGCTGGCCGGCGAAAAACTGATCGAAGCGCGCAGCGAACTGGCCACGGCAGTCCAGTTGCCGCCTTCAGCGCTGCCCGAAGTCGCGGGCGATGTCGCAACGACCGTCGGCGACGCACTGCCGTACAGCTTGGACCAGCTGCTTGCGTCTGTGCAGGCCATGCCCAAGCAACGTGCGCTGCTGGCTCGGCAAGACGCTGCGCGGGCGAAGCTCGGTGTCGAACGGGCCAGTCGTTATCCCGACGTGACGGTCGGCCTGCACGTCGGCCGCGAGGGCCCCAACGATACTCGCGAACGCGTGACCACGCTGTCGGTCTCGCTGCCGTTGCCGCTCTTCAAGCGCAACGACGCCGCCATCGGCCAGGCGCTGACCGAGGTGACCCAGGCCGAGATCGACCGCACGAGCGTGCAGCGCGACAGCGAAGCGCGTGTGCGCCAGCTCTGGAGCCGGCTCACGAGCCAGCGCGAGCGAGTGCAGCGCCTGCAGCGGGTGATGCTGCCGGCCTCCACCGACAACCAGCAACTCTCCGCGAAGTCGCGCCAGGCCGGCCAGATCGGCCTGCTCGACCAGCTGATCGTCAACCGCCAGACGCTCGATGCCGAGCGCGACCTGAACGACGTGCTCGCCGACGTGCAAACCACCCGAATCGAACTCGAACATGCGGCCGGCTGGCCGCTGGAAGGAACTTCACGATGAACACGCTTCACGACGACGCGCAGCGCGCGCCCCGCCTCACCACCTTCGCATTGGCCATGGCGCTGGCCATGACCCTGGCCGCTTGCGGCAAGGAAGGCGCAAAGGCCGAGAACACGGCGGCCGCAAAGCCGGCCGAGCAGGCCGGCGCGAAGAGGGATGACCACGCCGGCGAAACGGGAGAAAAGGAAGGCGAACACAAAGAAGGCGAAGCAGAATTGACGCTCACCAGTGACGAGGCCGAGCGTGCCGGCGTGAAGGTCGAAGAGGTCAAGGCGCGAGCCCTCGGCGAAACGATCGTCGTCACCGCCACGATCCAACCCGACCAGGAGCGGCTCGCCCGTGTGGCAGCACGCATCGAGGGCCGCATCACGTCGGTGCCCGCGAAGCTGGGCGACAAGGTGCGCGCCGGCCAGACGCTGGCCATGCTCGACAGCGTGGCGGTCGGCGAAGCCCACGCCGCGCTGAACCAGGCGCAAGCCGAACTCGGCATCGCCGAGAACGACTTCAAACGGGCCCAGGCCCTGATCGCGGACGAGATCATCCCGCGCAAGGACTTCCTGCGCGCGCAGGCCGACCGCGACAAGGCGGCTGCCGGGGTGCGCGCCGCTGCCGACCGCTTGCGCCTGCTCGGCGGCGCGCCCGCCGCGCGTGGCAATGGTGTCTCGGCGTTTGCCGTGACCGCGCCGTTCGCCGGCACCGTGATCGACAGGAAAGCCACGCTCGGTGAGCTGGCCACGCCGAGCGAACCGATGTTCAGCGTTGCCGACCTGAGCCGGGTCTGGATCCAGGCCGCCCTGCCCGAGGCCGCGCTGGCCAAGATCAGGGTCGGTGCGAGTGCCAAGGTCAGCGTGCCGGCTTATCCGAACGAGACCTTCAACGGCAAGGTCGGCCACATCGGCGCCTCGCTCGACAAGGAGACCCGCACCGTGGCGGCACGCATCGAAGTGGCCAACGCCGACGGCAGGTTGAAGCCCGAGATGTTCGCCACCGCCACCATCGAAGCCGCGGGCGAGAAGCGCGACACGATCACGCTGCCCGACGCGGCCATCGTGTTGATGGAAGGCAAGCCCACGGTCTTCGTCTTCGAACAGGGCGCCTATGAAATGCGCGAGGTCGAACCCGGCGAACGCATCGGCGGGCGCACGGTGCTGACGTCGGGCCTCAAGGCCGGCGACCAGGTCGTCACATCGGGCACCTACGCCCTGAAGGCCCGCAAGCTGAAGTCCCAGCTCGGCCACGGTCATTGAGAAGGACCACTGACCATGCTCAATGCAATCGTTGATGCCTCGCTGCGCTACAAGGTGCTGGTGCTGGTGGGGTTCCTCGTCATGATCGGCCTGGGCCTGATGGCCTACAAACAGGTGCCGGTCGATGCCTTCCCCGATGTGACGCCGGCCCAGGTGAACATCTATACCGAGTCTCCGGGCGTTGCCGCCGAAGACATCGAGCGCCTGCTCACCGTGCCGATCGAGGCCGCCATGGCCGGCCTGGCCGACGTGGAGGTCGTGCGCTCCGTCTCGCTGTTCGGCCTGTCCTATGTCGGCGTCTACTTCAAGGACAGCGTCGACATCTACTTCGCGCGCCGCCTGGTCGGCGAGAAGCTGCAGGAAGTAAAGGGCCGCCTGCCGGCCGGTTACGGCGAGCCCGAACTCGGGCCGAACAGCTCCGGTCTGGGCCAGGTGTTCTGGTACACGATCGAAGACGCCGACAAGAAGCTCAGCGCGATGGACCTGCGCACGCTGCACGACTGGACCGTGCGCCTGATCCTGCGGACCGCGGCAGGCGTCGATGACGTGACCACCTGGGGTGGGCACGAGAAGCAGTTCCAGGTGCAGATCGACCCGCGCAAGCTGGTCAAGTACGGCCTGTCGTTCAAGGAAGTGATGGAGCGCCTCACCGCCAACAACAAGCAGGTCGGCGGCCAGTACCTGAACATCGGTGTCGAGCAGTACCTGGTGCGCGGCCTGGGACTCGTCAGCAACGCGGCCGACATCGGCACCATCGTCGTCGCCGAACGCAACGGCGCGCCGATCTACGTGCGTGACGTGGCCGAAGTGAAAGAAGCCCCGGCCGTTCGCTTCGGCGCGGTCACGCGCAATGGTCAGGAGACGGTGCTCGGCATCGCGCTGGCACGCATCAACGAGAACGCGGCCAATGTCGTGACGGCGGTCAAGGAGAAGCTCGCCATCGCCCAGGCCGCGCTGCCCAAGGGCATCGTGCTCAAGGCCGCGTACGACCGCACCGAGATCGTCGACAAGGCCCTGAAGACGTCCACCAATGCGCTGATCGAAGGCTCGATCCTGGTGGCGGTGATCCTGTTCCTGTTCCTCGGCGAGTTCCGCTCGGCCATCGTCGTGATCGTGACGCTGCCGCTGGCCATGTTGTTCGCCTTCATCATGATGCAGCGCTTCGGCATGTCGGCCAACCTGATGTCGCTGGCCGGCCTGGCGATCGGCATCGGCATGATGGTCGACGGCGCGGTGGTGATGGTGGAGAACGCCTTCCGGCTGCTGTCGCATGCGCGCGAATCGGGGCGCCCGGTCAACCGCACCCGCGTGGTGCTGGAGGCGGCGCGCGAAGTGGCGAACCCGATCGCTTTCGCGATCATGATCATCATCGTGGTGTTCCTGCCGCTGTTCTCGCT
>Ga0073925_1000030_pt1 | contig 47166 bp, 44 predicted proteins | sample GWRWT4_21May14_FD_70952 | JGI IMG/M metagenome (GOLD analysis project Ga0073925, IMG submission 70952) | Sand microcosm microbial communities from a hyporheic zone in Columbia River, Washington, USA - GW-RW T4_21-May-14 | ecosystem: Engineered > Artificial ecosystem > Sand microcosm >...
CCGTCGGCCTGCTGTTCGGCCGCCACCTTGAGCGCGGCTTCGGCCTGCGCCCGGTTCGCCATAATGCCTTGCTCGTCGATTTCGACGAAGTTCATCGAGAACGGCACCGGCTTGTCGACCGACACCTGCCACCTGTCGGCGCATGGGCGGGCGCCGCCGGGGGCCGATTCCCAGTCGTAGTTGCCGCCCTGATCCTTCGCGGGCTGGTCGATCGTGCAGGGCGTACCCGACGTGCGGTAGGGCGTGTAGGCGCAGCCGCACAGCAGCAGCGCGAGCGCTGCGACGCCGAGCACCCGGCAGGCTTGACGCGTCATCATCGCGCGGGCACCAGATAGGGGTTCGCGCCCAGTTCTTTTGCCCGCACGGCGGACAACAGGGCTTCTGAATACGGTTTCGCCGGCCCCGAGGGCACCAGCAGAACGCGCCCTGGCGCGCTGCTCACCACCTGGGTCTGAAAGCCTTGCTGCCCCAGCGTCTTTTGCAGCGCGTGCAGGTCGCCGGCCGAGCCGGCTTCCTTGAGCACGGTGGTGTACTGGCGCTCGACCGAGCTGATGCCGAACGGGCTGGGGCGCGATGCCGGAGGGTTCGCGCCCTGCGCGTGCGCGGACGGGATCACGAGTTCGATCAGGCGCGGCGCGCTGACCTTCACGGGCGCAGCGGGCGCCTGGTTTTCGGTGCGCACCTCGATCTTGCTGGCGGCAGCGAGCTGGTCGCTCATGGTCTTGATGCGCAGTTGGTCGAGCGCAGTGTTGTGGGCCGAGGCGTTGGTCGACAGCGCGCCCATCAGCAACGTGGGCACGCCCAGCGCGGTCATGAAGAAGTCGCGCATCGGCCGCTGCGGGTCGTTGTCGATGATGGTGATCGTGATGCCCACCACCAGGGCGACCGTGGCGCCCACCGCCAGGTAGGTCGGGCTGAACACGGCAACGTTCTCGGTGGGGTTGCCCGACAGCACGGTCACGAGCCGAGGGAAAAACGAGGCGAGCGCGCCGGCGAAGATGCCGACGGCGAGGCGCCAGATTCGTGTTGCAGCGCTCATGAAGGTTCCTCCAAACGGGACCGCGCGTGGTGCGCGAGTCTCGCTGAAACCTTAGGCAAGCCCGCCCTCGCCCGCAAGCGCGCGCGTCCTCAACCGGGCTGACGGATTCGGGGAGCGCGGCGGCCCGAAAATTCCGTCTGCGCGCGCCGCACGACCGTGGCGTGGCGCCGAAAACCCGCCGCGTCACCGACCGGTCACCAGCGCTGCCAGTCGCCCGCCGCGCCGCCGGCGCGCAAGTCGTCGCACCGATCACGCTGCGCCTGACGCCGCCGTTGTGCACGGGCCAGCAGGGCGGGAGGCGCGCCGATGTCGCACAAGGTGCGGGCATCGAGTTCGATCAGGCTGTCGTCGGCGAGCGCTGTCGCCGCGGCGAGGCGTTGTGCGTGCCAGCCGAGCGCCGTGGTGAGCCGGTGAGTGAACCGGGGCACCGGCAGCGAAGAGGGCAGCCAACCGAGCGGCCGCAGAAGCTTGCCGGTGTTCATCATTGAGCCTCCTGTACTGATGATCTGGTCAGCATAGGTGTACAGACAGTGCAGCGAAAGCGACCATATCTGGACAGATTGGTCAGCTATGCTTACCAGCACGATGCGCCTTCCGTTGCAGACCCTGCCCGCGTTCCGCGCTGTCGCGCGCCTGGCCAACCTGCGTGCCGCGGCCGACGAGTTGCACCTTACGCACAGCGCGGTCAGCCAGCAGATCAAGCTGCTCGAAGCGCAGCTTGGCTTCGAGCTCTTCGACCGGCCGGGGCGCCGCATCGTGCTCAATGCCGCCGGCGAAGCGCTGTTGCGTGCGATCGAACCGGCCTTGCTCCAGCTCGACGACGGCATGCGCGCCGCTGCGGCGGCGGCGAGCGGCGCGCAGCACCGCATTCGTATCACGCTGCTGCCCTCGTTCGCGCAGCGCTGGTGGCTGCCGCGCATGGCCTCGTGGCGTGAGCGCCACCCCGACATCGCGATCGAGGTGCACACCTCGCAGCAGATCGTCGACCTGTCGCGCGAAGGCTTTCATGCGGCCCTGCGCCAAGGCAGCGGCCAGTGGCCCGGGCTCGACGCCGAGCGGCTGATCGATTCGCCACTGATCGCAGTCGGCTCGCCCGGCGCGGCGCGGCGTCTGCTCGGCCGCGGGCCGACCGCGCTGGCCGACGAGCCGCTGCTCGGCAACGCCAAGGTCTGGGAAAGCTGGTTCGCGCTCGCCGGCCTGCGCTGCCGCGTCAACCCGGTGGCGAGCTTCAACGATGCCGGTTTGATGCTGCAGGCGGCCGAGCAGGACCTGGGCCTGGCCCTCGCCCGCGAGCTGCTCGTGGCCGACGCGCTGCGCGACGGCCGGCTGATGCGCCTGTCGACGCTGGCCTTGTCGAAGGACCAGGCCTACGCGCTGTGGTTCGCCTACCCGAGCGGCCTGCGCGATTGGGCGCCACTGGGCGCTCTGCGGGCTTGGTTGTTCGAAGAACTGCGACGGTCCGAGAACGAGTTGCGCCCGCCGCTCACGCCGCCGCCTGCAAGCGCAGCGCCAGCGCGTCGATCTCGGGCGCGTCGGCCAGCGGCCTGAGCTCGCCCGCGAGCGCGCCCTGCACCAGCCGCGTCAGCGTTTGCACATGCGGCGTGACCGTGCCGAAGAACAGCACCTGCGCGCCGCGCGCGATCAGCAGCGTCGGGAAGTTTTCCACGTCGACGTTGCCGAGCAGCTCGGCTTCGTCTTCGATGTCGAGCCGCCTGAAGGCCACCTCGGTGCCGAAGCCGAGCGCGGCTTCATCGAACGGCGCAGCGTAGTCGCGGCATACACCGCACCACGCCGCGCACAGGCACACCACTCTCAACACGTTGTCCATGGCGCGCAGTGTGCCGTGTCGTGCCGGGCACTGACGGCAGTGCGTTTGCGCCGCCGCCGCTTCGAGGCTCAGGACAGCAGCTGCTTCCTCGCCCGGTGAATCCGCACGAACAGGTTCTCTTCACTGATGCCGAGCTCGCGGCACACGTCTTCGGTCGACTGCTCTTCGAGCACGCGCAGCCGCATCGCGTCGCGCAGGCCCGGCGGCAAGGCTTCGATGCGCTGCAGCACCAGCATCAGCAGCTGGTGCTGCTCGGCGATCTCGTCCGGCCGCGGCTGCGGGCATTCGACCGCGAGCGCGCCGTCGCCGTCGTCCTCGAACGACTCGAAGCCGACGCTGCGGCGCACCATGTCGACGATCTTGTTCTTCAGCACTGCCGTCAGCCACGAGCGCAACGCGGCGCGGCCGGCGAAGACCGCGCGGCCCGAGAGCACGGCTTCGAACACGTCGTGCACCACGTCTTCGGCCATCAGCGGGTCGCGCAGCTTGCGCTGGGCGAAGCGCACCAGGTAACTGCGGTGCGCGACCATTTCGGCCCAGCTCACGGTCGGAACGAAGCCGGTGCTGCCGAGGGCGCTTGTGGTGCTGGTGTTCATGCTGGTTCCCGGGGTGTGTGTCGGTGAGGGAACTTTGCTCGGCGCACCTCGCGCGCAGCTCACCGAAGCTCACAGGAAGATCACATTTGTGTAAGGAGGGCGTGCCGCGCACGACAATCGGGCATGCCGCCGAACACCGCCGCCCACATCCTGGTTGCCGAAGACCAGACCGACATCCGCGAGCTGCTGGTGATGAACCTGCGCAGCGCCGGCTACGAGGTCTCGGCCGTGGGCGACGGGCGCGAGGCGCTTGAGCGTTTCAATGCGCGGCCGAGCGACCTGCTGATCCTCGACCTGATGATGCCGCGCATGGACGGCCTCGAAGTCTGCAAGGCGCTGCGTGCCCAGGGCAGCGCCGCGCCGATCCTGATGCTGACCGCCAAGACGACCGAGCTCGACCGCGTGCTCGGTCTGGAGCTGGGTGCCGACGACTACCTGACCAAACCGTTTTCGCTGGCCGAACTGCTGGCGCGCGTGAAGGCGCTGCTGCGCCGCGCCGACCTGCTCGCCGCGGCGCAGGCCAACGCCCAGGCGGCGGGGCAGAAGGGCGCCGGCGTGATCCGCAACGGCGAGCTGGAAATTCTTCCGGCCAAACGCCAGGTGCGTTACCGCGGCGAAGCGATCGATTTCACCGCGCTCGAGTTCGACCTGCTGCTGCACTTCGCGTCGCACCCCGGCCACGTGTTCTCGCGCGCGCAGCTGCTGAACGCGGTCTGGGGCTACACGCACGACGGCTACGAGCACACGGTGACGACCCACATCAACCGGCTGCGCGCCAAGCTCGAGGCCGATCCGATGCGGCCTGAGCTGATCCTCACCGCCCGCGGCGCCGGCTACAAGATGCGCGACCTCGCCTGACGGCGTCCGATGACCGTCCGCCTCAAGCTCGCGCTGACGATCTTCGCCACCGGCATCGTCACGGCGTTGATGGTGATCGTGACCGTGATCTATGCGTTCCAGCGCTTCGAGCACGAAACCGCGTACCGGCGCGGCAGCGCTTTCCTGCAGCGCGTGGTGGCCAACTACGACAACCTGTTCGAGCTCTACGACCGCCGCCCCGACGAGTTCCAGGGTTGGCTGCGCAACATGGTGCTGTTCGAGCCCGACACGCAGATCTACCTGCTCGACACCCAGGGCACCGTGCTCGCCAGCAGCGGCAAGAGCTTGCCGCCGGGCTTCAAGGTCGCCCTCGCGCCGGTGCTGCAGGCGGCCGGCCAGAAAGACATGCCCTACGTGATGGGCGACGACCCCGAGCGCATGGACGCCAACGCCGTGATCGCGGTGCAGCCGGTGCGCCGTGCCGTGATCCGCCAGGCCGACCCGGTGGTCGGGTACCTCTACCTCGTGCTGCACACGCAGCAGTTGCCCGAGGGCCGTTGGGCCGCGTTGCGCAGCAGCTTCGCGCGGCCGGTGATGTGGCTGGTGGCCACCGTGATCGCCGTCACCACGCTGCTCGCGGTGCTGATCATCGTGTCGGTCACACGGCCGTTGCGGCGCCTGACCGGCGCGCTGTCGCTGATCTCGCAGCGTGGGCTCGACGACGGTTTGAGCGGTGCCAAGGCGCTGCTGCCGCCGCGCACCCGCGACGAATTCGGCCAGCTCACGGCCGCGTTCGACATGATGCTCGACCTGTGCCTGCGCCAATGGAACGAGCTGCGCCGGCTCGACCACTTTCGCCGCGAAGGTGTGAGCAACCTGTCGCATGACCTGCGCTCGCCGCTGACCGCGACCGTGGCCTGCCTGGAAACGCTCGACGGCCGCTGGGCTGCCGAGCCCGAAGGCAGCCGCAGCGAAGACCGCCGCCTGGTCGAGATCGCGCTGCGCAACACCCGCAACGCGGCGCGGCTGGTGCAGTCGCTCGGCGACCTGGCCAAGCTCGACGAACCCGAGTTCAAGCTGCGCCTCGAGGCGATGGACGCCGGCGAACTGCTCGACGACATCTGCATCCGCTTCGCCGAGCGCGCCGGCCAGCAGGGCGTGGTGCTGCGCGCCGAGCACGGTGGCGGCTCGCCGTTCGCCCGGGTCGACGTCGAGTTGTTCGAGCGGGCGATCGCCAACCTGGTCGACAACGCCCTCAAGTTCTGCCCAGGGGGCGCCCGCATCACGCTGGCCGCCGAGGTCGACGCGGGCTGGGTCCGCGTGCGGGTGGCCGACACCGGCCCGGGCATCGCCGACGACGACCTGCCGCACCTGTTCGACCGCTATTACCAAAGCCGCCAGAGCGTGGCGCCGGCCACCGGCGAAGGTGGCAAGGGCCTGGGCCTGGCCATCGTCAAGCGCATTGCCGAACTGCACGGCGGCGCGGTGGCGGTGACGAGTCGGCCGGGGTTCGGGACCGAAGTGGTGCTCTCGGTGCCACGCGCTGCGCCCTGATGGGGCACGGCGGCGCCCAAAAGCGCCGGGAAACCCCTAGTGCGCGTGGGGCGCCACGCGCCTAAAGTCTCGCTTCTCGCAGCAGGCACCGGCATGGTGCCTCGCAGGACGGGGCTGAGGGGACAAAAGCAGTACCGGCGGCCGCCCGAGTGGCCGTGCGAAGACGACGAGACTCACAGGCCGCAGCGCACGCTGCACAAGGCCGAAGAAAAAACTCGAAGGGCGCCAGGCCGAGCTTGGCGCCCTTTGTCATTCCGGGGTGGAAATGCAGGGTGGGATGGGGCCTGTTCGGCGCTTCGCGGCCGCGCGGCGCGCCTAGCATCGAGTGCACCATGCCCGTAGATGCCCAACTCCGTTCGCTCAACATCGACATCCCGGCCCAGCCCGAGTCGCTGGTGAAACTGTCGCTGCTGCTGGCCGACGAGCAGGTCAACCTGAACGCCGTCAGCGCGCTGATCGCCTCCGACATGGCGCTGGCCTCGGCCGTGCTGAAGGCTGTGAATTCGTCGCTGTACGGGCTGCGCGGGCGCGTGGCGAGCGTGCAGCAGGCCATCACCTACCTCGGCACGCGCGAGGTCGCTTCCGTCACCTTCGAGATGGGGCTTCGTGCGGTGTTCCCGCACGCGCCCGAGCTCGAACCGATGTGGGAACGCGCCAGCGTGCGTGGTTTGTTGATGGGCCGCATCGGCCAGGCGCTGAACGTCGACCCGTGGGCCGCGCATTCCGCCGGCCTGTTCGAAGAGTGCGGCAAGGCGGTGCTGTTTCGCCACGCCACCGAACGCTACCGCCCGATGCTGGCCAAGGCCGCCGACGACGAAGAACTGCTGATGCTCGAACACGCCGAGTTCGGCGTCAGCCACGATGCGCTCGGCGCGGCGCTGTGCGAAAGCTGGGGCCTGGCCCCGCACGCGGTGGCCAGCGTGCGTTTCCACGTGATCGTGAACGCCACGCATGAGCTGCCGATGCAGCTGCAGCGGCGCGGCATCTGCGCCCTGTCGGCACTGTCGTGGGCGCTGATGACCGACCCCGAGTCGCTCGAAGCCGTGGCGCTCAAGGTCGCGCCGCAGGCCGATCTCGACCCGACTCTCGTGCTGCGCGGCGCCCGCAAGGTGCAAGAGCAGATCGAGGCCGCGGTCGCGCGCGAAAAGACCGACTGAGAAGCTGCCCGGCGATTTGGCTCTACAGTCCCGGCTCGGCCCCTGGCCCTGCAAGGAGACGTTGATGCAAACCCGTAGAAAGCTGCTCGCCCGCAGCGCTGCCGTGGCCGCACTTCTGGCCGCTGCCGGCGTGTTGCCGGCGCGTGCGCAGGCGGCGTGGAACAAGGCGGCCTTCGACTCGAAGACCGTTGGCGACGCGATCAAGGCGCTCGGCGTGGCACGGCCGGTCGAAAGCAGGGACATCGTCTTCACCGCGCCCGACATCGCCGAGAACGGCGCCGTCGTTCCGATCGCTGCGAGCACCACCGTGCCCGGCGTGAAGCGCATCGCTTTCCTGGTCGAGAAGAACCCGACCGCGCTGGCCGGCGTGTTCGAGTTCAGCGATGCGGTCGAGAGGAATGTGTCGCTGCGCGTGAAGATGGCGCAGACCTCCAATGTGCTCGCGGTGGCGATCACCGGCGACGGCAAGGTGCTGTTCGCGCAGAAGGAAGTCAAGGTCACTCTGGGGGGCTGCGGTGGGTAAGCACAAAGAGAAAACGGAACATGTCTGACGCGTCGCGCGTTCGTGCCCAGGTTCAAGGTGGCGTGGCCGTCGTGCGCGTGCTGATGAGCCACGAAATGGAGTCCGGCCAGCGCAAGGACGCGGCCGGCACCACGGTGCCGGCCTGGCACATCACCCTGATGGTGGCGTCGCTCAACGGCAAGCCGGTGCTGACGGCGCAATGGGGCACGGCGATTTCGAAGAACCCGTTCACGCAGTTCAACATCAAGGGCGCCAGGATCGGCGACAGGATCGGCATCACCTGGACCGACAACCGCGGCGACACCCGGACCGACGAGGCCGTGGTCGCTTGATGCAAAGCCCCCCGATGCGGGTGCCTCGCACCGGGTAGTCCCACCCTTGGCGCGGCCGGCGTGATGCCCTACCGTGCGGTTCGACCGCGGCGCGCGAGGCGCCGCCCCCACCGAGGACCCGCACGATGCCGACCGCCCCATCCGTTGTCTCAGCCGACGCGCTCGCCCTGCAGCGCCTGTACCACTGGGAGCAAACCGCTCCGAACCAGACGCTGCTGACCCAGCCGCTCGGCGGCGGCGCGGTGCGCGACTACACCTGGGCGCAGGTGATGGACGAAACCCGCCGCATGGCGGCGCACCTCAAGAGCCTGGGCTTCGAGCCGGGCACGCGCATCGCGATCCTGTCGAAGAACTGCGCGCATTGGCTGATGTGCGACTTCGCGATCTGGATGGCCGGCCATGTGTCGGTGCCGCTGTACCCCACGCTCGCGGCCGAGACGATCCGCCAGATCCTCGTGCACAGCGAGTCGAAGCTGCTGTTCGTCGGCAAGCTCGACGGCTGGGACGCGATGAAGGGCGGCATCCCCGCCGACCTGCCCTGCATCAGCACGCCGCTGTCGCCGCCCAACCCGTACACCACCTGGGAGAGCATCGTCGCGAAGACGGCGCCGCTGGCCGGCAACCCGGTGCGCGACGGCAACGAGCTCGCGACCATCATGTACACCTCGGGCACGACCGGCATGCCCAAGGGCGTGATGCACAGCTTCGCGACCTTCGGCTGGTCGATCAGCACGGCGCTCAAGCGCGTGCCGATCAACCGCCAGGCGCGCATCCTGAGCTACCTGCCGCTGGCCCACGTGGCCGAACGCACGCTGGTCGAGCACGGCCTGCTGGCGACGAGCCTGCATGTGTATTTCGCCGAAAGCCTGGAGACCTTCACGAAGGACCTGCAGCGCGCGCGGCCGACCGTGCTGTTCTCGGTGCCGCGCCTGTGGGTCAAGTTCCAGCAGGGCGTGAGCGCGAAGATGCCGCCCGACAAGCTCAAGCGGATGCTGAAGATCCCGATCCTGCGTGGCATCGTGCGCAAGAAGATCCTCACCGCGCTCGGCCTGCAGGAATGCGAGTTCGCCGCCGGCGGCGCCGCGCCCATGCCACCCGAATTGCTGAACTGGTACGCGAGCCTGGGCATGCCGATCATCGAGGTCTACGGCATGACCGAGAACTGCGGCGTCTCGCAGGCCACGCTGCCCGGCGTGCAGCGGCCCGGCACCGTGGGGCGCAACTACGACGGCGTGCAAAGCCGCATCGACCCGCAGACCGGCGAGATCCAGATGACGAGCCCCGGCGTGATGCTCGGTTATTACAAGGAACCCGAGCTCACGCGCGACGCCTTCACCGCCGACGGCTGGCTGCACACCGGCGACAAGGGCAAGCTCGACGCCGAAGGCAACCTGATGATCACCGGCCGCGTCAAAGACCTGTTCAAGACCAGCAAGGGCAAGTACGTGTCGCCGGCCCACATCGAAGACAAGCTGGTGATGAACGGCGCGGTCGAAGCCTGCGTGGTCACGGGCGCGAACCTCGGCCAGCCGCTGGGCATCGTGATGTTGAACGCCGACGCCGCGCAGCGTGCCGGCGACGCCGGCCAGCGCCAGGCGATGGAAGTGTCGCTCTCGGCTCACCTCGACGCGATCAACGCGCGGCTCGACCCGCACGAGCAGCTCGACTGCCTGGTCGTCGTGAGCAGCCCCTGGACGGTCGAGAACGGCTTCATCACGCCGACCTTCAAGGTCAAGCGCAACCGCATCGAAGAGGCCTACGGCTCGATGTTCGAGCGCTGGACTTCAGCGCACAAGCCGGTGGTGTGGCATCAGGGGTGAGCTCGCGCGCAGACTGATCGCCTGCAACCGCTCAGGCGGGGCAGGCAACCGGAGGCGCTCCCGGCGCGCGGCGTAAAGTCGGGCGCAAGGGCATGACTGCCGCCACCCTCGCCGCCATGACCCTCCCCGCCCGCGCCCGCCCATGAAGGTGCCCGACACCAAACCAGCGCGCACGCTCGCCGTGTGTGCCGACGACTTCGGCCTGGCGCCCGGCATCTCGGCCGGCATCGTCCGGCTGGCGCAGGCGCAGCGCCTGAATGCGGTGGCGTGCGTCACCAATTCGCCGCACTGGGAAACGAGCGCGCCCTTGCTCGCCAAACTGCCGGCGTCGGTCGACACGGGTCTGCACATCAACCTCACCGAAGGCCGGCCGCTGAGCCCGCGGCTCGCCAAGCTGTGGCCGCGCCTGCCGTCGTTGCCGGTGCTGGCCGCGCGCGCGCACCTCGGGTGGCTGCCGCGCGCCGAGCTGCGCAGCGAAGTGCACGCGCAACTCGCCGCGTTTCGAGCCGCCACCGGCGCGGCGCCGAAGTTCATCGACGGCCACCAGCACGTGCACCACCTGCCCGGGCTGCGCAGCGTCATCCTCGACATGGTCGAGCACGTGCAGCCGCTGCCCGCGCTGCGCAACACCGGGCGGGTGCTCGGCCCCGGCGCCGGCGTGAAGCGCTGGCTGATCGAACACGGTGGCGGGCGCGCGCTGGCGCGCGAACTGGCGCAGCGCGTGATGCTGCACAACCCGGCCTTGCTGGGCGCACGCGACTTCGCCGACCCCGATTACCGCGCGCTGATGCAAGGCTGGCTGGCCACGCTGCCGCGCGAAGGCGGGCTGCTGTTCTGCCACCCCGGCAAGACGGCCGCCGGCGACCCGCCCGACCCGATCGCCCCGGCGCGGGCGCGAGAGTACGCGTACCTGCGCAGCGATGCCTTCCTGCACGACCTGGCCGCGGCGGGCGTCACGCTCGGGCGCGTCTGGCAGACCGGCGCGGCAGCGGTGGGCCCGCGCTGACCGAGCCCGCGCGGGCCACAGGGCCAACGCCGGCCGCTTAGCATCGATTCATGAGCCAGCCTTCTTCCACCCTGACCCAGCTGCCGCTGTTCCCGCTGCAGAGCGTGCTGTTTCCTGGCGGATCGCTGCCGCTGCGCATCTTCGAAGTGCGCTACCTCGACATGATCGGCCGCTGCCACAAGGCCGGCGGACCGTTCGGCGTGGTGTGCCTGAGCGAAGGCAGCGACACACGCCGCCGCGCGCCGGCCGACGGCAGCGGCAAACCGTCGGGCGACGGCTTCGCGCACGAAGCCTTCTTCCCGGTCGGAACGCTGGCGCGCATCACGAAGTTCGAGCGCCCGCAGCCGGGGCTGATGATGATCGGCTGCGTCGGCGCGCAGCGCTTTCGGATTCAGCGCAGCGAGCAGCTCAAACACGGGTTGTGGGTCGCCGACGTCGAGCTGATCGCCGACGACAGCGAGGTGCCGGTGCCCGACGACCTCCACTTCACGCGCGACGCCTTGCAGGGCCTGGTGCGCAACATCGCCGACAGCATCGAACAGAGCGGCGAGGCCGGCGTCGAGATGCCGTTGCTCGAACCCTACCGCTGGGACGACTGCGGCTGGCTCGCCAACCGCTGGAGCGAGCTGCTGCCGCTGGCCCCGGCGCTGAAGCAGCGCTTCATGGCGCTCGACAGCCCGGTGCTGCGGCTCGAGCTCGTGGCCGACACGCTCGGCCAGATCGGCTTCAAGCTGCCGGGCTGAAACACCCCGCAGGTACGATCGCGCGCATGCGGCGATACGACCTCGACTGGCTGCGCATCGCCGCCTTCGGCCTCTTGATCGGCTACCACGTGGGCATGCTCTACGTGCCCTGGAACTTCCATGTCAAGAGCGAGTACCGCGGCGGGCCGGGGCTGACGGCGCTGATGCTGTTGTCCAACCCGTGGCGACTGAGTTTGCTGTTCGTGATCTCGGGTGCCGCCACGGCCTTCATGGCACAAGGCCTGGCGCGCGGCGCGCTGGCCTGGCAGCGGGTCAAGCGCTTGCTGATCCCGCTGGTCTTCGGCATGGCGGTCGTGGTGGTGCCGCAGGTCTACTTCGAAGTGACGGAAGCGGGCCGCTACAGCGGGGGCTTCTTCGCGTTCTGGGGCCGGTACGTTGCGGGCGACCAGAGTTTTCGCACGCCGATCCCGACCTGGAACCACCTCTGGTTCGTCGCCTACCTGCTCGTCTACACGCTGATCGTGGTGGCGCTGGCGCCGAAGGCTCGTGCTGCCGAAGAGGCGCCTTCGGAGCCTTCGCGTGCGGCCGTCGTGGCCTTGCTGCTCGGCCCGTGGTTCGTGCTGTGGGTGCTGCGCATGACGCTGTTCCCGCTGTTCGGCAGCAACCACGCGATGGTGCGCGACTGGTACGACCACACGCTGTACTTCGGCATGTTCCTGTTCGGCTTCGCGCTCGTGCGCCAGCCCGCGCTGTGGCTCGCGATCGACCGGCTGCGCTGGCCGGCGCTGGTCCTCGCCATCCTCGGCGCGCTGGTGTTCATCGGCCTCTCGCTGGGCTGGGGCAATGCCGTCGCCCCGGCCGAGTGGCGGCTCGCCGTGGGCCGCGCCGGGCGCGAGGCGCAGGCCTGGGGCGCGGTGCTGGCCGCGCTCGGCTTCGGCCAGCGCCATCTGAACCACGACCACCGCTGGCGTGCTTACTTGGTCGATGCGATCTTCGCGTACTACATCGTTCACCAGACGGCGCTGATCGCGCTGGCGGTCTGGCTCAAGCCGCTGCATCTGGGCGGCGCGCTCGAGGGTGCGCTGGTGGTTGGGGGAACCGCGATCGCCTGTGTCGTCATCGCCGACGTGGCGCGCCGCAGCGCGTGGCTGCGGCCGCTGTTCGGCTTCCGGCCAGCGCCGCGCGCGGTCAGTCGACCTTCGCCCCCGACACCTTGACCACCTGCGCCCACTTCTTCGTCTCGGCGGCGATGAAGCGTGCGAACTCGGCCGACGGCTGACCGCCCGGGATCGCGCCTTGCGACAGCAGCCGCTCCTTGAACGTCGGCGACTCGAAGGCCTTGGCCGTTTCCTGCTGGATGCGGTTGACGATGTCGGCCGGCGTGCCGGCCGGGGCGAGCAAGCCGAACCATGAACTCGCATCGAAGCCTTTCAGGCCGCCGGCTTCGGCCACGGTCGGCACGTCGGGCAGGGCGGCGCTGCGCTGCGCGCTCGTCACCGCCAGCGCCTTGAGCTTGCCGGCCTTGATCTGCGGCAGCGCCGAGGGCAGGTTGTCGAACATCACGTCCATCGTGCCGCCGATCAGGTCGAGCAGCGCCGGGCCCGAGCCGCGGTACGGGAAGTGCAGCATGAACGTGCCGGTCGCGCTCTTGAACAGCTCGCCGGAGAGGTGGATCGAGGTGCCGTTGCCGCTCGATGCCATGTTCAGCTTGCCGGGGTTCGCCTTGGCATAGCGGATCAGGTCGGCCACGTTGTTGACCTTGTAGGCCTCGGCCTTGGCCGGGTTGATCACCAGCACGTTGGGCACGCCGGCCACCAGCACGATCGGCGCGAAGTCCTTGACCGGATCGAAGGGCATCTTCGGGTAGAGCGACGCGTTGATCGACTGCGTGCCCACCGTGCCCATCAGCAGGTTGTAGCCGTCGGGAGCCGACTTGGCGATGAGGTCGGCGCCCAGGTTGCCACCGGCGCCGGGTTTGTTGTCGATGACGAAGGGCTGGCCGAAGGCCTTGCTCAGCTCGGGCGCCAACGCACGCGCCAGGATGTCGGTGGTGCCCGCCGGGGCGAAGGGCACAACGATGCGCACCGGCTTGTTCGGCCACGCGGCTTGCGCGAAGAGGGCGCCGGGCAGGAGTGAAGCACCCACGCTGGCGAGCAGGTGGCGGCGGTGAACGGAATGCATGTCGGAACCCTCGTGAACGCAGCGCGCCCCTGCGCGCGAGCACGGAGTGTGTCGCAGCGGCGGGGCGGTGGTGCTGAGGGCTTGCCCGCGGGTGACAGGCGGGCAAAAAATAAGGGGAGCGGGACAGATGTTGCCGGGGCTCGCTCTCGACTCCCCCCAGGCCTGCCCGCTCCCCTGTGGACCGTGTGCGTCCCCCGGAAAACGGTCTATCGAATTCGGTTCAACGTGCGGCGCCGGGCCGCTGGAACAAGGACAGTTGCGCCGGAGCGCGGCTGCTCTGCAACACGTGCGACGTGCTCGGCGGCAGCGCCGCCAGGGGCGTGCGCCGGAGGGCGCCGGCCTTCAGGCTGACGCCGGGAATCGGGGTGAGTGCGCGCGGAGGTGCCATGGTGTTTTGCTCCGTGTGCCTTATTGGCCGACGCCGTGGCCGAACTCGCTCTGCGCGAACGCGGCGAGCGGGCCGGTGACCGGCAGAAAAACGCTGGCCGCGCGGCCGACCCAACCCGACAGGTCCATCGCCGAGGGCAAGCGCGCGGCCGTCGGCTGGGCCAGGCGCAGCATCGACGAAGCGCCGCTGCGGCAGCTCGGGCCCGTGGGGCGCGCGCGGCGCGCGAGTGCGGTGGGTTTGGTGCGGATCAGCGGCATGGCAACGACGTCCTTGTATGCTGGTTTCGGCACGGGCTTCGTTCAGCTTCGGCTCGAACTCTCTGTGCCTTCCTTTTCGCAACCTCTGTGCCACGCTGGTGCGCGAAGCAAAGTGCGGCCTATTTCACGTTCTGCGACGCGAAGCGCCATACCCCCCTGTCGAAAATCGGCCGAACAGTAAGCAAACGCTTACAGGCCCGACTCGTTTGGTCGGGCCGGGCTGCTCAGGCCGCCGCCCGGTAACCGCGCGGGATGGCCCCCAGCAGCCGCCGCGTGTACTCCTGCTGCGGCGCGTCAAGGATCTGCGCCACGCTGGCCTGCTCGACGACCTCGCCGTCTTTCATCACCAGCACCTCGTCGGCCATGAAACGCACCACGGCCAGGTCGTGGCTGATGAAGATGTAAGCGAGCCCCAACTCGTCTTGCAGGTCTTTCAGGAGGTTGAGCACCTGCGCCTGCACCGACACGTCGAGCGCGCTCACGGCTTCGTCGAGCACCAGCACTTCGGGGTCGAGCGTCAGGCAGCGCGCGATCGCCAAACGCTGGCGCTGGCCGCCGGAGAACTCGTGCGGGTACTTGTCCATCGCCGCTTCGTCCAGGCCGACCTTGAGCAGCAATGCACGCGCACGTGCTTCGCGTTCGTCGTTGTCCTTGCCGATGGCGTGAATCGTCATCGGTTCGACCAAGGTCTGGCCGACCGTGAAACGCGGGTTCAGCGAGGCATACGGGTTCTGGAACACGACCTGGATGCGCTTGCGCATCGGCAGCATCTCGCCCTTGCTCAACGCGAGCAAATCGATGCCGTCGAAAGTGACGCTGCCACCGACCGGGCCGCCGCTCGGTTCGTGCAGGCGCAGCAGCGCCAGGCCCATCGTCGTCTTGCCCGAACCCGACTCGCCGACCACGCCGAGCGTGTGCCCTTGGCGCAGCTTGAAGGTGGCGCCGCGCACCGCCTTGAATTCCTTGCGGCCGAACACGCCGCTCTGCAGCCAGAAGCTCTTGGTCAGCGCACTGGCTTCGATGATCACGCGGGCGTTCGGGTCCTTGGCTTTGCTCGTGACCGCCGCTGCGCGGCCGGCGATGTGGTCGTCGATCACCATCAGGCGCGGCGCGCGCTGCTCCAGCGTCGGCCGGCAGGCCAGCAGCGCCTTGGTGTACGCGTCTTGCGGCGCCGCGAAGATGCCGGCCACCGCGCCCTGCTCGCGCACCGTGCCCTGGCGCATCACGACCACGTGGTCGGCGATCTCGCCGACCACGCCGAGGTCGTGGCTGATGAACAGCATGCTCATCTGGTGGCGCGCTTTCAGGCCCGCCAGCAACTCCATGATCTGGCGCTGGATCGTCACGTCGAGCGCCGTCGTCGGCTCGTCGGCGATCAGCAGCTTCGGTTCGCAGGCCAGCGCCATCGCGATCATCACGCGCTGCTGCTGGCCGCCCGACAGCTGGTGCGGGTAAGCCGACAGGCGCCGCTTCGGCTCGGGCATGCCCACTTCATTGAGCAGCGCTTCGGCGCGGGTCATCGCCTGCCGGGCGCTCAGGCCCAGATGTTTCATCAGCGGTTCGCAGATCTGCTGGCCGACCGTGAACACCGGGTTCAGCGAGGTCATCGGGTCCTGGAACACGCAGGCGATTTCCTTGCCGCGCAGTTTCTGCAGTTCCGCCAGCTTTGTTGCCAGCATGTCGCGGCCCTGGAAGGTGATGGCGCCAGCGCGCTCGGCGTTGTCGGGCAGCAGGTTCAGGATCGACATCGCGGTCACGCTCTTGCCCGAACCCGATTCGCCGACGAGGGCGATGGTCGTGTTCTCGGGCACGTCGAAGCTCACGCCCTTGACGGCGTCGAAACGCTGCACCACGCCGTTCGTCTTGCCGAGGCGGAAAGCGACCCGCAGGTCTTTGATGCTCAGCAACATGCTCACTCCAGACCGCGCAGTTTGGGATCGAGCGCGTCACGCAACGCGTCGGTCATCAACGAAAAAGCGGTGACGAACACCGCCATGAAGATCGTCGCCGCGGCCAGCTGCCACCACTGGCCGAGGATCAGCTGGCTCTGCGCTTCGGCGAGCATCGTGCCCCACGAGACCTGGTCGACGCCGACGCCCAGCCCCAAGTACGACAGGATCACTTCCGACTTGATGAAGCCGACGACGTGGATCGACAACTGCACCAGCACCACGTGGCTCACGTTCGGCAAGATGTGGCGGAACATCCGCGAGCTCGTGCTCGCACCGATCGCTTCGGCCGAGCGCACGTAGTCGCGCACCGCGTGTTTGATGAACTCGGCGCGCACCAGGCGGTAGATGCCGGTCCAACCCGCCAGCCCGAGGATCAAGACCACCGAGCCCACGCCGCGCGGGAACACCGCCGCAAAAGCGAAGATCAGCAGGATGCTCGGGATTGCGGTGAAGACGTTGTAGAGCCACTCGAGAAAGTCACCCGCCCGGCCGCCGAAGAAGCCGGCGATCGCGCCGAGCAGCGTGCCGATGAACGTGGCGAGCAAGGCCGCCGACACGCCGACCAGGATCGACACCTGAGCGCCCTTTGTCGCTTTCGCCAGCACGTCGCGGCCGAGCCGGTCGCCGCCGAAGGGCAACGTCTGCGCGCGCACCGCTTCGGTGGTCTGGTACTTCTTCGCCGCTTCGTCCCATTCCTTGTAGCGCGGTGCGAGCGGGTCGATCGCCGAGATGTCGATGTTCGGGCCGGCTGGCGCGGCGATCGCCGCGCTCTTTTCGGCGGCCGCGGCCGGGCCCATGAAGGTGGGCGGTGCGTCGGGCACGCCGGTTTCGGCTTGCCAGTCTTTCGCCACCAAGCCGAGGCCGGCAGAGATCACCAGCAGCAGGAACAGCACAACGACCACCAGCGAGACCATGCCGACACGGTCGGTGCGGAAACGCGTGGCCGCGGCCGACCACACGCCGCGCGCGCGGTTCTGGCTGACCGTGAGTTGCGGGCTAACCAATGTCCCGCTCATTTCAGCACCACCCGTGGGTCGACCAGCTTGTAGAGGATGTCGGTCAGCAGGTTCACGAACATCGTGATCACCGCCGTGTAGATCGCGAAGGCCTGGATCACCGGATAGTCGCTGCGGTTCACCGACAGCCACAACTCACGCCCGAGGCCGGGGATCGAGAAGAACACCTCGATCAGGAACGAGCCGACGAAGATGCCCGGCAGCGCCACGGCCACGTTGGTCAGGATCGGGATCATCGCGTTGCGCAGCACGTGCTTGAGCAGGATCGTGTTCTCGGTCAGCCCCTTGGCGCGCGCGGTGCGCACGTAGTCGTGGCCGATCTCGTCGAGGAAGAAGGTTCGGTACAGGCGCGTCGTCGGCGCGAGCGAAACCGCCACCGCCAGCAGCACCGGCAGCGGCGAATACACGCGCAGGTTGGTCCACAGGCTGTCGCTCCAGCCCTGCACCGGGAACAGCCCGAGCTGGAACGCGAACACGTACTGGCCGACGATCACGTAGACCAGGAACGAGATCGACAGCGCCACCGTCGTCAGCATCATGATGCTGCGGTCGGTGAGCGAGCCGCGCACGTAGGCCACGCCCATCGCGAACGGAATGGCGAGCAGCGTGTCGAGGATCAGGATCGGCACCATCACCGTCAGCGTGGCCGGCAGGCGCGTGGCAAACAGGTGGCCGACGGCTTCGTTGGTGGCCCAGCTCTTGCCCCAGTCGAAGGTGGCGATCTGCTTGATGAAGATCCAGAACTGCGTCCACAGCGGCTCGTTCAGGCCGAGCTGCTGGCGGATCGCATCGACCTGCGCCTGGGTGGCGTTCAGCCCACCGAGAATCTCGGCGGGGTCGCCGCCGAAGCCTTTGAACAACAGAAACACCAGCAGAACGACGCCGAACAATGTCGGGATCATTTGCCACAGGCGTCGAATCAGGTAGGCCGCCATGGCTCGAAATACTCCTCATCCAGTCAAGTCGGGGCACCGCGCCAGCCGGCCGCGCTCGTGGCGCGTCGGGCCCTTCGGGTGCAAGCGCCGGCGAGTCTAGGGCCTGGACGGCCTGCCTCTCCCCCGCATTTGCCCTGTTTCACGCGGGCGGTGCAAAGCCGGCGGGCACGCAATTCGCGTGCCTCTGGCGCGGCGCGCGAGCTGAACCATAGTGCTTGCACCGGGGCCGATAACCCACCGCGCCGCCTAGACTCGCGCCTTCGATAGAGTTTGCGAGCCCGCGTGCCCACCGGCAAGGGCCGAGGCCTTCACGTGATCCCACAAGGAACGCTTTCCATGCCGATCCGCGCCATGTTGCGCCCCTTGCCGCTGCTCCGCGCCTGCGCGGCGGCCGCTTGTCTCTTGTTGCCGGCCGGCTCGGCGTTGCTGGCCGCCGACGCGCCCGCGGCGGCGCCGTTGAAGGTGCTGCGCTATGCCTTCCGCGTCGCCGAGACCGGCTTCGACCCGGCGCAGATCTCCGACCTGTACTCGCGCACGATCGCCGCCAACATCTTCGACGCGCCGCTGCAGCTCGAATTCCTGGCCCGCCCGGTGCGCGCCCGGCCGAACACCGCGGCGGCCATGCCCGAGGTCTCGGCCGACTTCAAGACCTTCACCTTCACGATCAAGCCCGGCATCTACTTCGCCGACGACCCGGCCTTCAAGGGAAAGAAGCGCGAGCTGGTTGCGCAGGACTACGTCTATTCGATCAAGCGCCACTACGACCCGAAGCAGAAGAGCCCGAGCCTGTTCTCGTTCGAGAACGACAAGATCGTCGGCCTGAGCGAGCTGCGGCAAGAGCTGATCAAGGCCGGCAAGCCTTTCGACTACGACCGCGAGGTCGACGGCCTGCGCGCGCTCGACCGCTACCGCTTCCAGGTCAAGCTGGCCGACTCGAACCCGCGGTTCATCGAAGACATGACCGACGGTTCGGTGGTCGGCGCCGTCGCGCGTGAAGTGGTCGAAGCCTACGGCGACAAGATCATGGACCACCCGGTCGGCACCGGCCCGTTCAAGCTCGGCGAGTGGCGCCGCTCGTCGCGCATCGTGCTCGATCGCAACCCCGGTTACCGCGAGGTCTACTACGACGAAGAAGCGCCGGCCGACAACCCCGTGGCGCAGGCCATCGCAGCCAAGCTCAAGGGCCGTCGCCTGCCGATGATCGACCGCGTCGAGGTCGGCATCATCGAAGAGAACCAGCCGCGCTGGCTGTCGTTCCTGAGCAAGGAATACGACCTGGTCGAAGAAGTGCCGGCCGACTTCGCCGACCGGGTGATGCCCGGCGGCCAGCTCGCGCCGAACCTCAAGCGCGGCGGCATCCAGATGGTTCGTTATGCGCGCGCCGACGTGGCGCTGTCGCTCTTCAACCTCGAAGACCCGATGGTCGGCGGCTACACGCCCGAGCGCGTGGCGCTGCGCCGCGCGATCAGCCTGGCGGTCGACCTCGACAAGGAAATCCGCCTCGTGCGCAAGCGCCAGGCCATGCCCGCGCAAGGCCCGATCGGCCCCGGCACCTGGGGTTACGACCCGGCCTTTCGCAGCGAGATGAGCGAGTTCAACCTCGCCCGCGCCAAGGCCCTGCTCGACCTCTACGGTTATGTCGACAAGGACGGCGACGGCTGGCGCGACCAGCCCGACGGCTCGCCGCTGCTGCTCGACTACGCGACCCAGGCCGACGGCGAAAAACGCCAGCTCGCCGAGCAGTGGCAGAAGAACATGGACGCGCTCGGCGTGCGCATCAAGTTCCGCATCGCGCAGTGGCCCGAGAACCTGAAAGCCTCACGCGCCGGCAAGCTGATGATGTGGGGCGTGGGCTGGAGCGCGGGCCCCGACGGGATCGGTTTCCTCGATCTGGGCTACGGGCCGAACAAGGGCCAGGCCAACCACTCGCGCTTCGACCTGCCGGCGTTCAACGCGCTCTACGACAAGCAGAAGGCGCTGCCCAACGGGCCCGAGCGCCAGGCTGCGATGACGCAGGCGCAGGCTTTGATGGTGGCCTATGTGCCCTACAAGATCCACGTGCACCGCATCTGGACCGACCTGGCCCAGCCGTGGGTCGTGGGTTACCAGCGCAACGTGTTCCTGCGCGAATTCTGGAAGTTCGTCGACATCGACTCGGCCGAGCTGGCCCGGCGTTCACAGTGAGATGACATGCGATTCTTGAAGACCGTTCTTCTGGGCGTGGCCATCGCGCTCGCCGCCGCGCCGGGCACCGCGCAGACACCGGCCGCGCCGGCCAAGAAGGTGCTGCGTTACGCCTTCGAAGTGGCCGAGACCAGCCTCGACCCGGCCAAGGTCAACGACCTGTATTCGCGCACGCTCACGCCGCACATCTTCGAGGGCCTGTACAAGTACGACCACCTCGCGCGGCCGGTCAAGATCAAGCCGCTCACGGCCGACGGCATGCCGCAGGTATCAAGCGATTTCCGGGTCTGGACCGTGAAGGTCAAACCCGGCATCCATTTCGCCAGCGACCCGGCGTTCAAGGGCAGGAAGCGCGAGCTCGTCGCGCAGGATTACGTCTACGGTTTCAAGCGCCTCGCCGACCCGGCCAACAAGAGCCCGGTGTGGTCGGCGGTCGAGACCGACCGGCTGCTCGGCTTGAACGAGCTGCGCCAGGCCTCGCTCGACAAGAAACAACCCTTCGACTACGACCGCGAGATCGAAGGCATTCGCGCGCTCGACCGCTACACCTTGCAGATCAAGCTCGAAGAACCACGCCCGCGTTACATCGAAACGCTGGCCAACAGCGACATCCTGGGCGCCGTGGCGCGCGAGGTGATCGAGTTCTATGGCGACAGGGCCGAGGAGCACCCGGTCGGCACCGGCCCGTTCAAGCTGGTGCAGTGGCGGCGCAGCTCGTTCATCGCGTTCGAGCGCAACCCCGACTTCCGCGAGGTGTATTACGACGCCGAGCCCGCCGCCGACGACGCCGAAGGCCAGGCGCTGCTCGCACGCTTCAAGGGCCGGCGCCTGCCGATGGTCGACCGGGTCGAGATCTCGGTGATCGAAGAAGAGCAGCCGCGCTGGTTGTCGTTCGTCAACGGCGAGGCCGACCTGGCCTACCGCATCGGCTACCAGTTCGTGAACCAGGCGGTGCCGGGCGGCAAGGTCGCGCCCAACCTGGCCAAGCGCGGCCTGCGTGCCTACCAGGTGGTCGAGCCGGCGAGCAACTACCTGATCTTCAACATGGAAGACCCGACCGTCGGTGGCTACACGGCCGAGAAGGTGGCGCTGCGCCGCGCCATCGGCCTCGGCATGGACACCGCCAACGAGATCGCCTACGCCTACAACGGCCAGGGCGCGGTGGCGCAGTCGGCGCTGCTGCCGTTCACCTCGGCCTTCGACCCCAAGTTCAAGAGCGAATTCGGCGACTACGACCCGCCGCGTGCCAAGGCCCTGCTCGACCTCTACGGCTACAAGGACAAAGACGGCGACGGCTGGCGCGACATGCCCGACGGTTCGCCGCTGGTGCTCAACATCGCGAGCGAAGCCGACCAGCGCCGGCGCAAGATCATGGAGATCATGAACAAGAACATGTTGGCGCTCGGCATCCGCACCGAAGCGAAGATCGGCCAGTGGCCCGAGAACCTGAAGGCGGCACGTGCCGGCAAGCTGGCGATCTGGTCGGTGGGCGCTTCGGCCGACGCGCCCGACGCCATCGGCGCGCTGGCGCGCTACGACAGCCGCGAGTTCGGCGGCCAGAACATGGCTCGCTTCAAGGTGCCGGCCTTCGACAAGCTCTACGACCGCCTGCAGGCCATTGCCGACGGCCCCGAGCGCACGGCGCTGTTCGAGCAGGCGCAGAAGATCGCGCTGGCCTACATGCCCTACAAGTTCAAGCTCAACCGCCTGTCCACCGACATGAGCTACCCGCAGCTGCTGGGCTACCGCCACCCGGTGTTCTGGCAGGAGTTCTGGCACTACGTCGACATCGACGACTCGCTGCGGCCGCCGCGATGATCGTGTTGCACCGCACCGGCGTAGCCGCGCTGCTGGTCGCGCTCGCGCAGCCGGGTGCGCAAGCCGCCGAGGCCGCGCAGAAGGTGCTGCGACTGGGTCTGCGCAGCGCCGAAACCGGCTTCGACCCGGCACAGATCAACGACCTGTATTCGCGCCAGGTCACCGCGCACATCTTCGAGGGCCTGTACACCTACGACCACCTGGCGCGGCCCTACAAGCTCAAGCCGCTGACGGCCGACGGCCTGCCCGAGTCGTCGCCCGACTTCAAGACCTGGACGGTCCGCATCAAGCCCGGCACTTTTTTTGCCGACGACCCGGCCTTTGAGGGCAAGAAGCGCGAGCTGGTCGCGCAGGATTTTGTCTATTCTTTCAAGCGCTTCTATGACCCGGCGCTCAAGAGCCCGCTTTACACCAGCCTGGCCGAAGACGGCCTGCTCGGTCTGGAAGCGCTGCGGGTCGAGGCACTCAAGAACAAGCGCCCGTTCGACTATGACCGCGAGGTCGAAGGCGTCAAGGCGCTCGACCGCTACACGCTGCGCTTCGCGCTCGCCGAACCTCGCCCGCGGTTTGCGAACAGCCTTGCCGACAGCGGCAGCTTCGGCGCCGTGGCGCGCGAGGTGATCGAGCGTTACCGCGACGATCTGATGGCCCACCCGGTCGGCACCGGCCCGTATGTGCTCAAGCAGTGGCGGCGCAGCTCGCTGATCGCACTCGAGCGCAACCCGACTTACAGGGAGCGCTACTACGATGCCGAACCGAGTGCCGACGACGCAGAGGGCCAGGCGCTGCTCGCGCGCTTCAAGGGCCGACGCCTGCCGATGATCGACCGCGTGGAAGTGAGCGTGATCGAACAGAGCCAGCCGCGCTGGCTAGCGTTCCTGAACGGCCAGATCGACCTGATCGACCCGGTGCCGCCTGACCTCGCGAAAGCGGCGGTGCCAAACGCCAGGCTCGCGCCGAACCTGGTGAAGAAGGGCATTCACGCCCACACCATCGTCAACTCCGACGTCGGCTTCACCTACTTCAACATGGACGACCCGCTGGTCGGCGGCCTCGCGCCAGACAAGGTGGCGTTGCGCCGTGCGATCGGCCTGGCGTATGACGTGCAGGCCGAGATTCGCCTGGTGCGCAACGGCCAAGGCATCGCAGCGCAGAGTGGCGTCGTGCCGCACACCTATGGCTATGACCCGAATTACCGCAGCCCCAGCAGCGAGTACAGCCCGGCGCGTGCCAATGCGCTGCTCGACGTGTACGGGTACAAGGATCGCAACGGCGACGGCTGGCGCGAAAGGCCCGACGGGTCGCCGCTGGTGCTTGAGATCGCGACGCAGGCCGACGAACTGGCCCGCCAGCTCGACGACCAGAAGCGCAAGAGCCTGGGCCTGATCGGTATCCGCTCCAGGCTGCGGATTCAGCAGTTCGCCGAGAACCTGAAAGCCGGGCGGGCCGGCAAGCTGATGGTGTGGTCGCTGGCCGGCTCGGCCACATCACCCGATGGCTTCGGGGGCCTGAGCCGGGTGCACGGGCCGCAGGTCGGTGGCGCCAACTTCGCGCGGTTCAAGCACGATGCGGTCGATGCCCTCTACAAGCGCATGAACGAGTTGCCCGATGGCCCTGAGCGGCTGAGCTTGTTTAAAGAGATCGACAAGTTCGAAGTTGCCTTCGCGCCCTACAAATACCACACGCACCGCATTTATGTGGACCTCACGCAGCCTTGGGTCGTCGGCTACCGGCGCCCGCTGTTCTGGCGCGAACAGTGGCAGTTCATGGATGTGGACATGGCGCTCCGCGCCAGCAAACTCGACTGACACCGCAGCCTCTCCGCCAGTTGTGTAAATTGATGTGTAAGGAGTCACACATGGCCACCAACCTCGCTATAGATCCCGTTCTTCTTGATCGCGCCGTCGAGGTCAGCGGAGAGCGAACCAAGAAGGCTGTCGTCACCAAAGCATTGCAGGAGTTCATCGCCCGCCGCGAGCAGAAGCGGGTCGTCGAACTCATGGGCAAGCTGGAATGGGACGACTCGTTCAACCACAAGGCCGAGCGCTCCAGAGCGTGACGCTGTTTGTAGACACGAGCGTCTGGTCGCTTGCCTTGCGTCGCGACGCGTCAAGCGCCGAGCCTGAAGTTCAACAACTCAAAGACGCGCTGATGGGTGCCGAGTCGTCGTCACGACGGGAATGGTTCTCCAGGAATTGCTTCAAGGATTCTCCGGACCAAAGTCGCGCGAGCAGATCGTCGAGCGCTTCGCGTCGCTTCCTTTGCTTCAGCCTGATCGCGAGGACCACATCGCTGCGGCCGAGCTCAGAAACAAGTGTCGCCGAGCGGGTGTGCAGGTCGGTACGATCGACGCGCTGCTCGCCCAACTGTGCATTCGGCACGACCTCACGCTGCTGAGCACCGACAATCATTTCAAACTCGCTGCGCCGCACTGCGCCTTGCGTTTGTGGGCGGCGAAGATTGGCGCGCGTCGAAAGTGACGCCCAGCCATTGCGAGGGAACGCCCTGAAGGCCGCCCCTCATTTCAACGTTGGAACTCTCGGCACATCTATGCGGTTTGGTGGCTTTGTCAAATCCTGGAATGACGATCGGGCCTTCGGGTTCATCGAAGCCGATCAGGGCGGGCAGGAAGTCTTCGTTCACATCAAGGCGTTTCCGGCTCGCGCAGGGCGCACTCAACTCAAGCAAAGAGTCACCTTCGAGATCGAACTGAACCGCGAAGGAAAGAAGCGCGCCAAGAACGTCGAAATTGAAAGGCGGCCCATCAGTTCCAAACCGAGGCACAACAACGGTCCGGCGCAATGGGGAACGGCCAGCCTCTTTGCGATTCCTGCCTTTGCACTGGTCTACCTGCTCGTGGCATTCGCATGGCGCGTCCCGAACGGGTACGCCGCCCTCTATGCCGGAGCCAGCGTAGTCTGCTTCGGCGCGTACGCGGTAGACAAGTCGGCGGCAGTTGCGGGCCGCTGGCGCATCCCCGAGAGCACGCTTCTCGTTCTGGGCTTGGCGGGCGGCTGGCCTGGTGCAATAGTTGCGCAGCAAGTTCTCCGTCACAAGTCAAACAAGGCATCGTTTCGGTCGGCCTTCTGGAACACAGTTGTCCTCAACGTGGTCGCCTTCGTGGGAATCAACTCGCCTTTCATGTCTGCTTTTCGCGTATGAAGTCAAGTCAAACGATGACTGCCACGCCCGAACCCCGCATCACCCGCTACCTGCGCTGGCTCGCGCAGGAACGCGGCCTGCACTTCGACGCCTCGACGACCGAAGGCTACGACGCGCTCTGGCGCTGGTCGGTCAACGACCTGCGCAGCTTCTGGGGCTCGGTGTGGGACCACTTCGGGATGCAATCGCCGACACCGTACGAGACGGTGCTGGCCGAAGAAACAATGCCCGGCGCGCGCTGGTTCCCCGGCGCGCAGGTCAACTACGCGCAGCACCTGTTCAGCCATGCCGACGCGGCCCATGCCGCCGGCCACCCGGCGATCGTGTTCGCGAACGAAGCGATGTTCGAACGTGGCGAGTTGCTTCACATCAGCTGGCCCGAGCTGCGCCGCCAGGTCGCGTCGCTCGCCGCCGCGCTGCAGACGATGGGCGTGCAGCCGGGCGACCGGGTCTGCGCGATCCTGCCCAACATTCCGCAGACCGTGATCGCGTTCCTGGCCTGTGCGAGCCTGGGCGCGGTGTGGTCGGTGTGCTCGCCCGACATGGGGCCGGTGGCGGTGCTCGACCGCTTTCGCCAGATCGAACCCAGGGTGCTGATCGCCTGCGACGGCTACACCTACGGCGGCGTGGCGCACAACCGGCTCGACGTGCTGCGCGGCTTGCTGGCCGAACTGCCGAGCGTGAACGACGTGGTGCTGCTGCGCTATCAGGATCAGGCTGTGACCTTCGTACCGCCGCAAGGCAGGCTGCACGACTTCACCGAGCTCACGGCGCATGACACGCCGTTCGCGCCGGCCTGGCTGCCCTTCGATCACCCGCTGTGGGTCGTGTATTCGAGCGGCACCACCGGCCTGCCCAAGCCGATCGTGCACGGCCACGGCGGCGTGATGCTCGAAGCGCTGAAGGCGGGCGCGCTGCACAACAACGTCGGCGCGAGCGTCGCCACCGGCGACCGCTACCACTGGTACAGCGCCACCGGCTGGATCATGTGGAACTCGCAGGTCGGCGCGCTGCTCGGCGGCACCACGATCTGCATCTACGACGGCAACCCCGGCGGGCGCATCGGCGCGAGCGACCTGACGACCTTGTGGCGTTTCGCGGCGGCGGCCGGTGTCACCTTCTTCGGCGCCGGCGCGGCGTTCTTCGCCAATTGCCTGAAGGCCGGCGTCGAGCCGATGAAAGTCGCCGACCTGTCGAAGCTGCGCGCGGTCGGCGCGACCGGCTCGCCACTCTCGATCGACTCTTACCAATGGGTCTACGACCAGATGCCCCAGCGCGACGGCCGCCCGATCTGGCTCACGCCGATCTCGGGCGGCACCGACTTCGCGGGCGCGTTCGTCGCCGGTTTGCCGACGCTGCCGGTCGTGATCGGCGAGATGCAGGTGCGCTGTCTCGGGGCGGCAGTGGAATCGTGGAACGAAGCGGGCCAGCCGCTGGTCGATGAAGTCGGCGAGCTCGTGTGCGTGAAGCCGATGCCGTCGATGCCGCTGTACTTCTGGAACGATCGAGACAACCAGCGCTACCACGACAGCTACTTCGACATGTACCCCGGCGTCTGGCGCCACGGCGACTGGATCCGCATCACGCCGCGCGGCGGCTCGATCATCTACGGGCGCAGCGACGCGACCATCAACCGCCACGGCATCCGCATGGGCACGGCCGAGCTCTACAGCGCGGTCGAGGCGCTGCCCGAAGTGCTCGACAGCCTGGTCGTCGACCTGGAGTACCTCGGCCGCGAGAGTTACATGCCGCTCTTCGTCGTGTTGCGTGACGGCCTGGTGCTCGACGCCGTGTTGACCAAACAACTCAAGGGCAGCATCAAGAACGCGCTCTCGGCGCGCCACGTGCCGAACGAGATCTTCCAGGTCAGCGCCGTGCCGCGCACGCTCTCGGGCAAGAAGATGGAGCTGCCGGTGAAGAAGCTGCTGATGGGCACACCGGCCGAGCAGGTCTTCAAGCTCGACGCGATGGCCAACGCCGATTGCGTGGCCTGGTTCGTGGCGTTCGCGGCGGCGCGCAACACGGCCTGAGCCCGTCGGGTCAACGCGGGTCGCCCGCCGCCTCGTCGTCGTGGCGCCAGACCGGCAGCTTCCAGTCGCGCCACAGGGCCAGCACGCGCAGCAGCGTGGCGCAGGCCGCGCCGGCGGCGAGCGTGGCCCAGTCGGGCCACTGCAACGCAGTGGCACCCACCACCACCCAGCCACCGGCGAAAGCGCACACGGCATACGGCCGGTGGCCCTGGAACGCGGCCGGGATCTGGTTGCAGACGATGTCGCGCAACACACCACCGAACACCGCCGTCACCACGCCCATCAGCACCGCGACCAGCGCCGGCATCTGCGCGGCCACGGCGATCTGCGTGCCGCTGGCGGTGAAGAGGCCGAGGCCGAGTGCATCAGGCCACTGCATCGCCTGCTCGGTCGGGTGGAAGTGGCGGGCACGCAGGAACGCCATCGAGGCGATGCACAACAACAGCACCGCCCACACGTAGCCGTGGTGTTCGACCCAGAAGAACGGGCGCCGGTCGAGCAGCACGTCGCGCACCGTGCCGCCGCCGAAGGCCGCGAGGCCGGCGACGACGCACACGCCGACCGCGTCGAGCCGGCGCCGCGCGGCGACGATCACGCCCGAGAGCGCGAACGCGGCGGTGGCCGCGACTTCGATCGCGAGGTGGGCGGTCGAGAGCGACCAGACCAGCGGAATCGACAGCGCCATCGCCGTTCGTTCCGTCAGAGCGGCAGTTCGGTGAAGTAGCGCCCGCCGTGGAAGATCAGCGGCTGCGCGCCTTCGCGGCGCTCGCAGTGTTCGACTTCGCCGACGAAGATCACGTGGTCGCCTTCTTCATAACGGCTGCGGTTGAAACACTCGAACACCGCGGCCGCGCCTTGGATGATGGGCGCGCCGCCGGCGCCTTCGCGGAACGCCAGGTCCTTGAAGCGGTCGATCGCCTTGCTCGCGAAGCGCACGGCCAGCGCGTGCTGTTCGGCCGCGAGGATGTTGATCGCGTAGTGCGAGCCGCGCTCGAAGGCCGGCATCGAACCGGCGCTGCGCGCCAGGCTCCACAGCACCAGGGGCGGGCTCATCGAGACCGAGTTGAAGGAATTGGCCGTCAGGCCGACCGGCACACCGTCGGGGCCGCGCGCGGTCACGATGGTCACGCCGGTGGCGAAGGTGCCGAGCACGGCACGGAACTCGGACAGCGAAAAGCTCGGGGCGAGTGCGCTTCGGGGTGGCGTCATGGGGTCATTGTCCGGGATCGCGCGAGGGCCTGCCGCAGTCCTACACTGGCAGGCGCTGTGCCACGCTGCGGAATAAGTCGCAGCCAGCCAACGTAAACACACCCGTGGACGCCCCGACCGCCTTTCGTCAGCAACTGCTCGGCGCGATCCCGCGCCTGCGCCGCTACGCGCGTTCGCTGGTGTTCGACGCCAGCACCGCCGACGACCTGGTGCAGACCGCGCTCGAACGCGCACTGGCGCACTGGCACCAGTTCGACCAGCGCCGCGACATCCTCGTGTGGGCCATCAGCATCGCCCACAACGCCCACATGGACGAGCGCCGCCGCAGCGCGCGCATGACGCTGGTGGAGCCGCGCGACGGCGTCGATGCGGTCGACGAACTGCACGCCGCGCCGGGCGCCGACATCGGCCTGCGCCTGGACCTGGTCGCCGCGCTGCAGAAGCTGCCCGTCGACCAGCGCGAGCCGCTGCTGCTGGTCACGCTCGAACAGCTGTCGTATGCCGAATGTGCCGAGCTGCTGCGCATTCCGATCGGCACCGTGATGTCGCGCATCTCGCGCGGCCGCGCGGCGCTGCGCTCGCTGCTCGAAGGCCGCCCCGCCCACGCCACGCTGGCCGCGCACACGCTGCGCCGCGTGAGTTGAGAACCCCGCCATGAACGCCCCCGACGACACCCTGCTGAGCGCCTGGCTCGACGACGAGTTGCCACCCGAGCAACGCGCCGAAGTCGAAGCCTGGTTGCGCGAGCACCCCGAAGACGCGGCGCGCGTGCGCCTGTGGGCGCTCGACGCCGAAGCCCTGCGCGCCAAACTCGACGGCGTGCTCGCCGAGCCGGTGCCGCAGGCGCTCGCGCAGGTCACCTGGCGCAAGGCGCCCGACACGCTGCCCGGCGCGCACTGGCAACGCTGGGTCGCGGCGCTCGCCATCTTCGTGCTCGGCGGTGCTGTCGGCGCCGCGGCGATGTGGCGGCTGCCGCCGGCCTCGGGCGCCCTGGCGCGCGCTGGCGAGCCGGCCTGGGTGCAGCGCGCCGCTGTCGCGCACGCGGTCTACGTGCCCGAAGTGCGCCACCCGGTCGAGGTGAAGGCCCAGGAAGAACACCTGAGTCGCTGGCTCACGCGGCGCCTCACGGTGCCGGTGAAGCTGTTCGACCTGCGTGCCCAGGGCTTCGAACTGGTCGGCGGCCGGCTTTTGCCCGACGCCGCCGGCACGCCGAGCGCGCAGCTGATGTACCAGGCCCTGCCCGACACCGGCGCCACCGGCGCCGACGGCAAACCGCTGCGCGTGACGGTCTATCTGCGCAAGCCCGACAGCAGCACGCCGGCCGCGTTCCGCTACGAGCGCCATGGCGAGCTCGGCTTGTTCTACTGGGTCGAAGGCGAGAGCGCCGAAGGCGGTGCCTGCGGCTACGCGCTGGTCGGCACGCTGCCGAAGGACAAGCTGCTGGCGCTCGCCGAGGCGATCTACAAACAGGGGCCGCAGGAAAAGTGAAGCGTATCGGGGCGGTGGCGCGAGGCGCCGTCCCTAGAATGCGCCCATGACCTCCCCCACCCCCGGGGCCGCCGCCCCCGGCGCGTTGCCCCCGGCCACCCCCGTCTACAAACGCAAGCTCTTCTGGGTGGCCTTGCTGTACTTCAGCGAAGGCCTGCCGCTCGGGGTGTTCTTCGACATCTTCCCGGTCTACTTCCGCCAGCAAGGCGTGAACCTGGCCGACATCGGTTTGCTGAGCCTGCTCGGCCTGGCCTGGACCGTGAAGTTCCTGTGGGCGCCAGCGATCGACTGGGCCCGCCACCACCGCTGGTGGGTGAGCGGTGCGAACGCCGGCATGGCGTGTGTGATGTGGTACTTCTCGACCGGCTCGGCCAACGTGTTCGGGCCCTGGGTGTGGGTCGCGATCGGCTTGTTCACGGTGTTCTCGGCCACCAACGACATCGCGACCGACGGCTACACCATCGAGCTGCTCGACCGGCGCGAATACGGCATGGCCAACGGCTTTCGCATCGGCTTCTACCGCGTCGGCATGATCTTCGCGGGCGTGGTGCTCATCATGTCGGGCTGGCTCGGCTGGAGCGCGGCGTATCTGGTGGGCGGCGCGGTGTTCGCGTGCAACGCGCTGATGGCCTTGTTCGCGCCGCCCGAAGGCGCGCGGCTGTCGACGCCGGGCCTGCTTGCGACCGAGTTCGGCCTGCTGCGCGACCAGCCCTTGTGGATCGCGGCGCTGGCGCTGGTGCTGATCGGCCTGCTCTGGCCGGCGCTCGCGCCGATCGCCAAGGTGGCGGGCTGGGGCGCAGTGGCCGAATGGAACAGGACCTGGTGGTTCAAGGGTGCGATCCCGGTCGGGTTGATGTTCCTCGGCGCGGCGTTGATGGTGACCGCCGCCAACCACCCGCGCGCCCAGCTGATGCGCGAAGGGCCGGTGTTCGGCGCCTGGGTCGAGCTGCTGTCACGGCCCGGCATGATCGCGATCCTCGTCTTCATTCTGCTGTTCAAGCTCGGCGACGCGTCGATGGGGTTCATGGTGAAACCGTTCTGGGTCGACGCCGGTTTCACCAACCAGCAGATCGGCGTGGTCAGCGTGCAGCTCGGCCTGGTGCTGTCGATCGCCGGTGGCCTGCTCGGCGGCTGGTACGTGGACACGCGCGGCATCTTCAAGGGCCTGTGGGTGCTGGGCATCTGGCAGGCGCTGTCGAACCTGGTCTATGCCTTCGCCGCCTACGCCGTGCCGCGCGCCGCGCAGGGCACCGACATCGCCATGGCGCACCAGCTGATGGTCTACAGCGCCAGCGCGGTCGAGAGCTTCACCGGCGGGCTGGGCACCGGCGCCTTCCTCGCCTTCCTGATGGCGATCACGAGCCGCGCGAAGGCGACCACGGAATACGCGATCCTCTCCAGCATCTTCGCCTTCAGCCGCGCCGTGGCCGGCTGGGCCGGCGGCATCGGCGCGCAGGAGATGGGCTATTCGGCCTACTTCTTCCTGACCTTCTGGCTCAGTTTCCCGGCCTACGTGCTGCTGCCGCAGGTGCGCCGCATGCTGCAGGCCGCCGAATCGAAGTAGCGCAGGGAACGCACGGCCCGCGCGGCAATCACAGCCCACCATGAACCAACCCGCCAAACCCTTTTCTGCCTGGGCCCACCACGGGGCCGCTTGTGGCTGCGGCTCGATGCCCGGCCGCCGCCTCTTCACCGGCGCCTTGCTCGCTGCGGGGGCCGGCGCGTTCGGGCCGGCGCTGGCGCGTGAAGGCGTGGAGGTGGGCAAGAAGTCGGTCTTCGCCGGTGCGGTGTCGGCCGATCAGATCGAACAGGCGGCGGCGCAGCAGTACTTCCAGATGCAACGCGAGTACGCACAGAAACGCGCGCTCGCACCCGACGACCACCCGCAGCTGGTGCGCCTGCGCGCGATCGCCAGGCGGCTCGTCCCGCACACCTACGAGTGGAACGAGCGCGCGCGGCAATGGAAGTGGGAGGTGAACCTGATCGGCAGCAAGCAGGTCAACGCCTTCTGCATGCCGGGCGGCAAGATCGCGTTCTATTTCGGCATTCTCGAGCAGCTGCAGCTCAGCGACGACGAGGTCGCGATGATCATGGGCCACGAGATGACCCACGCGCTGCGCGAGCACGCCCGCGAGCGCATGGGCAAGACCATGGCCACCCGCGGCGCCATCGAAGTGGGCGCGGCGATTTTCGGCCTGGGCGGCTTGAGCCGCCTGGCCGCCGACATGGGCGGCCAGCTGCTCACGCTCAAGTTCGGCCGCCAGGACGAATCCGAAGCCGACCTGGTGGGCATCGAACTCGCCGCGCGTGCCGGCTACGACCCGCGCTCGGGCGTGACGCTGTGGCAGAAGATGGCTGCGGCCAGCAAGGGCGCGCCGCCGCAGTTCATCAGCACCCACCCGTCGGGGCCGACGCGGATATCGGACATCGAGAAGAATTTGCCGAAGGTGGCGGGGCTGTATGCGCGGGCCGAGAAGCCGACGCAAAGGTTTGCGCCGCCACCGAAAGCGAAAGCGGCAGGCACCGAGCCCGCCGCCGACAAGCGCTGACGCTGCAGCTTCAGTTGAAGCGGGTCGTGCTGTCCTTGAAGCCGCCGTCCAGCATGCGGTAGCGCAGCTGCAGCGTGCGCCCGCTGCTGCCGTCGCCGGTGAGCGCCGGGAAGGCATCGCCGCTGGCACATGCCCCGCTGTTGCCGGGTGCGCTGGCCACCGCGCTGGTGGCGCCGCGCACCACCGACACCAGGCCCTGGTTCACCGAGCCGCTGCCGTTGTAGGTGTACACACCGGCCGAGGCGATCGTCTGCGCGTAGGGGTTGGCGACCCACGACAGGTCGATGCTCGTGGTGCTCGAGGCCTGCGCCGCGAGCGGGTCGAGGTAGGCCCGCGCTGTGGCGGCCAGTCCCACCCACTGCAGCCCGACCGCGCCCGTGGCCGGCACGACCGGGGTCACCAGGGTCTTCGTCACGGTGTGGCGTGCGGTCAGCTCACCGTCGTAGAACAACTCGATCTCGTAGGCGGCGTGGGCCTTGAGCTGCGAGAAGTCGATGTAGTCGGTGCTGCCGGCGGGGCGCCCGTAGTCGAGCGGGTGGGCCCAGCCCGGGAACGCGCCGCTGTTGTTGTTGCCCGCGTTCGGGTTCGGGCGCACCGCCGTGGCATCGGTGCCGCTCAGGCCGACCGAGCGCTGCAGCCGGAAGATGTTGCCGTTGTCGGGCGCGGGCAGCGCCACCGCCGGGTCGGTGTTGCCGTCCTTGCGCAGGATGTTGAGCCAGGTCTGCGCCGTGCACAGCGCCGGGTTCGGCCGCGTGTAGACCAGGCCCGCGGCCGGCAGGCCCGGCCCCTTGACGCGGGCCGCCCGCATCCCGGTGCTGCCGGGGCCGTCCTTGTTGACGAAGATATCGAGCCCGCTTTCGAAGCGGCTCGCCGACGCGTTGAGGAAGGGCGCCGTGCCGGGGTTGGGGGCGAGCTGTTCATTGCGCCGCACGAAGGCGCGCACGCTGGTGTCCACCGGCTGCTGGTTGCCGTAGACCCACCAGTCGCTCGCCCGCGTTGCGCTGGCGCTGCCGGGGAACTTCTGCGCCACCGTGATGATGTTGCCGGCGGTGCCGTTCTTGTCGGTGTAGCGGGTGTTGATCACCACGCGGTCGTGGTCGGCGGCCGTGGTGTCGTCGATGTAGCGCATGACCTCGGGCGCGCGGAAGGTCGCGCCGTCCATCGCCGCGTCGTTCAGCAGCTCGTAGAAAGCCTGGCCCGAGCGGTAGCCATTGCTCAGGAAGTCGGTGTGCGTGATCTCGTCGCAGGCCGCGGCCACGTCGGTGACCTCGCGGCCACCGGCGCTGGCCGGGATGCTGTCGTCCTTGCTCACCACGCGCGCGGCGACCGGCAGCGCGAAACAGCGGTTCAACGACACCGAGAGCAGCTTCAGCGCGTCGGCCAGCGTGACCGCCGCCGCCGACGGGCTCGGCAACACGCCGGGCGCGGCATCGGTGGCGCTGGCCAACGGCACGGCGGCGTCGGGGTTGTCGATGGTCGAGATCGTGGTGACGCCGTTGACGACCGTGATCTTCAGCAGGTCGATGAGCTGGTCGGCCGTGTTGCCGGCGGCGCTCGGCGTGGCCGCCACAATGGGCGTGCTGAACGGGTCGTAGCCGGCTGGGGCACCGAGCCTGGCGAGCACCTCGGCCAGTTGCAGCAGCACCTTGGCCGTGGTGGCGTCGAGCGTGGCGGCGTTCATCAGCGTCGGCGTGGCGACCACGCTGAGGGCGTCGCCGTCGGGCGCCAGCTTGCCGACGATGGCGTTCGTCAGCGGCGACACGTTGGCGGTCGCCGGCGTGCCGGGCGACGGCGTGCGCGTGGCCACGCTGACCAGCGGCAGGTAGGCCCCGCTCGGGTCGGTGACGACGATCAGGAACGGGGCGGTCTTGCCATCGAGCAGAGTGCAGGAAAAGTCGCCGGTGGCGCTGGTCACGATGGCGGGCTCGGCACAGGCGGCGCCGCCCATGGAGTCGGTGATCGACACCGACACCTGGCTCAGCGCGGCGCCTACGGCGGCGGTGCCCTGGATGACGCGCGACTGGGGTGGTGGCGCGACGACAACAGCAGGGTCGTCATCGTCGTTGCAGCCGGAGAGAAGCGCGGTTGCGCCGAGCACGGCGGCGAGGACGGGGTTGAAAGGGAAGCGGGAGCTCTTCATGGTCGGTTGTCCTTTCGGGGTGTGGGGCTCAGTCAAAGGTTGTTGGTGCTCAGGGAAGCGAGAACGGCCAAGCCCGCCACAGCGAGGAAGCAGTGGCAGCCTGATGCCCGTGGCGGGTGATGCATCGGAGCCTCCGGAGAACAAGACGCACACGCGCGCCGGGCGGAGACAAAGGTAGTGGAGGCAGTGGCCGGGCGCATCGTTGGAGTTGATGAGCCGGGGTGATGACCACCGGCCTCGTCCTCAATGCAGGCGAAAGGTACCGCTGCTGTACGACGTTAGGGTGCGCCGCCTGTCGACTGTGTGCCTTCGCCGGCGACGCAGGTATTGCTGGCGTCGTCGTCGTCACCACCGCTCCTGATCGGTCGGGGCGGCTGCGGCGGGGTGAATGTTACGCTGCTGCGTTCGTCCTGACGGTGGCACGACGTGAGGTTGGTGACCGCCACCATCGATCCGAGTTCACAGACCCGGCGCGCCCGGCGCAATGCCGCGGCAGCGCGGTTGGCTGGTGCGCACCGGACTTTTCCTACATCATGGGGATGCCTGCAACTTGGCGCTGGCAGGACACTGCGAGCCTCTGGCTTGTTCGGTTGGGCAACCCGCTACTGAGGTTTCGTCGATGTCAACGAGAACGATCTGCGCTGCGACCGCTTTGTCTTTGCTGGCAGTCCTGGCGGGGTGCTCTGTCACCTTCGAGGCCCGAAAAGTCGACCCCGACAAGCTGGTCCCCGGCGGCATCGTCTACCAGCTTCCCATGACCCGCATCGACGCGAAAGTTCCGGGCACGCTTGAAACCGTGATGGGGGCTGAGTTGGCGGATCTCGGTAGTGCATATGCCGCTTGCTTGCTAGACCCGTCCGTGCCCCTCAAAGTCGGGGCGCCGAAGAAGCTGACCCTGAGTCTCGGGTTGCCACAACTGAGGTTCACTCAGGTGCCGGACCCGACGCAAATCTACAGTGTGGTGGTGAAGACCGATGCGTTTCTCACCGTGTCGCACACTTTCAAGAACGCCGACGAAGGATTTGTCGGCGAGATCAAGAGCGAAGGCGAGAACCGGACTGGCGAGGCAGTACTTGCGCTTGCAAAGGCGTTTGTCAGCACGGCTCGCGGGGGCGCGGTGCCGACGTCGAAGGCCCTGCCCGACGGTGCCTCATTCTTTGTGGCGCCCAGCGGCGCGGGCAAGTCGCGAGAGGTGGGCCGTGGGGCCGCCTGCAAGTACTGCGGTGCCGCCAAGGAAAGCATGAACAAGCTATTCGCCGCGCTCAGTCGCGGCATCAAGAGCGACAAGGAGATTGGTTGCGCTGATGTATTCCTTCTCCAGGGTTTGATAGAAGCCGAGAAGGGCAAAGTGCGCGTTGCGCGAGACGACTTGCGGTTGAAGTTGGCCGAGTGGGTTGCCCGAGGGGGTGGCCAGCGGCAACTCGTCCCGGCACTGGTCGATCTGAACGAAAAGCGAATCAAGGCGCTGTCCGACAACGTCGAAGCACTCCAGGTTGCACTGCATGTGTTGCCCGAGAAAGTCGACAAGCAGCCAGTGCTAATGCGCCTTGAGCAAGGTTTTGTTCCATGTGAGCCAAGGCTTGCATTGAGCGCAGGAAAGGCAAGTTCGAGCGAGAAGAACAACGCGTGCAAGGTGCCGGACAAACCGGTGGTGGACAAACAGACGGCGGAAGAGTACGAGGTCAGTCTCACGTCGCTCGTCGTTGAAGCGCCGGAGGCGCGCAATCCTTCGAGCGTGCATGCCGAGCTCAACGAACTATTGAAGGACAAGTACCTGGTCCTTGATGCAAGGCCCTCTTTGCCCGCAGTGGCGGGAAAAGGAGAACCCGGGTCCGACGACAGTGGCTACCGATACCGTCTGGCCGCCAAGGGATTGATCCGGGCTTGGCTCAAGGACAAGGATGGGCCGCGCCCGAAAGTGAGCTACGAAGAGCCTGTTTCTCAATACGGGCAAGTGGTCTCGCTCCCGGCCAAGTTTTCTGGCAAAGGTGCGAAGCTAGAGGTCGAATTTACTCAGCGTGGCACCCTGAAGAGCGTGAGTCTGGGTCAGACGGCGCAAGACCCCGACAAAGTCGTCGGATCTGTCAAGGGCGTTGTCGATGCCGTACGCGCGAAGCCCGCGCCCGCCGATCCGGTCGCTGGCCTGGAGCAGTCGCTCAAGCAGCAGCGGTTGGAGTTGTGCCTGACGGCGCTCGCAGCCACGTCCGCGTCAAGCGATTCTCTGCCAGCGGTGTGTGCGGGGCTTTGATCGGCCAGATGGTCTCAAATCGCCACCGAAGCACAGGCCGATGCTTCGTGCTTTGTATCTTTACTGGCGGCGCTCCGACCTTCGTGGCAGGAGTTCGGAGAGAGAGGCTGGTAGACCTTGGCTCTCCATTACGGATGCGGTTCGGCAGCGTGACTCCAGCCGCGAGATCTGAATACAGCCTACACCGGGCAAGCCGATAGGGGCCGGTAACCAGCCCCGGAACAGAAGGAGAAGTCTTATGGCGACCACAGGCAACTTCGTTTTGGTGGTGATCGGGTGGGATGATGCAAACCGCTTGAGGAGTATCAGTCCGCCACCACTGGACTCAATCCACATCTTGGTCGGCGAGGGCTGCTCCACCTGCGCCAATGGCAAGCGACTGGTGATCCAGGTGAGCGGCGCGGCACTGATCAACACTGATGCGGCAGAAATGCACGTGTTGCAATTCGCGAGCGAAGCAACCGCACAGGGCTGGGTCAACGAGACCATCACCGCAAAGCCTGATGCTTTCGCGGGCAAGCAGGTTTACGGATATGTGCCGAACTGGGCGAGGTCCTAACTGCCATCCCTCGGTAGCGCGCCGGCACCGCGTCAGCGATGCCGGCAAGCCCGTTCAGCGAGCGTCGGACCTTGTGCTTTTTCTCTTGGTGTTCGCCTACGCCGTGGCATTTCCGGCGTTCGCGCAGGAACGAGACAAAGTTCTCGTGCTGACGCCGAGTGACCGGCCCATTGTGAAGTTGCTGACCAAAGCCCTTCAAAGTGCGAGCACTCTTGGGGGTGCCCCCGGCCGAAACGTGGGAGTCGATGTTCGCGTGCAGCGGGAGGGGCAAACCGAACAGGACATGGTGCGACAGTTGTTGCCAACCACCGGGCGGTATCGCGCCGTATTTGCAACCACGATGGCATTGGCTCGGGCGATGCAAGTCGAAGATGGCGCAACACCCATCGTCTTCGAAGGAGGCGCCGACCCCTTGTCGATGTGTTTGGTGGATTCGTTGAAACGGCCAGGGCGAAATGCGACCGGCTACATCCACCACCTTCCGAATATCGGCGGCAAGATGATGGAGTCACTGGTCGACGCCTTCCCCGCCGTCCGAAGAATCTACTATGTCGTTTCTGCGCAGAACGTTTTCCCATCGAGCTGCGAGCCGCGTGCGACGGAAGACCGTGCGGACATAGTTCCTTGCGTGGCTGGATTTCACCAGGCCGATTCCTATCTTCGGCGCCGCGCAAACCCGGATGCGATCATGGAGCAGGCGGCGAAGCGCGGGCTTGAGGTCAAGTTTGTACTCATGTGCAGCCGCGCTGACTTCCGGCTGCTAGGAACGCTCGGTTCCGATCTGACCGATGTGGGATTCGTCGTTCCGTGGCATGGCCTGTTTTCGCTTCACGCGCAGGAGTTGGTTGACATCATTTCTCAGTCACGCCATCCAGCGATTTACGGGTTGGGCAAATTTTCGAAGATGGGCGGCGTCATGTCGATCGAGCCCATTCGAAACGCGGGTGACGATCAAGTTCCGGTCGATATGCTGCTCCAAGTGCTCGACGGCCGCGCGCCTGCAACACTGCCAATCCAAATGCCACGAGGTTTTCGGCTGACGGTCAACGCCGCTGCGGCTGCGGCACAGGGCCTACGCCCTGGGTTGAATCTGCTACGCAGAGCGGATGAAGTGATCGTGAGCACCAAGCGATGACTGCGACGGCGGCGCCTGGTGGCGAGGGTTCGCCATTGCGGTCACGCCTTTGGCGCAAGCAGGCGCTGGTCATTTCCTCGCTGGTAACGCTTGCCGTGGTCGCATTTGGTCTGAGCGAGATGGCCGTGTCGTACGGCGAAGCCCGCGCTCAGATCGGCGAGTTGCAGCAGGCGCAGGCGCGCGAAGTGTCACAGGCGCTGCGTGCTTCGCTGGGCAACGTCGAGCGCCACGTCGAGGCGGTCACCATTCTCCCGTGGAGTGTTGGGGGTTGGTTGACGACGGAAACCCGCCGCGAAGAGTACGCCCGGCTGCTGCGCTTGGTGCCTGCCGTCGAGAGCGTGTCGCTTCATGATGCCGCGGGCGAAGAGGTCGTGATGGTCTCGCGCCGCGTCGCGGACCGCTGGGCGGCCGCCGGCCCGCCTGAGCTTGCGCCGGCGCCCGCCACGCGCCCCGGCGCGAGTTGTGTCTATGGCGCTGTCGAGTACCTCGACGACTACGACCCCTATCTCGTGCTCGACCTTTCATACCCAGAGGCCGCAGCGCTGGGTCGCACGCGTGTGCGCCTGGCCCTGCGGGCGCTGGCCCGCGAGCTCTCCAAGCCACTGGCGCTCGCGGCCGCCGAGGTCTTCATCGTTGATCGTGCGGGGACCGTAGTGCTACATCGCGACGCTTCAGTGATGCTCGAGCGGCGCAAACTTGCGGTGGAAGATCTACCGCCAGTTGCTCTCCTCGGCCGCCGCGCGTCGATCGCGAACCAGGGTCTGCGCGGTGGTGACGTTCTGAGGTCGATCGAGCCGGTGGCCCAGCTCGACTGGCGTGTGGTCGTCGAGCAGCCGCTGGCTCAGGCGATGCAGCCGGTTTGGGCGACCTTGGAGCGCACCGCCGCGTTCATGTTGATCGGGTTGGTGCTGGCGGGGCTCGCCGCGATGTACCTGGCCGGTCGGCTGACCCGCCCGATCCGCCAGCTCCACCACGGCGTCCAGAGCCTTCGCGCCGGCAGCCTCAACGCCCGAGTCACCGTCGACACCAACGACGAACTCCAGTCCCTCGCCGAGCGCTTCAACGCCATGGCCGACAGCGTCCAGGAGTCGCACACCCACCTCGAAACCCGCGTCGCCGAAAAAACCCGCGACCTCGAACTCGCCAACCGCCACAAGTCGGAATTCCTCGCCAACATGTCGCACGAGTTGCGCACGCCGCTGAACGCGATCATCGGTTTCTCTGAGGTGCTGGCCGACCAGCAGATGTTCGGCACGCTCAACCCCAAACAGCTCGAGTACGCGCGTGACATCCATGGCTCCGGCCACCACCTGCTCACGCTGATCAACGACATCCTCGACCTGTCCAAGATCGAGGCCGGCCGGCTCGATCTGGAACGAGCCGAGTTCGATGTGGGCACCGCGATCGCCAACGCCGCCACGCTGCTGCGCGAGCGGGCCCAGCGGCAGGGTGTCACGCTGTCGATCGACGTGTCGCCGCAGCTCACGACCTGGGTGGCCGACCCGCGCCGCTTCAAGCAGATTCTCGTGAACTTGCTGACCAACGCCGTCAAGTTCACGCCCGCCGGCGGGGCGGTGGCGGTGCATGCGAGCGCCGAACACGACGAACTCGTGGTGGCGGTCTCCGACACCGGCGTGGGCATTGCCGAGGCCGACCTGCCGCTGATCTTCGAGCCGTTTCGCCAGGTCGCCGTCGACGGCAAGGCGCAGACCGAAGGCACGGGCCTGGGGCTGTCGCTGGTTCGTTCGCTGCTCGACATCCAGGGTGGCACGATCGGCGTGCGCAGCCGGCCCGGCGAGGGTTCGACCTTCGAGTTCCGCTTGCCGAGGGGCGTGGCATGACGGCACACATTCTGGTGGTCGACGATGACGAGAAGAGCCGGCGTCTGGCGTGCGACGTGCTCGAACACCAGGGGCACATCGTCTCCCGCGCCGGCAGCGGCGAAGAAGCGCTGGTACTGGCGCAGACGCAGGTGTTCGATCTGGCCTTGCTCGACATCCAGCTGCCGGGCATGAACGGCATCGACACCTTCAAGGCGTTGCGCGCCGTGCCGCGCTGGGCGAACGTGCCGGTGATCGCGATGACCGCGTCGGTCATGCCCGACGAACGCAGCAGCCTGATGCAGGAAGGCTTCGACGGGTTCATGGCCAAACCGCTCGCGATCAAGGACCTGGTGCAGCGTGTCGCTGCTGCGCTGGCCGGCTGAAGCATGCAGACCCGCCCGTGCATCCTGATCGTCGACGATGTCGAGCAGAACGTGCGCCTGCTCTCCGACCTGCTCACGCACAAATGCGGCTACAGCACCGAGCACGCCTTCAACGGAGAAGACGCGCTCGCGCTGGCCGCCCGTGTGCAGCCCGACCTGATCCTGCTCGACGTGGTGATGCCCGGCATGGACGGCTTCGAGGTCTGTCGCCGGCTGCGCAGCCAGACCGCGTTCGAGGCCACGCCGATCGTGCTGGTCACCTCGCTCGACCCGAAGGAAGAGCGCATCAAGGGCCTGGAGGCCGGCGCCGACGACTTTCTGAGCAAACCACTCGTGCAGGCCGAGCTGTTCGCGCGCGTGCGCTCGCTGCTGCGCGTGAAGTCGCTCTACGACCAGGTGACGAGCCAGCGCAACGAGCTGGCGCGCTGGTCGTCGCTGCTCGAACAACGGGTGCAGGACAAGCTCGCGGAGATCGAGCGCCTGGCCGGGCTCAAGCGCTTCTTCTCGCCGCGCCTGGCGGCCAAGCTGCTCGGCGACGGGCGCGACGCCCTGCTGCTGAGCCACCGCGGCGAAGTCTCGGTGCTGTTCGCCGACCTGCGCGGGTTCACGGCCTTTGCCGAAGCGCAGACTGCCGACACCGTGATGACGGTGCTGCGCGAGTTCCACGCGGCAATGGGCGAGCTGATCTTCCGCTTCGACGGCACGCTCGAGCGCTTCACCGGCGACGGCATGATGGTGTTCTTCAACGACCCCGACCCCACCCCGGAGCACGCGCTGCAGGCGGTGAACCTCGGGCTGGCGATGTGCGAAGCGGTGCGCGCACTGCAATCGGCCTGGGCCGGGCAGAACGGGCCGACCGGTGTCGGCATCGGCATCGCCAAGGGCGTGGCCACGCTGGGGGCCATCGGCTTCGACAGCCGGCTCGACTACGCCGCGATCGGCAGCGTCACCAACCTGGCGGCGCGTTTGTGCGGTGAGGCGCGCGCTGGCGAGGTGCTGGTGTCGGCCGAAGTCTGGGCCGATCTGCAAGGGCGCGGGTTCGCAGGCGATGCCGAGGTGATGGCGCTGAAGGGCTTCGCGCAAGCGGTGCGTTGCCACCGCGTGCGGCGTGTCTCACCAGCTTGACGGCAGCGCCCGCTCGATCACCAGCGTTCGCCCTTCTTCACGCACGTAGCCGCCGCGCACCAGGTCCTTGATCAGCTTGCTGATCATCTCGCGCGACGCGCCGGCGCGGCTGGCCAGCTCCTGGTGGGTCGGCCGCGGCGCGATCACGCGCCGGCCCTCGGCGCTTTCGACGGCCAGCGTGTTCAGCACCCGCACCAGCCTGCCGTACACGTCGAGCAAGGCCAGGCCGCGCGCGTTTTCGGTCAACACGCGGGCGCGGCGGATCACCCGTTCGAGCAGCTCGAAAGCGAAGTCGGGGTGGGTCGAGAAATGCTCGCGCAGCGTGTGCCGCGTGACCACGGCGCAGCGGGTGGCTTCGAGCGTGATGACCGAGGCCGAGCGCGGGCCGCCGTCCAGGCTCATCTCGCCCAGGTACTCGCCGGGCCCGTAGGTGCCGTAGGTGATCTCGCGCTCGCGGTTGTCGGTGGAATAGGCCTTCACACAACCGCTGAGCACGATGTAGAGCGGGTCGCTGCGGTCGCCTTCCTGGATCAGCACCACGCCCTTGCGGTATTGCCGCACTTCGCCGCGCCGCGCCAGCGCGCGCAGCCCGTCGCTCACGGCGAGCTGGGGCGGAAACGGGTCGAGCGGTGCATCCATCGCGAGCGGGCCGGAGTTCGCGCGTGGGCAGGATGGCCCGGCGACGCAAAAACTCTAGCACGCAGGTGCGGAATGACAATCCCTGCGTTGACCACGGTGGAGCGCCGCGCCGTCAGTGGCAGGTCACCGTTTTCATCGCCGGCGTGATCGGCGGCAGTGCCGCCACCTTGTCGGCCAGATCGCGCAGGCTCGTGCTCTGCGTCTTCACGCGGATGCTGCCGATCTGGGTGCGGATCGTCGAGATCGCCACGCCCAGGCTCGCCGCCACCTGCTTCGGGCTCTGGCCGGCGCACAGCGCCCGCAGCACGGCAGTTTCGGCGGCCGTGAGCTTGTGGGTGCGGGCGAAGAAGTCGAGCGTCAGCGTCTGGTTCGTGCCCTGCTTGCCGAGCACCAGCATCACCAGCGGCTCGGCCGCGGCATCGGTATCGAAGGCGCTGTCTTGCGCCGGCAGCGGCAGCACCGCGACCGAGGTGCTCGTGCCCGCGGGGTTGAGCGTGAGCAGCCGGCGCAGCCCGCGGGCGGCGTCGCACAGCGCGGTGCGCAGCAGGGTCTGGTCGGTGTCGCGGGGGGCGAACACGGTGTCGCCGGCCAAGCGCAGCGCGCCAGCGCCCCCGAGCGCACGCAGTGCGAGCTGGTTGGCGAAGCGCAGTGCGCCGCTGGCGGTGACGAGCAGCAGGCCATAGTCGATTTCGTCGAGCATGCGCACCAGCACCCCGGCCATCGGCCCGCCGCTGAGCGCGGTGCCGTTCAGGGTTGCGGTGGCGTGGCTGTTCTGAAATGGGGCGAAGTTCATTGTTCTCTCTCCGGTGCATGCCCTGCGGCGCAGAACATGGGAGCGACTTTAGAAATCGGAGCGCCCGGCCGTTGGGCAATCGGCCCGTCGCCGATGTGAAATATTCACCTCGCCGGCACCGGCGCCACAATGGCCGCATGCCGACTCTCGCCGTTCCCCCCGACGCGCTCGACCAGCCCCTGCTCCAGCGCATCGCCGCGCAGGGCGGCGTGAAGCGTTACCCGGCGCACGCGGTGATCATCAACGAGGGCGACAGCGCCGACACGCTGTTCATCGTGCTCAGCGGGCGCGTCAAGGTCTACGCCGCCAACGAAGCCGGCAAGGAAGTGATCATCACGACCCACGGTGCCGGCGAATACGTGGGCGAACTCGCGCTCGACGGCGGCATGCGCAGCGCGTCGGTGATGACGATGGAGCCGACCACCTGTTCGCTCGTCACGGCCGCGAACCTGCGCGCCTTCATCACCGACCACCCGGACTTCGCGCAGCACCTGATCCAGAAGCTGATCAAGCGCGTGCGCCAGGCGACCGACAGCGTCAAGAGCCTGGCGCTGCAGGACGTGTACGGCCGCGTCGTCGGCCTGCTGCAGCAGCTCGCGCCGGGCGATGACGCTGCGCCGCGGGTTGTGGCCGAACGGCTGACGCAGCAAGACATCGCCGAGCGCGTGGGCTCGTCGCGCGAGATGGTCAGCCGCATCTTCAAGGACCTTGTTGTCGGGGGCTATCTGCACACCGAAGCCGGGCGCATCACGATCCTGAAAAAGCCGCCCGCCGCCTGGTAGCGGCGGCCGTGGCTTCGGCGCGGTGTGAATTTCGCACACCGCCGATGCCGATTCCTGCAGCGACCGCAAGGCGCTCGATTCCTACATTGGGTTCACCCGATCCGCAGCGCGGTTCGGGGCCAGAACCCAGGAGCCGAGCATGCAGACCCAGATCGCCACCGCCCCCTACCGGATCCACCGCTACCCGACCCAGCTGATCGAAAGCTGGACCCTGCGCAACGGCCAGCGCGCCACGCTGCGGCCGGTGCTGCCGCAGGACGACGTGTCGGAGCAGGCCTTCGTCGCGGCGCTCTCGCCGGTGTCGCGCCGCAACCGCTTCCACGGCGCCGTCAACGGCCTGAGCGCGGCCCGCGCCGAGGCGATGACGAACATCGATTACCAGAGCCACATGGGCTTCGTCGTCACCGTGATGGAAGGCGAGACCGAGCGTGTGATCGCCGACGCCCGCTACGTGATGAACGACGACGGCGCCAGCGCCGAGTTCGCGGTCGTCGTGGCCGACGCCTGGCACGGCCTGGGCCTGGGCCGGCGGCTGATCAGCGCGCTGTGCAGATGCGCCCACCGCGCCGGCGCCCGCTGGTTGTGCGGCGAGGTGCTGGCCGGCAACCGCGACATGCTGGTGCTGATGCAGCGCTGCGGCTTCAGCGCCGTGCCGCACCCGGCCGACGACGCGCTCGTCAAGGTCGAACGAAGCGTGGTCGAGGCGGCCGGTGCCGCGACACGTCACAGCAGTTCCTTCTTCGGCGCCGTCGGCCGCAGCGTGGCGTCGTGGATGCGCCCCGCGCCGGCCCGCGTGCAGCTCGAAGACCTCAGCGCGCGCTGAACCGCCAACCCACCGCAACCCATTCCTGTTCCCGGAGATTGCCATGACCACCACCACGTCGAACCTGTACACCGCCCCGAACCCGGCCAAGAACAGCCACGAGTCGGCGCTCGACGCCATCGTCGGTGCCGTGGCGGCGCTGGCCCGCCGGGCCGGCCAGAGCCCGATCGATCCGCGCGACCTGTACTTGTCCAAGGCGGTCGATCACGAAGACTGCGAACAGCGCGCTCGCGCCTGGGAGCAGCACGAGCAGCAACAGCGTCAGCTGCCGCCGGTGCTCTGACCCGAGGCCGCAGTGCGGCGCGACCACGCCGCGGCCACCGCCCGGTGCGTCGAGATCCTGTCCAGCATCCGTTCCCGGATGCTGGCGTCGGCGATGCGAGCCACCCTCGACTGCATCACCCTGTGCGCCTGCCTCAGCAGGCGGTCGGCGCGCGGGTCTTTCACGGCGTCGAGCACGCGGTGGCAGATCAGCGCGAGCTGGACCGCGTCTTCCCGCTCATCGCCCTGCTCCACGTCGTTCAGCACCCGCTCCACGAGCGGCAGCGCCTGCTGCGGCTGCCCGCATTGCAGGTGGGCCTCGGCCAGGTGCGCGAGCGACACGCGCCGGCCTTCCGCGTCATCGCGCGCTTCGCTCAGGGCCAGTGTCGTTTCGAAGGCCGCGCGCGCCTCGGGCCAGGCCCCTGCCGCACTGTGCGACTGGCCGACGTGCAGCCAGGCCTGCGCCTGACCGAACTGGTCGGCGAGGCGCGTGTAGATGGCCAGCGCCGCGTCGGCATGCGCCAGCGCGCAGGGCGGGTCACCTTGCTCGCGTGCACATTCGGAGAGCATGCACAGGTCGGCGGCCTCGTTGTACGGAACGCCGATGTCGCGGTCTGCTTGCCGAGCCGCCTCGGCATGAAGCTGCGCTTGCGGCCACTCGCCCATCAGGCCCGCGTGCCGGCTGCTGGCGAGCAGCACGGGGCCATGTGAACGGCGGCCCAGCGGGGTGGCACGAACGGCCTGGCGGGCCTGCTCGAGCAGCGCGCCCACCTCGGCATGGTCGTTCGAGCCTTTGGCGACCTCGACCATCACCAGCAGCAACTGCGTCGTGTAGGGCTCCCCGGGAATGCGCCGCGCCCATTCGAGGCCTTGCTCGGCAAAACGGCGCGCCCTGTCCAGCTCACCGCGGACGCAGTGAACCCAGGCGATCTCGCCCAGTGCCAGCGCGGCCGGGCTCGGGCAGTCGCCACGTTCGGCCAGTGCCCGGGCCTCGTGCGCCAGGGCCAGTGCGGTCGGGTGGTCGCCGAGCCGGTCGGCCAGCAGTGCGCGTGCGAGCCTCGCGCCAGCGCGCGCCCCATCGTCGTCGAGCGCATCCGCCAGCGCTTCGCGCTCGGCGAGGGCGGCTTGCTGCAGCGCCCGGTTGCCTTGCCGGTCGAGCTGTGCCGCCTTCTTGATGATCAGGGCGAGGCGCCGCTGCAGATCGGTCAGGCGCGGATTGGCCAGCGCACGCTCCGCATGGGCCAGCGCGGCGGCGCTGGCAAAGCGGTCGGATGCATCCTGGGCCGCCTTCTCGAAGTAGTCGAGCGCGCGCTGTTCGTCACCGGCGCGTTCGTAATGCTCGGCGGCCACAGCCAAGAACTCGTTGGTGCGCTCGCCTAGCCTTTGCGCAAGCCAGGCGGCCGCAGCGGCGTGGCCGGCGCGCCGGGGCGCCTTCAGCACCGTGTCGTAGCAGACCTGGTGCAAGAGGTGGTGGCCGAAGCTGTATTCGACCGCATCGTCGAAGGCCGAGCCGTCGCGCCGCACGATCAGGGCCTTGCGCAACAGGTTGGCCAGCGCCGAGGCTGCCCTTGGTTCGAGCGCGTCGAGCGCGGTGTCCCAGAACACGTGGCCGATCACGGCCGCCTGCTGAAGCGCGCTGCGCTCGGGGGCCGACAACGCGTCCAGGCGCGCCTGCAGCACCCCGCTCAGCGTGGTCGGCACCTTGGCGCTGAGCAGCCGCTCGGCGCGCACCTGCCAGCCGTCGGCGTCGACGCGGATCACGCCGTCGTCGATCAGCATCTTCACCAGCTCTTCCATGTAGAACGGGTTGCCCTCGGCGCGTGAGGTGAGCAGTGCGCGCAGCACTTCCGGCACCTCGGCCATGCGTTGCAGCAGCACCTCGGTCAGCGCGTGGCTGTCGTCACTGCC